>Ga0116141_10000297_pt1 | contig 37467 bp, 37 predicted proteins | sample AD_UKC097_MetaG_FD_89744 | JGI IMG/M metagenome (GOLD analysis project Ga0116141, IMG submission 89744) | Active sludge microbial communities of municipal wastewater-treating anaerobic digesters from USA - AD_UKC097_MetaG | ecosystem: Engineered > Bioreactor > Anaerobic > Digestate | place: USA...
GGTGGCATGGCGCCGTGGCGCTGCACGGGCTGGTGGCCGGGGCGGTGTGGTTCTTGCCTTTGCTGCTGGCGTTTTGCCTTGGTCAGTTTCCACGACGACGCGGCGCGGCGCTGCCAGTCACGATGCTGGTCATCGCCCTGGTTGCAATCACTATCACCCACTGGGATTGGCGCAGCGACACACAACGGGTTGAAGAGGCGCGCTGGCTGAATCCGCAAGCGGCGGTGCATCCGTTTGCCGCGTACATCCGTAGTGGCCAAACAGTGGCGTGGCCAGAGCGCGAAATGACCGTGTGGTTCAAACTCCATACCGCCAGTTACTGGGGCAAGACGCAGGGCATAGGCGTGGTGTTTTCACAGCAAAAATTTGCCGAGTGGCAACGGCGTGGGGCGCTTGTGGAAAAGGCATCCAACCGCTTGGCCGTGTGTGCCGATACCGCCGTGGATTGGGTCGTGTCACCACAACCTGTTCCCGGCGTTGCGCCGCTGGCGGCGGTTGCCGATGGGGCGCTTTACGCCTGCCGTGCGATAACGCAGCATCAAGCCGCCGTGTCACCAGCGCCGAGTTTTTGAAAAACTCAGGAAGACTGAATGTCCACAAAAAACACCCGCCTGACTTTCTCACTCATCAACTTGATGGCGGTTGCGGTTGTATTCATCGGTTGGTGGCCAGTACCCGGAAGTTACTTTTTGCTCGACCCGGTTTTATTCTGCGCAATCGCTGTTTTGTGCTTGCTCATGTTGTCAGTGAACGAAGTGTGTATCGGTCAACGCAGTTTGTTCGCCTATGCCGCGTTTGCCATTTGGGTTTTTCTTTCTGATGCACTGGGTGGCGAGTTTTTACCTGCTTTGGCGCGTGATGTTCACTGGTTGATTTTGCCGCTCCTCGTGATCCTCTATTCACAACTTTTCGCCAAAAGCAAAGATGCCCTGAAAGTGCTGCAAGTGGCGGTTGCGTTGAGCTTGATTATTATTTGCTATCGATTGGTCGATAGTGCTTATGGTGTTGTTAACTGGGTCATGCTGCCAATTTTCGGCAACATCCGCCATCTGGCCATGACAGCCGGGTTGATGAGCGTATTTCTTTATCATGATGTCGGATACCGCCAAACCGAGAAATGGTTATTTGTTCTGGCACGGATCATTGGACTGGGTTTGGTTTTTTGGTCAGGCAGCAGGGCTTCTATGCTGGCGTGGGCTTTGGCATTTTTCCTGATTATTCTGGGGACGGATCAGCGTTCAAAATGGCGTGGCTGGTGCCTTGAAGTCAGTGCGGCTATCGCATTGGCGCTGTTGTTTGACGTAGGTAACCCATCCATGGGTTTCTTGAATGCTTTTTTTCGTCAATGGAGCAGCGGCAGCATGGATGGTATTTCGTCCGGCAGATTGACCTTGTGGCTGAAAACGATAGATGCCCTACGCGACCCCTACACCATGATTTTCGGTGCGGGGGGAAATGGCTTTGTGCGTTTGCAACTGATGTGGGATGCACAGAGTTTTCAACCGCACAACATCATCTTGCAGGTCTTGTCAGACTGGGGCGTCGGGGGTTTCTTGCTACTTGTCTTGCTGGTTAAACAGGGGATATCAGGGCGCTTAGCCTGGAAGGCAAGCAAAGATGGCAAGGCGGTGTTGGGTGTGGCCCTTATGGCGTTTCTTTTGGTGATCGGCTTGTTGGATGCAGGGCTGTACCATCTGCAATATCTTTTTTTTGCGGCTATCGCCTTTGCGCTCATCGCCAAGCCAGTGGATCATGGCGCACACGATGGCATGGCTTCCATCAAGCGGATATGTGTTCCCCGCCTTGGCATTGCGGCATTGTTATTGGCTGCCATGTTTCTGCACTGGACTGTGAGGAATTATCGGGCGGATTGGCCGGTAAGCCCTTTGAACCAGCCTTATGTTGCGCCTCATCGTGGCTAGGCAGGGTTGCTGCTTTTTTCTTCGTGATATTCCTCTTCCACATTCACCGACCATATCCCTGACTTGTCATTTGAACCGGCGAGGATGGCCTCCGCCGCGAGCTTGGCGGTGACCATCGAGTGGTCCTGGTTGTTGTAGCGGTGCATGCCGTTGCGGCCGACGAGGAACAGGTTGTTTATGCCGTCGGCAAATTCGCGCAGGGTGTCGAACTGGTCGTAGCTGCCGAAGTAGGCCGGGTAAGCCTTGGGCACGCGGGCGACGTGCCAGTCGAGTGCGTCGGCGGGGTCGATGAGGTCGATCTTCGCCAGCTCATCAATGGCGAAACGTGAAAATTCTTCATCGCCCATGCGCCACAGTTCGTCGCCTTCCTGGCAGAAGTATTCGAGACCCATCCAGATGGTGTCGGCGTCCTTGACCAGCGCCGGGCTCCAGTTGTTGAAAATTTGCAGGCGGCCGATTTTGACATCCGGTTCCTGAATGTAAATCCAGGTGTCGGGCAACAGGTTGCGCGGCGGTTTGCCTTCGGGGCGGGGTTTGAGCTTTTTGACCAGCAAGCCCATGGTGATGAAGTCGCGGTACATCAGGCCATCGGCTACCGTGCGCACATCGTGCGGCGCCGGTGGCTGCAAAGCCTGAATCATGTCACGCATGGGCATGGTGGAAATGACATGGTCGCCGTGCCACCAGCGCCGACTTTTTGCGGCGTCTTCGGTTTCGATAGCCACGATGCGGTTATTTTCCTGTTTGAGCGTGACGACTTTCAAGCCGAAATGAATTTCGCCGCCGCGCCCGCGCAGTTCTTCGGCGGCGATGCGCCACATCTGGCCGGGGCCGAACTTGGGATAGAGAAAACGTTCGATCAGGCTGGTCTCGGTGCCTTTTTGCGCCACGCCCGTATTGTTGCTGGAGAAGATTTTTTTCGCCGCATGCAGAATGGCTTTGGTGATCGACAAGCCCTTGATGCGCTGCGCGCCCCATTCCGGGCTGATGGCGCGGCAGGCGACGCCCCAGACTTTTTCGGTGTAGTCCTTGAAAAAGGTGCGATACAGCTCGCCGCCGAAACGGTTGTAGAAAAAGTCTTCCAGATTTTTTTCCGGTTTGCGCTGGAACAGGCTGGCCCAGACGTAGGAAAAGCCGATGCGCACGAGGCGAACGGGGCCGAGGTTGGCCATGGTTTTGGCGGAGAGCGAGATCGGGTAATCGAAAAAGCGGCGCAGAAAATAAATGCGCGACAGGCGCGGGCGGATCAACAGGTGGCGATCGCTCTGCGGCATGACGGAAAAACCGTCGGCATCCTTGTCGGGCGCGGGCGGCATCATCTGCCGCCACCAGTCCATCACCCAGTCGGATTTGGAAAAGAAGCGGTGGCCGCCGATGTCCATGCGGTTGCCCTTGTATTCGATGGTGCGCGATATGCCGCCGACGTCGGTCAGCGCTTCGAGCACGATAGGACGGATGTCCGAGTTGCGGGCGAGCTCCAGCGCGGCGGTGAGGCCGGCAGGACCGGCGCCGATGATGAGTACAGTTTGGGTCATGGCAGAGTTTTCAACGTGGCGACGGGGTTTGTCGGTGGCGAAAACAGTAGCCAGCGACGCAGGGAAAAATTGAAAAATAGAATCGCCGCTGTGGCAATGATTTTTGATACCAGATAATAAAGACCGGCGTACTCTGTCAACAGCCACAGCAGCAGATTGTTGAGCACAAGCCCGAACAAGCCGATGGCGCTGAACACCATGAATTCATGCCAGCGGTTTGGCATGCGGCGAAAATCAAAAACCCAGGCCAGGCAAAGCAGGTAGCTGGTCGTCAGCCCGAGACTGAAGGCAAGCGTGGCCGAGATGAGGTAATGCATGCCGATATGCTCGGTCAGGTAATACAGGCAGGCAAAATCCACCAAAAAGCTCAATCCGCCAACATACAGATAGCGGATGAATTGCCGGGTCAAGAGTGAAGAGATGATTCGTTTCATGAAGGAATTCGCGCAGGCCGTCAGGTCGGGTAAATTATGCGGTGTAGACTACTTGAAGATAGGTTTCTTCGGGGCTGATCCATCCTTGGATAAGAGGTGTAAAACAAATGAATTTCGATAAAGAACTCGATGCCCGTGGCTTGAAATGTCCACTGCCGATTTTGCGTACTAAAAAAGCGCTGGTTGATATGACAACCGGGCAAATACTACGAATCTTTGCCACTGATCCGGGTTCGGTACAAGACTTTGCAGCGTTTTCTCGCCAGACTGGAAATGCCTTGCTTGGCAGCCATAGCCTGGATGGTGAGTTTGTGTTTTTTATGCAGCGCAAATAATCAGGCTGTGGTTTCTCCCAGGTTTTGCCGCTGCCTAATGCGCAATGGTGTGCCGGGACAGCGCTTCAAGAACCACGTCATTTGGTTATAAGTAAAGCAGAAAGGCTTATTTCCCTTGTTGGCCGCGCGCCACCATAATCCGCCCCTCGTTGAATTTTCTATCGCAGAAAGAGGGTTGGATGAAGCTGTTAAAAGTTGCATTGTTGAGTATTGCCGCAGGGGCCGCGCTGCCTGTGTTGGCCACCGATGGTTATTTTGCATCCGGCTACGGCATTACCGCCAAGGGCATGGGTGGCGCAGCTACGGCTATGAGCAAAGACACTTTTGGCGGTGCGAATAATCCGGCCAGCATGGTCTGGGTGGGCAATCGGGTGGATGTCGGCGTGGAGTGGTTTAGCCCGCAGCGCAAGGCTTCCCGCAGCGGCAGCCTGGCCGGGCTGGATGGTGAAGCCAAAAGCGGCAGCACCAATTTCTATATCCCCGAGTTTGGCTACAACCATATGCTGAATGACTACACTTCGCTGGGGGTGACGGTGTATGGCAATGGCGGCATGAATACCGATTACCCGGGCGGGCAGGTCGCGGCGGGCAACCCGGTGTGCGGTGGCTTTGCCCATCCGTCGCCCGGGCCGTATAACCTGTTGTGCGGTAGTGGCCGCTTGAACATGGATTTAGCCCAGGTGATTGTCGCGCCGACGTTGGCTTACAAGCTTAATGAGCGCCATTCCATTGGCATTTCGCCCTTGCTGGCTTATCAGCGTTTCAAGATAGACGGGTTGGACGGTTTTCAGTTTTTCACGCATTCCATGACGCCTGGCAAGTTGAGTAACGCGGGTTACGATAGCTCGCGCGGCTTTGGTGTGCGGGTGGGCTGGATGGGGGTGATCAATGAAGCCTTGACCTTGGGCGCGGCTTATTCGAGCAAGCTCAAAATGAGCAATTTTGATAAATACAAGGAGCTGTACGCCGAACAAGGCGGCTTTGATATTCCGGAAAACTTCAGTCTCGGCGTGGCGGTCAAGGCCAGCTCCGCGCTTACGTTGGCGATGGATTATCAGCGCATCAATTATGGTGGTATTAAAGCCATTGCCAACTCGGGCGCGAATGCCAGCGCGTTTCCTGGCGGCGGTGGCTTGCCACCGGGCTCTGTGGGTTCCTTAGGTTGCGATAATTGCCGTGGCTTTGGCTGGCGTAGTGTCAATGTGTATAAGCTCGGCATTGAATATGCCTATAGTCCGGTATTGACGTTGCGTGGTGGGTATAACCATACCGATAATCCCGTGCAGCCCAGCGAGATGACGTTCAATATCATTGCGCCGGGTGTGGTGAAGAATCACGTCACGCTGGGTTTCACCTACGATGTGGCCAAGGATCAGGCGCTCACCATGGCCTACGGGCATGCTTTCAAGAATTCCGTTTCCGGCGCCAGCCTGTTCAACAGCTTTGGCATTCCGGCAGGCAACGAGAAGGTGGAGATGTATCAAAACATGGTGGGGATCGGGTATAGCTGGAAATTGTAAGGGGGGGAGACATAACCTCAGTTTCTTGCAGGCGCGCGATTTATCGTGCGATCAATCGCGCTCCTGCAGTTTTAACCCAGCCGTGTGTGTTGCGCGGCAAGCTTTTCGCGCAGGGCAATAAACCCGGCCAGCCGCTCGCGCTCCTGCGCGACCACATTCGCTGGTGCGCGTTCGACAAAGCTCGCGGTTTGCAGCTTGGTTTCGGCTTTGGCGATTTCGCCTTCAATGCGGGCAAGCTCTTTGCCGATACGTTCCTTTTCAGCGGCGACATCGATCTCGATTTTCAGCATCAGGCGGAAGTCGCCGACGATTTGCACCGGGGCATCGGTGTCGGGCAGGGCATCGACCACGCTGACGTCGGATAGCTTGGCTAAAGCGGCTAAATAAGGCGCGTAGGCTTGCAAGGCCGCCGTCCCGGAAAGGGACTGGCTTTGCGGCGTCTCACCAGCGCCGACTTTATTGCCTGTGCCAATCAGCGGTACTTTCTGCGCGGGCGATAAATTCATCTCGCCGCGCAGGCTGCGGCAGGCGTTGACCATGTCCTTCAAGGTCGCAACCCAGGCTTCGGCAGCGGGGTCGATGGCGATGGGGTTGGCTACAGGATAGGCTTGCCGCATGATGGATTCGCTGCCGTCGCCTGTGGCTTTGCCGGCCGATTTTCCTGCAATGGGCGCGACCTTCTGCCACAACTCTTCGGTAATAAACGGGATCAGCGGATGCACGACGCGCAGGATGGCTTCCAGCACGCGGATCAGCGTGCGCCGTGTGCCGCGCTGCTGCGCCTCGTTGCCGTTTTGCAGTTGCACTTTGGCGAGTTCCAGATACCAGTCGCAGTATTCATCCCAAATGAATTCATACGCGGCCTTGGCGAGCAGGTCGAACCGGTAGTCGGCAAAATGTTTGGCGGCGTCTGATTCCAGCGCTTGCAGGCGGCTGATGATCCAGCGGTCGGCGGGGGACAATTCAATCGGGCCGATACCGCCGCAGGCGGCGTTCTCTTGCGCGGGCGGAATGCCGCAGTCTTTGCCCTCGCAATTCATCAGCACAAAGCGCGTGGCGTTCCACAGCTTGTTGCAAAAATTGCGGTAGCCCTCGCAGCGCTGCATGTCGAACTTGATGTCGCGCCCGGGGCTGGCCAGGCTCAAAAAGGTAAAGCGCAGCGCATCGGTGCCAAAGGCGGGTATGCCATTGGGAAATTCTTTTCGCGTGCGTTTTTCGATCTTGGGCGAGTCTTTCGGGTTCATCAGCCCGGTAGTGCGTTTTTTCACCAGATCGTCGAGCGAAATGCCGTCGATCAAATCAATCGGGTCGAGCACATTGCCTTTGGACTTGCTCATTTTCTGGCCTTCGGCGTCGCGGATCAAACCATGCACATAGACATGCTTGAAGGGGATTTTGCCGGTGATGTGTTTGGTCATCATCACCATGCGCGCGACCCAGAAAAAGATAATGTCAAAGCCAGTGACCAGCACCGTGGACGGCAGGTAAAGGTCCAGCGCGGGGTTGGATTTTTGCGGATATTCCGGCGTCCAGTCGAGCGTGGAAAAAGGCCACAGGGCGGAGGAATACCAGGTGTCGAGCACGTCGGCATCGCGCTTCAATTCGCCGGTGTAACCGTCTTTCGCGGCGATCGCTTTGGCTTCGGCTTCATGGTGGGCGACGATGATTTTTCCGTCATCGGTATACCAGGCGGGTATTTGATGCCCCCACCAGAGCTGGCGCGAGATGCACCAGTCCTGAATGTTGTTGAGCCACTGGTTGTAGGTATTCACCCAGTTTTCCGGCACGAACTTGATCTCGCCAGAACTCACGGCCTCCAGCGCCTTGCCGACGATGGACTGGCCATCCGCACCCGGTTTGCTCATGGCCACAAACCATTGGTCGGTGAGCATGGGTTCGATGATAACGCCTGTGCGGTCGCCACGCGGCACGGTGAGCTTGTGCGGCTTGACGCTGTCGAGGAGGTCAGCGGCTTCCAGGTCGGCGATGATGACACGGCGTGCTTCAAAGCGGTCGAGGCCGCGATATTTTTCGGGTGCTGCTGCGTTGATTTTCGCCGCCAGGTCGAGAATGGAAATCATCGGCAGCTTGTGCCGCTGGCCCACCGCATAGTCGTTGAAGTCATGCGCGGGCGTGACTTTCACCACGCCAGTGCCGAAGTCTTTGTCAACGTAGCTGTCGGCGATGATCGGAATCTCGCGGTTGCACAGCGGCAAAATCACATGCTGGCCGATCAGGTGCGCATAGCGCTCATCCTCCGGATGCACCATCACGGCGACGTCGCCGAGCAGGGTTTCCGGCCGCGTCGTGGCGACCGTCAAATGCCCGCTACCGTCGGCCAATGGATAGCGAATGTGCCACATCGAGCCGTCTTCTTCCGTGCTCACCACTTCCAGGTCGGAAACCGCTGTGCCCAGTACCGGGTCCCAATTCACCAGCCGTTTGCCACGGTAGATCAGGCCTTCGTTGTACAGCCGCACAAAGGTTTCGGTGACGATTGTCGACAGCCCTGCATCCATCGTGAAACGTTCGCGCGACCAGTCGGGGCTGGTGCCCAGGCGGCGCATCTGCCGGGTGATGGCGCCGCCGGAAAATTCTTTCCATTCCCACACTTTTTCGATGAACTTTTCGCGGCCTAAATCGTGGCGCGAGACGCCCTGCGCATCAAGCTGGCGCTCGACCACAATCTGCGTGGCGATGCCCGCATGGTCGGTGCCCGGCTGCCACAAGGTGTTGTCGCCACGCATGCGGTGGTAGCGGGTCAGTGCATCCATGATGGCCTGGTTGAAGCCATGCCCCATGTGCAGCGTGCCGGTCACATTCGGCGGCGGCAGCAGGATGCAGAAGTTGTCGGTTTTGGTGGTATCCAGGCCAGCGGCAAAATAGCCGCGCGACTCCCAGATGGGGTACCAGCGTTTTTCGATTTCAGCGGGTTCAAAGCTTTTGGCGAGTTCCATGGGCAGGCAGCAGGCGAAAAAATGCCGATTCTAGCGGATGCGAGGCGGATGACAGGCATGTTTTCGCTGGTGGACAGCTTTAGACTCGCGTGCCTTAAGCTTGGCTGCTTGAACTTTGGCGTCTGAAAAAAACGAACGGACGGCATGCTGAAGGCATTTCGTCCGTCCCCTTGGTGCAGCGCCTGAAAATGGGCTGGCTTGATCACATGGCCGTCGTATCGCTGACAAGCCTTGCCAGGCAAAACTCTTGTTAATGGAATGACTGAATAAGCCCGTTCGCCCCCGAGCTTGTCGAAGGGGTTATTCCAACTAAATGATTTATTGGGTGTTTCTTGAGGTTTAAGGAAACGCTGAAAATGCTCGCCCACCGATCAGCTTGGAACGTATGCTACGGATGTACTGAGTCGCCAACTCGTTCAATCTGACGGACGAAGCCTGTGAGGATGCCTTCTACGACAGCCCCATCTTCCCGGAGTTCTGTGACTTTGATCTCGGCCGGGAACGGATACCGGATGCCACGACCTTGCTCAAGTTCCCTCATCTGCTGGAGGAGGACGAGATGGGCAAGGCCATGTTCGCCCGTGTCGGTGCTTTGTTGCTAACGCATGGAGTGGACGTATCTGGCGGAACGATTGTCAATGCCACCTTGATCGCCGCCCCGCCCTCGGCCAAGAACGAAGAGAAGGCCCGTGATCCCGAAATGCATCAGGTCAAGAAGGCTAACCCGTGGCATTTTTTTGAATCCGTTTCTGGACGGCATGAAGACTCATGTCGGTGCGGACAGCCAGACTGGCCTGATCCACAGTGCCAGTCTTACCGCTGCCAACATCCATGACAGCCATGAAGTACCCAGTCTGCTCTGTTCTATGCGGCTGCCTGCTGTAAAGGTGAGGCTTTAGCCGCAGCAACGGGCGTTCTGATCAGGTGATCAAAGGCACTCAAGCTGGCTTTGGCGCCTTCGCCCATGGCGATGATGATTTGCTTGTAAGGCGTGGTTGAGGCGTCACCTGCGGCAAAAACACCGGGGATCGACGTTTGCCCACGCGCATCGACTTCGATTTCACCGCGCGGCGAAAGTGCTAACGTGCCTTTGAGCCAGTCGGTATTGGGCAGCAGGCCAATTTGCACAAAGATCCCTTCGAGTCCGAGGAGATGTTTTTCATTGCTGGCGCGATCCTGATAGGTGATGCCGGTGACTTTTTCGCCATTGCCATGCACTTCACTGGTGAGGGCATTGGTGATAACGGTGACATTGGGCAAGCTGCTCAGCTTGGCTTGCAGCACCGCGTCCGCACGCAGCGATGTGGCAAATTCAAGGAGCGTGACGTGGCTTACGATGCCGGCCAGGTCAATCGCGGCTTCCACACCAGAGTTTCCGCCGCCAATGACCGCGACGCGCTTGCCCTTGAACAGGGGGCCATCGCAATGCGGGCAGAAGCACACGCCTTTGGCTTTGTATTCTTTCTCGCCAGGGATATTCATTTCACGCCAGCGCGCGCCAGTGGCAAGAATGACTGTTTTGGCCTTGAGCGTGGCCCCGCTGGCGGTATGGACTTGAAACAAACCGTCTTCGCCCGCAGGCGCCAGAGCGTCAGCCTGCTGCAGATTCATGATGTCGACTTCATATTCCTTGACGTGTTGTTCGAGCGCCATGGCAAGCTTGGGGCCGTCAGTTTTGGGTACGGAGACCAGGTTTTCAATTGCCATGGTATCCAGCACCTGGCCGCCGAATCGCTCGGCCAGCACACCGGTACGGATGCCCTTGCGTGCGGCATAAATCGCCGCTGCCGCACCCGCCGGGCCGCCACCGACAACAAGCACATCAAAGGCCGCCTTGGTGTTGAGCTTTTCCGCTTCACGTGCGGCAGCCCCGGTGTCCAACTTGGCGATAATTTCTTCCAATGTCATGCGGCCCTGACCAAATACCTCGCCATTCAAAAATACGGTAGGCACGGCCATGATCTTGCGTTCATTCACTTCGCTCTGGAACAGCGCACCATCAATCATCACACTCTCAATGCCTGGGTTGAGCATTGCCAGCAAGTTGAGTGCCTGCACGACATCCGGGCAGTTGTGGCAAGAGAGTGAGATGTAGGTCTCAAAGCGGTATTGGCCGCTGATCGCCTTGATCTGCCCTATCGTCGCGTCTTCAACCTTGGGCGGATAGCCACCGACTTGCAGCAAGGCTAAAACGAGCGAGGTGAATTCGTGCCCCATGGGGAGGCCGGCAAAGCGGATGCGCGCCACCTCGCCAGGCCGGCCAACGCTAAAAGATGGCTTGCGGGCGTCATTGCCATCTTCGCGCTGGCTGACCAGGGGCGAGAGTGCGGCGATTTCCCGCAGCAAGCCGCGCAATTCAATGGATTTTTCGCTGTCATCGAGGGAAGCGACTAATTCGATCGGCTGTTGCAGGCGTTCAAGATAGCTTTTGAGCTGATTTTTGATGTTGTCTTCTAACATGGCATACTCCTTGAGGGATGATGCAAATTGCACTGCAAAGGGGATATGGAAAGAGGCGGCAGCTAGTGTCGATTCAAGCGCTATTGACACCATTTTCGAGTCATGTCTGACAAGCCTTTGCGCTGCAATCTGGGTCAAATTGCCCCGAAGCGGACTTCGGGGCGGACTGCTGGCGCTGCTGCTTTAAAAATTGCTGCTGTAAAAATCTAAATGGCGCAACGCGTTGCGTCTTTTCGATTTTGAACGCCTGATTTAGATTTTGCCAACCAGGTCGAGTGAAGGCGACAGGGTTTTTTCGCCTTCTTTCCATTTGGCGGGGCAAACTTCACCGGGGTGGCTGGCAACGTATTGCGCGGCGCGAACCTTGCGCAGCAATTCGGATGCGTCACGGCCAATGCCACCGGCATTGACTTCGATGATTTGAATCTTGCCGGCAGGGTCGATCACAAACGTGCCACGCTCAGCTAAACCAGCCGCTTCGATCATCACGCCGAAATTGCGGGAGATTACGCCAGTTGGGTCGCCGACCATCGGGTATTTGATTTTGCTGATGGTGTCGGAGGTGTCGTGCCATGCTTTATGGGTGAAGTGAGTGTCGGTTGAAACAGCATAGATTTCCACGCCCAGTTTTTGGAATTCGGCATAGTTGTCTGCCAGGTCGCCCAGCTCGGTGGGGCAAACAAAGGTGAAGTCAGCAGGGTAGAAGAAAAAAACTGACCATTTACCTTTGAGCGAAGCTTCTGTCACATCAATAAATTGACCATTATGAAAAGCGCTTGCCTTAAAAGGTAAAACTTCGGTGTTAATTAAGGTAGTGTTCATGCGGATGACTCCTTTGTGGTTGAAAAAATGTTCCGAGGCACGAAATTTAAATGAACTCGGAGAGTTAGTGAAATGAATTGTTTTTATCTGCTCAATAGCTGCATACTATCAAGTGTATTGGCTGCCGTATGTCAAGCACGTCACAGCCGCACCACTTTACTACTATTTATTCCCAACGCTCTGGGCGGCCATCAACCGGTGAAGAAACACGGGAAAAGTGGCATAAAGACTCGCCTCCAGACCCGCCCCCGCCCGCGGAAGGTGGGCGCCTTGTCCGCTACGCTCGACAATTGAAGTGGCGCGCGGATTAAAGCGTTTCACGATATTTTTTCATGCTAAGCCAAGTGCCTGGCAACAGGCTAGACAATGTATGTTTCATTTCTGTTTAAGCCGTCTTAAAGTCTTGCGCATTCTGCGCGCCAGCATGGCCGATTGCGTCCTGGACTGACGCCCAAACCCTCTTTCCGCTATCATTGCGGCCTGTTTGGGCTTTTTATTGAACCTTCTTCACTCATTTCATACCTCATGATTGTCAAGCTGTTACGTCGAGTATTTCGCCGTGGCGAATCGCCAATGGCCGGTCGCAGTACGATCATTCCTGTTGGGCGTCACGGTATTCACAGGGAGCATGTTTCGCCCGGAGCGCGGCGTACTTGTGAAGTATTGCAGCAGGCGGGTTTCACCGCCTATGTCGTGGGAGGAGCGGTGCGCGATTTGATCGCAGGCATTGTGCCGAAAGATTACGACATTGCCACCAGTGCCACGCCTGAAGAGGTGCGCAGTTTGTTTCGCCGTGCGCGCATTATCGGCCGCCGGTTTCAGATTGTGCATGTGATGCAGGGGGGCGAAACACTGGAAGTGTCTACCTTTCGCGCCGCGCATGACGTCCATACAACGAAGGACGAACATGGCCGAGTGTTGCGCGACAATGTGTTTGGCACAATGGCAGAAGACGCCGCGCGGCGCGACTTTACGGTGAATGCGCTGTATTACGATCCGACCACGCAAGTCGTGCATGACTATCACCATGGCGTGGCTGACATCAAGCAAAAAACACTGCGCATGATTGGCGAGCCAGCCGTGCGTTACCGCGAAGATCCGGTGCGCATGCTGCGCGCTGTGCGGCTTTCCGCCAAGCTGGGTTTAACGCTTGACCCCGCCGTGCGCGCGCCGATTCGTGAAATGGCCGGGTTGATGGAAAACGTGCCGGCGGCGCGGGTGTTCGACGAGATGTTGAAGCTGCTGTTTTCTGGCCATGCGGTGGAATGCGTCAAGCGCTTGCGTGATGATGGGCTGCACCATGGTTTGCTGCCGTTGCTGGATGTGATTCTTGAGCAGCCGATGGGTGAAAAATTTGTGCTGTTGGCGCTGGCCAGCACTGATGCGCGCGTCAAGGCGGGCAAGTCATTGTCGCCGGGTTATTTGTTTGCCACCTTGCTGTGGCATGAAGTGCTGGCGAATTGGGAAATTCGCAAAGCCCGCCGCGAACTGCCTACGCCGGCCATGTATGAGGCGATGGACGAAGTGCTGGATTTACAAGCTGAAAAGCTCGCCATCACGCGCCGCATCGCAGGTGACATCAAGGAAATCTGGGCTTTGCAGCCGAGGTTCGAAAAACGCGCTGGTAAATCGCCGCATCGCTTGCTGGAGCAGCCAAGGTTTCGCGCGGCGTATGACTTTTTGGCTTTGCGTGCCGAGAGTGGTGAAATAGACGCGGAACTGGCGACGTGGTGGCATGATTTTCAGATGGCTGATTTTGCCGAGCGTGAAGCCATGCTGATGCCCGATACCGGACCAAAAAAACGCCGTCGCCGCCGCAGCAAAAAACCAACAGAGACTGGCGATTTCTCGGCTTCAAGCGGCGCGGAAACTGCGGTAAGCGATCCGGATTGACCGAGGGGTTTGACATGGCAGGCGTGCGTTGTTTTGTTGCGCTGGGGGCGAATCTTGGCGATCCGGTGGCAACCGTCCGCGCGGCAATGGCCGCGTTGCGTGAATTGCCACAGGCGAAGCTGGTTGCCGCATCGTCCCTGTACCGCACTGCGCCCGTGGGTTTAACGCATCAACCGGACTTTATTAACGCTGTGGTGGAGATGTGCGCCGTATCACCAGCGCCGACTTTTCTGGCTGAATTGTTTGCGATTGAAGCGCGTTTCGGTCGCCAGCGCGATTTTGCTACCCCTGTGCCCAACGCGCCACGCACGCTGGATCTCGATTTGCTGCTGTATGGCGATCTGATAAGCGACGATGCGCAACTCATCCTGCCGCATCCGCGCATGCATCAGCGGGCTTTCGTGCTCGCGCCGCTGGCCGAAATCGCGCCGCAGCTGGTGATTCCCGGCTTAGGTGCCGTAAGCGATTTGTTGGCGCAATGCGCGGATCAGCGAATTGAACGGCTGCATCCCTAAATGATCGCCTGAACCATGCCGAAAATTCCCATCATCTGGCAAACCGCCTTGTTGCTTATCGCGTCGAATGTCTTCATGACCTTTGCCTGGTATGCGCACCTGAAAAACCTGAACGACCGGCCTTGGTGGATTGCCGCGCTGGTCTCATGGGGTATTGCGTTGTTTGAGTATCTGCTGCAGGTGCCGGCCAACCGCATTGGCTATCAGGAATTGTCGCTGGCTCAGTTGAAGATTTTGCAGGAGGTGATAACGCTGACGATCTTCATTCCGTTTGCGATTTACTATATGCGTCAGCCGCTAAAACTGGATTATCTGTGGGCGGCTTTGTGTATCCTAGGCGCCGTTTATTTTATTTTCAGATCGCCATGACTTATCTCGCCTCGAACAAACCCATCACCTTGCCCGAGTTGCTGCGAATGAAAAACGAGGGTGAAAAAATCGCCATGCTCACGGGATACGACGCCAGCTTTGCCGCGTTGGAAGACCGTTGCGGCGTGGATGTGATTCTCGTTGGCGATTCGCTGGGCAACGTGCTGCAAGGCAAAACATCCACTTTGCCGGTGACGATGGATCAAATGGTGTACCACACCGAATGTGTTGGCCACATGGCGCAGCGTGCGATGTGCGTGACCGACATGCCGTTTGGCAGCTATCACGAATCCTTCGATCAGGCCATGCGCAATGCGGTGCGCTTGATGGCGGCAGGCGCTGAAATGGTCAAGCTGGAAGGCGGTGCAGTGATGGCCGAGACGGTGCATTTTCTGGTCGAACGCGGCGTGCCGGTATGCGCGCACATTGGTCTCACGCCACAATCGGTGCATGCGCTGGGCGGCTATCGCGTGCAGGGGCGCGGTGATGCGGCCGCTGCGCGCATGAAGGCCGATGCGCAGGCGCTGGAAGATGCGGGGGCGAGCATGATGGTGATGGAAATGGTGCCCGCTGAACTGGCTGGTGAAATCACACGCATGCTCACGGCCTGTGCCACGATAGGCATCGGTGCGGGCAAGGATTGCGACGGCCAGGTGCTGGTGCTGCATGACATGCTGGGCGTGTATCCCGGCAAGAAAGGCCGCTTCGTCAAAGACTTTATGGCCGAAGCTAAAAGCATTGATGGCGCTGTCACTGCGTATGTCCAGGCAGTCAAGGACGGCAGCTTTCCCGCGCCGGAGCATTGTTACTGATGCAGATCCATGCAACGATTGCCAGCCTGCGCGCGGCGCGTACTGCGCTTGGGCGTGAGCAGCGTGTCGCTGTCGTGCCCACGATGGGCAACCTGCATGCCGGGCATATTTCACTCATGCGCCAGGCGCGTGAACATGCCGATGTGGTGATTGCGACAATTTTCGTGAATCGCCTGCAATTCCGTCCGGGTGAGGACTTTGAAAAATATCCACGCACCTTTGCGGCGGATTGTGCGCAGTTGGAAGCCGCAGGCGTTGACCATCTGTTCGCGCCTGCCGAGGCCGAGATGTATCCGCAGCCGCAAACCTATTATGTTGAGCCGCCAACAGCGCAGATTGATATTCTTGATGGCGAGTTCCGCCCCGGCCATTTTCGCGGCATGGCCACCGTGGTGTTGAAGTTGCTGAATATCACCCAGCCGCATGTGGCGTTATTTGGCAAGAAGGATTATCAGCAGTTGATGGTGATTCGTAACATGGTCGCCGACTTTAATCTGCCCATCAAAATCATGGGTGGCGAGACGGTGCGGGCGGAGGATGGCCTGGCGTTATCGTCGCGGAATGGCTATTTGTCAGCGACAGAGCGGCTTGAAGCGCCGCGCTTGTTTCAGGTGTTGAACAGGCTGATAGCTGCCGTGCGTGGCGGAGAGACTGATTTTTCCAGGCTGGAGCAGGATGCCATGGCTGAATTGCAGGCCCATGGCTGGTTGCCGGAATATGTTGCATTGCGTAAAAAACTTGATTTACAATTCGCCCCCGCTCACGAATCCGGGTTGGTGGTGTTGGCAGCTGCGCGGTTAGGCAGCACACGCCTTATCGACAACTTGGAAGTTTAGGCCACTGCGATGCGCTCATGCCGGTGGTGTGCCAGTAGCGGAAATGGATGCGCCAGCTGTTGATGTGGCGGTGTGAAGATCATAATGATCATTTGGTAATTGTGGCAATGCCTCCCCTTTGCATGAGAAAGGAACAACTATGCAGCGCATGATGCTGAAATCGAAGATTCACCGTGTTACGGTGACCCAGGCCGAGCTGCACTACGAAGGTTCGTGTGCGATTGATGAAAACCTGCTTGACGCGGCGGACATCAAGGAATACCAGCAGATCGACATTTACAACGTGAATAATGGCGAGCGTTTTACTACTTACGCGATCCGTGCAGAGCGTGGTACAGGCACTATTTCAGTGAATGGTGCTGCTGCGCGCAAGGCCGCACCGGGTGACTTGTTGATTATCGCCAGCTACGCGATGATGAACGAGGTTGAACTGGCGGCTTTTGAGCCAGATTTGGTCTACGTGGATGCAAGAAACCGCATCACGAACCATAGCAAGAAAATCCCGACACAAGCGGCTGCCTGATTCCGTGTTTGAAATAAAAAAGCCCGCTCTGTCTTGCAGAGCGGGCTTTTTTTTATTTCATCGGCTATTTCTACTTTTTATTCACGCCGCCAAGCAAGGCTGCTACGGTTCTTTTTGGGCGGCTGCCAGAAAGCTTGGTGGTTGCTGTCGGGCTGGCATGGCTTGCTGTGCTGGCCTTGTTTTCGTAAGGTTTGCTAGGGTCAAAGTCAAGCTTGGGCAGGTGCTTGTTTGGGCTGTTATATGCCTCTGCCGAGGATTGGCGATAGTCGCGCGGCTTTTCGCGTTGCTCCTTGGGGCGAAATGGACGCTCAGTACGCTCGGTGCGGTCAGTACTCGGTGTGCTGCGACGAATGGAAGGGCTGGCACGATGACCTTCACCTCTCCCAGAGCGAGAATTGCTGCGTTCTTCTGCGGGCTGGGTGGCTGATCCGGCGTCATGTGCGTCTTGGGTCAGATGGCTGCTGTCGGCTCGCGTGATCGGGCGGTTGATGAGCTTTTCAATATCACGCAAGCGCTCGGCTTCTTCAGGTGCGAAGAGCGAGATGGCGACACCCTGTTTGCCTGCGCGGCCGGTGCGGCCAATGCGATGAACGTAATCTTCTGCTGTGTGCGGGAGTTCGTAATTGATGACATGCGGTAATTCGTCAATATCCAGCCCGCGTGCGGCAACGTCGGTGGCAACCAGGACGCGAATCTTGCCGGATTTGAAAGCTTCCAGTGCTTCGGTGCGTTGTGCCTGACTTTTGTCGCCATGAATAGCGTCCGCCGCAATACCCTGGCGCGCCAGATGCACCGCCAGGCGGCTGGCGCCAAACTTGGTGCCAACAAATACCAGCACCTGACGCATGTCTTCCTGGGTGAGCAGTTTGACCAGCAGGTGGCGTTTCAAGTCGCTGGCGACAGGATAAACGCGGTGGGTGATGGTTTCGCTGACCGCATTGCGGCGCGCCACTTCAATGAGCTGGGGCGACTTCAACATGGTGTCCGCCAGTTTTTTGATTTCCGTAGAAAATGTGGCCGAGAATAGCAGGCTCTGGCGCGCGGTCGGCAAGAGCGCCAGGATGCGCCGGATGTCGGGCATGAAGCCCATGTCCAGCATGCGGTCGGCCTCATCCAGCACGAGGACTTCAACGGAATTGAAGCTCACACTTTTTTGCTGCACATGGTCGAGCAGCCGACCCGGCGTGGCGACGACGATTTCGCGGCCTTCGCGCAACTCGGCAATTTGCGGCTTGATATCCACACCGCCGTAAATGCACACCGAACGCAGCGGCAAGTGTTTGCTGTAGGTGAGGACATTTTCATGCACCTGCATCGCCAGTTCGCGCGTGGGCGCCAGGATCAGGGCGCGCACAGGGTGCTTGGCAGGCGAGGGTGAGGAAGTGGCGTAGGGCGCTAAGCGTTGCAGCAAAGGGAGCGTGAAACTGGCTGTTTTGCCGGTGCCGGTTTGGGCGCCGCCCATAACATCATGGCCTGCGAGGACAATGGGAATAGCCTGTGCCTGAATCGGCGTAGGGGCGGTGTAGCCCGTATCCTTCACGGCACGCAGCAGTTCAGGAATAAGGCCTAAGTCGTCGAATGTGGTTGACGATGTGGTTGAAATAGTCGGCTCTGGCGAGACGGCGGCTACAGAGGTTTCATCTGCAGTTTGGGACAAGATGGGGTTGTTCAATGGAACTCCTGAATCGGCCTGCCCTTTTGAGGGGGAACCGGTTCAGGCAGCGAAAGACTTAAAAATGCTGAGCGGCGGGATGCCGAATTGCAGGCCAACCGGCATTGCCTGCGCCCGTCATTGTATTACACTCGGGCGGGAAGCGCTTTGGCCGCTCGCTATGGGCGTCAAGTCATGCGCACGGGGCATGGCTTAACGGTTTTTCATGGCACGATTTCTTCATGATTCAAGTTGTTGCTGCCGTGTTCTACGCTTGTCCAGGCAGTGTTTCCTTGGCGGTGAACAGCCCCTCGTGAGCCGCTTCGCTTACTGCCAGCGCTGCTGGGTGGCTAAGTTTGCGTTCCACTGTGATAAGGAAAAAGTGCTCGTTGATGGCTTCGGTGCGGCCAACGGGTACTACGCCATATTGCGCCGATACCTCGGCGGCAATGGCCGTGGGTGCCGGAAATACGCCTGCACCAGCCTGGCCAAATGACTTCATCAGTGCGCCATCATCGAACTCGCCAACCAGCCGTGGGTGGATGTTCTGGCCGCGCAGCCAGCGCAGTAGCGGGGCGTGTATCGCGCTGTCCTCGCCGGGGATCAACAGCGGGGCATTGTCGAGCAACTGCGGGAATCCGCCTTTGAGCCTTGGGGCAAGCTCGGGCGCAGCGAAAAATGTCAGGCCGCACTTACCCAGGAGGTGGCTGTAGCCCTTGACGTCCATGTCAGACGGCAAGGGGCGGTCGGCCAGCACCATGTCCAGCCGGTGAATGGCGAGTTCGGCCAGCAGCCGCTCGAACTTGTCTTCCCGGCACACCATGCGTACTGGTTCAGGCAGCGCCAGAGCCGGTGCCAGCAGCCGGTAGGCGATGGATTTGGGTACTACGTCGGCGATGCCTACCCGGAACAGGAATGGGCGCTCCCCTTGGCGATTGCGCAATGTTTCCTCGAGTTCGTTGCCGACCTGGAATATTTCGTCAGCATAAGATAAGGCAAGACGCCCAGCCTCAGTCAGCTCCAGCCGCCGCCCGGCGCGACGAAACAAGGCTACTCCCAGTTTTTCTTCCAGTTGAGCGATTTGTCCGGAGAGGGTTTGTGGCGTGAGGTGCAGTTGTTCAGCACCACGCACCATGCCGCCTGACTTGGCTACAGCATGGAAGTAATGCAATTGCCGGTAGTTGAGCATGATGATCCGATACTTCGTGAATAACGAACAATTCGCAAATAATAAACGAATTTTCTTGATGCAAAAGGATAGCTATCATGGTGCTGTCGAATTTCAATGCTTTTATAGGGAGACAGTCATGCAGCTGGATATTCAGTGCCGTGGTTTTGATCTTACTGATAGCTTGCGCGATTACGCGAAGAAACGATTGGCTTATAGCCTGAATTGTGGTGACAGTCATATTGCGCGAGTAATTGTGCGTCTTTCTGACATCAACGGCCCGCGTGGCGGCAAGGATAAGCGCTGTCACCTTGATCTGCGTCTGAAAGGGTTGCCCGAGGTGGTGATTGAGGATACCGAGGCTGATCTTTATGTGGCCATTGACCGTGCGGCCGACCGCGCCGGGCGTGCTTTGCTGCGCTGCCTGGCGCGGCAGCGGGAGTTCGCATTTGATAGGCGAATGGATGAAAGCGCTGAGGAAAGTATTGTGCAAGCTGACGAACTCAAGACGGAGAAAGTATGAGTAAACCGAGTGAAAAAAATCCTGTGGTCGGCATTGTCATGGGTTCGGATTCGGACTGGCCGGTGATGCAGGCTGCTGCGGGCGTGCTGGAAGAATTCAGTGTTCCTTTCGAGGCGCGCGTTGTTTCAGCACACCGCACGCCTGATCTGTTGTTCGACTATGCCGCGACGGCGCGCGAGCGGGGTCTGGCTGCCATTATCGCCGGTGCCGGTGGTGCGGCCCACCTGCCAGGCATGCTGGCGGCCAAGACTTCCGTGCCGGTGCTGGGTGTGCCTGTGCCCTCCAAACATTTGCAAGGCCTGGATTCTCTGCTTTCCATCGTGCAGATGCCCAAAGGGGTGCCGGTGGCTACGTTTGCCATCTGTGAAGCCGGTGCGGCCAACGCAGCGCTGTTTGCCGTTGCGCTGCTGGCCACGAGTGAAGGTGATTTTGGCCGCGAACTGGCCGACAAGCTGGATAATTTCCGCCGCCGCCAGGCCGACAAGGTGCTGGCCATGCAGTTGCCGGCGCGCGCATGATTCTGCCACCCGCTACCTTAGGCTTGCTGGGCGGTGGTCAGCTAGGCCGCTACTTCATCATGGCCGCACGGGAACTGGGTTACCGCGTCATGGTTCTGGATCCCGATCGCCACAGTCCGGCCGGTCGCATTGCAGATGAGCACCTTGCCACAGCTTACGATGATCAGCATGCCCTGGATCACATGGCGCGAAGTTGCGCGGCGGTCACTACGGAATTTGAGAGCGTGCCGTCTGCCGCGCTGACTTATCTTGCCGGTTTTGTTCCGGTACGACCTGGCGCTGAGGCGGTAGCGATCTGCCAGAACCGATGTATGGAGAAGGATTTTCTCAAGCGGCATGGCTTGCCTCATGCGCCTTATGCTGATATCCGCAGCGAGGATGATGTCGGCAATGCTCCTGCCGATCTCTTCCCCGGCATTCTCAAGCTGGCGAGCTTGGGGTACGATGGCAAGGGCCAGGCCCGTGTTCGGGATCGAGACGATGCGCTGGCGGCCTGGCGTCTATTCAAGGGTGAAGCCTGTGTTCTGGAACGGACAATGGCGCTCGATGGTGAACTTTCGGTCGTGCTGGCACGAGATGAGTCGGGCAAGGTTCAGTGCTTTCCTGCCAGTGAAAACAGCCATAGGCACGGCATACTGGACATTTCCATTGCACCGGCGCAGGCTTTTTTTGGCTTGCTGGACAGCGCTGAGCAGCTGGCCTGCGACATCGCGGCAAACATGGCTTATATCGGCACCTTGAGCGTTGAGTTCTTTGTTGTCCAAGGCCAGCTCTATGTGAATGAAATTGCGCCCCGACCGCACAATTCCGGCCACTACACGCTGGATGCCTGCGTCACGAACCAGTTTGAGCAACAGGTGCGGGCGCTGTGCGGCCTGCCTTTGGGCGACGCCAGAAATCATTCCGCTGCGGTGATGGTGAATCTCCTGGGCGAGCTCTGGACTCCCGGCGGAGATCATGACATCCGGGAGCCGGATTGGCGCACGCTCCTGTCGATGCCCGGCCTCAAGCTTCACCTCTATGGCAAGCATCGCCCCCGGCCGGGGCGCAAGATGGGACATTTCACCGTGATCGGGGAAGATTCGGCCGCTGTGCACGAGACGGCAATGGCGGCTCGTGCGGCGATTGGCATTGGCAATGAATGAGAAAACCCTTTCCATGCGCATAATCAATCACCGCTGCTGGTGGACGCAGGTTCGGTCCAGCGGGAATATGATTGATACGCAGGTGAATGCTTGCACCGGTACGCGGGCAAGCTTCGGCGCGAAGGCGCCTTGAGCCATGCCGACTCTTGATCCTGTCGTCCTGTTCTTCCTGCTGGGGCTTGCCGCCGGTCTGGCGCGCGCCGATCTGCGCCTGCCCGGGGCTGGCTATGAATTTCTGAGCATGGTGCTGCTGCTTGCCATCGGACTCAAGGGCGGGGTGGAACTCGCCCGGCAATCTCCGGCTGAGCTTCTGCCACAACTGGGTGCGGTATTACTCATGGGCATTGTGTTGCCGCTGGCGGCTTATCCGGTGCTGCGCTGGCGTCTGGCGCGGCCGGATGCGGCTTCCATCGCGGCCCATTACGGCTCGGTGAGTGTCGGCACCTTCGCTGTGGCCGTGGCTTTTCTCGCCTCCAACGGGGTTGATCATGAGGCGTACATACCCGTGTTCGTGGTGCTGTTGGAAATGCCCGCCATCGTGGTGGGCATTCTTCTGGCGCGTGGCATGGGACGGCAGACGGACTGGAATCGGCTCGGACACGAAGTGTTCCTGGGCAAGGGCATGGTTTTGATGGGGGGCGGCTTGCTGATCGGCTGGGCGGCAGGGCCGGAGGGCATGCGTCCCCTCGGCGGGTTGTTCTTCGATCTGTTCAAGGGATTCCTTGCGCTGTTCCTGCTGGAAATGGGCCTTATTGCGGCCAGCCAGATGGCCAGCCTGCGGCGGCACGGTGCCTTTTTGGTAGTATTCGGCATTGTCATGCCGCTGCTGTCGGCGCTGCTGGGCGGATGGGTAGGTTGGTTGCTGGGGCTGTCGGTAGGCGGCACGGCGCTGCTCGCCACCCTAGCGGCCAGCGCTTCATACATCGCCGTGCCCGCTGCTATGCGCCTGGCCGTGCCGGAGGCCAACCCCACGCTGTCCCTTGCCGCATCCCTCGGGGTCACTTTTCCGTTCAACGTTCTGGTGGGCATTCCCATCTATCTTGATCTTGCCCGCCTGATCCATCGCCTGGGAGCTTGATGTCATGTCCAACGAATACCGCAAACTGCTGACTGTCATTACCGAATCCGCCATTGAGCGCGACCTGCTGGCTGACATGGAGCGCTTGGGGGCGCATGGTTATACGGTTACCGATGCGCGTGGCAAAGGCAGCCGCGGCGTGCGTGATGCCGGCTGGGGCGAGGCAGGCAACATCCGGGTTGAGGTGCTTTGCGACGACGCGACAGCACAAGCCATCGCGCTGCACTTGCGGATGCGCTACTACGACAACTACGCCATGATCCTGTTCATGAGCGAAGTCCAGGTGCTGCGTCCGGAGAAATTTTGAAGGAATATTGGGTTTAGTGGATTGGTTTAGTAGGTTCAGTGCCATGCGGTGTTGGTAACAGCTCTGTGGGCACTGTGTGCAATTTGTAAAGTAGACCGTGATTGTTGTCACCCTGGAGAAAACATTATGAAACGTATCGTCCTTTTTCTTGCTACCAACTTCGCCATCGTGCTGGTGTTGTCCTTTACCATGCGTCTGCTTGGCGTGGAACCTTACCTCACTGAGCAGGGCCTGAATCTCCAGTCGCTGCTGATCTTCGCTGCGGTCATGGGTTTTGGCGGATCATTCATTTCGCTGGCGATTTCCAAGTGGATGGCCAAGAAGTCAATGGGCGTGCGGGTGATTGAGAGACCCGCGAACCCGACTGAATCCTGGCTGGTCGATACCATTGGCAAATATGCGCTGAATGCGGGTATCAAAATGCCGGAAGTCGGCATTTTCGATTCACCCCAGGTGAATGCTTTTGCTACCGGCATGAGCAAGAACAATTCCCTGGTTGCCGTATCCTCCGGCCTGTTGCAGCAGATGACGCGCGAAGAAGCCGAAGCAGTGCTCGGGCACGAAATCGCTCACATTGCCAATGGCGACATGGTGACGCTGGCGCTGATCCAGGGTGTGGTGAATACCTTCGTGATGTTTCTTTCGCGTGTGATTGGTCATACCGTTGATCGTGTCGTGTTCAAGAGCGAACGAAGTGGCGGCCCGGCGTTTTTTGTCACCATGATCATTGCCGAACTGGTGCTGGGCGTGCTTGCGTCGATCATCGTCATGTGGTTCTCGCGCCAGCGCGAATTTCGTGCCGACCATGGCGGCGCCAGCCTGGCTGGAAGGAAAAACATGATCGCTGCGCTGGAGCGCCTCGATAGTCTGCATCCGGCGCCATTGCCGGAGAAGATGGCGGCTTTTGGCATCGCTGGCGGCGGCGCATCCGGCATCAAGCGTCTGTTCATGACCCATCCGCCGCTGGCAGAGCGCATTGCGGCGCTCAAGGCGGCACAGTGATGCGCGGGCGGCTGGCCGCGCTGGCAACGGCGTTCAAACGCGAGCTTGAAATCTACCGCTGCGCGTTGCGCGATCCGGATACGCCCTGTTGCCATTCGACCTGATCCCGGCCGCTGTCATGAACGATTGCCGCGCGCCAAAAAACTATTTTGAAAAACCATCGGATGCTTCAATATGAATAACACAATCTCTATCGGCGAGCCCTGGATGTGGGCCGTCTTCATCGCTTTCGTGCTGGTCATGCTGGTGCTTGACCTGTTCGTGTTTGGTGGTAGGAAGGCACACAAGGTCAGCGTCAAGGAAGCCGCGCTCTGGTCGCTGGCCTGGTTCAGCCTGGCGCTGATTTTCAACGCCGGTTTGTGGTGGTATCTGAACGGCACGGCGGGTGCGGAGGTCGCCGACCAGAAGGCGCTGGAATTTCTCACCGGCTATTTGATCGAGAAGTCGCTGTCGGTGGATAACGTGTTTATTTTCCTGCTGATCTTCTCGTCCTTCCACGTTCCCGCTGAATACCAGCGCCGGGTACTCATTTACGGTGTGCTGGGCGCCATCCTGATGCGCGCCATCATGATCCTGGCCGGGGCCTGGGTGGTACGTGAATTTTCCTGGGTGCTCTACCTCTTTGGTGCCTTTCTGGTCATGACCGGCATGCGCATGCTGGTCATGGCGGAAAAAACGCCAGACCTGGAAAAGAACCCGGTATTGAAGTTCGCACGTCGGCATTTGCGCATTTCGGATGATTATCACGGGGAAAAATTTTCCGTGGTGAAAAACGGCGTGCGATATTTCACGCCGCTGTTCCTGGTGCTGATCCTGATCGAAGTTACCGACCTGGTGTTCGCGGTGGACTCCATTCCGGCCATTTTTGCCATTACCACTGATCCTTTCATTGTCTTCACCTCCAACATCTTCGCCATCATGGGCTTGCGGGCGCTGTACTTTCTGCTGGCCGACGTAGCGGACCGTTTCCATCTGCTGAAATACGGCCTGGCCATGGTGCTCACTTTCATTGGTGCCAAAATGCTTATCATGCCGTGGTATCACGTGCCGGTGGGGGCTTCGCTGACCATTGTTGCCGTCTTGATCGGGGCGAGCGTTGTCGCCAGCCTGATTGTCACGCGCAAGAAACCTTCGCTTTGATTTTTTCTGCCCAAGAGTCGGCCCAACCTGCTGGTACCAAGGAGTAACACGGATGTCCGTCGCAATTTCGCATCTCAGCCGCCGTTTGGCGCCCTGGCTGGCCTTGGCTGGGTTGGCACTGCTTGTCTTTCTGGTGCTGGCACCGTTCCTCGCGCCGCTGGCCTGGGCCGGGGTGCTGGCCTATGCTTCCTGGCCACTGGTTGAGCAGATACGCGAGCGTTGCGGTGGGCGCGATACCCTGGCTGCCAGTTTGGCGACACTGCTTGCGGCACTGACCCTGTTCGCTCCGCTGATCTGGTTAGTCTGGCTGGCGCAGCAGGAAGTCGGGCGAATTTATCCGGTTATGCAAGCCTTCGTGGCCGCCCCGCCGGAGTTGCCCGACTGGCTGGGCGGCTTGCCTTGGTTGGGTGACTGGCTGGCGCAGCAACGGGCGCAACTGCTGGCCGATCCTCAAGGCGTGACCATTGCGGTGAAGGCTTGGCTTGCGGCACATGTCAGTGATGCGGCAGCCATGGCGGGAGGGGTGGGTAGAAATTTGGCCAAGCTAGTACTGGTGCTGATGATCTTGTTCTTTTTCTACCGCGACGGCGCGCGGATCGTGCGTGAGTTAAGGCATGTCCTGGCGCGTTTCATCGGCCCCAGCGCCCATGATTATCTCGCGGCGGCTGGAAGCACTGCACGTGCTGTGGTCTATGGCATCCTGCTTACCGCTTTGGTGCAGGGAGTCATTGCCGGGGTTGGTTATTGGGTGGCGGGATTGGCTTCGCCAGTGACGCTGGGTGTGCTGACGGCTTTGTTCGCACTGATTCCCTTCGGCACACCCTTGGTGTGGGGATGTGCAGGTATCTGGCTCTTGTTCCAGGGTGAGACGGGGGCAGCCATCGGCACCTGGCTCTGGGGTGCAGCGGTGGTGAGCCAGATCGATAACGTGTTGCGTCCGTTGTTCATCAGCAATGTCGGTGCGATTCCCTTCCTCCTGGTATTGTTCGGCGTGCTGGGTGGCATCCTCGCTTTTGGCCTGATCGGATTGTTCGGTGGCCCGATTGTCCTGGCGGTGGTGTGGGCGGTATGGCGTGAATGGGCAGCGCATCTGGACGACGGTGATGCCGAGGCGATGCCATGACCGTTACTGCCAAACCCAATCCGCTGGCTGAGCTGCTGGTTACCCTGATCATCCCCTCGCTGATTTTGATGAAGCTCAGTGGCCCAGATAGCCTAGGCGCGGTCAATGCGCTGCTGCTGGCGCTGGCTTTCCCGTTGTTCTGGGGCGCGCGGGATTTGTTTGTTCGGCGCAAGCTCAATTTGTTCGCTGCGCTGGGGCTGCTCAACATCCTGCTCACTGGCGGTATCGGCCTGCTGCAAATGGATACGCAATGGCTAGCCATCAAGGAGGCGGCCATCCCTGGATTGATAGGTCTGGGAACGGTTGTCTCTGCCCATACCCGCTACCCGCTGGTGCGGATAGTATTGTTCAGCGAGTCTCTGATGAATGTCGAGCGAATACAGCAGCGCTTGAGTCAGCGCGGTAATGGTGCAGTTTTTGACGCCCGTTTGAAGGTCGCTACATGGATGCTGGGCGGCTCTTTTTTCTTTTCTGCAGTGATGAACTACACCCTTGCTATTTGGATCGTCGTTAGCCCGGCCGGTACGACGGCGTTTAATGAGGAACTGGGACGTTTGACTCTGCTGAGTTATCCCATGATTGCGCTGCCCTCGATGCTGATCATGGTGGCAGTGCTGTATTACCTGGCACGCTCGATCCGCGAACTCGCCGGGCTGAAACTCGCTGAGGCGCTCAAGCGCTGAAACAGTGGAACCTTTATGTGTTCTCTTTTTAATCTGATGAAAGGACAGCAAGCATGAACAAGAAAACTGAACGAGATGTGGAAAAGATCTACCCCTTGCCGGAATTCATTGCGAAATTGCGGCGCTTGGCCGATTCGCTTGAACAAGGCGAACGCTTTGAAATCCAGATTGCAGGTGAAAAAATCTTGGTTCCCGTGCGGGCAATCTGCACTATCGAGCACGAAAGAGAGGGCGACGCAGAGGAAATTGAGTTCCAAATCAAATGGTCGAACGCGCAGTAAGTCTGTTCGGCATCATCAGTCAAGCGATGGGCTATAGATAATGAATGTTCAGCAGCCATATTTTCTTCACTAGCACGAACTTTTCGGATACGGGTCATGAACTCTGAACAACAGAAATCCATCCTTGCCATCGCTCTTTATGCTGCTTTTGCCGATGGCGCCAAGGATGACCGCGAGCGCGAACAGATACGCCAATTGGCCGCATCGCTCGCTAATGAAAATGGCGCACCCGACTTGGCACGGCTCTACCAGGATGTGCTGCTCAAGCGCATCAGCCTGGATGCGGCTGCCGCTATGTTGCAAGACCCCGGCGAGCGCCAGTTGGCTTACGAAATGGCGGTGTGCGTGTGTGATGCCGACGGTCGCCAGAGCCAAGCCGAGCGGCGCTTTCTGGATGAGTTGAAAGCGCTGTTGAAGCTTGATATGGGGCAGGTCGCAACCTTCGAGAGAGAAGCTGACGCCATCGTTGATCTGGGCGAGGCGGCAGCGCCTGCTAGGGTGGTAGGTGCCGCTGCTGTTGCTTCGCCCGGTGCAGTGGTAGCGGCCCAGCCGAATGCGACCGAGGCGGAATTGGACAAGTCCATCCTTAACTATGCCTTGATGAATGGCGGGCTGGAACTACTGCCGCAATCCTGGGCATCGATGGCCATCATTCCATTACAAATCAAGATGGTCTATGGTATCGGCAAGGCCCATGGTGTCAGTCTTGACCAGGGACATATCAAGGAGTTTATCGCCGCCGCCGGGGTAGGTCTCACCTCGCAATATCTCGAACAGTTCGGCCGCAAGCTGCTGGGCGGCCTGCTTGGCCGCGCAGCAGGCAAAACCTTCGGCAAGGCGGGGAGTGCTGCCACCGGTATGGCATTGTCGTTTGCTACCACCTACGCCTTGGGACAGCTTGCCAAGCGCTATTACGCGAGTGGACGGACGATGAATACAACAATGCTGAAAGACACCTTCCAGAACCTGCTCGGCCCAGCCAAAGAGATGCAGACACAGTATTTGCCGCAGATTCAGCAGCAGGCGGGCACGCTTGACATGGGCCGGGTTATGGCCATGGCGCGCGGGGTGTAAGTGACCATGCGGATATTTTCCTCGCTCTACCGGCGTACGATGGCTTGGTCGCGACACCGTCACGCGCCCTGGTATCTGGGCGCAGTGAGTTTTACGGAATCGTCGTTCTTTCCCCTTCCGCCGGACGTAATGCTTGCACCCATGAGCCTTGCTAATCCGGCTAAGGCTTGGCGTTTCGCCCTGCTGACCACGCTGGCCTCGGTGGCTGGCGGCCTGTTCGGTTATGCCATTGGTTATTTCGCTTTTGATTTGATTGAGCCCTGGTTAAGCGAGTCCCGTTATTGGGCGGCTTACCAGACTTCGGAGGCCTGGTTTAAAAAGTGGGGCTTCTGGGCGATTTTCGTCGCTGGGTTCTCGCCAATTCCCTACAAGGTGTTTACCATCGCTGCCGGGACGTTGTCGATGGCGTTGCTGCCGTTCGCGCTCGCTTCCATCATCGGCCGCGGGCTGCGTTTCTTTCTGGTTGCCGGGCTGATGAAATGGGGTGGAGCGCGCATGGAGGCGCTGCTTCATCGCTACGTTGATCGCTTGGGATGGGCCACTGTCGCTCTGGTTGTGATTGGAGCGTTGCTCTACCAGCAGACAGGTGCGCCATGACCGTTCCGCCTAGAAGAAACCATAACGGAGAGCGTCAGCAAGTTCCTCATTTGGCGGTCTACCAAGGTAACGTCGCGCTGTAGGTGGCGGTATTTGAATTTTCTGCCACTATCGCGAGTTTTCTAGCGAACTTTCTCTTCATACCACTATGCCTGGCCGCGATTTGATGCATGGTTGAATGGGGCGCGATGACCGTACACGAACCCTTTATGGAACTCACCCTGTTTCTCCCACTCGGGCTGCGCTAGTATGTGCAGCACTTGTGCCACATCGGAACGGTGGCTCTCGCCAAAGAGGGCGCTTCCTGATATTGTCAGCCGGGCGCTGATTGAAAATCTGCGCTGCGGAGATAAAGCTTTGACTGAAAGGGACTGAAAAAATGAAATTTGTAAATCTGGGAAAAAGTGATCTGCGTGTGACTTCGGTTTGCTTGGGGACGATGACTTTCGGCCAGCAAAACAGCGAGGCCGAGGCGCATGAACAACTGGACTATGCATTTGCCCAAGGCATCAACTTTATTGACACCGCTGAAATGTATCCGGTGCCGCCCAAGGCGGAAACTACCGGTGCAACGGAGCGCATCATCGGTACCTGGTTGAAGCATCAGGCACGGGATCGTGTGGTGCTGGCTACCAAGGCGGCGGGTGCCGGGCGTGTAGACTGGATTCGCGATGGAACTCTTACATTCGACCGCAAGAATCTGCGCGCGGCGGTTGAAAGTTCTTTGGCGCGTTTGCAAACAGACTATATCGATCTTTACCAGTTGCATTGGCCGGATCGTAATGTGCCGACTTTTGGTCAATACCAGTTTGAGCCAGAAAAAGAGCGCGCTTTTGTGTCGTTTCTGGAAACTTTGCAAGCGCTTGACGAATTGGTGAAGGAAGGCAAAATTCGCCATATCGGTTTATCCAACGAAACACCGTGGGGCGTGATGCAGTTTTTGCAGACGGCACAAGCGCATGGCTTGCCACGCATCGTGTCGATTCAAAATGCCTACAGCTTGCTTAACCGGACGTGGGAGCTGGGTCTGGCAGAAACCGGCTATCGTGAGCAGGTGTCGTTGCTGGCGTATTCGCCCTTGGCATTTGGTTTTTTGTCGGGCAAGTATTTGGCTGATCCCAAGGCGTTGGGCCGTGCAACCTTGTTTGGCGCTTTTGCCCAGCGGTACACGAAAGTTAACGTGTCCTCAGCGGTTGCTGCTTATGTTGAGCTGGCTCGCCGTTACAACATGACGCCGGTGCAGCTGGCGCTGTCTTTTGTGGCTTCGCGCTGGTGTGTCGGCAGCACAATTATTGGTGCAACAAACTTGGCACAGCTAAAAGAAAATATTGCGGCCTGTGCGCTACCGTTGGCAGAAGAGGTATTGCAGGAAATTGAAGCGCTGCATTTGCGCTATACGAATCCGGCACCATAAATATTACGCCGGGGCGTGAGCCAGCAGTATCGGGTGCAAGGGGGCCAGGCGCTGCCATTGTTGATGTGTTGCACTGGCTGAAATATGGTTTTCCAATGCGTCCCCCGAGAGTGCGCGCAAGGCATTGAATGTTCGTTCGAGTAGCCATGGCTGTGGCAGCATAGGGCCGAAAAAAACCACTTTGCCATGATTGAAAATGAGCAGCGTAGGGAAGTTTTCAATATCCATATCTGCGCCCCCGTCGATGCTGCTTAGCTCATCGGCGGCATCTTCAATATCAATCCAGCGAAATGCGGTATCTGTAAACTGCTGCGCTACCGCATTAAAGCCTGCGCGATAGTCGCGACAGGTGCCGCACCAATCGGCGCATAAGCAGGCCACCAAAAAATCTGGCGAAGGTGTTGGGCTGGACGTAGCAGGAGACACTCGTTATTGGTTATTGCACAGGTGGCGGGTTTCCCTAATGGGTTGATTTTACCGTGCAACGTTGTTGTTGCGCTGTCCGCTTATCTTGCAGGTTATTGTTTCTCTACGCGTAGGGGCATAGAGATTTTATGTTTACAGAAAGTCCGGATTGATTGCAGCGCGCAGCACGATCTGCGGTTCACTTTCGCGTATTCGGCTGGAGAACCACCAGATACCCCCTTTTTTCATGGGCCAGTCGGCTTCTATACCGCCCAGCAGCAAGGCAGCGGTGCGCCCGAGCGTCGGCTGATGGCCAACAATCACGACTGCACCGGGGTCTGTTGGCCAATTGGCCGCCGTGAGGATATCTGCCACCGTAGCACCAACGCCGACTTTTTTTTCAATGTCGTAGGGTAGTTCCAGCGCGTTGGCTGTTTGCTGCGTGCGCTCAGCCGGGCTGACAAGAACGCGGCACTTGTGCGGTAAATTCCGGTGCAGCCAGTGTGCTACTTTTTTTGCCTGTTTCTCGCCACGCGGGGTTAGGCGGCGCTTATGGTCGGCTAGTGTTGGGGTGCCATCTTCTGCTTCGGCATGACGCCAGAGAATCAAATCCATTGCATTTTTCCAGTGTTCAGTTGCATCTTGAAAGTATAGGCATTGAACATGACGGGCATGTGACGGCCTTTTGCAGTAAGCACTGTGGCTTAAATGTTTTCTATTGTTTTTTCAAGCTGCTGCAAAGCCAGCGGTAAGCTAGCCAGCAGTTGCGCGTGGTGTTTGCCGTGCCAGTGACCAATCAGGGTAACTGCTTGGCGTAGGGAGGTATCTTCTCCGGCATATGCCATAAGCCATTTTCCGGCTTGAGACAGATCGTTGAGCTGCCCTAGAGTTTCTTGCAAAGGTATGAGTTGAGACACTATCGGTTGCAGATTTTTCAATGTGGTGAGTGAGCTTAAAAAATCCAGGGCATAACGCAAACGCTTGATGGCAATGCGCAGCTCATGCAGCGATGCTGGATTTTCATAGTCTATGGCGCGTATGCGCCGCAAGACATTTTTGCTTGTGCTGCGCAGACGTTTTGCAGCGAAGCGAGGTAGTTTTGTTGCGCTTGTTGTTGCTTTAGTTGTTGCGTTAGTCGTTGCGTTTTTTGTCGCGCTGGTTTCTTGCTGGTGCAGGGCTTGCAATGCGGTGAGCAAAGCATGGCCGTAGGCAGGGGAGTCAAGCAGCGCCATGGCTTGTTGGCGGGTATGTTGCCGTTGCTGATCTATGGCTGATAACAAGGACGCAAGCGGTGGTTTATCTTTGCTGCGCTGCTTGTGAGCCATCGCGGCAAGCACGGGGGCGGCAATCTCGGCGTACAGCACATCCAAATCGCGCACCTGGCCGAGCAGCGCCATAAGCGGAGTAAACGCATCCTTTAGTGCCGAGGTAAATCGGGTCGGCAGAAGGGGCGAAAAAATCCGCAGTGCGGCGCGTAACCGGCGCATGGCTACGCGCATCTGGTGAATGTATTCAGGGTCTTCTGTATGCAATGCACCGTAGTGATTTTGCTGTAAATGCTCAAGGCAGGCCAGGGCGATGGTGCGAAAGGCCGCGAGCGGCGACAGAGAGGGCGGGATTGATATTTTGGTCGCTTTAACCGGTTGCCACGGGATGCCGCTGTGCAGCTGATATCCACGCTCAGCCTTGGAGCGCACGGCGGGTGTGAGCGCCAGGCTTTCCGTCAGCGGTAGTGCCAGATCAAAGAGCGCGTTTAGCGGTGCATGATCAAGTTCCAGTTCGACTTCTGAAATCTCCGTGCGTTCCTCCCCTGCAGTAATCCAGCCTCGATCAAGTGTGAGCAGCACGGCGCCGGGAGCGGCTGTAAAGCGCCAGGTCTGGCGTTGAAAACGGGTTTCAAAAATGGGCGCTAGCTGTGCCAAAAGGTGCGGATGTTGCAGCCAGGTGCGTACCTTTTTTTCAGTGACGGCAGAAAAATCAAACCGGCCTGCATAGGGCACTTCCCATTCCGGACGGCTGGCCAGGCCTGCGGCGGCAGTGCCTGCCAGTTTTACAGTTTGCAGCCAGTGTTTGCCATGACGGCGCAAGCGCAGGGCAATGCCGTAGCGGCGCAGGGCGAGGTCAGGCGTGTCGTAGTAAATGTTGTCCAACGTTTCTATTTGGCGGTGCACCGCTTTTTTGAGCAACGGGTGGCGCAAAAAACGCCGTTGCTCTTTTTCAGCCAGCGTGAGTTTGAGTTCGACTTCTTTAGCCATGTTGTTCAAGAAACCATTGCAATTTGTGATGCAGGGTAACTACAGTGCCCACAATGATCAGTGTGGGCGCGCGTAGTTGTGCGGCTGCGGCGAGTGTAGGTAAAGTTGCCAACGTGCCGGTGACGGTACGCTGGCTGGGCTGCGTGCCGTGCTGCACGATGGCGGCGGGCCACTCGGGTGGCAGGCCGTGCTCCACCAGCTTTTCGCATAGCACGGGCAGGCCCATGAGTCCCATGTAGATGACGACCGTCTGGTGACGACGAGCCAAGCCCGGCCAATCGAGATTCATGCTGCCGTCCTTGAGGTGTCCGGTGACAAAAACGCAGGCCTGGGCATGTTCGCGATGCGTGAGCGGAATGCCTGCATAGGCGGCAACACCGGCTGCTGCGGTGACGCCGGGCACGACTTCGAAGGGAATGCCATCCGTCGCCAGCGTTTCGACTTCTTCGCCGCCACGGCCAAAAATATATGGGTCGCCGCCTTTCAGACGGACGACGCGCTTTCCCTCTTGCGCTAGCCGTACCAGCAGATGATTGATTTCTTCCTGTGCCAACGCATGCTCCCCGCGCTGCTTGCCAGCATAGATGCGTTCTGCATCAGCGTGGGCGAGTTCAAGGATGGCCGGAGCCACCAGATTGTCATACACGATGACATCGGCTTCCGTGATCAGACGAGCGGCTTTGCAGGTGAGCAGATCCGGGTCGCCGGGGCCGGCGCCGACCAGGTAAACCCATCCCGGCTGGGCGTGTGAGGAGATTTTTTTCATGCCCGTATGCTATCAGCTCGGGCATATTCAGTAGCATGCAAGCCATGCAATAGTGCCTCGTTATAATTCTTCGTTCCTGCAGCGTCGATCGCCGTCTCACCAGCGCCGACTTTTTGCAAATTTAATGACAGGGTAAGCGCCATGATTCCTACGCTCGTTTTCGACATCGAAACCATTCCCGACGTTGCCGGGCTGCGTCTTTTGCACGAATTGCCAGAGACGCTGGCGGATAGCGAGGTGGCAGAATTCGCCATGCAGCGTCAGCGGGCAAAAAATGGCAGTGATTTTTTGCCATTGCATCTGCAACGCATTGCGGTTATTTCATGCGCTTTGCGTAGCGACGAAGGTTTTCGCGTGTGGTCGCTGGCCGAGCCGAAATCAAATGAAGGTGAAATCATCCAGCGATTTTTCGATGGCGTGGAAAAATTCACGCCGCAATTGGTGTCATGGAATGGCGGCGGGTTTGATCTGCCCGTGCTGCATTATCGAGGTCTGATGCATAACGTTGCCGCGCCGCGTTACTGGGATATGGGCGAGGGCGATTACCGTGATTCGCGCGATTTCAAATGGAACAATTACATCAGCCGTTATCACTCGCGGCATCTGGACTTGATGGATTTGCTCGCCATGTACCAAGCGCGTGCTAATGCGCCGCTCGATCAACTGGCGCGATTAATGGGCCTGCCGGGCAAGCTGGGCATGGATGGCTCTGCCGTTTGGGGTGCATGGTGTGACGGGCGCATCGATGAAATTCGCGATTATTGCGAAACGGACGTGGTGAATACCTGGCTGGTTTTTCTGCGCTTTCAACTCATGCGTGGCCTGCTTACAAAAGCGGAGCATGAGGGTGAAATTGCGCTGGTAAAGTCGAGCCTGGCAGCTATTGATGCACCACACTGGCGTGAGTTTCTTGCGGTTTGGGCGGATTCTTCGCTTTGAGTTGATACTGGCGTTTATCGAGTGTTTTCCTATTCCTTGGGGTGATGTTTGCCATTTTCGAGCTTTCCGGCCTGCGCGATCATTTGACGCTGACGTATCTGCGGCAAACTATTCTGGCGCACCAAGTAGGTGGCCTGCTTATTTTTGTTGCGATATTTTTGCCGGGGAAAGATGAAAACAAAAGTTGCCGTGCGCATTTTCCATCAACTGGATGCCCGGCCGATAACCAGCGTGGTGCTGTTGCGAGTTTTCTTTTAAACGATCCCTGCACTCAATTACGCACTGGCAGGCATTCGGTTGCGGCGTTTGATCCCTTATTCGCTTGCGCCAACATGGCGCTGCGGCTGGCGGGCGTTTCCAGCGTGATGCGACCCAGTTTTCCTGCACGAAAATCGGTGAGAAAAATCATCGCGGCTTTTTCCAGATCGAGCGTCTTGCCACGCCTTTGCTGCACGCAACCGCGCTTGATCGCCACGGCTTCGAGAACGCCCACGCCATCCATGATGTCGGTATTAAAGCCATAACGTGCGGCAATCATCGGTGGATAATTCTTGAGCAAAAAATCGGCAAGAAATGTGGCGACATCCGAATCAATCACCGCGTTGCGGCCGATGGCATGGCAGGCCGCGAGCATGAAGCCATCGCTATCGTGCGTGATTTTTGGCCACATCAGGCCGGGTGTATCGGTGATGGTTGTGTGGCCGCCAAGATCTTGGCTCATCTGGGATTTGGTGACGGCGGGCTCATCACCGACAGCGGCTACGCGGCGTTTGAGCAAGGCATTCATCAGGGTGGATTTCCCCACATTGGGAATGCCCATGATCAGCATGCGCAACGGTTTGATGCCCGAATTGCGATGCGGTGCCAGCGTGCGGCACAAGGCGGGCACGCGCGCGGCATCGCCTGGTTTTTTGCAGGCAATGGCGAAGGCCTTGACCCCGGGCTGCGCGTTGTAATAATCCAGCCAGGCGGCAGTGGCGATGGGGTCGGCCAGATCCGCCTTGTTAAGCAGCTTCAAGCAAGGGCGCTGGCGTTGAAGGCGCAGCTCGCGGATCATCGGGTTGCTGCTGGCTTCAGGCAGGCGAGCGTCGCACACTTCAATCACCACGTCGGTTGTGGCCAGGGTTTCTGCCGCTTTGCGGCGCGCAGAGGTCATGTGGCCGGGGAACCATTGAATGCTCATGGCTTATTTATCCTGCGGTGCGAGGATGCGTATGGTTTCATCATTCAGCTGCACAACATCGCCCACACGCAGTTTGCGGCGGATGCGGGTTTCGACGGCATTGCCCACGCGTACCGCGCCCTCGCTGATCATGGCTTTGGCTGCGCCGCCCGAAGGGGCGAGTCCGATGAGCTTGAGCAGGGCATTGAGCTCAATGAAGTCGCTTTGCAACGGGAAATCGTGAATGGCCAAAAGGGTGCTCCTGAATGAAACAAGGGCACGATTCTACTGCCTGGCGGGCTTGGCTTCGGGCTATTTGTTGACCAGTGCGTCTATGATGCGGATCTTTTAGCAGCATTGTTTTGCTGCAAAACATCGTCAAGTCTTGTTTTCACACGGGAACTCATCATGGCTCAGATTGTGCAATCTTCAGGGCAAAAGACTGTAGGCCGCTTTGCATTATGGCAGTTGGGCTTTCGTCCGTTTTATCTGCTGGCCAGCTTGTTCAGCGCGTTGAGTGTGCTGCTGTGGGCGGCGCAGTTTTTCGGTTATTTGCCATTTGCTTATGTGCCAGGCCCATTGTGGCATGGGCATGAAATGCTGTTTGGCTACACGCTGGCCGTGGTCGCGGGCTTTTTGCTCACTGCCGTTAAAGCATGGACTAATGAACCCACGCCGAGCGGCTTGTCGCTCATGGCTTTGGTGGCGCTGTGGCTGGCCGGTCGCGTGTTGGTGCTAACGCCCTTTGCCTTGACGGCCATGCTGGTCAATGCAGCGTTTCCGCTGGCTATTGCTTGGGCGATTGGCGTGCCGTTGTGGCGCTCGCGCAATGTGCGGAATTATTTTTTTGTCGGGCTGTTGGGGGGCATGAGCGGCCTGATTTTAATGACGCATCTGGCATTGCAAGGACAGCTTGACTGCCCGCCCAGGCTCGGGTTGCAGCTGGGTTTGGATGTGGTGCTGTTCATTATGCTGGTGATCGGGGGGCGGGTTATTCCGATGTTTACCAATAAAGGCGTACCATGCGCTGCGGCGACGCGTCATGCGGTAGTCGAAAAAATTGCCCTGGGCAGTGTCATTGTCCTGTTTTTTTCCGATCTCTTGTCTTTATCTCCTGTAGTGATTGGTGTGCTGGCATTACTGAGTGCTGCCGCGCAGATGGCACGTCTTGGCTTGTGGAAGCCTTGGCGCACACTGGCGACACCGCTGGTGTGGATACTGCACATGGCTTTTGTGTGGGTCGTGATTCATTTGCTCATGCGGGGGGCTACCGAGCTGGGCTGGGTGGCTGGCTCGTATGCAA
>Ga0116141_10000303_pt1 | contig 37070 bp, 27 predicted proteins | sample AD_UKC097_MetaG_FD_89744 | JGI IMG/M metagenome (GOLD analysis project Ga0116141, IMG submission 89744) | Active sludge microbial communities of municipal wastewater-treating anaerobic digesters from USA - AD_UKC097_MetaG | ecosystem: Engineered > Bioreactor > Anaerobic > Digestate | place: USA...
CTGACGGCGGGACTCCGAACCGAGCCTCTACGCTCGCGCACCCGGTCCAGGAGAGGCCTCGCTTCCAGCGGATAATTCAAAGGTGGTCAAGGAGGCCAACGTTCCATACTTGGCCCTCTTGGCCATCTTCGGTTCAAAGGGGGTCAAGGGGGCCAACATTCTGTATTTGGCCCCCTTGGCCCCCTTGGCGTTCCTGGGACCGAGGGAGTGGCCGCCTGTGACCCGGCCTGATCGAAGCCCGCGCCAGCGGCGTCAGAGGAAAGACGTTGGCGGCGTTGGCGCGGGGTGGCACAGGACTGCGTGTCTGATATAATGACACTATCTTGCTACGACTGGAGCGTCCTGATGGCTGAGCAGCCGAGATCGGTGGAAATCCTCACGCCGGAGCAATTTGAGCGGGTCGAGAAGGGGTTCCGCAGACGGTTCGAGTTCGGACTCGAGACGACCGCACGGGACGGCACGCCGGTGGAACGACTGTGCAGCACCGATTGTCGGCCGCGGTTCTGCCGGCTCGTGCAACGAGACCCCGACTGGCTGCAGCGATGCGTGGCCGAGCGCAGGCGGGCCATCGAGATCGCCGTCGAGACGGGGCAGCCGTTCATCACGATCTGCCATGCCGGGATCGTGCTGGTCTGCGTGCCAATCGTGGATCGCGATACAGTCCACGGGGGCGTATTCTTCGGCAAGTGCCTCTGGGAATCGGCGACGGAAGTCCTCGCCGAGGATGTCGCGAACCGCCTGCACGCGACCGCCGGCATGGGCTTGGCGTCCCCAACGCAGAATTCCGCGTTGCGGGTCCCCTTCCAGCCCATGAATCATCGGCAGGATGCCGATGCCACGAAGAATCGCGACACACAAGGGCAAGATGCCCTCGCCACGGGAGTTGCCCAGGCCTTGCACGAACTGCCGGTGGTCCGAGGCCGGCCGATTCACGCCGGCGCCGAGTTCCTCTTCAACCTGCTCTACGAGGTCGGCGGATTCGATGCGAGGGTGATCCGCTGGCGCCGGCAGCGAGCCAGGCAACAATCGGAGCTCGGCGAGTTCATCCAGGAACGCAAGAAGCTGGGGGCCCAGTGGCAGTATCCCCTGGAGAGCGAGCGGGCCCTGCTGCAGAAGGTCAAGATCGGCGACCGGATCGGGGCCAAGGAGATCCTCAATTCGATCCTCGGCACGATCCTGTTCAAGGACCTCGGCGACCTGGGCATTCTGAAGGTCCGGCTGCTGGAGCTGCTCAGCGTGCTGAGCCGCTCGGCCGTCGAGGGCGGCGTGGACGTCCACACGATGCTCGAAAGGAACCTGGCGTACGTCAACAAGGTCATGCAGATCGACACGCAGGAGGACTTGTGCGCGTGGATCAGCGCCGCCTTGAACGAGTTCATCGAGCTGGTGTACTCCTCGCAGGACGCCCGGAAGACGACGCAGATCCGTCCGGCCATCAACTATATCGACGCGAACTATGACAAGCCGATCACGCTGGCCGAGATCGCTCGAGCATCCCATCTGAGCGTGTCGAGGCTCGCTCATTTGTTCAAGGAGCAGATGGGCGTGACGCTGATCGATTATGTGACACAGGTGCGGATCGAGCGCGCCAAGGAACTACTGCTCGGCACCGACCAGAGCTGTACGGAAGTCTGTTTTCAGGTGGGCTACAGCAACGCAAGCTACTTCACGCGGACGTTCAAGTCGGTGGCCGGCCTGACGCCGCGGCAGTTCCGCCTTCAGAATCAACGTAGCCGAGTCCCCCCGATCGGTCCATAGCCCCATGCAGATCGCCACGCGCGCAAAGGACCGCCGGCCGGGCGGTCTGCGGCCCCGCTCGGCTGCGATCAGACCTGGGAACGGCCGCCGACACATTCGGTCTCGACGTGTTCCTGCGGCAGCTCGCTGATCGTCCAGTACATATCGATCATCCGGATGGCTTCGACGAACTTCTTGTAGTCCACGGGTTTGACGATGTACCCGGCGACGCTGAGCTTGTAGCTCGCAACGATATCGCGGTCGTCTCCCGACGTGGTGAGCACGACGACCGGGATCCTCCGCAGGACCGGATCGGCCTTGGCCACTTGCATGAACTCCACGCCGTTCATCCGCGGCATGTTCAGATCCAGCAGAATCACGCAGGGTTTCGCATTCTCCTCGTCCCTCAGATAGGCCAAAGCCTCCTCCCCGTCGGCTGCGTGAGCCAGGGGGTTGCCCAGCTTGAGGTCTCGGAATGCGCGACGAACAGTCATGGCATCAATGGCATCATCCTCAACGAGCAACACAGGTTTAGTGCTTCTCATGCGTCGTCCTCTCGTAGTGCTTGGGCAACGTGAAGTGGAATGTGCTTCCTTGCCCCGGCTGCGATTCGACCCCGACTCGCCCGCCGTGCATCTCGACGATCTTCTTCACCACAGCCAGGCCAATCCCCGTGCTGTCGCCGCCATGGGAGGGCCCGAGCGTCTGGAACATCTGGAAAAGCCGGTCGAAGTGATTCGATGCGATGCCTATGCCGTTGTCGGCGACGGCGAATCTCCAGGCATCGCCTTCGTCCGCGGCGGCGATCCGAATCTCGCCGTGCGGTTTGTCCATGTACTTGACCGCGTTGCCGATCAGGTTCTGGAACACCTGGGTGAGCGCACTCCTCTCGCAGCGCACCACCGGCAGGGAACCTTCCACGCGGATCTCGATATGCTCCGGCGGGGCGATTTGCTCGATGGCCTCCGCAACCACCTGGTTGGCGTCCACGTTCTCGACGAGACGGTCGCCGTGACTGACCTCGGCATAGCGCAGGATCCCGTCGATCAGGCGGATCATCCGATCCACCCGCTGCTGCAAGAGAGCCAGGTTCTCGCGCCCCTGGTCGTCGACCTTGTCGGCACAGTCCTGGGCGATCCATTCGGCCAGCATGGCGATGCCGCGGAGCGGCGCCTTGAGGTCGTGCGCCGCCACATGGGCGAAACTCTGGAGTTCCTGGTTGGACCGCTCCAGGTCCCGGATGGTGCCCTGCAGGTCGCGATTGAGGCCCTCCAGGAGGATTTCGGTTCGCTTCTGCTCGGTGACGTCATGGAGCAGAACCACCAGTCCGCGGACCCCCCCTTTCTTCCGCACGACCGACGTGCTGCACTCCAGAAACCGTGGCTCGCCCCGCTTGTTCGTCGTCGCCAGGTTCAAGGGTTTCAGCGTGCCCAGGAGCACCTGTTGGAAATGGGCCATGAAGTGAGGGACATCGCCCGGGTCCAGAATGCCCAGCTCGATGAAGTGCTTCCCGACCGTTTCGTCCTTCGTCTGATCGAGGATTTCCAGCATCTTCTTGTTGACATCGAGCACGCGTCCGACCTCGTCGAGGTACGCGATGCCCTCATGGGCCTCCTCGAAGATGACCTTGAACTTCTCTTCGCTTTCCTTGAGCGCGTCCTCGGCCTTCTTGCGATCGGAGATGTCCCGCGCGATCCCGAGGACCCAATGTTTCCCCCCGACCTGCAAGGGATAGGTACGGATTTCGACATGGACCTGGGTGCCGTCTCCGCGACGCAGGCGGAATTCGACGGGCCCCACCGGATGCCCGAGCGCGTTCTTGGCCAGGTATCCGGCAGCACGGGGCAACTGCTTCCTTGGCAGGAGATCCAGCTTCAGGAAACTCTTGCCGATGAGCTGCTCGCGCGGGTAGCCGACGAGTTCCTCCGCGGCCTTGTTGCCGTCGAGGAACGTGCCCATCAGGTCGCTCAGGTAGTAGGCGTCCGGCGCGTATTCGAAGAGGGCCCGCAGACGCTCATGAGAATTCGCCAGTTGTTCCTGAGCCCGTTTCAGTTCCGTGATGTCCCGACCGCTGCCGACGATCTGCACGACACGACCCTGTGCATCGCACGCCGGCGCGAGGTTCACGAGAACATCCAGGGATCCCCCCTCCCTGGTGCGGACGCGAAACTCGACATTCTCGACGCGCTCTCCTGCTGCGGCCTTCTCTCGTGCGGCAAGGCAGACCGCGTGGAATTCGGGAGGCACGAGGCAGAGGCCCTCCTTCCCGACTATCTCTTCGCTTGTATACCCCACACGCCGCTGCCAGGACTCGTTCACGAAGGTGAAGACCCCGGCAAGGTCCATGGTGAATGCCAGGTCGATGGACGCATCGAGTAGTCCCCGGTACCTGCTTTCGCAGAGATCGAGCTCCCGGCGGAGCGACCTTTCCGCGTCGGACATGGGCGCCGCCTCAGTCATGCCCCCCCGCTCGTTCGGCGGGCTGCTCTGGCGCTCGACGCACTCCACACTCGATTGTCGTCGGTCTTGACTCATAAACGTGCGTTCCATTCAAGCAATAGAAGGTCCATTTTTGATCCGCACTCCCTCCGCGGCACGGCCGCACGACAAGGCCGTCTCCCCTGGGGAAGACTCCGGCGTCTCTGTCTCGCATCTCCGGGGGAGGGTGAAGAAGAACGTGCTGCCCCGGCCGGACTGCGATTCAACCCAGATTCGCCCCCTGTACATCTCGACGATCTTCTTGACCAGGGCCAGGCCGACACCGGTGCTCTCGAATTCATCCCGCGGCACGAGCGTCTGGAAGAGGCGGAAGATCCGGTCGAAGTACTTCTCTTCGATCCCCGGTCCGTTGTCCGTGACACTGAATCGCCAGAAATCGCCGTCCTCGACGCAACCGACGCGGATCTCGCCCACGGGCTTGTCCATGAACTTCACCGCGTTCGTCAGCAGGTTCTGGAAGACCTGGGAAATGCGAGTCCTCTCGCATTCGACCGCAGGAAGACCGGATTCGACGGTGATGTGGATGTGCTCAGGCGCCGCAATTGCATCGATGACGCTTGGGATCAACGCGTTCAGGTCCACCGTCTCCATCTGCTCCTTGATCCGTCCCACGCGAGAGTACTGCAGCACGCCATCGATCAGATTGTGCATCCTTGCGACGCGGCTTTGCAGCAGGTCAAGCTGCTCTTTCGCGTCGTCCCCGAGCTTGTCCCCGTAGTCGGTGCACAGCCACTCCGTGATCAGTTTGATGCCGCGGAGCGGCGCCTTCAGATCGTGCGAGACCACGTAGGCGAAATGGGTCAGTTCCTCGTTGATCTCGGCCACTCGCTGCAACAGTGCGGCCTGCTTCTTCTCCGCAGTGTATTTCTCCGTGATGTCGCGGAAGCTCCATACTCGGCCGACGGCCTGATTGTCGACGTACTGGGGTTTCGAGTAGTACTCCACAATTCGACCGTCCTTGAATTCGACGATGTCGTGGCCTTCCTGCTCGCGCTGTTCATACAGTTCCCGAACGCCACGGAGGAACGCCTCGGGGTCCCGCAATCGAGGCGTCGCGGCGGCCAGGGCCAGATTGTCGTCCCGCGTGTCGAGCACGGCATCCGACAATCCCCACAACTCCTGGAACTGCTTGTTGTATTCCTTGATCTTGCCGAAACCGTCCACGACGAGGAGGCCCCCTGCCATGGATTCCAGGGCAGCTTCGAGCAACGAGAGAGACTCCCTGGCCTCGTTTTCCGCCTGCGTGAGCCGGGCCACGTTCACGAAACTCTCGATCAGGTAGTCGCGACCCTGCCAGGTGACAGGGACCACGGCCTTCAGGATGGGGATGTGAGCGCCGCCGCTGCCCAGAAGGACGCGTTCTGATCGATCCACCGACTGGCCCAGGTCGGTGATCGGGCAACTCCCTCTCTGGGCGGGGCAGACGAACTGATGACAGACTTCTCCGACAATCTGTTCCTTCGGCAGACCGATCACCGCGGCCGCATGCGGATTCACGTCGACGATGCGGCGGGTCTCACAGTCAATGATCAGGACTCCCGTGACGATGCTGTCCAGGACGCTGTGCAGACGACGGGCTCGTTCGCGCAGTACTGCTTCCTCGTGCGCCCGTTCCTGGAGCTCCTCGACCAGCCGCTCATTGGCGGCGATCAACTCGGCGGTCCGGCTGTCCACCTCGACGCCCGCGTCACTCATCACCCGTCGGAGCTGCTCCTCAAGCCGGCATCGCCGCTCGATCTCCGCGCGCAGGGCCGTGTCGGCCTCGTCCAGGCGGGCCGTTAACTCGCTCAGACGAACCCGCGCCTCCGCATCGTCCTGGGCCTCTCGTCTGAGTCGTTCGTCCTCGTCGGCAAGCGGTTCACCTTCACGCTCTTTCGTCGCCGAGTGTATACCATCGCGACAGAACTGTATACCCCCGATCCCATCGGACATTGCGGCGTCCCTTTCACATCAATTCAAATTCACGCGACCCGGAGTGAACTGGTTCTCTTCTGTCGTCGCCGCCCGCGTGGGCAGCGTGAAGAAGAACGTGGTCCCTTCCCCGACATTCGATTCGACCCAGATGCTGCCGCCGCACAGTTCGACGATCTTCTTGACGACGGCCAGACCGATGCCGGTGCCCTCGCGCTCGTCCCGAGGGGCAAGGGTCTGGAACATCTGGAAGATCTTGTCGAAATACTTGGCGTCGATGCCCGGGCCGTTGTCGGAAACGGCAAACCTCCAGAATCCCAATTGCTCCGTGCAGCCGATCTCGATTCGCCCCTGGGGTTTGTCCATGTACCTGACCGCGTTGTCGACCAGGTTGCGGAAGACCTGCCCCACGCGGACCTTCTCGCAGGTGATGATCGGCAGCGGCCCCTTGACCACCACGTCGATGCGCTCCGGGGGAGCCAGCAGAGAGATCACTTCCGGAACGAGCAGGTTCAAATCCACCTGTTCACGGCGGCTGGCCACCCGGCCGATCTCCGAGTAATGGAGGATGCCGTCGATGAGCTCGGAGAGCCGGGAGACCCGGCCCTTGAGCATGCTCAATTGCTGACGACCCTGCTCATCGAACCGGTCGGCGTAATCCGAGGCAATCCAGTCGGTGAGCGTCCCGATCCCGCGCAACGGCGCCTTCAAATCGTGCGCCGCGACGTAGGTGAAGTCCTGCAGTTCCTTGTTCGAGCGACGCAAGTCCCGCACGGTTTCGGCCAGATGCTCGTTGGCCTTTGCCAGGGCCCGTTCGAGCTTGCGACGCTCGTTCGACTCAACCTGCAGTGCGATCATATCCGCCACCGAGGCGGCGAAATCCTGCTCCTCCAGCGACCACTCCCGCGCCGGGCCGACATGCTCGTAGCACATGACGCCGAGCAGTTTGGCGTGCAGACGGATCGGCACATCCATCATGGACGTGATTCCCAGCGGCCGGAGGTAGCTGTCGGCGAAGGCTCGGGTACGAGGGTCTTTAAGTGCGTTGTTGGCCGCCAGAATACGGTTGTTCTCGATCGCATCGAAATACGCCGGATAATCGGATATTCTCAGCCGCGAGCCGCTGGTGCGATTTGCTCCGCCGAGGTTGTACTGCTGCTCACATATCAATTCGGCGGATTGCTCGTGCAAGAACCAGATACTGACATGCTCGACACCGAGAGTCTTGGCGGCCTCCTCGGTGGCCATCTTTATCGTGGTCTGCAGATCGCCCTTGAATTCCTTGGTGAGTCGCAGCAGCGCTCTCTGGTAACCGGCGAGGGATTCTGTCCTCCGCATGAGGACCTCCTCCGCCTGCTTGCGGAACGCGATCTCGCGCATCAGATTCTTGTTCGCCGCGGTCAGTTCAGCGGTCCGGTTCAGGACCCGGGCCTCCAATTGCTCATTGGCATCGACCAGAGCAACGTCCCGCTGCTCGATCTGCTCGAGCATCTCATTGAAGGCGCCGATCAGCAATCCGACCTCATCGCTGCCGTGCCGTTGGGCTCGTACGGAGTACTGTCGTTTCTCCGAGACCAGCCGTGCCACATCGGCCAGGTGGAGAATCGGATGCGAGATGATCCGCTGGAGTCGGGAAGAAACCACATACACAGCCAGGGACGCCAGGACCAGAATCCCCAGAATCACAATCGCGCTGCGATGGAGCCTCGAATACATGAAATCCAGGCTCTGCCGCAGGCAAACGGTGCCGATCCGTTCGTCATCGAGATACACAGGCTGCGTGAGCGTGAGAAATCCATCAGCAAAGACCGGGTGATTGCTCAACTCACCCGCGGCGGGCGCAACGGCCGCAGTCCCCTTCTGCACGTAGGCCGCGAGCAGTTCCCCTTCGGCGGTGTAGACACAGGCACTTACGATGGAAGGGACCGCCCCGACCGTCTGAAGGATGTCGCCGGCGTCGGTGGCATCGCGGAAGGTAATCGCAGCTTTGCAGTTGTCGGCAAGAACGCCCGCATGCGTCGCCAGGTCCTGGACCGCGCTGCGGTGCAGGGTCGTCCATTCCCAGGCGGCGAAGACACCGCCCGCAAGCGTCAGCGCGGCGATACACGTAAGCATGACGATCGCGATCAGCTTCTGCTTGAGCGATAGGTTGTGTGTGTACGACCACATCACATGCCTGATTCTACGAGCGTCCGGCTTCACCCGGATCCTCATCATCCTTCCACGCCTCGAGCTGATCGTGCTCGACGGTTCTCACCGCCAGCCGCAGCAGACTGGATCGGATCACCAGCTTCGCACGAGCCGCGGCCATCAGGTTGATCTCGAATCGGACCTTCCGGTCCTCAACGAGCAGATTGATCGTGCCGCCAGCGTCCAGGAACGAGGGGACATCCCCCACGGTGAGCATGCCGCTTTCCCGCAGATACGGCAGAATCCGCAGCAGGAATGCTCTCTCGGAGGGACATACGAACAACACGTGGCACGCCCTGATTCGATCGAGGTCGGGGTGCTGTGCGGGGACCTTCTTGTCCTTGTCGGCCAGCTCCTCAAGACCTCTGAACCACCGGACTGCAATCCACCGGTTCCCGATCTGCTTGCCTTGGACTTCCTCGAAGGCGACCCGGGAGGGAGGTACGCCCAGAACACCAATCACCAGGGGGGCGTTTGGGTCCGCCTCATTCTTCTTCTCGCCTTGTGCCGGAGCAAATCGCCCTCCCTCGACGAATTTGAGGAAATTGTACACAAAGGCGGCTTTGACCCGGTACTCCCGGTCTGTCGTCTCATCTGCGCGCACGACGGCACTGTGCGACACCATCATGGGAGTCGCCATAAAGATCAGGAGCAGGTGTCTCAACTTGATACTGCTCATCATCTCATGACCATCAGGTCGAGCCACGGTCTGAATCACGTGTCTGTGGCATTCACGACCTCACCTTCTGCCAACCCAATCTCGGCCGCATGTGACCGTCCGGTTCCCCTCGCCGCGACAAATGGACCGTAGCCCTATCTGGAGCCGCCGCCTCTCAGACAACCCACCGGCACACGCCGAGCGGACCGACTGTGGCCTTTCGGATTCCATATCGTCCAATTCCAGGCTCCGATGGAGCAACAAGGACCGGGAATTGGACCCCAGGGAACCCCTTTCCGAGATATCGAAGCCGTGCAAGGTCCGAGATCAGAACCATTTGGCGCGAGTTTTGCGTCGTTAGAACCGATAGGTCAGGCCCACTCGGAACGTCCGCCCGTCCTGCTCGATCGTATCCTGGACATGCTCTCCAAAGCCCGGAAATGCGTAGTCCACATCGAGAAGGTTATACACGCTGGCGGCGATCTCCAACCGTCTCGAAGCGCTCACGTATGTGAACGTCAGGTTGGTGAGGGCGAAATCATCGGCGTAGTCGCCGGCCAGCGTCTTGGCCTTGCTGTCATAGAGAACCTCAACACCGGCGAAGAGCCGCTCCCTTACAATAGGCATCAGCAGATTCAGCTTCACCAGATGCTTGGGGGAATCCACCAGGGTAGCGCCCGTGTCTTCGTCCTCCGCGTGGACATAGGAGTAGCTCACGCGGGATTGCAGGCCGCTGTCCCATCGACCCAGCAGGGCAAGCTCGGCGCCCTTGGCCCGAACCTCACCAAGATTTCGAAACACCAGCAATCCGTCATTCGGATCCACGTATTGGTCGATCAAATCCTCCATCACATAGTAGAAACCGCTTGCGGTAGCGCGGATGTGGCGGTTGAACTGCCGCTCCAGAATCGCCTCGTACGTTCGAATCGTCTCGGAATCCAAATCGAGAGCCGTCTTCTGGGTCGAGCCGCCGTCGTGATAGTACAGTTCATACGTATTCGGCGCACGGAATGCCTCGCCGTAGAGCAACTTGAGCTTTGTGTCGTCCAGCAGGTCGTAAATCAGCGCCAGACGGGGGCTTGTGGCGCCGCCGACGGTGCTGTACTCGTCGTGCCGGATACCGGCGACGAATGTCAGTTTCTCGAGCAGACTGATTGAGTCCTGCGCGTAAACACCCCAGTTGTGGCTGTGCCGGCGGTCGTTCAGGTAGACCTCTTCGTCCCAGTTGGCCTGATCCTGGCGCACGTTGTACCGAATCTCAGTGCCGACGGTGATCGTGTGTCCGTCGACCGGGCTGCCGGTCACCTGCAGCTCACCCTCCCACCAACGGCCTTTCCAGTAGTCCTTGTTGACGACGAGATCCGGTTCGTCGCCGTCCTCCGCGTAATCATACACGTATCGCCCGTCGTAGTCGGAGCGGGCGTATTGCGCCCGGGCCCGCACGGAGTATCGGTCGGACAGCTCATGTGCGTAGGTCAGACCCGCCAGCGTCATATCGTCCCACGTGCGCGATCGGTGGTCCCCGAATACGATCCCCCAGGGAGCCGTGGGAATGCCCTTCTCACGCGCATTGTGGGCCAACAGGAGTGAGAGGTCGCCCCAAGATACGTGGGCGACCAGTTTGTCGAACCGATCGTCGTCGTTGTCCACGCGACCGTTGTAGGTCTCGGGACTGTCGAACTCGCGGAAGTACAGTTTCGATCCCCCGCTGTCGTACGTACCGGCCGACAGGAGTAACTCGATGCCCTTGTCGAACCGCTCGCCGTAGGTGATCCGGCCCTTCTGCGCGTCGAAGCTGCCCGTCTGGCCCGCCAGCTCCAGGCCTCCAACAGCGGCTCCTCGCTTGGTGATGACGTTGATGACCGCCAGCACGGCGTTGCTGCCGTAGAGGGCCGACCCGGGGCCGCGAATGATCTCGACCCTTTCGATCAGATCCGTATCCAACAGAAAGTCGGTGCCGAAGGCCGGCGCATCGCCGACGTTGTTGTTGATCCTGTGGCCGTCGACCAACAGGAGGATCCGACTGTCATAATCGCCCGGCCGGCGGAATCCGCGCACCCCCATGAAGTTGTAGTTGCGGTCATAGTTGATGTAGAAGCCAGGGGCGCTCCGCAGGACCTCGGCCAGGGTGCGATAGCCGTACCTGCGGATCTCCTCGGCGGTGATGACCGTGACGGAGGCAGGCGCCTCCGTGACCTTCTCGACACGCTTCGACGCGCCGTACACCGTGTCGATGCTGACGTCCATCAGTTGCTCGATGGGCATCTCGAAGAGGTCCGTATCGGGGACTGATTCGTACGAGTCGGTCTCTGCAGAGCCATGCGAACCAGCCCAAATGGACACGGTCGGACAGAGAAACAAGATGGCAATCGACAGGGTCTTCCTGGCAGTCACGGCAACTCCATGTGTCAATCAAAGATGCAATCACTCGTAGCGACGACCGTGGCACGATCGCAAAGCATACGGTTGAACAACACAGGACTACCCCCGGTTCTTTCGCCGGCGTCCCGGCACAGACCGAAGAAGGGCCGTCAAGGCACATATCGTCCGATCCCAAGCCCAGGTCAAATGGAAGAATGGACAACGCGTCGCGACCCACTGGACTCCGGCATCGCCTTATCGGACTTCGTCGCCTCACCAAAGACCGCGCAGGCGTTGTCGGGTTCAGCCCTGCGCGACCCGGCAGCGACGCCTCAGAATCCGGGTTCCCCTTGTGCGCGGACGTGCTTTCGACTTGACAGTTTACCCATTCTCATCATACTATCGCCCTTATCGTGGCGGACCCCGGCAGGCAGGTTGCGTTGTCTCGCGGTGGCTGCCGTGCAATCATAAGTGCCTGTTTCGACAAGGGAATACGCAGCCGCGCGATGGAAGGGGCGTACTGAGTCTCAGTCTATGTCAAGGGGTATCGCCATCCTGGGTTCCACCGGATCGATCGGGCGAAATGCGCTCCGCGTTATTGAGGCCCTTGGACCCGAGTATCGCATTATAGGACTCAGCGCTCACCGCAACGTGGAACTTCTTGCGGAGCAGGTCCGAAAACACAGGCCGAAGTACGTCGCGATAACGAACCGCGAATACGCCGGGCGCTTCCGGATGCTCGTGGATGACCCGAAGGTGAGAGTCCTTCCCGGCACGGACGGTCTCACCGAGCTTGTCCGGTGTGATGAAGTCGATACGGTCCTCACGGCGGTGGTGGGCGCTGCCGGGCTGCCCTCGGCGCTCGCGGCCGCCCGCGCCGGCAAGCGGCTGGCCATCGCCAACAAAGAGCCGCTGGTCATTGCGGGCGAGCTGCTGACTCGCGAGGCCAAGGCGTATGGCAGCACTCTGCTGCCCATCGACAGCGAGCATTCGGCGGTCTTCCAGGCAATGCAGTCGGGCGCCGCCCGCGAGGTCCACCGAATCCTCCTGACCGGCTCGGGCGGGCCGTTCCGCGGGGCGAACCTCAGCGATCTCGAAGGCGTAACTCCAGAGCAGGCGCTCGCGCACCCGATCTGGAGCATGGGCCCGAAAATCACTGTCGACTCGGCCACCATGATGAACAAGGCCCTGGAGGTCATTGAGGCCCGGTGGCTGTTTGACGTGCCGGTCGACAGGATCGAGGTGTTGATCCATCCGGAGTCGATTGTCCACTCGCTCGTTGAGTTCGTGGATGGTTCGGTCATCGCTCAGCTTGGCGAGCCGGACATGTGTTTGCCGATACAGTACGCGTTGACCTATCCGCAACGGGTACCCGGCGTGGCGAAGCGGCTGCGATTGGACCAGATCGGCCGGCTCCGCTTCGAGAGACCTGATCTCCAGACATTCCGGACGCTGCCGCTGGCGTATGAAGTGGCCCGCGCGGGGGGTACCGCCGCGGCCGTCTTCAATGCCGCGAACGAGACGGCCGTCGAGGAGTTTCTGGCCGGCAGGATCCGATTCCTGCAGATCGTGGAGCTGGTCGAGCACTGTCTCGCCAATCACGACGTCCGACAGACAACCTCGCTCGAAGAGTTGCTCGAAGCTGATGCCTGGGCCAGACGACAGGTCAAAGACAGATTGCTCGTAGGTCGATGAAATAGAGAATCGTCAGTTGTGGGAGTGCTTGGATGTCGCAAACGACGAAGTCATGGACGAAATGGGCCAGCGCGGCTTTTTGGATCGCTGTGCTGGGAGTGGCCGTCTATCTCATCGTCCGGAACATCGGTGTCGTCGCCAACGTCGTGGTGGTTCTGCTGGGCTTCGGCGCAGTCGTGCTCGTACACGAGTTCGGCCATTTCATCACGGCCAAGCTGGGCGGGATCAAGGTCGAAGCCTTCTCCATTTGCATGCCTCCCACCCTGCTGGGGATTCGCAGGACCAGGTCCGGGTTGAAGGTCCGGATCCTGCCAAGCTTCTCGCGGCAACAGGAGGAGGAATCGGCCGAGGATCAGGACGAGGCCACGGAGTACCGCATCGGCATGTTCCCCTTCGGCGGGTACGTCAAGCTGCTGGGCCAGGAAGACACCGGACCCGTCAAGCAGGTTGACGATCCACGGTCCTTCGCCAAGAAGCCCGTGCTGATCCGCATGGCGGTGATCTCCGCAGGCGTGATCTTCAACGTCATCAGTGCAGCAATCATCTTCATGGTCGTCTTTCTGGTCGGCATCGAGCTCACGCCGCCCGTGGTGGGCACCGTCGTCCCGCGGTCGCCGGCGGCCGAGGCCGGCTTGCAGCCGGGCGATGAGTTCGTCACGATCAACGGCAAGAGCAAAGCCCTGGATTTCAGCGATATCACGATTGCCGCGGCCCTTTCCGGCTCGAACGAGAAGGTCCCGGTCACCATCCGCCGGGCAGACAACTCGCTGTTCGAAACGACGCTCGTTGCACAAAATCTGGGGCGCACGGTTCGCGAGTTCGGGGTTTTCGAGCCACAGAGCCTGACAATCGCCCAGATTTCCGATCCAAACACCCTCGAGAAGCGGACCGGCCTGCTGCCTGGAGACACGGTCGTGGCCGCCAATGGGGTCGAGGTGGACCATTACTGGCAGTTCGAGCAGGTCGTCGCGAGAATCCTCACGCCGACGGTTCGGATCACCGCGAAGCGGCAAGTCGCCGGCCGCGAGGAAACCGTGGAGACCAGCCTGCCGCTCGATTGGGCTGCTGCCGAGAACGGGGAGGTGCCCAGCGAAGCGGACCTGGGCAACGTCTACTCTCTCGTCCCGCGTCTCCGCGTCATGGGCGTCAGTGGAGAGCAGGACCCCGGCTCGTCGCTGGAGGATATGAGTCATCTGAGGCCGGGCGACATCATTGTCGCAGCCGGAGACACGGAATACCCCACGTACAGGGAACTGCGGGAGATCACCACGAATCACGATGGTCGATCCCTGGCCCTGAAGGTGCTGCGAACGGACGCCAACGGCGTCGAGCGGCCCCTTACGGTGACCGTCAAGCCCCGCAAACCGCCGGGCGAGGATCGTGTCATCATCGGCTTCATACCCGTTCTGGACGCCCAACATACCGTGGTGGCCAAGGCCATTCCAACAGAGAACAACCCGTCAGGACTGGATATACCGCGAGGTGCGAGGATCGTCAGCGTCGGCGGCAAACCGGTAGCGAGTTTCTTCGATATCATCGCGGAGATCCAGCGATGGCAGGGACAGCCGGTCACCCTGCAGTACCAGTACGACGGCACCGTCGAGGGGGGCGTCACCCTGCCGACGGCGCCAAGCCAGGCTGTCGCGGTCAGGTCCCAGTTGGCCGAGGCCGTGCCCTTCAAACCGCTCCAGCGGCTCTATCAGGCGAACAACCCGATCGACGCCGTCACGATGGGCTATCGCCGGACTCTGGGCTTCATCGCGCAGACCTATGTCACGCTCGCCCGGCTGCTCAAGGGGCTGATCGGCCCGGACAACCTGATGGGCCCGCTGGGGATCATCACGCTGAGTTATCGGATCGTCGCCCAGCAACCCATGGTGTACTACGCCTACTTCCTCGGGCTCATCAGCGCGACCATTGCGGTGATCAACTTCCTGCCCCTGCCCCCGTTCGACGGCGGGTTGATCGTCCTGATGCTGGTCGAGAAGATCAAGGGCTCGGCACTGACGGAACGCACGCAGGGCATCGTGGCCTATGCCGGGTGGGTATTCGTGCTGGCGCTGCTGGTTTATGTCACCTTCAATGACATCGTCCGCAGTTTTTTCAGTAGCTAAGAGGCGGTCATTGCCGATAAGACCTCGTAGTACGTGCCGCAACGGAAGAACGGATTTGAAGGTTTGCACATGTTGGTGGACAGGCACACCGGCGAGATCCTCCCGCGTATCGGCAAGCCGGTCTACGAGATTATCGAACCCGCGAGCCAGAAATTGCTGAGCAACGAGCGATACCATCAGGGCCTGTTGAGTACACTGGAGGCGGCCGACGCCGACGTGCACAGGCTTCTCGCCCAGGAGTATGACCGCCAGCAGAACACCCTCCAACTGATCGCGGCGGAGAACCAGTGCTCGCGGGCCGTCCTGGCGGCCCTGGGTTCCGTCGTTCAGAACAAGACGACGGAGGGATTCGCCGGCGCCCGCTTCCACGGCGGGTGCGAGGTCGTCGATTGCCTCGAAACACTCGCCATCAGCCGGGCACGGGAGGTCTTCGGCGCCCAGTACGCCAACGTACAGCCCCACTCCGGGACGAGCGCCAACCAGATCGTCCTGATGGCGATCCTCGAAAAGGGGGATCGCATTCTGAGTCTCGCCATGGACCAGGGCGGGCACGTCTCGCACGGGGCCCCCGTCGCCCTGGCGGGCAAGATCTTTGAGATCGAGCACTACCAGGTTCGTCCGGACGATTTCCTGCTCGACTACGACGCGATCCGCGAGCAAGCCATGCGCTTCCGCCCGAAGCTCATCATCTGCGGGGCCACCGCGTACTCGCGAACTATCGAGTTCGCCAGGTTCCGCGCCATCGCCGACGAGGTCGGCGCCTACCTGATGGCCGATGTCTCGCACATCTCCGGCCTGATCTCGGCGGGCGTCCACCCGTCCCCGGTGGACCACGCCCACTTCACGACGACCAGCACGTACAAGCCGGGAGGCCCTCGCGGCGGCCTCATCCTGATGGGCCGCGATTTCGATCGGCCCTTCCAGGCCGGCAGCCGAACCATCCCGCTCTGGGAGCGGATCGAAAAGGCCACGTTCCCCGGATTCCAGGGCACCCCCTATCTGAACAACATCGCCGCCAAGGCCGTGTTCTTCAAGGAAATGCTCGGCGACGAGTACAGAGGCAGGCAGGCCCGCATCGTCGAGAACGCCAAGGTGCTGGCGGAGGAATTCGTGCGTCTGGGCTACGATGTTCTGACCGGCGGCACCGACAATCACATGTGTCTGATCAACGTCGCCAACCTCCGCCCCCGCCGCACGGCGGCATCTGGAAGTGGAATGACCGGCCTGATCGCCCAGAAGAGCCTCGAAGACTGCGGCATCATCGTGAACATGAACCGGCTGCCCTACGACCGTCACAACGCCCGCATCACAAGCGGGATGCGGCTGGGCACGCCCATCGTCACGAAGAACGGCATGAGCCCTGTCGAGATGCAGATGATCTCGCAGTTGGTCGACCGGGTCCTCGCGCATGTCGAGACCCTCAGCGAGAGAGAGTACCGGCTCGATCCCGCCTTCGCCGACGGGATTCGCGAACAGGTCCACAGCCTGTGCCTCAGGTTCCCGATGCAATAGGGCCCGGCGCCGGCGTTCATCCCCCTGCTGAACCCCACCGGTCCGATGGCTCCCGTCGGTTCCATTCCCTGATTCGGTGCGCGCAAAAAAGTAGGCCATAAGTGGCTGGCTTATGGCCTGTTGGCTTGTAACCGTAATACCTTGTTGTACTGATCTGTCAGATCGTGCATCTCATTCCCGCAGAGGCGGCGGGCGGACCGTCATGGGACAGTACCATTCCTGTAGAGACGAACTATTCGATTGGTCTGTCAACGTGGTTTGAAGGTGTGTTGGCTTGCCGGCTTCGGGATCGTGAACCGCCCGCGGGGGATGAGCCATGACGCAACCGGCTGCCAGTCCCCAGTCATCGATCCACAATCCGAGTAGGAAGATTTCCGTGACGACTATCCATGTCTTCATGCATCAATCCTCAATGTTCCACCGTCCGTATCGGCGCGTGTTGCCGATTTTCCTTAGCCGATCTGCGCAGCCCCGGGGCCCCTTCGTTCGGGGCCGGTTCACGCACGATTTGCAGGGATTTGGATATCAATGGTGAGAATGGATATTTCTCGGGCGTGCCTTTCGAGCCGGCGCAGGGCGGAATGGGACACCCGCCCTGTCAATACTGGTAGTGTGGATGACGAAGCGCGAAAAGTTTTTTTTGCAGGAGCGTTTTTGGGGGTTCTTCACGGAACCTCGGGGGATCATCGCAACCGCCTTCAGCAGCACGCCCGAAGCGGTCGTGCAGGGGGAGTTGATCGCGTTGCGGCCTCCGGTTCAAACGCGAACGAGGCGTTCGCTTGCGGGGCCGGACGTTGCGCGGGGGCGTGCAACGCCCCTCCATGCTGGTGGCCCCCATGCGCCAAACTCCCGACGCAAAGCGTCGGAATCCGTATCCGTTCGTCCCCACGATTCCGTGAAGAACCTTTTTCTTGCGGCTCCTCCGGCTTTCGCGTACGTCCATGACCCGGACCACTGACCACGAATCACGGGGCACACGCGTGAAGTACACTTCCCATGCTGCTGGCGCAAAGCGCAGAATGCCACGGTGTCAGGGGCAGAGCCCGTGAGACGGACTCCCAACCTGCCCCCCGTGCCCCCGGAAGGACAAAGCTCGAAATCCGAAATTCGAACTCCGACCCCGCGCAGGCGGGAACGTCAACAAACTCGAAGCCCGAAGCTTAAATGACCGAAACGCTGCCGCTGGCCGCGCACTGACCACGAAGCCGTCGTTCACTGCCGACGGTGCTCCCTCAGTCTCGCGTAGTACATGTCGAACGCCTTGAGCTTCTCGATGTTCGGAGTCGGGCCCGCCTGCGGCGTCTTGGCGAAGACCATGGTGCTCATCGTCTGATCGTCGAACGCGGGCCACGGCCGCAGGCCGGGGCCGTTGGGGTCGCCGCGGGTCGCGAAGTTGACCCAGTACGACATGATCGTGTCCGACATCGCCCGATTCTCAGGAGTATCGGCCATCCCGAAGAGCAAGCCGCCGGAATTTCCGAACACGTATCGGAGCTCCGCCCCGTGCCCAACCTTGCCGGGCTTCGGGCCGTAATCGAAATAGTAGAGGAACGCCTTGCCCTTGCCGTGCTGCGACTGCATCTTCGCCCACGCCCAGGTCGGCCACGCGAAGAGTATGTCCCGTGCTATGTCGCGGCTGGAACGGGTGGCCTGTGCATTCGTCGCGTGCGGATAGGCGGCGAGGATCTCGTCTGCCGCCAGAGGGTATCCCTCCCGCACCGTCTTCTCGAACGCCGCCGGAGTCAATTTCGAGCCGAATATCGCGTCGTCGGAGTTGGTCCCGACCAGGATCGGCGTATCGTTGAAGGACCCTCGCTCGTACAGATCGAGCGGGTTCTCGTCGACAATCGTCTCACCGTCGGCTACGGGCCAGGGCAAGCTCTTCACCTTCCCTCCCCGTACGGCGTCCGCGCTCAGCGCGCGGGCCGCCTTGATGTCGGCCGCCCCGAGGTCGGCAAGAAACGCCTTGCCCGTCTGCTCGGCCAGAGCGAGCGAGGGGAGCAGGACGTTCGCCTGGTCGGCGGCTGTCTTGACCGGGGCCATCGACCCGCCGCTCTGGGAGATGGCCCGGTGGAACAGCCCCTTGGCAGGCGGCGACTGCGTGAGGATGGAGACGGAGATGCCGCCCGCCGATTGGCCGAAGATCGTCACGTTGTTCGCATCGCCGCCGAAGCCGGCGATGTTCTCCCTCACCCACCGCAGGGCGGCGATCTGGTCCTGGATACCGTAGCAGCCGGACCCCTTGCCGCTCTCGGCACTGAGCTCGGGGTGGGCGAGGAAGCCGAACACGCCGATCCGGTAGTTGAAGTTGACCAACACGACGCCCTTCTTCGCGAGGTTGGTCCCATCCGAGACGGCGTCGCCGGACCAGCCACCGTTGAACGCTCCCCCGTAGATCCAGACCATGACGGGGCGACGCTCCCCGGCATCCTTCGCGCCCGTCCATACGTTGAGGTATAGGCAGTCCTCGCTGGGCTTGGCCCCGGACACGAGTGCCAGGAGCGCCGACTGCATGGGCGGCGGGCCGAACTGGTCGGCCTCTCGCACGCCGTCCCACGATACCACCGGCTGCGGGGCCCTCCACCGCAACTCGCCGATCGGCGGCGCGGCGAACGGGATGCCTTTGAACGATGCGATACCATCCTTGACGACGCCACGAACCTCACCGCCCGTTACCTTGACGGTCCAGTAAGTTGCTGGAGACGCGGCCTGGCCACCCGGCCCGAATGCGAACACCGTAACCAAAGCCATCATCAAACTGCCGGCGTGAAGACGCCTTAGTCCGGGGCACACGAGGCTCATGAAGTCTCCTATCTTGAGAGCTGCAAAACAGAGTAATCTCGGAGTTTTGGCCTGAGCACCTTCTCCGGCCGATCCGGCGCGGCCGCGTCGGCAATGACTCCCGCGGCAAGAGTTGCGTCTGACGGAAACGAAAGAACCTCCTGCATGACTACCTTCCACGTTGAGAAGTCCTGCGTCGCCGTATTATACGCGAGCAAGGAGAGACAAGGTTACACTTGAAATGGTGCGTGATACGCACCCTGCAAGACTCCGCGTCCCTGCGTCTCTGCGCGAGACCCAATCCGTTCATCCCAGAAACACGGTGGACGGAGTCCCCCCTACCGCTGTCGCCCCATCATCGGTCTCTTCTGTTTGCCACCTCCCGCCTACGGCCTTCTCAGGCCCCTTCGGGCCGTCCCGCTCCACGGCCTGGGGGCCCCCGTGGTGAAGATTCCTGGCTGCCTCGGATGAGCCGTAGCAGGGGCCGTTTGCCCACACCCACCGGTTCGGTCAGAGGAACATCGGTATTATTTTAGGTTTTTGTGAAACATACAGGGGTCCCTGGGCGTCTCTTATAGAGACCACGAAACAGCGCTGACGGTCCTTCTTGAGTCTCCAACCAAGCCAATTCAGAGGAAGTTTCACGTTTGCAGTATCAAGTGTCAAGCAGGAGAAGCCGGAGGGGCCGAACTTCAACCTCTTCACTTTGCACTTCGCACTCGGCCGCGGGCCGTTCGTGCGAAACGAAGCCAATTCGGGACAGGGCAGGAGCGAGAGTAAATGCTTTACAGGGAAGGGAATATGGCGAATCAGACACGCAGACGGCCTCGGAAAACGAAGCCAATTGGCCGGCGGTGGGATCCCCCTGTATTCTACGATTCCATCATTCCACCCTTGCCATCCGACGTCGATCGCGTGAAACGAACCCAATTCGCGGATCGCGGGACGGGACTCCCGGCGCCGCGGACAGAATTGGCTTCGTTTGGCGCGGATGTGGTACCGGAGGCAGCGGCGGGGGAGCTATTTGTTGCGTTCGAGCAGAACCAGGGCCAACTGGCGGAGGAGGTCCGCGCGGGCGCCGAAGGGCTCCACCGCCGCGACGGCTTCGTGGGCCAGCAAGCGCGCCAGCTCTTTGGCTCTCTCCATGCCCACGACCGCCGGATAGGTGCATTTCGCCGCGGCGACGTCTTTGCCGGCGGTCTTCCCCAATTGCTCGCTCGATGCGCTCACATCAAGGATATCGTCGGCGATCTGGAAACCGAGGCCGATCTTCAGGCCGTACCGGGCCAGTGCGTCCAATTGTCCGGCGGTCGCCCCGCCACACAGAGCGCCCATGAGGGTCGCACAGCGAAACATCTTCGCGGTCTTGTTGATGTGAATGTATTCGAGAGCTTCGACGGTCCCGGCCGTGTTCTCGGCTTTGAGATCGGCGATCTGCCCGGCGATCATGCCCGCCGGACCCGCCGCCGAGGCCAATTCGCGGACCAGTCCAACCGCCAGCTTCGGATCACTGACGCCGGCGGCAAGGATTTCAAAGGCAAGCGTCAGGAGCGCGTCGCCCGTCAGAATCGCGGTCGCCTCGTCGAAGGCCTTGTGGCAGGTCGGCCGGCCTCGGCGCAGGTCATCATCGTCCATGGCCGGCAGGTCGTCGTGGATGAGCGAATAGGTGTGCACCATCTCGATGGCGGCCGCCGCAAGCCGGGCATCCGCGTTGTCTTGCCCGGCGACCAATTCGCAGCACCACAGCACCAGCGCCGAGCGAATCCGCTTGCCGGGCGACGAGAGCGTGTAACGAAGCGCCGTTTGCAGGTCCTCTGGGATTTCCCGCTGCTCGGCGAGGAGCCGATCCAGCATGTCGTTGACAATCCGAACCCGCGCTTCCAGGGAACGATCAAAGTCTGAACTGGCCGTGGATGATGACATAGAACAAGGCGAATTTGCTATTTACCGTTCATTACTTACAATTGGGCCCAATCGCGCCGCCGACAGAGCTTGGGGCTGCGGATGAAATCCAATGGTACGTGGCAGATGGCAGATTGTAAATCACCAATGATCCTCGTTTTGGGCGTAACCGCCTCGGGCAAAGCGAGGCTCGGCTTCGAGCTGGCGAAATCGCTGAGCGGCGAGATCATCAGCGTGGACTCCATGAAGGTGTATCGCCGCATGGACATCGGCACGGCCAAAGCCTCCCGCGAAGCCCAACAGCAGGTCCGGCACCACCTGATCGACGTGATCGAACCGAGCGAATCGTTCAGCGTCGGCCTGTTCCTGGAGAAGGCCCTCGCTGCGATGGAAGATATCCGTCGCCGGGGCAAAACCGTCGTCGCGGTGGGCGGAACGGCCCTGTACATCAAGGCCCTTCTCTACGGGCTCTTCGACGGCCCCGGCAGCGACGAACAGATCCGTGCCGAGTTGCGGGCACAGGCTCACCGCGAGGGCTATGCGAAACTGCACGAGGCCCTCCGGCAGATCGACCCGGAGGCCGCCGGGCGGATCGACCCGAACGACGCCAAGCGCATCATCCGCGCCCTCGAGGTCTTCCGGCTGACCGGCAAGCCCATATCGAGCTTTCAGAAGCAATTCGATGCTCAGCACCCGATGCACGACTGGACGATCCTGGGCCTCCGGCGCGAGAAGGCAGAGGAAAGCCGCCGAATGAACGCCCGCGTCAAGAGGATGATCGAACAGGGTCTCGTGGACGAGGTTCGGTCCCTCATGGCCGAGGAGAAGCCCCTGAGTCAGCAGGCGCGATGTGCCATCGGTTACGCCGAGATCATCGAGCACCTCCAGGGCCGAATGAGCCTGGAGGACGCCGTCGAGGAGATCAAGAAGAACACACGCCGGCTCGCAAAGGGCCAGCGCACGTGGTTCAAGACGTTCAAGGGAGTCCGCTGGATCGATGTGGCCCCTGAGGAGACCACGGAAGGGGTGATCGAGCGGGCCAGAAGAGAATTGGACTCACAGGACGGATAGAACTTGCAGGACCGACGCCGCGAGACGCGGGGGTCTCAGACGGTTTGCAGCTCCTCCTGGGCCCGGAGCACGGCGATGGCTTCGCCGAGGACGAGCTGCTTGAGCAGGCTCTGCGGGACCTGGGTCATCCCCATGTTGAAGATCCGCTCCTCGACCAAGGCAGCGACGACGCGGGCCGTCTGGCGGGAGAGCCCCAGCGCGCCGGTCAACTCGTCGATGACCCTGCTCTTGTCCCAGGGGACTCGCTCGGGCGGGTGCCGGGTCCGATAAAGCTTCTCCACATCGGCAAAATCGTTTACATCCACCGCGAGGATCTCCGTCCGCGAGCGATTCAGCCGTCGTTCGAGAGCGTGCTCACCCAGTGCGACTGCCGCCAGCTCGAAACCGGTCGAGACGAGGACCGCCTTGACCATCGAGAGAATCTCGCTGGAGCTGACCTGCCTCTGGCCCAGGCTGCGGTAGAGATAGTAGGTCACCACTTCGGCCAGGTCCTCGGCCATCGCCATATCCGGCTGGCCCGCCGCGGACAGGGCGTTGTTGATCGTCCCGACCACCTTCGTGTGGATGTACTCCTCCGTCGTCCCATCGGTCTTGGTCACCTGCAACTGCTTGCGCATCTTGGACCGCTTGCCTCCGTGCTGACGTTGACACGAGTTCTACTGCTCAAAAAGCTTGAGTTGCTCGGCGGGCTCCGTCTCCCGGATCGCCCTGCTGACTTCATCGATCAATTCGCCGGCGTCGTCGAACTCACGATACACGCTGGCGAAACGAATGTACGCGACCTTGTCCACGTCGCGCAGATGCTTCATCACGCACTCGCCGATGAAGGCCGAGGTCACCTCTTTGTCGAAACTGCGGAAGATGTCCTCCTCCGTCTTGTCGGCCACCTGCTGGATTTGCTCGGCCGAGATGGGCCGCTTGTAGCAGGCCTTCTGCAGGCCGGCGATGATCTTCTCCCGCTCGTACGGCACGCGCGACTTATCCTTCTTCACCACGTGCAGCTTGAAGCTCTCGCCCGTCCTCTCGTAGGTGGTGAAACGCCGTTCGCAGGCCAGGCACTGACGCCGCCGGCGAATCACACGGCCCGAATCGCTGGAACGCGAATCGATGACCTTATCGCTGTCTTCCTTGCAGAAAGGACATCTCACAACCCAACTCGACCTCCCTGAATCACGACCACCCCGACCGAAGCGTGCCACCCGGCCATCCGTTCCACACACCATCGATCCGTCTACACCATATAGCTATACGGCGTATTGTAGGATCAACATATAGCGTGTCAATCGAAATATTGCCGGGGCCCGACCTCGCGGGGAGATGGTCTTCGATCCGAGTGATCCCGCGTAGCCGGTCAAATGTAGAATCACAGCGCTCGCCGCTTCCATCGCGTCGACATTGCCCAAGCCAGAGTCATGCGCTGGTCCCGCTGGCACTTCCTTGACCAACGACTGAGACAGACAGTACAATCACGCGAGACACGCGGATCACAGAGCCTCGCGTAGGAGCTTCATAGGACAGATGTCCTGCTGCTTGTGAAGGTGAGCCATGGGTGAATCACGGGGCGATCCACAACCGATCCGGCGACTCGGAGATTTCGAGATCGTCCGTGAATTGGGTCGCGGGGGCATGGGCATCGTCTACGAGGCCAGGCAGGTGTCCCTCAATCGTAAGGTGGCGCTCAAGGTGCTCAGCGGCTCGTTGGGTCTGACCACCAAGGCCGTGATCCGTTTCCAACGCGAGGCGGAAGCCGCCGCCAGGCTCCACCACACCAATATCGTGCCCATCTACGCCACCGGAGAACAGGACGGCGCCCATTACTACGCCATGGAGCTGATCGAAGGACCTGGACTCGACCAGGTCATCAGCCATATGCGCCAGATGCAGAAGTCGGTCTCACCACAGGAGCGGCCTGGGGCTGTTTCACCAAGCGCCAGCACGGCCAGCGCCACACCCGCCCCTGTCGATTGGGTCTCCCGAACCATGGGCTTTCAGCCTCCCGACGCTGCGACGGGGACTACTTCCGAAAGCCCCAGTTCCAGTAGTCTCTCCAGCGGGACAGGGTACTTCGACACGGTCGCCCGGATGGTGGCCGAGGTGGCCGACGCCCTGGACTATGCTCATGCCCAAGGAGTGATCCATCGCGACATCAAGCCTTCGAACCTGCTGCTGTCGCCAGTGGGACGTCTGAGCATGAACGACTTCGGGCTGGCGCGGATGTTGGAGCAGCCGGGGATGACGGTCTCGGGCGAATTCGTGGGCTCGCCAATGTACATGTCGCCGGAGCAGATTGCAGTGGGCCGAGCGCCGCTGGATCATCGCACGGACATCTACTCCCTGGGGGCAACGCTCTACGAGATGCTGACATTGCAGCCGCCATTTCCGGGGGCCCGTCGGGACCAAGTGATAGCCCAGATCATCGGCAAAGAGCCTAAGCCGCCGCGGTCGATCAACCGCAAGGTCCCCCAGGACTTAGTGACGATCTGTCTGAAGATGATGGAGAAGGACCCGGACAAGCGCTACCAGGCGGCGGGCAGTGTGGCGGAGGACCTGCGGCGCTACGTGAACCGCTTCGCGATCTCGGCGAGGCGCGTAGGTGTGGCGGGAAGGGTCGTGCGCTGGGCCAAGCGGAATAGGGCGATCGCGGCAGCACTATGCTCCGTTGTGCTGGTAGGTCTGGCGGCCGGGGTCTTTGCCTATCGCGAGCGCGTGGCGCAACAGCAGACACAGGAGCAGCAGCGGCGGCATGCGGTCGAGCGGGCCATGCTCATCGCCATGGGCGGCGACCTCGATGGCGCCGAGAAGGCCATCGCAGAGGCCGAAGTCCTGGGTGCCTCTGCTGGTTCGGTCCGCATGATCCGCGGCCTACTCGCCCTTTACCGAGGCGATGCCTCCGAGGCCATCGAGCACCTGGAGCAAGCAGTGAAGCTCCTGCCCCGGAGCGTAGCCGCACACTCGCTGCTCGCCGCGGCCTACATTACCTACGGCCAGAACGACCGTTACGAAATCATCTTCATGGACTTCATCGAGAGACTGCCCGCGGTCACCTCAGAGGACTATTTGTTCAAGGGCTATGCCGAGTCGCTGTGGGACGACGCCCGCGGCCTGAAAACCCTCGATGAGGCGATCCGCCGGTGGCCGAACTCGCCCATTGCACGTGTCTTCCGCGCCTCTGCCTGCGCCAACGTTGCCCAGGACACCGGCAACGTCGACATGGCGCTATCAGCCATCAGGGACGCGTCCATTGCCAGAGAGTTGATGCCTGGAAGTCCCTTCGCCATCGTGCTTGATGCGTGGGTCCATCTTGGAGCCATGAGGGTCTTTCAAGACGCCGGAGACAAAGACCGGGCTGACGCATGCCTGCGCCAGGCTGGAATGGATGCCCAGGAACTCGAGAAGTTTCCTGCCCACCCGATGAGTCACTTTTGCCGCTGGGACTACCTCAACGCCACAGGGCAGTGGGAGGCAGCTCACGAGGCGGCCCGCAGGGGCTACCAGGAAGCCGAGAACGAAAGGACTCGCTATATCTATGCGACTTCGCTCTTTGAACAAGGCAGGTTCCAGGAGGCCTTTGAGATAATCGAACACGGGGAAGGTCCCAGAGAGGTCTCCAGTCGTGAGGCGGAATTGGCTGGCCCAACCCGTTGGATACGCCCTTTCATCCTCGCGGAGCTGCCGGATGGCCCCCGCCTCGTCCGCGAGGCCTATAGGGAGAACTCAAAGCTGTCCACAGGAGGGTATGACGTGGTCTGCAACCAGGCCGCAGCTCTCCTGGCGGGCATGAAAGAAGAAGCGATGCATGCCAGTAGAGAACTCTGCAAGCACGCGGAGCGACTGCCAGATCTCAATCGCGAGCACTATCTGCGGATTCTCGACTACTGCGGAGGAGGCCTCTCCGAGGAACAGCTTCTGCGGGCGGAAGCCGGTTCCAGGTTCAATCAATGCGAGGCACACTTCTATGTGGCTCTCAACCGGCTGAGCGAACGAGATCGAACGGGCGCCCGCGAGCACTTCGAGAAGGCCCTTGCTACAGGAGTGTTCAGGTTTATGGAGTACCGATGGAGCCGATTGTTCCTCAAGAGGATGGACCAGGACCCGAACTGGCCACCATGGATTCCGCTGCAGGAGCCCGCGACCCAGGCCACGACTACCCAATAGCGTCGATGGCTCGTTCTACGCATCTTCCAGAGGTGATTGCGCGTCGATGGGAATGCAGCGGACAGGCGAAATCCTCAGGGCAAAAAAATGGCCTCTGCGTCGCAGGACGCAGAGGCCGGCTCGGAAAGAAACTCACGTAGCCCCCCAAAGATCGTCATGGCCCGGTTCCTGTCCGAGCTTGCAGTCGCAGGTCAGCCTGGGGTCTTTCGCGAGCCCGAGATGCGGCCCTTGGCATCCGGGCGCGGCTCCTGTCCGTGAGGCAGGCTTCTGCTTGAAAGACATTGTCATGGCTACTGCATTCTGCCTTCCTTCGTGCTACCCAAAGTCTACGATAAGAACAGCAGAACGCAAACCCATGTGCCCGGTATCAGGCTGGAAGATCCAGGCTCGCCCGTGTTGCTCGTTCCGACTTCAGACCTCAGACTTCCTCAACCTTCGCTTTGCTTCTCAGCAGGTCGAGATACTCGCCGAGGACCTGCTCCCTCTTCTGTTCCCTGACCTGCTCGACGACCTGCTCTTTCACGTCTTTCAATGGGGGTACAGTCGGCGGGCGACGGTCATACAACTTCGCAACGTGAAAGCCGAATCGCGTCCGGAACACGTCGCTGACCTGGCCGGCACTCAGGTTGAACACGATGTCCTCGAACTCCTCGACCAGTTGTCCCCGCGTGACGTAACCGAGATCGCCGCCGCTGTCGGCGCAGTCGGTGTACTTGTTCACGACCGCCTCGAACGGCGCCCCCGCGGTAATCTCTTCGCGTGCCCGCGCGACGGTCTCGTGCGCGGTCGCCTCGTCGGTCTGCCAGTTGACGTACTTGACGATGTGGGCGACTCGGACCTGCTCACCCGATGCGAAGCGCTCCTTGTTCTGGTCGTAATACGCCCCGATCTCAGCCTCCGAGGGCTCGGCCGCCTTCGCATAGACCTCGCCGATCTTGTGCTCGACTTTGATCTGAAGCTCGATCATAGCCTTGAGGCCGTCGTCACCGTCGACGCCGAACTCCTTGTAGAGGTCTTCCGGTTTCTCGTAGCGCTCCTTGAGTTTGGTGAAAGCCGCCTCCACATCTTCCGGCGGGACCTGCGGACCCGTGCTGTTCGCCTCCTGCCGGAGCAACACTCGTTCGACGACGTTCTCTTTGGACCAGTCCATGAGCTGCGCCTCGCGGGCCGCCGCTTCCTGATCGGCAAAGGCCCGCTCGTAGCTGGGCCGCAGACGCTCGGCTTCTTCCCGGATCTCCTGGTCTTCGATTCTCTGACCGTTCACGAGGATCGCCATTCAATACTCCTACCTGTCTTCAATTCGAAATCCGGATTTCGAATTTCGATATTCGTGCTTCCTAACCCCGTGCCTTCGCGAACCAGTCGGGGTCGCGGGCCAGTTTCTCTCGGGCCTCCTGCGTCATCATCTCGAACGCAGGGTGATTGCTCTCCCAGGCGCGCTGTGAGAACGGGGTCTTTCGCATCTTCTCGATCTCCACGGCGGCCTCGTGGAAGTAGCTGCCGTAGATATGCAGCGAGTCGCTGATATCGACGTACCGGCCCACCCGGACCGGTTCGCCGCGCTGGTCGGCGATCGCCTCGGCGATCGTTCGCTGCAAGTCGGTCAGCGCGTAAACATTCATGAACCAAGCCTTGTACAGGTCCCGGCTTCGCCAGTGCGTGTTCATGTTCAGGGTCCACCCGCCCGCGTCGTCAGCCACGAGCCTGCACCAGATTCGCTGCAAGCATGGCGGATCGTCGGTCTGCGGGTCGGCCGTGGGCATCCAGGTGATCGCCTGCGCCCGGCGGGTGTGACCCGCGTCAGAGAGGCAGTCGATGATGTATTGAATCTGGTTGACGGCCCGGAACGGTTTGGAACTCTTCGGATTTCGCAGGTCCTGGACGGGGTTATATGCGAACAGCCGCTCGTGGTAGGTATAGGTCCATTTTCCGGCGGCCGGATCGATCCAGTGGTCGTGAATACCGCCGACCACCTCCTGCCGATAGGCTTCGAGTTCCTCCGGGCCGCCGGGGAAATTCTTGTGAATCCGGGGCTCGTTGAAGGGGTTCGTCACCGCGATCATCACCGTCGCGTCCTTGCTCGGCGGATCGTCGGGCTTGTCGTATTGGGTCTTCACCTCGTAGCCCTGGTCCCACACGGCCACGACAGCCTTCTCCCAGGCCTCGGGCAGGCACTCGGCGTTGATTGAAATCACGGGCATCGTTTCGGCGAGAGTCTCTGTCATCGAATCGGTTTCACCTCCCGAGGCTCCGTCCCCTGCCTCGGCTTCAAGAATTTGCTGATATCGAGCCGTTCCGGCGTGATCTTGTACATCTGGGCATAGCGATCGGAGTACTGGGTGATCTCCTCCATCAGTTGCTTGGCCCGGAAGCAGTACCAACTGTCCGGCCAGCGCTGCTCGATCTGCTCAACGGCCCTCATCATCAGGCCATACTGCACCACCGGCAACCGGCCAATGCTCCGTCCCGCCGTGGCGTAGGGCAGGATCTGCAGAGCCGCGATGTCGTCGTCCTCGCTCAGCGGCTTGAAGTGCAACATGGTCGGCTGCGTGATACTGCTCGGCAGGACGACGCCGGGGACCTGGGCAACCGGCTGGGGTGCGGGCTCGGGCGTCTGCTGGGCCGGTTGTTCCGGCGGGGTCTGCGGCTCGGCGGCAGGCGGCTGAGCCGGCTCGGCCGGCGGCTCCTGGACCGGCTTGGGCTCCTCGCCGAACTGCTTGTCCCGTTCGGCCATGTCGTAGAACGTCTTGTCCTGCTGTGCCGGCTCGGACGCGGGCTTGTCGCCGCCCAATCGGCCCAGGACGACGATCACCAACACAACGACCACAGCCGCCCCCGCAATCTTCAGCCAGATCGAGTTCATGGCATCTATTCCTTTCTCCACTGAAACAACCGTTCGGCCGCTCCGGCGGCAATGCTGCGAGCCCCTTCACTGCTCGGCCATCTTAGCACGTCCCACCCGGCCGCAAAAGAGATTTCGCGCCGGACGCGCGGGCTGGAACAATTGTTTGACATGCCGGGGTGTCAAACAATAGCATAGAGTGACGGCTCATGGAGGAGTGAGAAGGTGCCGTGAGAGATAAGTGGATATGTTCACAGGACTTATAGAAGCTGTGTGCGATGTGAGGTCCGTCTCGGCAAGCGGCGGGTCCGGGGGGGGCTCGCTCGTGGTGGAACTGGGCGATCTGGCCGCGGATTGCCGGCAGGGCGACAGCGTCGCCGTCAGCGGGGTCTGCCTGACCGTCACCCACCTGCACGGTTCGACAGCGACCTTCGGACTGAGTCCGGAAACGCTGGAGAAGTCCTCATTGGCGAGTTTGCGGCCAGGCGCGAAGGTGAACATCGAGCGGGCGATGAAGGCGACCGACCGATTCGGCGGCCACATCGTGCAGGGGCACGTGGACGGCGTCGGCACGATCCGGGCGGTTAGGAAGCTGGGCGAATTTGCCGATATGGAGTTTGCCGTCGCGTCGGAGCTGCTGCAACAGATGGTCGTCAAGGGCTCCGTGGCGGTGGACGGCGTGAGTCTGACGATCGCGGCGATGGGGCCGGTCGGCTTTCGGATCGCGGCTATCCCCGAAACCTTGAACAGGACCACGCTCGGCAACGCACAGATAGGTGGACGGGTCAATATCGAGGTCGATATCCTCGTCAAGATCGTCCGGCGGCAACTGGAGGTCCTGCTGCCTCGGCAGCAGCCGTTGACCGTCGAGCGACTACGCCAGATGGGCTTTTGAGGATTGACGATTTATGATTTGCGATTTGGCTCTCGCCGGACCCAATCATAAATCGTAATTCGTGAATCGTAAATGAAAACGAGCAACCACAACTCGATCTCGGAGCAGATGGTCATCGGGGTGACCATGGGCGATGCCGCGGGCATCGGGCCGGAGGTGGTGGTCAAGACACTGGCCGACCCGGAGGTCCGGCGGGCCGCCAAATTCATCGTGTTCGGCATGAACGAGCAACTCTGCTACGCCGCGGACCGGGCCGAGATTGAGCCGTTCTGGGGCCGGCACCAGCACGAGAAGATCAGCCGGGAGTACCCATACAAGGTCGTCGTCGCCGACTACGACGAGTACAGCGTGCCCCCCTGGCTCAAGGAGCCCAGCCGCGTGGCGGGCGAGGCCTCGATCAAGTTCTGCACCGACGCGATCGCCGCCGCCCAGGCGGGCATCATCGACGCGATCGTGACCGCCCCGATCAGCAAAGCGAGCTGGAAGCTGGCGGACGCCCCCTGGCCTGGCCACACCGAGCTGTTCGCCCAGAAGTGCAAGGCCGCCCGCAAGGCGATGATGTTCGTCGCCGGGCCGCTGAAAGTCGCCCTGGCGACGATCCACCTCGGGCTGTTCGACGTTCGCAACAAGTTCACCATCGGCTGCGTCTTCGAGCCGATCGACCTGCTCAACGACGCCCTGCGCGAGTATTTCGGCATCGAGAACCCGCACATCGGCGTGGCCGCCCTGAATCCGCACGCCGGCGAACGGGGCCAGTTTGGCGACGAAGAGGAACGGATCATCGCCCCGGCGATCCTGCTCGCCCAGGAACAGGGCATCAACTGCGCCGGGCCGATCCCGGCGGACGCCCTGTTCGTCAAGGCCGTTCACGGCGAGTACGACGCCGTGGTCGCCATGTACCACGACCAGGGCATGATCCCGGTCAAGCTGATGGACTTCGAGCACGCGGTGAATATCACCATCGGCATTCCAATCGTGCGGACCTCGCCCGCCCACGGCACCGCCTTTGATATCGCCGGACGCAATTTGGCGAATCCATCGAGCATGAAGTCCGCCGTCATGGCCGCGATCCAGATGGCGAAGACCCGGCGGTCTTTGGCCCTCGCCGGCGTGGCGCCCAACGGCCGACCGGCCAACGGCGCCGCCCGCGAGGAGCCAGGCAACGCAGCATAGCCCGAAGCTGCACTCCATAGGTCCCATGAGTCCTGTGCGTTTTCTGTAGGTCCCATGCAAACGAAACGCGAAATCCAGGAATTGCTCACCTCCGCCGGGGTCGCTCCGAACCGCCGGCTCGGGCAGCATTTCCTCGTGGACCTGAACCTGATGCGCCTGCTGCTCGACTCGGCGCAGATCGGTCCGGAGGATGTTGTCCTCGAGGTCGGCGCCGGGACAGGTTCTCTCACAGAGGCCCTCGCCCAGAAAGCCGGACAGGTCGTAGCGGTCGAACTGGATACAACCTTGGCGAAGATCACCCAATCGCGGCTGGCCGAAGCCCAGAATGTGCAGATCCTCAACATGGATGTGCTCTCGGGCAAGGGATCGATCGCCTCGGCTGTGGCGGAGGCTGTCGCAGCCGCGAGAGCGAGACTCAACAACGAAGGACACACGGGACCTGCGCCGCCTGAAGCCAGGGTCCTGTTGGTGTCGAATCTGCCTTACGACGTGGCCTCGCCCGTCATGATCAACCTCGTCAAAGGCCCCCTGATCGTCGAGGCGATGTGCGTCACTGTCCAGAAGGAGGTCGCCCGGCGAATGACGGCCTCACCGGGCGGGCGGGACTACGGCACGCTCAGTATCTTCCTGCAGGCGACCGGCGAGGTCGAGATGCTCCGGACCCTTCCGCCCGGGGCGTTTTGGCCGCCGCCCCAGGTGGATTCGGCTGTGGTCCGTTACAGGCGCGACGGGCACAAGAGCCTGCGCATCGCGGATATGGACCTGTTCGGCTCCGTGGTCGGCCTGTTCATCGGCCACCGCCGCAAGATGCTCCGCGCCTGCGCCAAGCAGGCCCCGCCCCAACTGGGCGGCCGGGACCTCTGGCCCCGGATCTTCGAGCAACTGGCCATCGACCCCACCCGCCGCCCGGAAGAAATCCCTCCGCAGCAGTACGTCGATCTGGCAGAGCATATGCGACGCGCAACCACTTGAGCATAAATGACTTGACAGTTTCTGCCGCTCTGCGTCCGGCATGATTCGCCCCATCGCCTGGGAAGAAAGCCGCGCGAGGCTGTGCGATCCGCGAAAGACAGACGCCGCGGCCCTGCTGAACGCGCCGCGAACAGGCGGCGTCGCCACATCGATGCAAGGCGATTTGGGATATTTGCGGACTTTAGATTTGCATCGCCCAAATCCCGAAGTTATAATGGTCCGTGTGGGTCGAGGTGCATTTTTGACGCGAAATGCTGGCTTTGGTGGAACAGAATCGCGTCTCACGGCATCTTGAACGGGTAGGCATTTCAGTTTCCTGGTGCGTAGAAGGAGCATCGTCATGATTAGACGGCGTGGATTCACATTGATCGAACTGCTGGTGGTCATCGCGATCATCGCCATCTTGATGGCCATCCTCATGCCGGCCCTTTCCAGGGTCAAGGACCAGGCCAGGCAGGTCAACTGTGCCGCGAATCTGCGGCAGTGGAACTTCGTGTACAGCATGTACGTCGGCGAGAACGATGGGAAGATGTACTCGGGATGTGACAACAACGGCTACTGGTATGTCCTTCAACTGCCCGAGAAGGAGCAGGATTGGAGGGCCAACAAGACATGGTTCTGCCCGACAGCCACCAAGCCCATCTATGACGAGAGGGGTGTTCAGGGGCCATCGCTGAACATCTACAACTCCTGGGGCATCTTCATGACGCCGACCAGCATGACCTACAATGGCAAGACCTACACGATGAATCCGAACGGCTTTTGCGGGAGCTACGCGCTGAACGGTTACTTGTTGACGATCCCCGGCAATCTCACTTTCGAAGGCGGCGTGCCTGCCAAATATGGCTTCCGCAATATGAACGATATGGCCGGCTCGAATGCCAACAACGTCCCGGTCATGATGGACGGGCTGCGTTTCGACACCTGGCCGTTGGAGAACCAGAAACCGGCAGATGTGGAGAGTGCGGCGTGGTCGAGCAACAACATGGGGCGCATCTGCATCAACCGGCACCGAGGTTTCACGTGCGTCTCGTTTGCGGACTGGTCGGTTCGCCGCGTGGGCCTCAAGGAACTCTACACGCTGAAATGGCACAAGAACTTCAACACGTCCGGGCCGTGGACCATAGCCGGCGGCGTGAGCACGGACCTCTGGCCTGACTGGATACGTTCGTTCCCGGACTATTGACCCAGGCGTGACTCGAGACCGGCCGGCCCACAGAGCCGGCCGGTTCTTTACATGGAAGAGATTCGCCATCCACCTTCGCTGGGAGGCATCGCACCGCAATGACACGGAAACAAAAAACATGGCGGGACCGTCGGGGCGGGGGGTTCACATTGATCGAGCTGCTGGTGGTGATCGCGGTAATCGCGATCTTGATGTCCATCCTCATGCCGGCCTTGAACCGGGCGCGCGAACAGGGCCGGCGCGCCGGCTGCCTGAGCAACCTCAAGAACCTCACGCTCGCCTGGATCATGTATGCCGACGACAACGGCGACAAGCTCGTCAACGGCTCCTCGGGCGAGTACGGCACCGAAGCCACCAATGGGCCGTACTGGGTGAAGCTGGACTACGACAGAAGTATGACGGAAACTGCGAAGAAGCAGGCCATCATGAACGGGGCACTCTGGCCCTACACAAAGACCCTCAAGGTCTACAAGTGTGCGACAGTGCCAAGACATGCCTCCGTTGCCTCGCAGAGCGTCAGTCGTCCTATCCGCTCCTATGCCATTGCAGATTCCATGAATTGCAAGGGCTGGAGCGAGATGAACAAATACGTCGTGCCGATCAAGCTTCGGCTGAAGATCAAGGATCCGGCCAACCGCATGGTGTTCATGGACGACGGCGGCACCTGTCCCTCGGCGATGGGCGGATGGACCGTGTGGGCAACCAAGTTCTCCTGGTGGGATCCCCCGCCGGTGCGGCACGGCGACGGCACCCAGTTCTCCTTCGCCGATGGGCACGCCGATTATCACAAATGGGAAGATCCACGAACGATCGAGTTCGGCAAGCGCGTTCCTCTGGTGGCAAACAACGGCGAAATGCAGCCGGACAACCCGGATATGGTGTGGTCGTCCCTCGTTGTCTGGGGCCAGGAGGCCACGACGATCCGCTGAGGCCGCGATGACCTTGCGCCCTTGGGCGAAAGACGCGATGAAGACAGTCGGCAGGCCGGGCCGCAACCGTGAGCGGCCCGATAGGTCGGGTTAATAGCGACGTGTGTCTTTTGGGGAGTCTGTGTCATGGCCAACCGCAGAGCATTCACCCTCATCGAGCTACTCGTGGTAATCGCCATCATCGCGTTGCTGATGTCCATCTTGATGCCCGCCCTGGCCCGGATCAAGGACCAGGCCAGAACGATCGGATGTCGGTCCAACCTCAAGCAATGGAACCTGTATTTCTCCATGTACACCGAGGACTTCGGCGGCAAGTTCCAGGAGGGCGTGGGCGATGGACATACCCACCATTGGATGAACGCCCTGCGGTCCTACTACAAAAACGATCACAAGCTCCGCTGTTGCCCCACCGCGCTGAAGCCCATCGTGGACGAATTCGGGGTGACCGCCCCGGAGTATAACGTGTTCTCCGCCTGGGGCCGATTCTGGGGCGAGGGCTATGCACCGGAAGGAGATTGGGGCAGCTATGGCATCAACGGCTGGGTCGAGAATCCCCCCGCCTCCTACACCACGGTCTACGAGGGCTTCGACACAAAAAACAACTGGAGAACGCCCAACGTCAAAGGCGCTTCCTTCGTCCCCCTGTTCATGGACGCCCTGCGATTCAACATCTTCCCATTGCCCCAGGACGCCCCCCCCACCGTCGCGGACATGGCCTGGGAAGGCACGCAGCACATGAGGCGTGTCTGCATCGACCGGCACGACGGGGGCACCAACATGGCGTTCCTGGACTGGTCCGCCAGGAAGGTGGGCATCAAGGAGCTCTGGACGTTGAAATGGCACAAGACGTATCCGACGAACGGCCCGTGGACCACCGCAGGCGGCGTCTCACCCGAGGACTGGCCCGAGTGGATGAGGCCGCTTAAAGATTATTAGCGTGAAGCGATCGTCGAGTCAGGGGATATCGCCAGAGACCAGAGGACGCAGACATGAACAGATGGAGCGGCTGTTGTCCGGCAGGTAACCCTGCAAACCGCAAGTCATTGGCCGCGACGACGCGGGCCTTCACGTTGATCGAGTTGCTCGTGGTGATCGCGATCATCGCGATCTTGATGGCGATCCTGATGCCGTCACTGCAGCGGGTCCGCAAGCAGGCCCGGGCGGTCGCCTGCCAGTCCAACCTCAAGCAGTGGGGCGTGATCTGGGCCATGTACGCCGACGAGAACAACGGCATGTTCCCTAAGCGAACCTCCGACACAGGCCGCTGGATCGACGTGCTGTTCGATTACTACTACAAGGATGACGAGTTCCGCGTGTGCCCGATGGCCCCGAAGGTCGCGGCCCCCGACGGGGCGACGGACACCCTCACGCTGGGTGGTGACGCGCTGACCTCCTGGGGCGTCGTAGCCCCCAGCGGCGGCCGCCCCGTGGGCACTTGGGGCAGCTACGGCGTCAACGGGTGGGTCTATCAGAACGCCGTCGCCGGCGGCGGCGACCTCTACGGCAAGCCGGCCAAATACTTCTGGAAGACCCCGAACGTCAAAGGCACCGCCCAGATCCCGCTGTTCATGGACGCCTGGTTCTGGTGCGCCTGGCCCGACAACACCGACACGCCGCCCAAGGCCGACGACCGCGCCGCCCGCTATCCCGGCGACGACAACGCCATGAACCGTTTCTGCATCAATCGCCATCAGCAGGCCATCAACGGCGTGTACCTCGACTACCACGTCGAGAAGATCTGGCTCAAGGCCCTGTGGCGGCAGAAGTGGAGCAAGCGGTTCGATGTCGGATACCCCGAGCCGGACTGGCCGGAATGGATGCAGCACTTCAAGAATGATTGATGATGGATAATGGATGATTGAAGTAGCTCGGCGGCCGTCTCCATCATCGAGGATCCATCATCCATCGTCAATTCAGAGGATTGCCGTCTTGTGTCGATGGCTGTGACATTCGATGTTTACCGCCACCGGCAGCGACGCGATATGGCACGGCGCCGTCTCGATGAGCACACGCAGAGCCGTGGTGTCGCCACCGAGCCCCTGCGGGCCGATTCCCAAGGCATTGATCCGCGCGAGCAGGTCTCGCTCCATCTGGGCATAGAACCCGTCGGCGTGACGGTCTGTGAGGTTTCGCAGAAGGGCCTTCTTGCTCAGCAGGCAACTGAGTTCGAAGTCGCCCCCGATTCCGACGCCCACCACGAAGGGCGGACATGCATCCGCACCGGCCTGGCCAACCACCTGCGTCACCCAGTCTACGACCTGCTCTCGGTCCGCCGTGGGCCGGAACATCCGAAACTGGCTCTTGTTCTCACAGCCACCGCCTTTGGCCATGACCGACAGTTTCACCTTGTCGCCCGGAACGATGGAGAGGTGGATGATGGCGGGCGTGTTCGCGCCTGTGTTTTTGCGGGTGTTCAGCGGATCGACGACGACGCTCTTGCGGAGGTATCCGGACTCGTAGCCGGCCCGAACGCCTTCGTGGACCGCC
>Ga0116141_10000311_pt1 | contig 36613 bp, 33 predicted proteins | sample AD_UKC097_MetaG_FD_89744 | JGI IMG/M metagenome (GOLD analysis project Ga0116141, IMG submission 89744) | Active sludge microbial communities of municipal wastewater-treating anaerobic digesters from USA - AD_UKC097_MetaG | ecosystem: Engineered > Bioreactor > Anaerobic > Digestate | place: USA...
AAGACTGTATTCTTTTGTACAGGCTTGGAGATTTTTATGAAATGTTTTTTGATGATGCTATTACAGCTTCAAGGGTATTAGAGATTGCACTTACGGGAAGAGATTGCGGACAAGAAGAAAGGGCTCCGATGTGCGGTGTCCCGCATCATGCCGTTGACGGATATATTGCAAAGCTTATAGAAAACGGCTACAAGGTTGCAATATGCGAGCAGCTTGAAGACCCTTCGGATGCCAAAGGAATTGTAAAACGCGATGTAGTAAGAATAATAACTCCCGGAACAATAATCGAGCAAGGTATGCTGGATGAAAAAAGCAACAATTATTTGTGCACTATATATTTGGACAAGGGTTTTGGTATGTCTTACGTGGACATTTCAACGGGAGAGCTCTATGTAACTGAAAACATATCGTTAAATGATTTTTTGAAAAATAGCACTCACGATTTATTAATAGAAGAAATCAACAAAATAACCCCGTCAGAAATTATATCCAACAACCATATCGGTAATGAAGTTATAGATTCAATGATATATTTAAGCAATGTATTGAGCTTAGATGACTATAAGCTAATAGTTTTGAAGCATTTTAAGGTTCTATCATTGGACTCATTGGGGCTTAAAGAGAATTACCATGCGGTAATGTCTCTTGGAATGCTTTTAAATTATTTAAATGAAACTCAAAAAACTTCACTCGACCACATTAATAAGCTTCATTTTTATACGGTGGGGGAATACCTGCAGATTGATGCAAACACAAGAAAAAATTTGGAGCTTATTGAAACTATTAGAGGGAAAAAAGGCCCCGGAACACTCTACCATGTTGTTGACAACACCATGACTGCCATGGGGGGAAGGCTTCTTAAAAAATGGATTGAAGAGCCTATTAAAAATATTAAGCATATTAATTTAAGATTGGATGCAGTTGAAGAATTATATGAAAATATAATGACTTCTAATAATATTAAAGAATATTTAAAAAGTGTTTATGATATAGAAAGGCTTATAAGCCGAATTGTATACGGCTCTTGTAACGGCAGGGATTTAAATTCCTTAAAGCAATCCCTCTCAAATTTACCGGATTTAAAATCAGAATTAAATGAGCTTTCTTCTCAAATGTTTGCCGATATTTATTCAAGTTTTGATGAGCTTAAGGATATTTTTGATTTAATTGATGCGTCGATTGTAGAAGAGCCTCCCATATCAATTAAAGAGGGAGGAATAATAAAAACAGGCTATAATGAAGAGCTGGATGAATTAAGGGAAATTACGGTAAGCGGTAAGGATTGGATTTCCAACCTTCAAGCAAAAGAAAGAGAAGCAACCGGTATTAAGAATTTAAAAATCGGTTTTAACAAGGTTTTCGGCTACTATTTGGAGGTTACAAAATCATATTTAAAAGATGTTCCCGATAATTACATACGAAAGCAGACTTTAGCCAACTGCGAAAGATATGTAACCCCCGAACTTAAAGAAATGGAAGCTAAAATTTTGAATGCCGATGAACAAATAATGAAACTGGAATATGAATTGTTCTTGGAAATAAGAGAGTTCATAAGCAGACATGTGAAAAGAATTCAAGAAACAGCATATAATATTGCAGTAATAGATGCAATTAATTCACTTGCAATTGCTGCCGTTAAAAATAATTATGTGCGGCCTGAAATGAACAAGAAAGGTTTTATAAAAATTACCGACGGAAGACATCCTGTTATTGAAAGAATTATGAAAAACGAGATGTTTGTTCCAAATGACACATACATAGATAACAAGGAGTACCGCATGTCAATTATTACAGGTCCGAATATGGCAGGCAAATCCACTTATATGAGGCAGGTTGCATTAATTGCACTAATGTCTCATATAGGCAGTTTTGTTCCCGCTAAAAAGGCGGAAATCTGCATAATTGATAAAATATTTACTCGTGTAGGAGCATCGGATGACCTCTCACAGGGACAAAGTACCTTCATGGTAGAAATGAGCGAGGTTTCAAATATTTTGAAGAATGCTACTTCTGACAGCCTTTTGATATTGGATGAAATCGGAAGAGGTACAAGCACCTATGACGGGTTAAGCATCGCTTGGAGTGTAGTAGAATATATTACGAAGAAGCTCAAGGCAAAAACATTGTTTGCAACTCATTATCACGAATTGTCCGAGCTTGAGAGCAAGCTTAAGAGCGTTAAAAACTATAAAATATTAATTAAAGAAGAACATGATGAAATAACATTCTTAAGAAAAATAACTGAAGGCAGCATTGACAGAAGTTATGGAATACAAGTTGCAAATTTGGCAAATCTTCCTGAAGAAGTAATTGAAAGAGCAAAAGAAATATTAATTCAGCTTGAAGAAAGCGATATAAACAAGCCTTTTGCAAGGAAAAAAAACAGGGTGAACGATAATTTCCAAGTTTCCATGTTCCAGGCTAACCCTGCAGAGAATGAAATAAACAAGAAATACAAAGAGCTGGCAGAAAATATTAAGAATATAGATATTGAAAATATAACACCTATGCAATCATTTAAATTGCTTAATGATATAATAGAAAAAACTAAACGGATAGATACATAACGAAAGGAATGTCTTACATGGCTATAATAAATTTATTGGACAATGAAACCATTAATAAAATAGCTGCCGGAGAGGTTATTGAAAACCCAAAGTCTATAGTAAAGGAATTAGTCGAAAATTCAATTGATGCCGGTGCCGATGAAATAACGATTGAAATTAAAAACGGCGGCAAAAGCTTTATACGAGTAACCGATAACGGGAAGGGAATTGAAAAGGACCAGGTTGAAAATGCCTTTAAAAGGCATTGTACCAGCAAGATTTCTTCTTCAGACGATTTGAATTCGCTTTTTACTCTGGGATTTAGAGGTGAAGCCTTGGCAAGCATTGCTGCCGTGTCCAAGGTTGAAGTTATAACAAGGACAAATGATGATATCTATGGCATTAAAATGACTATTGAAGGCGGAAAAATCATTTCTAAGGAAGATATCGGCTGCCCTGTCGGAACAACAATAACTGTAACAGACCTTTTTTACAATGTGCCTGCCAGGAAGAAATTCTTAAAAAGCGATATTTCCGAAAGCTCAAATATCAATGAAATTGTTGTATCCCTGGCTCTTAGCAAGGAGAATATTTCATTTAAATATATAAACAATAATAATGTTGCCTACAGAACTCCAAAGACAAATAATCTGCTAAATACTATTTCAAGTCTTTATGAAAAAGATCTTTACAATTCGCTTTTAAAGATAGATTATAAAAGCGATATTATAAGTATTACGGGATATACAACAAATTTAAACTATTACAGGGGTAATAGAAAGCAGCAGATTGTTTTTGTTAACGGAAGGGTTATAAAGCATAGAAGGATGAGTTATTTCATTGAAGAAGCATATAACACTCTTCTTCCCAAAAATAAATATCCGGCATGCTTTATTAAAATTGAAATAGCTCCTGCATTGGTTGATGTAAATGTTCATCCTGCAAAGACGGAAGTGCGCTTTCAAAATGAAGAAATGGTATTGAATGAAATAAAAAATGCTGTTTATTCTGCCTTGCACTCCAAGAGTATTATGAAGGAAGTAAAAGGGGAAACCCTCTTACATGATTCAAAAGATATAAATAACTTAAGAATATTTGATAGAAGTTCAGGTAAATCTGTCATCTTAGGCGGTTTAGAAAACAAATTCACGGAAGAAACAGAAGAAATAGAGAATATTAGGATTACGGAAGTTGAAATTTCAAATAAAGATATTGCCGTAATGGAGTCGCTTAAACCTTATGATAAATTTGAATTTAAGCAGCAAACATTCATAAAGGCAGAAAATGATGAAGATAAGCTGCCTGAGTTATTCGTTATAGGCATAGTGATGGATACATATATAATTTGCGAAAACCCGGAAAAAACATGTATATTCATGATAGACCAGCATGCGGCACATGAAAGAATAAACTACGAGAAATTTTTAAATCAATATAATTCAAGAGAAATCTTAATACAGGAAATAGTACCGGAAGTGATTAATTTATCCTATGATGATTACGAGACAGCAATGTCGAATGTAGAAATATTTGAATATTTGGGAATTTCCGTTGAAAACTTTGGAAATAATGCTATACTGATAAATAACATACCAACTATTTTTAAGGATTCAAATTTGAAGGATGTATTTTATGCAATCCTGGATAACCTAAAAGATATAACTAAATCAAATTTAGATTTTGTTATGGAAAAAATAATAAAAGAGGCATGCGTCAAGTCCGTGAAGTCCGGAGACAGGCTTCATATGTCTGAAGTAAGAGCATTGTTAAATGACCTTAGAATGACAGATAACCCTTACACTTGTCCTCACGGAAGGCCTGTAATTATTAAAATGACCAGGTATGAAATAGAAAAAATGTTTGAAAGAATTCAAAGTTAGGAAAGCAAAATGAATAAAATAATTGTAATTGTAGGTCCTACGGCTGTCGGCAAAACATATATATCCGTAGAGCTTGCAAAAAAGTTAAATACTGAGATTATATCAGCCGATTCAATGCAGATATATAAAGGGATGAATATTGGAACTGCAAAAATCACCGACGAAGAAAAACAAGGTATCATTCATCATATGATAGATATTATAAATCCTGATGAAGAGTATTCGGTGTCAGAATTTAAATATGATGCCGAAAAAATTATTGACAGGCTTTTGAGTGAAAACAGAATTCCCATAATTGTAGGGGGGAGCGGCCTGTATGTAAATTCTTTGATATATGATTTAGACTTTGGCAATACCAAGTCCAATAAAAAATTAAGAGAATACTACACTTATTATTATAAGGAACATGGGGAAGATGCTCTGTATGACAAATTACTGAAAATTGACCCTGTTGCTGCTGAAAAAATTCATAAAAACAATATAAAGAGAATTATTAGAGCCCTGGAAGTGTATGATATTACAGGAGTTAAGTTTTCAGAGCTAAACACGGACATAAGAAAGAAAAGCAATAAATATGACTGTATATTGATTGGTCTTTCAATGGAAAGAAAAGTCCTTTATGAAAGAATTAATCAAAGAGTTGATGAAATGCTTTCTAAGGGTCTTGTTGATGAGGTTAGCTCACTTATTAAAAAGGGATACGGTAAGAATTTAGTATCCATGAGGGGAATTGGATATAAAGAAATTATTGAATATCTTGAAGGTAATACTGATTATGAGGAAGCAGTCAATACTTTAAAACAAAATACAAGAAGATTTGCAAAAAGGCAGTATACTTGGTTCCTGAAAGATGAAAACGTCAAATGGTTCAGCATGGATAACCCAAGCGAAATTGACAAAACTTTGGATAGTATAGTTGAATATATAAGCAAGAAAATTGATAGTATTAGTAACCAATGAGATAAATAATAATAAAAATATACGCTTTCGCTTAATTTTATTATTATAGTAATGAAGTAATAACATATATGCAAATTTATAGGAGAAGGGAATGAATATTATTAATTTACAAGATACTTTTTTAAACAAAGTAAGAAAAGAAAAAATAACAATAACGCTTTATTTAAACAACGGTTTCAAGCTGACGGGAACTGTCTTAGGTTTTGATAATTATGTAATTTTTATCGAAACAGATAAAGGTCAGCAACTGGTTTACAAGCATGCAATAACATCAATTTTGCCGTTTAAACAGGTACGACTGTTTTTTGACGAGCCAGAGGAGCAATAATGTTAACAGAAAATAAATTATGTAAACAGTTTGGCATAAGCGAAGCTGTTTATAATTATGTAACAAAAATTGAAAAAGAAATTAAGAAGAATCATTTTGAAAAAATAGATAAAATTAGAGAGCTTAATCAATATAAAGTTATCCATGCAATGCAGGAGAACAAGCTTGATTATACAAACTTTTACTGGAATACAGGCTACGGTTATGGAGATGTCGGAAGAGAAAAGGTTGAAAAAATATATGCATCCGTGTTTAAGACCGAAGATGCATTGGTAAGACCTTCCATAGCTTCAGGAACCCATGCCCTGTACTTGACATTGTCAGGCATATTGCAGCACGGTGATGAAGTAATTTCCATATCCGGACGACCATACGATACTTTGCTTACAGTATTGGGCGTGCAAGGAAAGGAACCTAATAATCTCAGTGAAGCAGGAATAATTTATAAGGAAATTCCTCTTTATAAAAATGATATCGACTGGGAAAGTGCAATAAAAGAAGTTTCAATGAAAACAAAGCTTTTAATGATTCAGCGCTCAACAGGCTACAGCTTCCGCCCTGCGCTTACAATCGAAAAAATAAAAAATGCAATAGAAAGAATTCGCCAAGTATATCCAAATATATATATTATGGTAGATAATTGCTACGGAGAATTTGTAGACGAAATGGAGCCTTCGGATGTAGGGGCAGATGTAGTTGTAGGCTCGCTTATAAAAAATCCCGGAGGGGGAGTTGCATTATCGGGAGGCTATGTGGTTGGAAAAAAAGTATTAATTGACAGAATAGCCAACCGTCTTACAGCTCCGGGAGTCGGAAAAGAGATAGGACTTACATTCGGAACCACAAGAAACACGCTTCAAGGTTTGTTTTTCGCACCACACATTGTGAGCGAATCATTAAAAGGCGCACTCTTGTTCGGCGGGGTTTACTCTTCTCTCGGATTTGAAATAACTCCTACAGTAGAAGAGGACAGAAGCGATATTATACAGGCAATTAAATTTAACGACAAAAACATGGTAATTAAAATTTGCGAGGCTGTTCAAGCTGCATCTCCGGTGGACGGTTATGTGTCTCCAATACCATGGGATATGCCCGGCTATACAAATCAGGTAATAATGGCTTCGGGAGCATTTGTTTCCGGCTCATCCATAGAGCTTAGCGCAGATGCACCAATGAGACCTCCTTATATAGCATATATTCAGGGCGGCTTGTTTTACGACCATGTCAAGTTGGGAGTAATGCTATCACTTGAAAAGATGATGGAATTTAATGAGATAAAAAATAAAATATTCAATTAAAAATATGGGGACATTCCTTATACTACAAAGACTATCTTTATAGTAAAGGCGTGTCCCCATACCTATGACATTAATATTTTCTGACAACAGCTTTAACAACACCCAATATATAGGGCTCCTTTATTAAAATCGGGTCCATGGAACTGTTTTGAGGCTGCAATCGAATGTGGTCTTTTTCTTTATAGAAGGTTTTAACTGTTGCTTCATCTCCGATTAATGCAACAACTATATCTCCATTTTTAGCATTGCGCTGGGAATTAACTATTACATAATCACCGTGCAAAATTCCTGCCTCAATCATACTGTCTCCCTTTACTTTTAAAACATATGATTCCTTATTACCTACAAAATCAATCGAAATAGGCAGGGTGTCATCAATGTTTTCAACAGCTAATATAGGAGAGCCGGCAGTTACGGTTCCTATAATCGGTAAGTTTATAATTTCTTTTTTTGGCATGTCGCAGCATATATCATCAAGATCAATTAATTCCAAAGCCCTTCTTTTGTTTGTTCCTTTTTTTATGTATCCTTTTTCTTCTAGTGTATTTAAATGGGCATGAACGGAAGAAGTAGAGTTTAAACCTACAGCTTTGCAAATTTCACGAATAGACGGGGGATAACCCCTTAAAGTTAACTCATCTTTTATATATTGCAATATTTTAACTTGTTTATCGCTTAAGCCTTCATAACTCATAATTCCACCTCTTTATAAAATTATTTTAGACTCCCGGGAGTACCTATTCGCTTCGTCCGGATAGAACCTATCTGAAGCATCGATTTAAGCTGTCTGATTGAGTACTTTTCTATATTTTAACATAGTTTGACAAGTAAAGCAAACATTTGTTTGAAAAAATGTAAAAAATTGTTGACATCGAACTAATGTTCTGTTAGAATGAAAACAGAAAATATGTTCGAGGTGCCTTATGATAATATTAAATAAATATAAAGTAAGTGATGCGAAAAAATTTAAAAGATTTATGTTCCTGTCCATTTTGCTTATAAGTATTATTACTATTACCTCAATTACTACAATAAAAGCATATTCAAAAGATATACCTCAATATGATTACGTAAGAGTTCAACACGGAGATACCTTATGGTCAATAGCAAAAGATTATGCCGGCAGTAAAGATATAAGACAAGTAGTATACGAAATATCCGAGCTTAACAAGATACATAATAACCTGATTCATATCGGCGACATAATTAAAATTCCCCTAAATTAAACTTAAAGGCTCTCATCATCATTCATATCATTTAAGGGATTTTGTTTTACCGCATCACGGAGCAATTCCTTGTTTATATGAGTGTAAATTTGCGTTGTTGAAATACTTTCGTGTCCCAGTATTTCTTGCAGCGCTCTAATATCTACATGGCCATATTGATACATAAGGGTTGCTGCCGTATGGCGAAGCTTGTGAGGGGAGTATCCTTTTCCTGATAAACCTGCTTCAGTTAAGTATTTATCCAACATATGCTGAATGCCTTTTTGAGAAAAACGGGTTTTTCGATTACTTATAAAAAGAGCTTTTTCATGACCTTTTTTCGGCTCTTGTCTTACCTCCAAGTAATCTTCTACAGCTTTTACACATACATCATTCAGGTAAATTGTTCTTTCCTTGTTGCCTTTTCCGATTACAGTCAAGGTGTCTCCCTTAATTTTATCGATATCGATGCTTATAAGCTCTGATAATCGCAGGCCGCAATTCAAAAATAACATAATAATGGCATAGTCGCGTTTTTCATTGGAGCCTGATATTGATGATAATAAACTTCTTGATTCATCCAGCGTTAATGCTACCGGCAGACGGCTTTTGTTTTTTGGAGTTTCTAATTCAAGAGCCGGATTTTCAGGTATAAGCTTTACTATGGTATGTAAATATTTAAAGTATGACCTAAGTGCTGACATTTTTCGAGCTTTTGTACGGTTTGAATTTTTTCTTTCCCTGTCCGTATAGGCAATAAAAGAATGAAGGTCCATAATTTTTACTTTTTTTATAATATCCAAGGTAACAGGGGAGATATCGATTTCTTCAAAATTTTCAACATCAGGACTTAATTTGAATTTGATTACTAGAAATCTATAAAAGGTACGAAGGTCAAGAAAGTATTGACTAACAGTTTTATCCGCTCTGCCTTTAATAGCAATTGAGTATTCTAAAAAATCACTAAGTGGGGAAGGGCATAGGTCATTATAATTTATGTACATCATTATCTCCTTTACAAAAATGTCGCAAAATTCTTACTTAATTATATAGAAGAATTAGGAAAAAGACAAGCTTTTTTAGTAAAACCTATATCATTTTGATTAATAAAATAACACAAAAATACTTTTCTTAAATGCAAGTGCTCAAATTTACAAGTATTGTGTGAATTGCAATTAACTTTTTTCGATACTTCGACATATAACCAGTATTTATTCATATATTCGACCCGTATATCTGCTTTTAATAAAAAATAACCACACATTAATTGAAATTTTGAGCATCTCATTAAACTTAGTATTCTCTGATGAGCATTAGAGGAAAGTCCCCAATTCGGACAAGTCTTAGAGGTATGAGGAATATATCTGTCTTATAGATGATAGAAATCAAATTTTGCCTGTTAATTAAAAACGAGCTATATTTAAAGGGTATAAATGGTCAAGGAAAGAAGTTTCGTGCGTTAAATCGCATTTTAAAGCCTCGTTTTTTGGGCATATTTTTGAAATTTCAGCCGGTTACTTGACTTGGTCGTTTTTTGTCTATAGTGTGCAAGAGTGAACGAATATTTTTATTTTTTCATCTTGAGCATAGCGTAGTAACTATTAACATTGTCATTATAAGAATAAGCGTAGTATCTAATACATAAGAGAAAGATCCGGTGAGATTTTCGAGCTACAACAATCAGGACAGAACTGTAAAGAAAAAAATATCCAAACCGCAAAGGTAAATTATTAAAAAATATTACAAGAATTATAAATTTGTGAATTGAAATTATAAAAGAAAAATAATCAAATCGATAAAAAAATCGAGAAGAACGTTGAAATCCCAAAAAGAAGGGGTCTTCCGGAAAAGTGCTTATTTCAGGGATATTATGTCGCTAAATTAGCATTTAGCGACATAATAAAAAATAATAATATTTATATAAATTAACAATTTTGTAATTATTACTGCTATTCCCTTGATATCCCGGTCAACGAGAAGCTCTCAATGATACTCCGTCCAAATATAAGTCTGTATCATTATTGCTTGCGTTGATAGTATTAATGCTGACAGTGAATCTTACTATTACGAAATTTACATTTTGAGGTACAATTATGTCTGACGTTTTTTCATGATAAGAAAATGCTGATGATTCTACTGTAACAGCTCTTGGAGCTATTTTTTCTATTTTAATTAATTCAACTTCATTAGAACCTGAAATATAAAAAACTTCAGCACTAAAATATAATTCTATATCTACCGGTTTTTCTGCTAATCTTTCTGCAAAGCTTAGCGTTAAATAACATCCGGGATTAACACTAACTGTTTGTGTTAATGTTGCTCTGTCTGTTGTATTCCCGGGTACCGGACCAATATCAAAATTGGCGCTTTGTCTGCCTTCATATGTTATAGAAGTACTTGGTCGTATATTTATATCAAGACCTTCCGTTTCGTCATTCCAATTAGCAAAAACTGTTTGAATTCCTACTTCTTCAAAGCCACCATTTCTTATAAGCTCTTCAGGAGTACATGAATTTCCTGTTGCTAAATTATTGCTGTTTTTCGTATCTGTGCAAGTATTTATATTATTTATTACATTAGGATTATCTATATATTCCCTTTTCTTACAGCCTGAATCTTTCATAATGTTAACGCCTCCAATATATAAAACAAGCTTAAGCTCATAAATATAATATGTACAACCTTTATAATTGTTACATAAATAAATGTGGCATAAATTGTATTAAATGACGGAGAATCAAAAAAACATCGGAGCTCTTCAGCCCTGATGTTTTGTTATTATCTGTTATTATTTGAATTCTACCTTGACATTCCCCAGTTCAGGAAAAACACATTCAAACATATCACCTTTAAATGCTTCCGGTGATGCTGTAATTGCTCCCGATAAAATTATTTCACCCTTTTTAAGAGTAATTCCATATTCACACAGTTTATTTGCAAGCCATGCAACACTTATTGCCGGATTCCCTAATACATCCTTACCTGTTCCGCTGTTTACCACTTCCCCGTTTTTATAAAGAGTCATCCTTATATCAGGCAATGATACATCGTCTATTTTTACTTTTTTATCGTTTAATATATACAAAGCGCTTGAACCGTTGTCTGCAATGGTATCTACCAGTTTAATTTTCCAATCTTTAATTCTCGAATCCACTATTTCAATGGAAGCACATATATAATCAGTTGCTTTATAAACATCCTCCACAGTTATACCGGGACCCTTTAAATCTTCTTTCAGTACAAAAGCAACTTCACCCTCTACTTTTGGCCTTATTAACGTTTTTGTGTCTACTGTACCGCCGTTTTTTACTTCCGTGCTTTTATATAAATGGCCGTAATCCGGCTCGGTAATACCCAGCAGTTCCTGCATGCCCTTTGAAGTAAGGCCGATTTTCTTGCCAGTTACAATTTCCCCGTCTTCCAATGCTCTCTTAACATTTAACAGCTGAATATCATAAGCGTCCTCAACGGTTACTTCATTATCGATATCACTTATAACATCTATAGGTTTCTGAATTTTTAATGCTTCGTAAAGCATTTTGGATAATTCTTCGTTTGTAAAATTTCTAGACATATTTTCCTCCTTATATATTAATATATTCTAATGTCCAACTAATCCCCCGTCCCCTTGTCACCAAAGGGCTATGTGTCCATCTGCTCTCTTTTCTGTTCCGCCGCAGAGAGTGCCTTCTTTTGTCCTTAGTATCATTTGGCCTCGTCCGAAAGATGATTCATTTAACTGTATTTTTACATCATGGCCCCTGTTAATCAGCTCATTTATAATATATTTCGGAACATCCTGCTCTACTTCAACAGTCATTCCTTTAATCCACTGCCACCTCGGTGCATCTATGGCTTCCTGAGGATTCATATGAAAATCGATTAAATTACTTACTACCTGCACATGTCCTTGAGGCTGCATAAATGCCCCCATTACACCAAAGGGACCTGAGCTTTTCCGTCCTTCATTAAGAATCCGGGTATTATCGTATGATAGGTTTTCTTATGAGGCATTAAACAATTAATGTGTTGGTTTACATAATTAAAATTATGTAACCTATTGTTAAGAGCTATTCCTGATTCAGGTATAACAATACCCGAGCCAAATCCGGTATAATTGCTCTGAATGAAAGAAACCATATTCCCTTCCCCGTCAGCTGTACACAGATAAACGGTTCCGCTGCTGTTTGGGTCGGTTTCTTTTAAATTCAATGCATTATCAGTAATTAAACTTCCCTTATCTCTGCCGTAATCATCCGATAATAATTGCTTTATGTCTGCTTTCATGTATCTTATATCGGTGATATACTTCTGACCATCATCAAAGCTAAGTTTAATAGCTTCAATTTGCTTGTGATAGGTATCGCTCTTATCTTTGTATGTAAAATCAAAATTTTTTAATATGTTAAGCGCCATCAAAGCTACCAGTCCCTGACCGTTGGGAGGTATTTCATATACATCGTATCCCCTGTAATTTACGCTTATAGGCTCTACCCAATCTGTTTTATAATCTTCTAAGTCTTCTTTTCTTAAATACCCGTCATACTTTTTGAAAAAGGAATCTATTTTATCTGCTATGGCACCTTTATAGTATGAGTTGCCGTGTGTTTTTCCTATTGATTCCAATGTTTCGGCATGATACGGAAGCTTCCAAAGCTCTCCGTAATTTGGTGTTCTCCCCTTATAGGTGAATGTATCAAACCAATATTTAAACTCTTCTTTATTTTCTTTTTTGTAAATTTTATATGCATTATCCCATGCTTTTTTTACAGTAACAGAAACGGGAAATCCATACTTGGCATAATTAATGGCAGGCTGTAAGACTTCTATTAAAGAAAGTTTCCCGAATTTTTGAGATAATTCTACCCAGGCTGCCGGAGCACCGGGTACCATTATCGGTATAATGCCGTACTTTGGAATTTCAGTAAATCCTCTTTCTTTCAATTTTTCAATTGAAATGCTGTAGGGTGAATACCCGCTGCCATTTAAACCATGAAGCTTATTATTAAACCATACAAGGGCAAATGCATCGCTTCCCAAACCGTTCGATGTAGGCTCAACAATTGTAAGGCATGCTGCTGCAGCTATAGCCGCATCAACGGCATTGCCGCCGTTTTTAAGTATTTCAAGGCCTGCTTGTGCTGCTAATGGCTGTGATGTGGCAACCATTCCGTTATATCCGTAGACAACCTTTCTTCTTGACGGATATTTATATTCGGCAGGGTTAAAATTCATGTTTTTTTTACTCCTTTCTTTGATTTATCATGACAACACTCCCTAAGGATGCTTAGAAATTGTCTGTTATTAAAAAGAAGTAAACAAATTGTTTACTTCCATATTTTTCTAACCTTTACTTTGCATATTCTGTAGCTCTGATTTCTCTAATTACGTTAACTTTAATCTGTCCGGGATATTCCATTTCTTCTTCTATCTTTTTAACTATATCCTTTGCTATTAAAACTATGCTCGCATCGCTTGTTACTTCAGGTTTAACCATTATTCTTACTTCTCTTCCCGCCTGTATTGCAAAAGACTTTTCTACCCCTTCAAATGAATTTGAAATTTCTTCTAACTTTTCAAGCCTCTTTATATAAGTCTCTAATGTTTCTCTTCTTGCACCCGGTCTTGCAGCTGATATAGCATCTGCTGCTTGGACTAAGACTGCTTCTATGGTCTGTGGCTCTGTATCCCCGTGATGAGCTGCTATAGCATGAACTACGGCCTTGCTTTCTTTGTACTTTTTAGCTAAGTCTTCACCTATTGTAACGTGGGGACCTTCAACTTCATGATCCACTGCCTTTCCTATATCATGCAATAATCCTGCTCGTTTTGCTACTTTTACGTCAGCGCCTAATTCAGCAGCCATAATACCTGCTAAATATGATACTTCAATGGAGTGTTTCAATACGTTTTGGCCGTAACTTGTTCTGAATTTCAGTCTGCCAAGTAATTTTACCAGTTCCGGGTGAAGCCCGTGGATTCCGGTATCAAGGGTTGCCTGTTCGCCTTCATCCTTAATTATTTGGTCTACTTCTTTTTTTGCCTTATCAACCATCTCTTCAATTCTTGCAGGATGTATCCTACCATCCGCAATTAACTTTTCAAGTGCTAATCTGGCAACTTCTCTTCTAATAGGGTCAAATCCGGATATAACTACTGCTTCCGGTGTATCATCTATTATAATATCTATACCTGTAAGTTGTTCCAAGGCTCTTATATTTCTGCCTTCCCTTCCTATTATTCTGCCTTTCATTTCGTCATTCGGCAGGTCGACTACAGATACAGTTGTTTCTGCTACATGGTCTGCAGAACATTTCTGAATCGCATATGTAATAATTTCACGTGCTTTTCTTTCTGCAGTTTCTTTTGATTCCTTCTCGATTTCTTTGACAGCAACCGCAGCTTCCTGTTCAGCTTCTTTTTTTATGTTGTTGATTAGAATGCTTTTAGCTTCTTCTGTTGAAAGTCCGGATATTTTCTCGAGTTCCTCAATTTGTTTTTGGTGAATTGCATCTAATTTTTCCTGCGTTATTTCAATTTCTTTTAACTTCTTTTGGAGCAATTCGTCTTTTTTCTCTACTACAAGGCTTTTAGAGTCCAGCATTTCTTCTTTTTTAATCAGCCTTTTTTCAGCCCTTAAAATTTCGTTTCGTCTTTCTTTGTTTTCTCTTTCAACTTCATTTCTTAACCTGTGAGCTTCGTCTTTTGCTTCAACAAGTATTTCTTTTTTTCTTGTTTCGGCTTTTTGATTTGCGTCTTCGATTATTCTTTTTGCTTCTAATTCAGCACTACCTATTTTGCTTTCAGATATATTTTTACGAATAAAAAATCCTATAATTATACCTATTATTGCGCAGATAATACCGACTATTATTTCTTCGAACAATTCAGCACCTCCAATATTAAATTTTCAAGCTGCGAAATATATACATTTTTCCTAATTGCTATAAAAAATGTGTATCTTCAAAAACATATATTTTAATCGTCTTAATTAGTTTTGTAACCTGAATATAATTTATTTTATAATTATTTATAAACAATGTCAAGATATAATGTTTATATTTGCATATTTTTACGTATTCTAATGCATGTCAAAGCGTGTTGGTTTACATAATTTAAATTATGTAAACTATGGTATATAGTTTGTGGTATATAATAAAAAGGCACTTATAGTGCCTAAGCGAAAGTTCTCAAAGTTATTCATATGATAATGGGTCATTGGCATCAGATGCTACTTTTAAATCTCCCAGTTCGTACTTTTCAAGTACCTTTTTCTCTATTTCATCCATAAGCTCCGGATTTGACAAGAGGTAGTCTTTTGAATTTTCTCTGCCTTGTCCGATTCTCGTATTTTCGTAGGAATACCATGCTCCGGCTTTATTTACAACTCCGGCTTCAACAGCCATATCAAGAATGCATCCTTCTTTTGATATACCTTTGCCGTATATAATATCAAATTCAGCTTGCTTAAAAGGCGGTGCAACTTTGTTTTTAACAACTTTAACTCTGGTTCTGTTGCCGTAAACATCATCACCCTTTTTCAAGGTTTCTACTCTTCTTACGTCTAATCTCATTGAAGCATAAAATTTTAAAGCACGTCCGCCGGTTGTGGTTTCAGGATTGCCAAACATTACTCCAATTTTTTCACGCAGCTGGTTGATAAATATAGCCACTGCATTTGATTTGCTTATAGCTCCTGCTAATTTTCTTAAAGCCTGCGACATTAATCTTGCCTGCAGTCCCATGTGAGAATCTCCCATTTCTCCGTCTATTTCAGCTTTTGGAACTAAGGCTGCTACAGAGTCTACAACTATGACATCTATGGCACCGCTTCTGACTAAGGCTTCAGCTATTTCAAGGGCTTGCTCACCGGTATCAGGCTGTGATATAATCAAATCTTCAACCGTAACGCCGAGAGCTTTTGCATAAGCAGGGTCAAGTGCATGCTCTGCATCAATAAATGCAGCTATTCCTCCCTTTTTTTGTGCTTCTGCTACTATATGTAATGCTACTGTTGTCTTACCTGATGATTCAGGTCCAAATATTTCAATAATTCTCCCTTTTGGTACTCCGCCGATTCCCGTTGCTATATCGAGAGGCAGTGCACCGGTTGGTATTGCTTCTATATTTAATTTCGCATTTTCTCCAAGCTTCATTATAGAACCTTTACCGAATTGCTTTTCTATTTGAGCAATGGCAAGCTCAAGTGCCTTATCTTTTTCCATATCCGACTCCTTTAGAACATTTGTTCACCTTTGATTATACATAGAATAATATGTATTGTCAACAATTTAATTTTTTATAACACCAATATTTTCATTAATATATACTGCTCCCGAAGTTATGGTCAAGAGTACGGTTATTGCAATTAAAGGAGCTATTATAGTATTTGTAAAACCAAAATATCCTGTATAGTTTAATAAAATTGCAATAATTAATACCATCTGGAACACTGTTTTTATTTTACCCCATGCATTGGCAGCAATAGTGACACCTTTTGATGCAGCCAGTGTTCTGAAACCGGAAACCAAAAATTCCCTTGATATAATCAATACAACAACCCATGCACTTATATATCCGAGCTCAACAAAAGCTATGAAAGCAGAAGCCGTCAAAAGCTTGTCTGCAAGAGGGTCCATAAATTTTCCAAAGTCAGATACTAAATTATCTCTCCTTGCAATGTATCCGTCGACTAAATCAGTAACAGCCGCGCCTGCAAAGATTAACAGCGGCAGAAACCTTAAAATTCCTTTGCTTATGTATAAGAATAACAGAAATAAAGGTATTGAAATTACTCTTATAACAGTAAGTTTGTTTGGTAAATTTAAATTCTTAAACCAATCTACTATCTTCATCACTCACATCTCCTATCAAATCATATTCTAATGCATCATTAATTCTGACTTTATAAATTTCTCCCAACCTTAATTCTTTATTTGATGCTACATAAACACAGCCGTCAATTTCAATCGAATCCATGTAAGTTCTCCCCACATAGACATTTTCCGCATCCTTCTCCTCAATCAATACATCATAGGTCTTACCGATTTTCAATAAATTATTTTCGTAAGATATCTCTTGTTGGATTTCCATTAACTCATTTAGTCTTTGCTCTTTTACATCTTCGTCTATCTGTCCCGGAAGCTTGTATGCCGGTGTATCTTCTTCCCTTGAATATTTAAAAATCCCAACTCGGTCAAGCCTGTATTCTTTCAAAAAATTCTTTAATTCTTCATGCTCATCCCAAGTTTCTCCCGGAAAACCGGTTATTAAAGATGTTCGTATAACGGCATCTTTAACTTCCACTCGGATTTTTTGTATAAGAGATGTAATTTGTTCCCTGCTTGTTTTTCTGTTCATTCTTTTTAGGATTCTGTCATTGATATGCTGCATTGGAATATCAAAATACTTAAGAAGCTTTTTATTATTCTTAAATTCATTTATAAGCTCGTCATATATATCTTCCGGATATAAATAATGAATTCTAATCCACCGGATTCCTTCTATTTCTGAAATCTTTCGAATAAGCTCATGAAGTTTTTTTTCACCGTAAATATCAATTCCGTACTTGCTCGTGTCCTGAGCAATAATTATTATTTCTTTTACGCCCTTGCTGGCAAGAACTTTCGCTTCCTCGACCAAATTTTCAATTCTGCGGCTTTTAAAAAGCCCTCTAAGCTTCGGAATCACGCAATAGGTACAATTATTGCTGCAGCCTTCAGCTATTTTTAAATAGGAAACCCAAGCCTCAGTCATAGTATTTCTTGGAAGCTCCTTGTCAATATCAAGCTCCAATGATATATCTATAAGCAATTCTTTATTCTTTTCGTATTCATTAATATATTCGTCAATTCTTTCAAAACCGGCTGTACCAATGATAATGTCAATTTCAGGTATTTCTTTTGACAGTTCTTCTCCGAATCTTTGAGATAGGCAGCCTGTGACTATTATTTTTGTTTTTTTGTTTACCTTGTTTTTTATGTCTGCTGCAAAAAGGATTGCATTTACCGACTCCTGCTGTGCATCATTTATAAAGGAGCATGTGTTTATTATGATATAATCGGCTTTATCTGCATAATCCGTAACCTTATACCCTTTTTTGGAAAGTATGCCCAGCATATTTTCCGAATCGACAAGGTTTTTTGAACATCCCAATGAATGCATGTAGATTTTCTTCATTTATTATTTAATTTCCTCTCATTTTGTCTAATTCTTCTTTTGTAATAAGGACTTTCCTCGGTTTACTTCCTTCATGTCCCCCCACGATACCTCTTTCCTCAAGCTGGTCAATAATTCGAGCAGCTCTTGAATACCCTACTCTAAATTTTCGTTGAATGTAGGATACCGAAGCCTGGCCATCATTTACTACCGTCTCGATTGCCTGCTCCAAATATTCATCAACTTCTTCATTATTTGTTTGGTTTTCTATTTCTTTGATTATTTCGTTTTGTTTGAACATTTTTATTTCAATTTGCTGTTCTTTAATATAATCAACAACTCTTTTTATTTCGTCATCCGATACATATGTTCCTTGTATTCTTACGGGCTTTGGAAGGCCTATCGGGTGATAAAGCATATCCCCTCTTCCAAGGAGCTTTTCAGCTCCGCCTGTATCCAATATAGTTCTTGAATCAATATGTGATGATACGGCAAATGCAATACGCGAAGGTATATTTGCTTTTATAACTCCTGTGATAACATCCACGGAAGGTCTTTGCGTAGCAATAACGAGGTGCATACCGCAAGCTCTTGCCAGCTGAGCTATACGTGTAATATATTCTTCAACCTCTGCCGATGCTACGGACATAAGGTCTGACAATTCATCTATAATTATTACGATTTTAGGCATCTTCTCTTTGTTTTCTGTTACCATTTTTTCATTGTATGAGTCTATATCTCTTACGCTGCTCTGAGCGAAAATCTTGTAGCGGTTTGTCATTTCCGAAATTGCCCAGTTCAGAGCATTGGCTGCTTTTCTCGGGTCAGTTACCACAGGTATCAATAAATGCGGAATGCCGTTGTAATTGCTTAGCTCAACAACTTTCGGGTCAATTAGTATAAGCTTTACTTCATCGGGTTTTGCTTTAAATAAAATACTCATTATTAGTGAATTTATGCATACGCTTTTACCTGAGCCCGTAGCTCCGGCTATTAGCAAGTGAGGCATTTTATCGATACTTGCAATTATATTCTTGCCTGCAATATCCTTTCCAAGCGCAAATGGAATTTTTGTCGGCGCATTTCTATACTCTCTTGATTCAATCATACTTCTTAAATACACGCTGGTTTTTGCTCTGTTGGGTACTTCGATTCCAATTGCCGCTTTGCCGGGTATGGGTGCTTCCATGCGTATTTCCGAGGTTGCGAGAGCCAGTGCTATATCATTTGATAATGCTGTTATGCGGCTTACTTTTATTCCCGGAGCAGGTTGAATTTCATACCTGGTAATAGTCGGACCCTTGTTTATTTGAAGTATATTACATGGTATATTAAAGTTGTTTAATGTTTCAATAAGCTTTTCACCGTCTTTTTTTAAATCTTCCTTATCACCCCTAATATGAAGCGGCATAGGGTCTAATAGCTTAATAGACGGCAACTTGTAATTGTCTGTTTTAACATCCGATATTGTAATAATTTCATCAGTTATTTCTTTTTGCTTGAATTTTTCCTTAGATTCTTCAATCGGCACATCTTTTGATGCTTCAGGAATATTTTCGTTTTTTTGAATATCTTCTATTTTTAATTGAGTAATTTCAGCTTTTTTATTTTCTTGAACAGCACTCATATAATCATAAATTTGTATGCTTTCTTCTTGCTGTTTTTTAGCAGGTTTTTCTTTTTTAGTCTTGCTTTCGTCACTTTCCGTAAATATGAATCTATATATAAGGTTTGTAAATTTTTGTATGTAATTTTTAATCAATTTCAATATGCCGATTATACTTTGATTTGTAAGAAGAACTATAGATGAAAAGATAAGTGCGCCCAAGGCTATATATGTTCCGTTTTTACCGATAAGCTTTACAAATAAAAATGTAATCGCATTTCCAAAAACTCCTCCGCCTTTGTTACGCATTCCGAACTCTGCAGAAGCTTTAATCAATTCCTGAAAGTCGTTGCTGTCAGCCATATGAGCATATACATCCGCATCGGATATTGCCTTGAAGATTATGAAACAAAGAAAAAATCCGATAATTGCGGCTATTTGATTATTATCATTCAATATAATAATATTTAAAAGTCTCAAAATCCCTACAGCTAATATAAAATACGGCAATACCTTAGCGCCTGCCCCGAATGCGGAATGAGTAAAGGTATTTATACTTTTGCCGATTATACCGGTTTGGGCTTCCTTAGTTGCTACGATAATCATGAAAACAGCAAATGATATAATAAAAATACCGGTTATTTCTTTAATTAAAATATTTTTGCCGGATGCTTTAGAGCTTGTACTCTTTTTATTTATGCTTGTTTTTTTATTTGTTTTATTAGTTTTATTTGTGGTTGTTTTAGCCATTTAAAGCAATTTCCCCCTGTTTCTTTGTAAATTTAATTATATCATAGGATATTATCATTCCGCAATGGTAATTTGTCGATATCCTAATGATTGGGGACATTTCTCTTTTTATTTACAATGTCCCCTTATTTTTAACCCTCTTCTTCCATATTGTCGATAAGCTCTCTCAGCTTTTTCATTGCTTTGCTGAATCCGCCTATTTCGTCAATCAATCCAATATTTACAACTTCATCAGCGTTTAATACCGTTCCTACATCATTGGCTATTTCATCCGTATCATACATATAATCTAATAAGGCTTGTTTGTCAACATGAGAATTTGATACGATAAAATTAGTAATCCTTTCCTGCATTTTCTGGAAATACCTGAAAGTTTGAGGTACTCCTATTACTAAGCCGCTGGTACGTATCGGATGAATTGTCATCGTGCCTGTAGGTGCAATGAAAGAGTAATCGGCAGAAACTGCTAAGGCTGTTCCAATGCTGTGTCCCCCTCCTAATACAATTGAAACCGTAGGTTTCGTTATGCTTGCTATCAATTCTGAAATGGCAAGACCGGCTTCAACATCTCCACCCATCGTATTAATCAGCAATAAAATACCTTTTATCTGAGGGTCCATTTCAGCTCCTATTATCATAGGAATTATATGCTCATACTTTGTTGTTTTGCTTTGAGGAGGCAATGAAGAGTGTCCTTCAATTTCTCCGATTATACTTATAAAACAAATATCTTTTACCGGTTCCACTTGAGTTATGCTTCCAACCTGTTTAACATTTTCTATAGGCTGGCTGCCATCTTCATTATCATTAGGTGTACCGCTGAATATAAAGGGGTTTATCGGCTCTGTTGAGGATTGAGCTTGGTTAAGTGATGGCTGTGTCTTCTGTTGCGGGATATTCATCTTGTTATTTTCCATAGTTCCTCCATAAAAAAATAATCAGGTATTCCTGATTATTCTTTGAAGTTTTATTAAAAATATACACTGACATCATGATTGTCAGTCATTTTCTATGATAATCATGTCGCTTCCGATTTTTTTTATATTTTTCCACAGTATTTCTTTTCTTTTTGGTTCTTTGAAAAATGCAAAAGGTGAATTGCCGCCGGATATAAAGCTGATTATTTCGCCTGTTTTTTCATCTATAACCAAGTCACAGTCACCGAAAATTCCCAAATTTTCTCCGGTGTCAACATTAATAATTTCTTTGCTGTATAACTCGCTTAATTTCATATATTCCCCCCCATTTCTATTTCTTATTCAATTATAATGTTAATGAATTCCTGTATGACCGAAACCTCCCTGACCTCTTTCTGTTTCGTTTAAGTCTTCAACTAATTCAAAATCTGCCCTTTCATGCTTCATAATTACCATTTGGGCAATTCTGTCACCGTTGTTTATAGTAAAATCTTCGCCACCGAGATTAATTAAAATTACTTTTATTTCTCCTCTGTAATCCGAGTCGATAGTTCCTATACCGTTTACAAGGCTTATACCGTGTTTGATTGCCAAACCGCTTCGAGCTCTCACTTGTGCTTCGTAACCTTCGGGAAGTTCAATAAATAACCCTGTGGGCACCAAGGCTCTTTCCATCGGCTTTAATATTAAGGGTGCATCAACATAGGCCTGGAGGTCTACTCCCGCAGAGCCTTTTGTTTCATATTCAGGTAATTTAAATGGATTTTTCTTTACTACTTTAATTTTCATATTCTTCTCCCAGTACTTTATAAATTTTATCTTCAATATCAGAATGTTTATGTAAATTCCCCGCAAATGTAATACTCAGGTTGTCAATATTGAACAATTCTTTTGCTACATCCAAAACATCATCAATTTTAACATTGTTAATGCTTTCAATTATTTCATCAGGATACAGGATTTCATTATATAAGAGCTCTCTTCTGCCGATAGCTGACATTCTGCTCGATGTGCTTTCAAGACTCAATATAAAATTTCCTTTAATTTGCTGCTTTGCTCTGTTAAATTCTGCTTCTTTAATATTTCCGTTTTTGATGCTTGCCATTTCCTTTAGAATTGTTCTTAAAGCTTCTTCGACCTGCTCGTAGCTCATGGCTGCATAAATGCTGAAAATACCTGTATCGGAATAATTGGTTACAAATGAATAAATAGAATATACTAGACCTTTTTTCTCTCTTACTTCCTGAAAAATTCTTGAGCTCGCCGTTCCCCCCAACAAATTGTTCAATACTAAGAGAGGATGATAATTTTTGTCATGCCTTCCAAATGTTTTATTGCCTATGCATATGTGGAGTTGTTCCAAATCCTTATTAATACCCCTTATTTTTCTTTGGTAATCTGAGTTTTTATTAAGACGTTTTACATCTTTATTTTCCCAATGTTTAAATTTTTCCTCAATCAGCTTAATGAATTCATCCTCATCAAAACTTCCGGCAATTGAAATTACAGTATTAGACGGAGAATAATTTTCTTCCATATATTTTTTTACTTTATCACTAGTAAAAGTTTTTAAATTTTTTTCGGTACCTAGAATATTGAATGCCATAGGGCTGTCGTTAAAAATTATTTCAGATAATTTATCGTATACAATATCCTCGGGCGAATCTTCATACATTTTAATTTCTTCAATAACAACTGATATTTCTTTTTCTATTTCCTCAGGTGAAAACAAAGAGTTAAAAAACATATCCGATAGTATATCCAATGCTTCGTTTATATTTTCTTCCAAAACTTTTACGTAAAAGCTGGTGCATTCCTTGCTTGTGTATGCATTCATCTGAGCGCCTAAATTGTCAATTTCCTCTGCAATTTCATTTGCTTTTCTGTTTTTTGTGCCCTTGAAAAGCATGTGCTCAATAAAGTGAGACAATCCGTTTGTTTCTTCATTTTCATTATAAGAACCGACATTAACCCATATACCGATGGATGCAGACTTTACGTAGTCGATTTTTTCCATTACAATCCTTAAGCCGTTATCTAATGTGTGTTTTTTTATCATTTTTCCTCCGCTTACTACATGCTAATGCTTATATTTCTTCATGGACTCACTTCATAGTCTTACCCGTCATTATGGTGCGTATCTCTTTCACAATGCATTAGGGTGTTTCCCCATACCTCTTTACCTACCATTTTAACTCTCATAGTCCTGAATCTGCCTATTATAAGTAAAATTATTATAATTACCAGAAAAATTATAATCAATAATTTTCGTATGAAAGCAACATTGCAAAAAAATTTCATAAAAATCCCCCTCTATACTTAAATGTATTATTCATGAGGAATATTTATGATTATTATTTGTATGTGCTTCCTTCCTTTATCCTACCAAATATTTGCAGGAAATTCAAGTTTTTAAATATTGACAGTCTAAATTGACGACCAAAAGGATAAGCTGTTCACAGGCTCCACGCACCCATTGGAATTACACTTCGTAAGACCTGCCGCTGTTTTATTAGGGTAAAGGAAAACAGCGTAGGGTCTTTAAAAAATAACAAATACATAATAATATGATATTTGTTATCTTAAGTGTTTTATTATTTTTGTACTTGCTGCATTGCTGCTTTTCTGGAAAGTTTGATTTTGCCTTTTTCGTCGATGCCGATTACTTTTACTAATACTTCGTCACCTATTTTCAAAACATCTTCAACCTTGTCAACCCTTTTGTTGTCAATTTGTGAAATATGAAGTAATCCATCCTTATTATCAGAAAGTTCGACAAAAGCTCCATAGGGCTCTATTCTTACAACTTTTCCTAAGATTATTTCGTCTACTTCGATTTCTTTAACAATTCCTTCTATTATTCTCTTAGCCTTGTATGCATTTTCAACATTTTCGGCTGCTATCAAAACGGAGCCGTCATCTTCAATGTCAATTTTAACTCCGGTTTCTTCAATAATCTTGTTGATTACTTTTCCTCCCGAGCCTATAACATCTCTTATTTTTTCAGGGTCAATGCTCATTGAAATAATCTTCGGTGCATACTTGCTTACTTCTTCTCTCGGCTTGTCAATGCATTCAAGCATTTTATCCAGAATGAACATTCTTCCTACATAAGCCTTCTGCAAAGCTTTTGATAATATTTCCTTATCGATTCCATGCACTTTTATATCCATTTGAATCGCTGTAATTCCTTCTCTTGTACCTGCCACCTTAAAGTCCATGTCTCCAAAGAAATCTTCCAGACCTTGAATATCAGTAAGAACAACTACATTGTCTCCTTCTTTCATAAGTCCCATTGCAACTCCGGCTACAGGCGCTTTGATTGGAACTCCCGCATCCATCAATGATAATGTTGAGCCGCACACGCTTGCTTGTGAAGTTGACCCGTTAGAGCTTAAAACCTCGGAAACAAGTCTTATGGTATAAGGAAATTCTTCTTCACTTGGCAGAACAGGCTCTAAGGCTCTTTCCGCCAAAGCTCCGTGGCCTATTTCTCTTCTTCCCGGTCCTCTTGACGGTCTTGCTTCACCGACAGAATAGGATGGGAAATTGTAATGATGCATATAACGTTTTGAAGTCTCTTCGGATATACCGTCCAATGTCTGCTCGTCGCTTGATACTCCAAGTGTGGCAACAGTAAGGACCTGTGTCTGTCCCCTTGTAAAAAGTCCCGAGCCGTGTGTTCTAGGAAGTATTCCTACTTCACAGGATATTTTCCTTATTTCGTCTATTCCCCTGTTATCAGGCCTGATACCTCTTAGAAGTATATTTTCTCTTATCTTTTCCTTAACTATTGTATACAGAGCTTCGTCAATATCCGTTTCATTTTCAGGGTATTTTTCCAAGAATATTTCTTTAGCTTGTGCTTTAAAGTTGTCGATATTTTCTTGTCTTTTAAGTTTGTCTTCTTCAATAATCGCTTCGTTTATTATGGGAGCGGCATATTCCCTGATTTCTTTTTCGATATTTTCATCGCATACAAAGCAGGTATAAGCTGATTTTTCTTTACCAACTTGGGCTGTAATATCAATTATAAAATCACAAAGTTTTTTTATTTCTTCATGTGCAAACATTATTGCATCAAGCATTACTTCTTCTTTGACTTCATTTGCACCTGCTTCAACCATCATGACTGCGTCTTTTGTTCCTGATACAGTTAAATCAAGTTCTGTTATTTCTCTTTCCTTGCTGTTTGGGTTAACAATAAACTTCCCGTCAATTAATCCTATATTTACAGCACCCGTAGGACCTTCAAACGGTATATCTGATATTGATAATGCAATTGACGAACCAATCATACCTGCAATTTCAGGTGAGCAGTCCTGGTCAACCGACAAAACAGTAACAGTCACTGCAACATCATTTCTGTATCCTTTTGGGAAAAGTGGTCTCAAAGGTCTGTCAATTAAACGTGAAGTCAATATTGCCTTTTCCCCGGGTCTTCCCTCTCTTTTAATAAATCCACCCGGTATCTTTCCTACAGAGTATAGTTTCTCCTCAAAATCTACACTGAGCGGGAAGAAGTCGATACCTTCTCTCGGCTCTTTTGAAGCTGCCACATTTGCCATTATTACAGTGTCTCCGTATTGAACAATGCAAGAGCCGTTTGCAAGTTCAGCAATTTTGCCGATTGTTACTTTTAATTCCCTTCCGGCAAGTATGTATTTAAATATTTTTTCCTCCATGTTACCTCCTTTAACGTAAAATATAAAGCGGGTTCCCCCGCTTTAATTTCACTTACAGTATAAGCGTTCGAACCAAGTTGCAAATTGGGTCATCTGCTTATCTTCTTAATCCTAATTTTGCTACGATGCTTCTATATCTTTCAATGTCATTGTCTTTTAAGTAGTTCAGAAAACCTCTTCTTCGTCCAACCATTTGTAAAAGACCTCTTCTTGAATGATGGTCCTTTTTATTCTCCTTTAAATGTTCAGTCAGATTGTTGATTCTGTAAGTCAACAAAGCTATTTGAACTTCAGGAGAACCGGTGTCTTTTTCATTAATTCTGTACTGCTCAATAATTTGTGTTTTGATTTCCTTATTCATTTTTACCTCCATATATTTATTTCACCATAATCCGAGCAAATCGTTGAGGAGTCGATAAACTTAGACTATGGAACTTATAAAGTCTAACATATTTATTTATTTTTGTAAACAACAATTTTTTAAGAAGCTTTATTTATGAACACAATATCTTTGTTTTCTTCAACTTCTTTATCAAATATCAAAGCAGCTCCGCTTTTGTTAGAAACAATGTTTAGAATATATTCTTTACTCCCTAATTTTACTATATATTTCCCGTCGGGAGGAACTAAAATGCTGCTTTTATTATCTACAAAACCTATGTTTTTATTATAGTTAATATTTAACTCATCATTATAGATGGTATATTTATTTAATAAAAGTGTATTAGCCTCATTAATTTTACCTTCATTTAATAGGGTTCTTACTAATGATGAACTTACTGCAATACCGTTATATTTTACGGGAGGTATTTCCTCCACTCTATATCCGTACTTATCTTGAAATTCTTTCAAGGTATTTATATTGCCGCTTGCTTTGTGCCCGAAAGTAAAATTATAGCCTACTACAATATTTTTTGCATTATAATCATCCACCAGAAGCTTAATAAACTGCTCTGGTGAATATTTTGATATAATTTCATTTAATTCAATTTCAATAACTTCATCTACATTGTAAGATTTCAGTATTTCCAATTTTGTTTCGGGACTGTTTATGTATTTCAAATTCATGGAAGACTTTTTAAGGTCATTTCTTACATATTTAAATGTTATTATTATACTTTTTAGATTTCTTTCTTTACTTAAATCAATCATTCTTCTGATTAGAACGTCATGTCCCACATGTATGCCGTCAAAGTTACCTATTGCAATACATGAACCTATTGTTTTTATCATATGTCACACCCGTTATCTAAGCATTTTGTCAATTTTTATTGTATTATCTTTAACTTTTTTTCCAATACCTATCAGACTGTTTCGACAGTATACATAGAATTTATCGCTGTCTGTATTTAATCCTGCTTCTACTTCATTTCCTGCAGTCAGCCTGTCATAATATTTCGATTCAACATTTATTTTATCTAATTTATAAATACTTTCAACCGGAATAAGGCACTCATCCAGCTTATTACTGTCATTTAAATATTTCAACTTTTCAAGGGTCACAGAATTATTAATATGTAAACCTTTTGACTCTGTTCTGATTAAAATTCCCATGTGTCCGAATGTACCCAAGCTCTTTCCTATATCATTGCATAAAGTTCTAATATATGTTCCCTTGCTGCATCTAACTTTTAAAAGAGCTTTATTCCCGTCAAATTTAAGAAGTTCAATACTTTTAATATTTATCGGTCTTCCTTGTTTCTCTACTTGTATATTTTGCCTTGCATATTCATACAGTTTTTTACCATGTAGTTTAACTGCTGAATATGCAGGAGGAATTTGAATTAGCTCTCCCGTAAATTTTTTTAAAACCTCATTTAACTCTTCTCTTGTTACTGATACTTTATCAGATTTATCAATAACCATCCCGTAGCTGTCCTGAGTATCGGTGCTTTGTCCCAATATAAGCTCACATACATATTCTTTGTCGCCGCTCATTAAGTATTCGCTGAATTTTGTTGCTTTACCGACACAAATAACCAATACTCCTGCCACATTGGGGTCAAGAGTTCCTGCATGGCCTACCTTTTTTATATTTAATATTTTTCTGACATTACTTACAACATCATGGGATGTCATGCCTGTTGGTTTTAATATATTTAATATTCCTATCATTACGCAAAATACTTTTTAAATTCCTCAATTATTATTTTTTTTGTACTTTCTATGTTTTCATTAATATCAAATCCTGCGGCCTTTGCATGACCGCCGCCTTTGTATTTAACTGAAACAGCAGCAACATCTATATTGTTTTTTGACCTTAGACTCACCTTTGTACCTTCATCGTTTTCTTTAAGTACGCAGGATACTTCAACTTCTTTTATTTCTCTGATATATTCAACAACTCCGTCAATATCAGCCATATCGGCATTGTGTTTATTAAGTATATTTTTTGTTATAGCCGTTATGCCTAATTTGTTGTCATAATAAAGCTCAACCCCGCTTACGCACTCCATAAATGCTCTTACTATATTGGAGGGTTTGGAATTATAAACAATATTGTCTATTTCCGATACATTAACACCGATATCAATAAGCTCTGCAGCTTTCCTGTGTGTATTGCTGGTAGTGTTTCTATAAGAAAACTTTCCTGTGTCGGTTAATATGGCAAGGTAGATTAAAGCAGCAACTTCAAGAGAAATATCAGCATCTGCAGCTTTTAATATATCATATACCAATTCTCCCGTGGAGCTCATTTCTGTATCTATTATATTTATATTACCGAAGCCTTCATTGGTTTTGTGGTGGTCAATAACTACTGTTTTCTTTGAGTTGTTTAACACATTTTCAAATTTGCCCAGCCTTTTTCTGTCACTTGTGTCCAATACGATCAAAAGGTCATATTCTTCATTGTTATAGCTGTTTGAAATTATTTTTTCATCTATAAAGGCTTTATAATTATATGGAATATTGCCGTCCATCAATACCGTGATGTTTTTATTTAATGGTTTAAGAAAGTTATAAAGGGCCATAACTGACCCTATGCAGTCTCCATCGGGCGCCTTATGTCCTGCTATACAAATTTTGTCAGAATTATTTATTAAATTAAATATTTCCTTCACATCATTCTTCAGCATTATCTTTATTAACCTTTCTTGTTTTATCTTCTTCAATAACTTTGTCGATAAGACTGCTCATGTGCAAGCCTCTTTCAATTGAATCATCTTTGATAAATATCAGCTCGGGAATAATTCTCATTTTAACTTTCTTACCCAGTTCTTTTCTTATAAAACCCTTGGCACTTTCCAAAGCAGTTAAAGTAGTTTCAATATTGTTATAGTCTGAAACGAATACTTTTGCATATTTCAAATCTTCTGTTACATGTACATCCGTTATACTCATAAGCTCTGAAATTCTCGGGTCCTTTACATCATTTATGATTATTTCGGATATTGCTTTTCTAACTTCGCCCGATAACCTGTTGTTTCTTCTATTACCCATTTCTTACCTCTTTTTATCTTTTTATTTCTTCCATTATATAGGCTTCCATTGAATCACCTATTTTAATGTCATTATATTTGTCAATACCTATTCCGCCTTCATAACCGCTGCTAAGTTCAGACACATCATCTTTAAATCTTTTCAGCGATGCAATTTGTCCGTCATGTATTACTATATCATTCCTCAGCAATCTTATTCTCGATTTTCTTGTAATCTTTCCGCTTGTTACATAAACCCCGGCAACAATCCCCACATTTGGCACCTTGAATGTCTGTCTTACTTCAGCTCTTCCCATAACTACTTCCTTGAATACAGGTTTAAGCATTCCCTTAACAGCAGACTCAATATCTTCAATTGCATTGTAAATAATATTGTAAGTACGTACATCCACATTTTCCTGTTTTGCAAGCTCAAGAGCTGCAACCGAAGGTCTTACGTTAAATCCTATTACTATTGCATTTGAAGCAGAAGCAAGCAAAATATCATTTTCGTTTATTCCACCCACACCACCGTGTATAGGATTAACCTTTACTTCGTCCACGCTCAATTTTTGCAATGATTGTTTAACTGCTTCTATTGAGCCGCTTACATCCGCTTTTATAATGATATTTAAATCTTTTACTTCACCCTTTTGAATTCTTTCATATAAGTCATCAAGTGACACCTTTGATGAAACATTGATACTTTCGAGGTGCTTTTTATCCTTGCGTTTTTCTGCAATATTTTTAGCATCCTTTTCATTTTCCATTACTACCAATATATCTCCCGCTTGAGGCGTTTCAGAAAGTCCTAATATTTCAACCGGAACAGACGGTCCCGCCTGATTAATTCTTTTGCCTTTTGAATTGAACATGGCTCTGACCTTGCCATGAGTGCTTCCTACCAATACATAATCGCCTTTTTTCAATGTTCCCTTTTCAATCAATACGGTAGCAACAGGACCTCTTCCTTTATCAAGCTTTGATTCAATAATTGTACCCTTTGCGTTTCTGTTTGGATTAGCTTTTAATTCCTGAACTTCTGCAACCAATAGTATCATTTCCAACAGTTCTTCTATACCGGTGCCTTTTTTTGCCGAAACATGCACAAATATAGTATCTCCGCCCCAATCCTCGGATATAACACCGTGCTCTGACAGCTCCTGCTTTACTTTATCCGGGTTTGCAGTAGGTTTATCGATTTTATTTACGGCTACAATTATAGGAACTCCTGCAGCTTTTGAATGGCTTATTGCTTCAATTGTTTGAGGCATTACACCGTCATCTGCAGCTACTACAATTATCGCTATATCAGTGACTTTTGCTCCCCTTGCCCTCATTGCGGTAAATGCTTCATGTCCGGGAGTATCAAGGAATGTTATTTTTTTGCCGTTAATTTCGACCTGTGACGCTCCTATATGCTGAGTTATTCCTCCGGCTTCATGCTCTGTAACAGATGTATTCCTGATTGCATCAAGAAGCGAAGTTTTTCCATGGTCAACATGACCCATTACAGTAACTATAGGTGGTCTCGGCTGCAAGTTACTTTCATCATCTTTATCATCTTTAAATAATGAATCCTCTAAATTTTTAAGCTCATCAACAACTTCTATTTTATTTACTTTTGCGCCTAATTCTTCTCCAATCAATGATGCGGTGTCATAGTCGATTTCCTGATTCATATTTGCCATTACACCGAGCATAATCAACTTGGATATTACAACATTTACGGGAACACCCAACTTGTCTGCAAAATCTCTTACTACAATAGAATCCTCAATGCTGATATTTTTAACCTTGTGTTGTTTCGGCTCAGGACGGCTTTGCTGCTGCTGCTGTGGTTTCTGTTTTTGCTTATCCTTTTTTATATCCTTCCTAATCTCTTTTTTCTCTACTTCATCATGATGTAATTTTGCAGGTCCCGTCTTAGTCGGAGTATGCTTTTTAACCGGTGATAACAATTTTTTATCAACCTTTTTAAGCTTTGCTTGATTCAAATCTATTTTTTCGTCAACCAAGGGCTCTTCATCTACGATAACATTTTTGCTGCTTTTGACAAGCTTTGTTTTTTTACTGTTATTAAGAAGGCTTAATGCCTTTTTAAATCTTAATACCTCTAAATCAGTCAGGGAGCTCATGTGATTTTTCACTGTAATTCCTAATTCCTGTTCAACTAATTGTGCAAGATCTTTGCTGTTCATTTCTAATTCTTTTGCAAGTTCATATATTCTCATGCAACCACCTCCGGTTTATACATTATTTAATAAATACGATGCTATGTTCCTGTCTCTTATTGACAGAACACTCACCACCTTTTTTCCAAGAGCCTTTCCCAATAGTTCTTTTTCACCCGTCTCAATATATTCGCAATTATACTTATCACATACAAATTTAATGTTTTTCTTAGTTTTATCTGATGCATCTTCTGCAATTATAACCAAAAAACTATTGTTTTTTTCTATATCCGCCTTCGTTGAATCAAAACCTATGGATACATTTCCTCCTTTTCTTGCAATACCTAACATTGAGTATATTTTATGCATTTTTTTCAATCGCCTCTTTTATTGCTTCGATCACTTCTTCAGGAATTTCGGTTTCCAATGATTTTGCCAACCTCTTTGATTTAATTGCCTTATTGAAGCATTCTATATTTTTGCATATATAAGTTCCTCGTCCGTTCTTCTTTCCTGTTTCATCGAAAAAAATTTCATTTTCTTTTGTTTTTACAATTCTGCATAATTCTTTTTTGGGGAAACTTTCCATGCAGCCGATACATCTTCTCATTGGTATTTTCCTGACTTTCATACTTCCTCCCGTAAGCTGTCGTTATACTGAGATTCGCTTATTATATCAATTTTCCACCCTGTAAGCTTTGCAGCAAGCCTTACATTTTGTCCTTCCTTTCCAATTGCCAAAGAAAGTTGATTGTCGGGAACAACAGTCACTGCCGTTTTTTCCTTTTCATTTGCTGTAACTTTAAGAATTTTGGCAGGTCCCAGACTATTGGCAATAAATTTTTCGGGATCTTTTTCATAAATAATAATATCAATTTTTTCCTGATTTAATTCATCAATAATATTTTTAACCCTTGTACCTTTATTTCCTACACAGGAGCCTATGGGCTCAACATTGGGGTCATGGGAAAAAACTGCTATTTTTGTTCTTGAGCCGGCTTCTCTTGCAATTGAGTATATTTCAATAATGCCATCATGAATTTCAGGAACTTCAAGCTCAAATAACCTCTTGACAAGATTTGGATGGCTTCTTGACAGCATAATGTTTGCACCTTTTCCCGTATTTTTTACCTCCAGAATAACAGTCTTTATCCTGTCACCCGGATTATATACTTCGCCCGGTATTTGCTCATTTACGGATAGTATTCCTTCAATTTTGCCTAAATCCACAAATATGTTACCCTTGTTTTCTCTTTGTACTATTCCTGTCAAAATATCTGATTCCCTGCCGTAAAATTCACTGAAAATAGATTCTCTTTCAGCTTCGCGGATTTTTTGCAAAATTACCTGTCTTGCTGTTTGAGCTGCAATTCGACCGAAATCCTCTTTGGGCTCAATTTGTATTTTGACTATATCTCCCAATTCATATTTTGAATCGATTGATTTTGCCTCTTCCAATGAAATTTCCAAATTTTTATTTTCTACTTTTTCTACAACGGTTTTGTCCTGAAAAAGTTTATATTCACCTGTTGTTTTATCTATTTCAATGCTGAAGTTTGTTGCCTTACCGTAATTCTTCTTATATCCTGTTTCCAAAGCAGACCTTATAGCTTCCAAAACAACGTCTTTCAAAATACCTTTTTCTCTTTCAAGCTCGCTCAATGCATTTAAAATATCCTTGTTCATAACCCGCCTCCATTAAAAATCCTCTATCACTCTATTAATTTTTGCTAAATCTTTCAGTTCAATCGTAAAATTATTTTCTCCTGATTTGATTACAATATTATTCTCGTTCTTTTCCGTTAATATGCCTTTTACAGTCTTCTTGTCATCAATTGGTTTATATAATCTTGCTTCCACTAATTTATTTAAGTTTTTCAAATAGTCTTTTTCTGTTTTGAAAGGTCTTTCCACTCCCGGTGAAGAAACTTCCAAAAAATATTGCTCCTTGATTAAATCAACCTCATCAAGCTTCTTATTGAGTACTCTGCTTATATCAGCGGTATCATCCACAGTAATTCCCCCGGGCTTATCTATGTAGACTTTTAAATACTTAAAGGGACCCTCTTTAACATACTCAATATCAAATAATTCAATATCCGTAGATTTTAGTATTTCTTCTGTAATTTTTCTGACTGAAGATACGATATCTTTCTTGTTCATATTTACTCCTTTACCCTGCAATCAGAAAGAGTGGGGTCACCCACTCTTTCTGTCAAAATTCTTCTTTTTAATAGTATATCACAAATATTTTATAAAATCAAACATTATTTTATAAATAGCACAATGAAAAATAGTGCTTTTTTGCTCGCTCCGCTCAAAATTTCAAGTATTGTTTGAAAATATCTATGAAAAAGGTGCACCTTATGTATGGAAATACATACAACGAAAAACACACATTACTTGAATTATTGAGCACTCAGTTATAAAGACAGGACAAATCAATCACACATTAAAAATAGAAATCTGGTTCGTTTCATCCATATTTTTCAGGCAGCCGTGTTTTTCCAAAACCTCTATTACAGTCTTTGATACTTTTGCTCTATTTATAATATCTTCAATTGATATAAATTCGGAAATTTCTCTCTCATCCTTTATGTTTGCCGCCGCATTTGCCCCAAGCCCTTGAAGACCCATCAAAGGAGGCAGTATACCGTCCTCGGTCAGAAGAAATTTTCTGTCGTCAGATTTATATAAATCAACTTTTGTAAATTTGAAACCTCGCTTGTACATTTCATATGCTACTTCAAGAACAGTAATTAAATTTTTTTCCTTTGCTGTCTTATCGTTTCCTTTTTCTTCAAAAGATTTAATTGTATTCAATATATGGTTTTGACCTTTCATTACAATATCTGCATCAAAGTCATCAACCTTGGTGGTGAAATATGTTGCATAAAAAGCTTCCGGATAATGAACTTTATAGTAAGCAATTTTTACCGACATGGTTACATAAGCAACCGCATGCGCCTTGGGGAACATATATTTAATTGTATTGCAGGAGTCTATGTACCACTGAGGAACATTCTGTGCCTTCATCGCCTCCTCATCTTCTTTTCGAAGTCCTTTTCCTTTTCGAACTCTTTCCATTATGTCAAAAGCCGTCTTCTTTTCTACTCCCATTTGAATTAAATATGTCATTATATCGTCACGAGTAGATATAACTCCCCCGATTTTCGCATAACCTTTTTTTATTATATCCTGCGCATTGTTAATCCAGACATCCGTCCCGTGTGAAAGACCGCTGATTCTGACCAAGTCAGAAAATGATTTTGGCTTTGTATCCTTAATCATCTGCCTTACGAAAGAAGTACCGAATTCAGGTATTGCCAATGTTCCCGTGCTGCAATTTATTTCATCCAATGAAATTCCAAGTATTTCAGGACTGTTAAAAATGGCCATTGTGCTTGGGTCATCCATAGGAATATCTTTGCTTTCCAGTCCTGTTAAATCCTCCAGCATGCGAATAATGCTTGGAGTATCATGACCAAGTAAATCAAGCTTTAAAATTCGTCCCGAAATGGAATGGTAGTCAAAATGTGTTGTTATCGTTCCCGACTTTTCATTGTTTGCAGGATATTGAACAGGCGTAAAATCATGAATATCCTTATCCTTCGGAACAATCATAACCCCGCCGGGATGCTGTCCTGAAGTTCGCTTAATACCCAGACATCCTTGAATTAACCTTTCAATTTCTGCTTTTCTCTTAGTAATGCCTCTTTCTTCAAAATAATTCTTCACAAAGCCGTAGGCTGTTTTGTCTGCAATTGTACTTATGGTGCCTGCTCTGAAAACTTTTCCTTCTCCAAAAAGCTCTTCGGTATATTTCATGCATATACCTTGTTCCTCACCGGCAAAATTTAAATCTATATCAGGCTCTTTATCTCCTTCAAATCCTAAGAATACCTCAAAGGGTATGTCATGACCGTCTTTTACCAATAAAGTGCCGCAATTGGGGCAATGCTTGTCAGGTAAATCAAAACCGGAGCCGTAGCTTCCGTCTTCTATAAACTCGGAATACTTGCATTTGTTGCATACATAATGAGGAACTAAGGGGTTTACTTCCGTTATTCCTGCCATCGTTGCTGCAAAGGAGGAGCCTACCGAGCCTCTTGAGCCTACCAAGTAGCCGTCTTCATTTGATTTCTTGACTAATTTTTGAGCAATCATATACATAACCGAGTATCCGTTACCGATTATTGAATTTAACTCCCTGTTTAATCTGCTTTCAACGATTTCGGGGAGTTTTTCTCCGTATATTGATTTAGCTTTGCTAAAACATATATTTTTTAACTCATTGTCCGAGCCATCCATTATTGGAGGAAATGTTCCTTTTGGAATGGGAAGTATTGGCTCGATAAAATCTGCGATTAAATTTGTGTTTGTTACAACCACTTCGTATGCCTTTTCTTCACCTAAATATGAAAAATCATCAAGCATTTCATCGGTTGTTTTAAAATATAGAGGGGCTTGTTCTTCCGCATCCTCATAGCCTTGTCCTGACATAAGAATTCTTCTGAAAATTTCATCTTCAGGCTCCAAAAAGTGAACATCACCGGTTGCAACGACTGTCTTGCCTTTCCTTTCACCTAACTCAACAATTTTTTTGTTGATTATTTTAAGCTCTTCAACACTTCTTAATCTTTCATTGTTTACTAAAAACATATTGTTGTCAAGCGGCTGTATTTCA
>Ga0116141_10000320_pt1 | contig 36191 bp, 28 predicted proteins | sample AD_UKC097_MetaG_FD_89744 | JGI IMG/M metagenome (GOLD analysis project Ga0116141, IMG submission 89744) | Active sludge microbial communities of municipal wastewater-treating anaerobic digesters from USA - AD_UKC097_MetaG | ecosystem: Engineered > Bioreactor > Anaerobic > Digestate | place: USA...
GCTGCTGGCGCTCGGCGGCTATGCGGTGTTCGCCCTGCTTTTCCTCGCGATCCTGCGCGATGCGACGCCGAGCTGGATGACCTATGCGCTTGCGCCGCCGGGAGCGGCGCTGCTGGCGCTGGGTGGCTGGGGCCTGCTGCACGACCGCGCGCACCGCGATGCGGCGCTGGCCGCGCTGTCGCTGGGAGCCGTGGCGGCAGCGGCGCTGGGGCTGGCGCAGCGCATCGGGCTGGAGGCGGAAGGCCGGATCCTGCTGCCCGGCGCCAGCGTGGGTGATGTCGCCGCTTCGCGCGCGCTGCCGGCGCAGTTCAGCCCGTGGCTGTCGGTGCGGCAGTTCGACGCGCTGGCGCGCGAAGCCTGCGCCGAGGCGGAGCCGGTCACGCTGCACGGCGAGCTGGCCGCGGTGTTCGATTTCAGCCAGGGCGTGGCGGCGCGGCTGCACTGCACGCCGCACAACCTGCCGCAGCTCGGCGGCGCGGCCGGTTCGCACCATCTGGCCGGCGTGCCGGCGGGGCTGGCGCGCGAGCTGGGCTTCGAAATCGGGACGGTGCGCTTCGGCCAGGTGCTGCGCGCGCCGCTGCGGTCGCTGACCCGGGACGGCCGGCTCGCCGAGGTGGACGTGCGCTACCGGCCGGAGCGCCAGGCGCCTTTCGATGCGGCGGGCGACCGCGTGCTGGAAGGACGTGCGGTTTGTCCGGAGGGCGCCCTGCTGGTCCTGACCAACCTGACCCCGCTGCTCAACCGCGCGCAGATCGAGGTATGGATCGACGGCCAGCCCGCCACCGCGCTGGCCGATACGCGCATCGCGCGCTACTACGACTGCGGTGGCGGCGAGGTGGCCTGGCGCGTCAGGACGCCCGATCCGGCCGCCATCGACGCGGTGCTGCTGGCGCGCGGCGGGCGCTAGCCGGGCGCAGCCAACCGGCGGGAGCCGGCGATCCGCGCGACCCTCCGATCTCCCGCATCGGCTACAATCCGCCGGCTGTACCTTTTCTTTTCTGACCTTCCGGAAACTCCATGAGCGCCGAATCTGCCCCCTGGTTCTACGAAAACTTCGAGCATTCGGGGTCGGCGATCGGGTTCCGCGTCACCGGCAAGGTGGACGAGGTGCAGTCGCCGTTCCAGAAGATCGAGATATGGAGCACCACCGACTGGGGCAAGCTGATGGTGATCGACGGCGCCATCATGCTCACCACGCGCGACAACTTCCTCTACCACGAGATGATGTCGCATCCGGTGCTGTTCACCCATTCCAATCCCAAGCGCGTGGTCATCATCGGCGGCGGCGACTGCGGCACGCTGCGCGAGGTGCTCAAGCACAAGGAAGTCGAGCACGCCGTGCAGGTGGACATCGACGAGCAGGTCACGCGCATGGCCGAAAAGCACTTTCCCGAACTGTGCGACTCCAACGCCGATCCGCGCGCCCAGCTCCTGTTCGACGACGGCATCGCCTACATGAAGAACGCCGCGCCCGAGAGCGTGGACGTCATCATCGTGGATTCCACCGACCCGGTCGGGCCGGCCGAGGGCCTGTTCAACGAGGCCTTCTACGCCTCCTGCCACCGCGCGCTGCGGCCCGGCGGCATCCTCGTGCAGCAGTCCGAATCGCCGCTGGTGCATCTGTCGCTGATCAAGTCGATGCGCCACCACATGGCGGCTGCCGGTTTCGCGCACTTCCGCACCCTGCCCTTCCCCCAGCCCTGCTATCCCACCGGCTGGTGGAGCTGCACGCTGGCGCGCAAGGGGGCCGAGCTGAGCGGCTTCCGCGAGCGCGGCGCGCACTCCAAGACCTTTCCCACCCGCTACTACAACGTCGACATCCACCGCGCCGCGCTCGCCAGTCCCGAGTTCATGCGCGAGCTGGGCGACTGAGCCAGGACCGCGCCGTGTTCCTCGAACGCCTGCCCGAATTCATCAGCGCCCATCCGATCCTTTCGCTCGGATTGGTCGCCGTCACCTTCGCCCTGATCGCCAACGAGCTGTCGCGCTTCACGCGCGGCTATCGTGCCCTCACCCCGGCGCTGCTGACCCATCTCATCAACCGCGAGAACGCGCTGGTGGTGGACGTGAGCCCGCTCAACGACTTCGAGAAAGGCCACATCGTCGGCTCCAGGAACGTGGTGATGAGCCAGTTCGATCCGGAGAACAAGCTCCTGGCCAAGGCCCAGGAGCTGCCGATCGCCGTGGTGTGCCGCAACGGCATGGTGTCCGCGCAGGCCGCAAAGCGTCTGGTCAAGGCCGGCTTCAAGCGCGTGCACTGGCTGGACGGCGGCATCGGTGCCTGGCAGGCCGCCGACCTGCCGCTGGCGCGCGGGCGCTGATGCATGCTCCGCCGCGCGGCTCGCGCGCGGCGCACGGATGCGCAAGAATGACGGCATGAACCGCCCGATCCTTCGTCTCCGCCTGTTTCTTGCCGCCTTCGCGCTGGCGCTGCTCGCCGCCTGCGGCGTGGGCTCGCAGAACGACCTCCGCGACAACACCCTGTTCGCCTACGCCGGAGCGATCCGCTGGGGCCACATCGACGATGCCTGGTCGATGGTCGATCCCGAGTATGCCCGCCAGCACCCGATGACCGCGCTCGAACGCGAGCGTTTCGAACAGATCCAGGTGACCGGCTATCAGGTGACCGGCAGCGAGATGCTGTCGGAGAACGAACTGATGCAGCAGGTCGAGATCCGCCTCGTCAATCGCCACACCCTGACCGAGCGCGTCATCCAGGATCGCCAGCGCTGGCGCTGGGATCCGGCGGCGCGGCGCTGGTGGCTGACCACGGGCTTGCCGAAGATCGCTTCCACCGCGCGCTGAGCCCCTGAACCGATGAACGCGACCAGGCGCCTTCCCGGCGGCCAGTTCGAACCCAAGCTCGTCTCCATCCTGCGGCACGGCTACACCCTGCGCGACCTGCGCGCCGACGCCATTGCCGGCTTCACCGTGGCGGTGGTGGCCCTGCCGCTGGCGATGGCGCTGGCGATCGCCTCGGGCACCACGCCCGACAAGGGCCTGCACACCGCCATCGTCGCCGGCTTCCTGATCTCGGCCCTGGGCGGGTCCAAGGTGCAGATCGGCGGCCCGACGGCGGCCTTCATCCCGGTCGTCTTCAACGTGATCGAGAAGTTCGGCTACGGTGGCCTGATCGCCTGCACCCTGATGGCCGGCCTGATGCTGATCGCGGCCGGCGCGCTGCGGCTGGGCAACCTGATGAAGTTCATGCCCCAGCCGGTCATCACCGGATTCACAGCCGGCATCGCGGTCACGATCTTCGTCAGCCAGGTCAAGGACGCGCTGGGGCTGGAGATCGCGCACCTGCCGGGCGAGTTCATCGCGCGCTGGAAGGCCTATTTCTCGCACATGGACAGCTTCAGCCCGGCGGCGCTGGGCCTGACCCTGGCCTGCCTTGCGCTCATCGTCGCGATCAAGCGCTGGCGGCCGCAGTGGCCGGTGCTGCTGATCGCGGTGGCGGCCGGTTCGCTGGCGGCGCTGGCGCTGCCGGTGGCCACCATCGGCTCGACCTTCGGCGAGCTGCCGCGCAGCCTGCCGAGCCTGGCGCTGCCGCAGATTCCGTTCGATCGTGCGCTCGAGCTCCTGCCCGCCGCCTTCACCATCGCCTTCCTCGCCGGCGTCGAGTCGCTGCTTTCGGCGGTGGTGGCCGACGGCATGATCGACGGCCGCCACCGTTCCAACGCCGAGCTGGTGGCGCAGGGCGTGGCCAACGTCGGCTCGGCCCTGATCGGCGGCCTGCCGGCCACCGGCGCGATCGCGCGCACCGCCACCGGCATCCGCTCGGGCGCCCGCTCGCCCATGACCGGCATCCTGCACGCGGTGTTCCTGCTCGCCTTCATGCTGCTGCTGGCGCCGCTGATGCGCTATGTGCCGCTGCCCGCGCTCGCCGCCGTGCTGCTGATGGTGGCCTGGAACATGAGCGAAGTGGAGCGCTTCGGCTACCTCCTGCGCTCGTCCTGGGGCGATCGGCTGGTGCTGCTGGCCACCTTCGCGCTGACCGTGATGTTCGACCTCACCGTCGCCATCGAGGTGGGCGTGGTGATGGCGGCCTTCGTCTTCATGAACCGCATGAGCCAGGTCGTGGAAATCGAAGCCGATGCGCCGGATCAGGCCGTGCTGGACGAAGCCGGCGACGAGGCCGGATCCAGCCAGGGTGAGGCGCTGCCGGCGGGCGTGGAGGCCTGCCGGGTGTCGGGGCCGCTGTTCTTCGCCGCGGTCAGCCGCATCGACAACGTGCTCGATCAGGTGCCACGCGCCACGCGCGTCTTCATCCTGCGTACCCGCATGGTGCCGATCATGGACGCTTCCGGCGTGACCGCGCTCAAGGGCCTGCTCGACCGCTGCCAGCGGCGCGGGATGCGCGTGGTCTTCTCCGGCCTGCAGCCGCAGCCACGTCGCACCGTGGATCGCATGGAGCTGTCCCGTCACCCGGCCCTGCTCGGCATGGCGAGCGACTTCCCCGCTGCCATTGCGATGGCGCAGGAGCACCTGCGTCAGGGCTGATCGTTCTGCGCCCGCGTGCGCACCCCGCTACACTGATCGATTGATCCGGTTTTCAAAGGGGACGCCGATGTTCCACGCACAGGCGCTTTCGGGCAGCAAAGCCGAACAATACGCGCAGCTTCTTGAGCAGGCGCGCGCGCTGCTGCACGGCGAGCGCGACCGCGTCGCCAATGCCGCCAACCTGTCGGCGCTGGTGTACCACGCGCTGCCCGCGCTCAACTGGGTCGGGTTCTATTTCCACGACGGCCGCGAACTGGTGGTCGGCCCGTTCCAGGGCCAGCCCGCCTGCGTGCGGATCGCGCTCGGGCGCGGGGTGTGCGGTACCGCCGCCGTCACGCGGCAGATCCAGCGTGTGGCCGATGTCCACGCCTTCCCCGGCCACATCGCCTGCGATTCGGCCTCGCGCTCGGAGCTGGTCGTGCCGCTGTACGAGGGCGACGCGCTGGTCGGGGTGTTCGACCTCGACAGCCCGGAGCCGGCGCGCTTCGACGAAGACGACGCGGCGGGTCTTGCGGCGCTGGCCGCGCTTTATCTGGAGTCGATCCGATGAGCACACCGCTGAAGATCGGGCCCAAGTCCGTCGCCTGGCTGCGCCAGGTGGGCATCCGCAGCCAGGAAGACCTGATCGAGGTCGGCGCGGTGGCGGCCTACGTCAAGTGCAAGCGCGCCGGATTCCGCCCCAGCCTCAACATGCTCTACGCGCTGGAAGGCACGCTCCTGGGCTGCCATTGGCAGAAGGTGCCGGAGGAGCGCCGCGCCGAGCTTGCGGCCCAGGCCGAGGCGCAGGTGGCGCTGATCCCGCCTTCGCGCGGCCGCGCCGCGGCGCTGGCCGTCTCGGCCGTGCGCGAGATTTCCGGCGAAGGCGGTGAAGCGCCCTCGATGGAGTTCCACTTCGGTTTCGACGAACCTTCGGGCGGCGCGGGGGAGGAAGGCTGAATCGCGGCAACCCGGCGCCGCCCGCCCCGGGAAAATCGCCCCGCCTTCTCAGCCGGCCCGCACCGCCGCCAGGCCGCGCGCGTCCTCGCCCCAGCGCGGCGCCGAGGCGATGCCGGGCAGCACGTCTTCGGGCGCGGCCACGCGCAGCCAGAGGTCGCGGTGCTCGGGGTTGAGGAATCGCTGCGCGATGACATGTTCATCCATGAACTTCAGCAGCGGCTGCCAGTAGCCGAGCGTGTCCAGCAGCAGGATCGGATTGGCGTACAGGCCCAGGCGCTTGAGCGTCACGGCCTCGAACAGCTCCTCCAGCGTGCCGCTGCCGCCCGGCAGCGCCACCACCGCGTCCGAGCCGGTGAGCAGCAGGTGCTTGCGCTCGCGCATGTCGCCGACCAGCTCCAGATGGGTCAGGCCGGGATGGCCCCACTCCAGGTCGGCCATGAAGCGCGGCAGGATGCCGATGACGCGGCCACCCACCGACAGCGCGCCGTCGGCGATCGCCCCCATCGAACCGCGCGAACCGCCGCCGTAGACGATCTCGCAGCCGGCCTGCGCCAGCAGGACACCCAGGCGGCGGGCGTCGTCGGTGTAGGCGGCGGGGGCGTAGTCGCTGGAGGAGGCGTAGATGCAGACGCGCACGGGCGGATGTCCTTGGGGCGGGCCGGCATTCTGCCACGGCGAGGCGGCCGGGTTGCGTGCCGTCCCGGCGCGCATGGCCCCTGATCGCGCCGATTCGCGTGGAGGAAGTCGACCACCCACGGAACCGCCGCCATGACCCTGCGACTGATGCGCTCCTTCCTCTTCCTGCTGCTGGCCGGCACCCTGCCTGCCCACGCCGCCGAATACTGCGTCGGCACCCCGGGAACGTTCCAGATTGCGCTCGATGACGCCGAGCTGGACGGCGAGGACAGCTTGATCAAGGTGCGCGCCGGCACCTACAACCTGAGCAACGAGCTGCGCTACGAGCCAAGCCTCGAATACGCGTTGCCGGCCGGGCGCCTGACCATCCGCGGCGGCTACAACGCCGACTGCAGCAGCTATTCGCTGACGCCGGGTGCAACCACACTGGTCAGCAGCAACCACTCCTCCCTGGATATCATCACCAGCACCGGCCATGCGAGTGTGGCCGGAATGAGCTTCCAGGGCAGTTCGCTGGTGATGCAAAGCCCGATCCTGAGCCCCTGCCCCGCGCAACGGCGCACGTTCGCCCTGTATCGTGTACGCATCGACCAGGCCCAGTTCGATGCCGTCGCGTGGTGCCACAACGTACGGGTCGAGAACTCGCTGTTCACCAACGGGATACGTCATCCCGACAACACCATCGTTCCCTACAACACCGCCTTCAGCACCTATCTGGCTGATGACGATGACACCTACGACGCGGCCTCGACCCTGACCATGGTGAACTCGACGGTGTTCAATGGCTTGACGTGGCTGAACAGCCTGGACGCCGGGAGGCAGGGCACAGCGATCTTCTACAACAGCATTTTCAGCGTCTCCGGCAACGACATCGAAAGCCGGGCGCACATCTTTGCCGCCAGCAGCCGCTATGACGGCATCAGCTTCATCGGCGGCGCGATGTTGATTCCGGGTTCGGGTCAGAACACCACCGCCAACCCGCAGCTCGATGCCAACTACGTGCCGGCGGTCGGCTCGCCGATGATCAACGCCGGCACCAGCGTCGTGCCCGACGGACTGCCGGAGACCGATCATGCCGGCGGTGCCCGCGTGATCGGTGTCGCCGTGGACATCGGCGCGCTGGAATCGCCGGTCGACGGCACCGGCGTGTTCACCGTCACCAATACCAACGCCTCCGGCGCAGGCTCGCTGGCCCAGGCGCTGGCCAACGCCAATGCCGATCCGGGCTTCAACCGCATCCGCTTCAACATCCCCGGCGGCTGTCCGCAGACGATCGCCCTGTCCGGCTCGCTGCAGGTGCACGAAAGCGTGAACTTCGACGGCTGGTCGCAGCCCGGCTCGGTCAAGAACACCAGCGAATCCGGTTTCAACGCACTGCCCTGCGTGATCCTGAGCGGCAACGGTGGCATCGGCATCGAAACCATGGGCAGTCTCGGCAGCGACCCGATCACGGTGCGCGGGCTGGCCTTCGGCGGTTTTGACCTGGCCATCTCGCTGGCCTTCGGCAAAGGCCACGCCGTTTACGGCAACCAGTTCGGCGGCCAGATCGGCAGCCAGTTCGGTCCGCTCCTGTCCGCGAACAACCAGGCCATCGCGCTGATCGGAGGCGGTCTCAGCGTGATCGGCGGCAATCCTGCGGCCTATCGCAACATGATCGGCGGCTCCACCGATGTGGGCGTGCTGATCACCACCTTCCTGGGGCTGGGCGGCAACGACAACAGCGTGATCAACAACCTGATCGGCATCGACAAGGATGGCATGAGCGCGCTCGCCAACGGCACCGGCATCCGCATCAACGGCGGCTTCAACCTGATCCGCGGCAACCGCATCGGCGGCAACCTGCAGGACGGCATCCTGCTCTCCGGCGAGAACGCCAGAAGCAACCGGATCGAGGACAACCGCATCGGTGGCGGAGTCCTTGCGTTCGGTTTTGCCTCATCCAGCAACGGCCGCATGGGCGTCATGCTGCAATCGGACGCGAACAACAACCGCATCGGGCCGGACAACGTCATCGGCCGCAACGGCGACGACGGCGTGCGCATCATGCCCACGGCGCGCGGCCGCAACACCATCGTCGGCAATCACATCGCCCGCAACTCGGCGCTGGGCATCGACCTGGGCGTCAATGGCGTGACCGCCAACGACGCCGACCCGGTGATCTGCGATCCGACCCTGGGCTGCGCCGCCAATCGCGGGCAGAACTTCGCGGTGCTGACGAGCGCCGAGCTGCGCCACAGCGGGGTCATACCGCTCGGCCGGCCGATCCGCGTCCAGGGCACGCTGCGGTCGACCCTCGGCGGGCCGTACCGTATCGAGGTCTTCGGCAGCGACGGCTGCGAGGCCAACGGACACGGTGAAGGCCAGCGGCCGCTGGCCGCGATGTTCCTGACCATCGACAATGCGCCCTATTGCCCGCCGGGCGGTGGCATCTGCATCGTTTGCGCGGACGGCAACTGCACCCAGCCGTTCACGGCGTGGCTGCCCGAGGTCGATGCCGCGGTGGGCGATTCCATCACCGTGACCGTGACCAGCCCCGCTGGCGACACCTCGGAGTTTTCGGCCTGCAAGACACTGACCGAAGAGCAGGGTGTGCCAGGCGGCGATGCGATCTTTGCCGACGGCTTCGAGGATTGATCGTGCAGTGAAGCCGAGCGCCACGGCGGGCCGCGCACCTTCCCGGGGGTGCTCCGCCGTGGCCTTGGCAGCCCCGACACGCGCGCAAGGGCCGATCCCGGCTTGCGCCACGCCCGATCGAAACCTACAGTGCGTGGGGAAGGTCGAAGGGGTGCGGCACGATGCGGGTGATGGTGACCGGAGGCGGCGGGTTCCTCGGTCGGGCGATCTGCGCCCGGTTGGTCGCGCGCGGATGGGAGGTGTTTTCCTACTCGCGCGGCGAGCATCCCGAGCTCAAGGCTCTGGGGGTGCAGCAGATCCGTGGCGACCTCGCCAGCTTCAGCGATGTGACCGCGGCCTTCGCCGACGTCGACGGGGCTTTCCACGTCGCTGCCAAGGCCGGCGCCTGGGGCGGCTTCCAGGAATACTTCGACGCCAACGTGCGCGGCACCTGGAACGTGATCGCGGCCTGCCGCATGAACCGCGTCCGCACCCTCGTGCACACCTCCACGCCCAGCGTCGCGCACCGCGGCACCCGGCCCGTCACCGGCGCCGACGAGGCCGCGGCAACGCTCGCCGACCGCTACAAGGCCTGGTATCCGGCCACCAAGCGCGTGGCCGAGGCGCGCGTGCTGGCGGCCAACGGCAACGCCCTCAGCACCGTGGCGCTGCGCCCCCGCCTGATCTGGGGGCCGGGCGACAACCACCTGCTGCCGCGACTGGCCGAACGGGCCCGCGCCGGCAAGCTCAAGTTCGTGGGCGACGGCCTCAACCTGATCGATACCACCTACATCGACAACGCCGCGCAGGCGCATCTGGACGCCTTCGACGCGCTGCACGACAAGCCCGATGCGGCGTGCGCCGGCAAGGCCTACTTCATTTCCAACGGCGAACCCAAGCCGATCAGCGACATCCTCAACAGCCTGCTGCGTGCGGTCGGTGCGCCCACGGTCACCCAGCTCATGCCGTTCCGCGCCGCCTACTGGGCCGGCGCGGCGCTGGAGCTGGCCTATTCGGTCCTGCCCATCAAGGGCGAGCCGGTGATGACGCGCTTCCTCGCCGAGCAGCTTTCCACCGCGCACTACTACGACATCAGCGCCGCGCGCCGCGATTTCGGCTACCAGCCCAAGGTCAGCACGCTCGAAGGCCTGCGTCAGCTCGGCAACTGGTGGCGCAAGCAGGGCGGCGCGCCGGGCGCCTGAGCGCGCCGTGCGGCGCGCTCGATCCTGCGATCAGGACGACGCGTCGCCTGCCTCGTCCGCCGACCCGTCCTGCGGTGCATCCGCATCGCGTCCCGCGGCCTCGGCCGCGAGCATCGCGCCCACCGTGGCCACGCCGACGATGGCCGCTTCGCCCGCGCCGGCGTCCGCTTTGCGGCGGGCTTCGGCTTCGCGCATCCGGCGGATTTCCTCCGGTCCGATCAGTCGGCCCAGGTCGCCGCGGCTGCTGTCGATGCGCTGCGCCGCCAGCGCCAGCGTGCCCACCACCATGAAGACCAGCGCGCCGAGCAGGCACAGCAGCGCCAGCGCGATCGAAGTGGTCTTGAACACCACGGCAAAGCACAGCAGGGAAGCCACGAACCAGAGCCAGCGCATGAAAATTCTCCGCGAAAGGGGATCGACAGCGCGCCGCGCTGCCGGTCGGCGCTAGTGTAAGAGGCACGTCGATGGCCCCGCCAGCGCCGCCGTGACGGTCGTCGGTGGAATCGTGCCGGCGGTCGCCGGCCATCGCTGTACCCGAGTGTGCGGCGCGTGTAATCGGCAGTGCCATATTCCGAACACAGGGATGCGGCCGCATCGGTTGCCGTCAGGAGGGGATCCCGTGCGAGTCGAGCGTCGAACTGCATTGGAAAGGCGCGGACAAGAGGATAATGTGCCTCGTCAGGGTTGCGGTGGGGGCGAGGATGCAGCGATTCGAAACCACCCGATGGAGCATCGTGCAGACCGCTGCGGGTGGGGAAAGCAGCGCGCGCGCGGCGCTGGAGATCCTGTGCCGAACCTACCGCAACCCGGTGCTCGCCTATGTGCGCCACCACATTCGGGATGTCGATTCGGCGGAGGATCTCACCCAGGCCTTCTTTCTGCATTTTCTCGAGCGGGCGGGCCATGCGGCTGCCGATCCTGCACGCGGGCGTTTCCGCGCGTACCTGCTCACGGCGGTGAAGCGATTCCTGATCGACCAGCACGAGTCGAAGTTGGCCGTGAAGCGCGGTGGGGGCATCCGGTTCGAGTCCGTCGATGCCCTGGATGCCGGCGATATTGCCGGTGGCGAAGATCCCGAGGCGATGTTCGAGCGGGACTGGGCGCTGGCTGTCCTGGACGCCGCGTTGGTGCGTCTGCGCGAGGAGGCCCGTGCAGCCGACAAGCTGGCGTTGTTCGACCGGCTGCGAGAGTTCCTGATCGAGCGACCTGGCGACACCGACTATGCACGACTTGCCGAGGCACTGAGCCTGCGACGCAATACGCTGGCGGTCGCGGTGCATCGTCTGCGGCAGCGCCTGCGCGAGCTGGTTCGTGCGGAGATCCGCGAAACCACCAACTGTCCCGAGGCGCTGCAGCGGGAACTGACCGAACTGCACTCGGCCCTGAGCACCCGCGGGGAGGAATGACCATGCGGGCCGAGCGGCGAATCGCCTGCGGGTACCTTGCATGATTCCGACCGCCTCCGGCCGCTTCTCGCGCGAGTTCTTGACGACGTGCTGGTCGATCGTGATCAACGGCGATCCCACGCAAGACGCGGGTGCCGCCGCGCTCGGCGAACTGTGTCGTCGCTACTGGTATCCCGCCTATGCCTATCTGCGCCAGATCGGTCATCCGCCGGCCGAAGCGCAGGATATAGCGCGCGCCTTCTTCGGCAGCCTGATGCACATCCGCGCGGCGGAAATGCCTCCGGAGCGGCCCCGGCGCTTCCGTGATTTCCTGCTCGATCGACTGCGCGCCTTCCTCGCCGGCGAAAGACCGCTGCCGCAGGCCGTGCCGCCGCTGACCGAGCCGGACTTCGTCGGCCTCGAGGAGCGCTACCGGGGCGATGCCGTCGTCGGGCTGACGGCCGAGATGGTCTATCAGCATGGTTTTGCTTCCGAAGTCATGGCGCGGGCGCTTGCGCAGCTGCACGCGGAGGCGCGCGAGGCCGGCCATCTGGGCATGTACCAGGCACTTTTCCCTTACCTCACCACCGAACCGGCCGAGGAGGACTATCGCACCATCTCCGAGCAGCTGGGGCACCGGCCGCTGGCACTGATAGTCGCGCTCAAGCGACTGCGCCAGCGCTTTCGCGATCTGGTCGGCCGCGAGCTGTCGGATACGGTTGATTCGGCGGGTGGTCTGGCCGAGGAACAGAGGACCCTGCATGGCATCCTCAGCACCCGACTCTGATTCCTCCGGCGGAGTCGGAAACACCCTGCCACCCCCGCCGGCGCGGATGCCCGAGAATTCGGCGGCGCGGGTCGCGCTGGCGGAGCTGGCGTTCGGGCACCTGTCCAGCGTGCGGGCCGAAGGGGCCGGCGTCGTTGCGCCTCTCGCACTTCTGCCCAGCGACGCGCTGGAGCTGGATCTGAGCGATCCACTGCAGCGCCAGTTCGGCGAATACGAGCTGCTCGAGCGCATCGGACAGGGCGGAATGGGCATGGTGTACCGCGCGCGCCAGGTCGCGCTGGATCGCGAGGTCGCCATCAAACTGCTTGCTGCCGGGCCATGGGCGTCGCGCGAGTTTGTTCAGAGATTCCTGGACGAGGCGCGCCACGCGGCGCGGATGCAGCACCCCAACATCGTCACCGTGTACGAGGTCGGCACTGCGGAGGACCTGCATTTCTTCAGCATGCGCCTGGTGCGGGGGCGCAGCCTGGCGGCGGCGTTGGCGGCCGATGGTCCGTTCGAACCGCGTCGCGCCGCAGCGCTGTTGTGCACCGTTGCCGAAGCGGTGGCCTATGCGCACAGCCTGAACGTGCTGCACCTGGATCTCAAGCCGGCCAATGTGCTGCTGGACGAACAGGAAACGCCGCATGTCGCCGACTTCGGACTTGCGCGGCAGGTCGACCCATTACGCGAAACCGACAACACCGAGATCTCCGGCACACCGAGCTACATGGCACCCGAGCAGGCCGAAATCGGGACGCTCCCGCTTTCACCGGCTACGGACATCTGGGGCCTTGGCGCGATTCTCTACGACCTGGTCACCGGCGAGCCGCCGTTTCGTGCCGACACCGCCCAGTCCACCTTGAGTCTGGTGCGCGTGAACCAGGTGCGCCGCCCGCGCCAGACGCGGCCGCAGCTGCCGCTGGATCTGGAGGCGATCATCCTGCGCTGTCTGGCGCGAGATCCGCAGCAGCGCTATCCGAGCGCACGGGCACTGGTGGAGGACCTGACGCGCTACATCGAGGGTTTTCCGGTCCGGGCGCGGCCGCTGAACACGGTGCGGCGGGTTGGTCGCTGGATCCGACGCGAGCCGCGTCTGGCCGCGATGGTGCTGCTGGTCGCAGGCAGCCTCGTCGGCGGGCTGGCTGCGACCACCCAGCAGTGGCAGCGGGCAGAGGCAAACGCCCATCGTGCCGAAGCCAGTACCGCGCAGGCCAGCGAGCGGCTTTGGGCCGGTCGGCGCGAGGCCGCGCTGCGCCTGATGCAGGATGGCCAGGGCTTCCAGGCACTCGTGCCGCTGCTGGAAAACATCGAGGAACAGGAGCGGGCGGGACACGCCGATCCACGGGGCATGGAAAGACGCGAGGTCGGCATGATCCTGTCGCAGGGCGTGCGCCTGATCGACCGATTCATCGTGCCCGATGCCACGCCGCTGGCAAGCGCCCTCAGCTCCGATGGCACCCTTCTCGCGCTGGCCTTCAATGACTTCACCGTGCGCTGGTATGACGCCGGTACGCTGACCGAGCGCGGTCGTGTCGATGTTTCTGACGTTCCGACCTCCGATGGTCAAGCGCGCTTGCCACGCCGGCTCCACTTCATCGATGCTCACCGTCTCCTGGTCACGCTGGACTGGTTCGACTACCTCGCCAGCCCTTCGCACAACGACAGCCACCTGATCGATCTTGATCGGGGCGGGCTCGTCGCGCTTCCCGAGGCATTCTCCGATCCTGCCGAAGCCGTTTTCAGTGCCGATGGGCGCCACGCACTCCTGCGCGACCGTGAAGATCGGACGCAACTCTGGCAGGTAGATCCCTGGCAGCCGCTTTCGCCGCTTCGTCACCAGCCGCGATCCTCGGTGTGGGCCGCACTGCTCGGCAAATCGGGGAGGTTCCTGGCGGAAAAGGAGCAGGATGCGAACGGCTATCTGACGCTGCGCGATCCGCGTGGGGATGCGCCGCCCGCCCCGGTTGCCGGACTCAGCGGCGCGATCACTGCGTGGGCCGAGAGCAGCGATGGCGCGTCCCTGGCGCTGGGTGATTCCCGCGGGCACGTCTTCCTGGTCGATCTCGCAACCCGCGTGGCGCGCCAGCTCCCGACGCCTTCGGGCCGCGAGGTCACCTGGGTTGCCTTCAGTCGAGACGATGCCTGGCTGGCCGCCACCCGGTGGGATGGTGCCACCTTCGTGTTCGATACGCTCAGCGCCGATCCGGTGCATGCCGGGCAGATCCAGAACGGCTTCGAGGCGCATGAGGTGGCGATCGATCGGAGCGAACGCCTGCTGGCGGTTGCGGGACTGGGCCACAGCGCGCTCTGGCGCCTGCCTGAAGAGGGACCGAATCCGCTCGACGCCACCCGCCTGATCAGCTCGCCTTCCAATACCGGGCGAGCCGGAACCAATGCGCTCGGAATGGCGCTGGAGGCCCGTCTCTTCGCAAGTGCCGACATGAACGGCGATGTTCGCCTGTGGCGTGTCGCGCCGCCGCCGCCGCTGGTTTCGCAAACCCAGGCCGACGGGCCGGTAGGCGGAAATCTGCATTTCGACGGTGCGCAGGTGCCGGACATCGCCTGGAACCAGGTGCGCATGCTGGGCATCGACGGCCGTACTGCGACCCCGTGGCGGGCATTCGATCATCCCATCACTTTTGCCGAAGCCAGCTCGAACCCACGCCGGCTGGTGGTGGTCGCCGGCAGCCGGCTGCACGTCCTCGACGCCGCCAATCTGCTGCCACGCCTCGCGCCGGTGCCGCTGCAGGGCACGCCCCTGCACCTGACGATAGATGCCGGCGGCTCGATCGCGGTACTCGGGTACGGGTACAACGATTTCTCGGGCTTTTCTGTCGACATCCAGGTGGTTGATCTCGACTCCGGTGCGCGGCGTGCGCAGGCGCATGTGCGCGGGCCGCTGCGGCAGTTCGAGCTTTCGCCCGACGGAACGCGGCTGCTGGTGGCCGGGCCTTCGGACGGCGCGACCACGGTGTTTTCTGCCGCCGACCTGGAAGTGCTCGGAACCCGTGTCAATGACCCGAATCGCCCGGTGACCTGGGCAAGTTTCATTCCGGATTCCGACGCGCTATGGCTCCTCGCACGCGACCCCGATGACAGCATGGCCGATGATGCCGACCTGCTGCGCTGGGATCCGCGCGGCGGCGTCATTGCCGAGCGCCGCCACGTCGCGGGCGTGTTTCCGGTCGCGGTTTCAACCATCGCGGGCCGTCCGCTGCTGGCGTCGCGTGACCGCGACCTGTTCGACGCAGGCGCTCCGGGCGAGGTCGCCTTCCCGGTCGGTACCCGCAGCGAGACCACCGCCGTGTTCGCGCACAGTCATGACGGACGCCTTCTGGCGCACGCCATCGGCCGCGATGTGCAGCTCTACGACACCGCGACGCTCGCGCCGGTCGGGCCGCCGCTGCATTCGAATGCAGGGTCCTATGTGCTGCCCGTTCGGCTGGCTTTCTCTCCCGATGATCGCACCCTCCTTGGCGGGTTCCGGCCCTGGCTGTCATGGCCCGTCGCGGCAGACGCGCGGCCGCTGGAGCAGCTTCGCGAGCAGGCGCGGCTGCTCATTCCCCCGGAGGGCAGTCGGAACCTCCTCCAGCTCGCCGATCCGGCACAGCGCGCGCGGTTGCGACAGGCCGACTCCGGCGCCCCGCCAGCGGCGGAATCGCGCCCCGGTTTCACCAGCGCGCGCCAGGTGCGAGGTCTGGCGATCCCGGCCCGCGATCCTGCCGCCACACCTCTTCAGATCGATCTGACACAGGCCTACAACCGACCGACCGACCTGCGTATCGACGTGACCTCCAGCGCCATCCCCTTCATAGGCATGCGTCTGGGTCTGGCTCGCCTGGACGGTGTCGATTACGACCTGCGCGGTGCCATCGAGCTTCGCACGCACGGCGTGGGCGGTTACGGCCGCGTGCGCGGGATACCGGTACCCGCACTGCGAATTGCCGCATTGAACGTGCTGCTGTTTGCACCGCTGGCCGCTCCGGCAGCGGAGGTGCGTGACTATGCCTACATACGCCTGAATTTCGCTGATGGCAGTCATGCGCGACTGCCGATCCGGACCCAGATCGATGTACCCGGGCTGACCGGTCACGATCCGCCGACGCCGATCGGATGGGTCAGGAGCGATTTCCTGCGCCAGATCGGCTCGGCCCGGCTGCTGCTCATCAGCAACCCGCGCCTGACCAATCCCCATCCCGAAAAGAGCGTCGTTTCCCTTGACCTGGAAACCCCGCAGGACCAGTGGTCCAATCCCGTTTTCTTCGCAATCACGGCAGAACCTTCAGCGGATCCGCGAATGCTGTAATCGCTCGCAGCAACGTCCGTATCCCGACAACAAGGGCGCGTCCGACTGGCGCCATCGCAACGCAACCTGGAGGCAGCACCATGCGATTCACAAGGCAGCCATGGCGTATCAAGACAGGGGCTCTCGCGCTCCTGTTTCTCCTGCTTTCGGCCCCTTGCGCCGGGGCCGCAGATCGCGGTGGTTCTCTGGCGGAAGGCTCGGCGAAAGGGCACGGCTCGCTGTCGATCGGTTACCAGAGCACGGCCGTGGACGGGCTGCGTTCCAGCAACGCCAACATCATCGATGCCGGCCACGGCACGATGCGGTCGGTGCAGATCGATCTCGAGTACTTTTTATCCGACGCCTGGTCGGTGCGCGCGGGGATTCCATACGTCTCCAACGTGTTCCACGGCTCTCCCCACTGCCCGACGACGGCACCGCCGCAGTGCGCCGGCGTGAAGCCGCTGAACCCGCAGCGGCCGGAATCGCGCTTCCAGGATGACGGGCGCTATCACGGCACCTGGCAGGACTGGACGATCGGCGTCGCGCACCACTCTTCCCTGCGCGGCAACCATCTTCTGACCACGGCCCTGACCGCACAGGTGCCGAGTCGCAACTACACGTTCTTTTCCAATGCGGCGGCCGGTCAGCGCATCTGGAAGATCGGAGCTTCGGTCGAACTCGCGCATCAGTTCGCCTTCAGCAACTTCTACTACCGCGTCGGCTATGGCTACGTGTACACCGAAAGGGTGCTCGACACGCGCATGAGCCACCACAAGCTCGATCTTGAGCTGGGCTACTTCGCCAATGAGCGCCTGACCCTGCGTACCTTCGCCATGGGCAAGCAGGGGCAGGGCTACACCCTCAAGGAACTCGGGCCGCTCACCGACGGGCGCAGCAACGACTACTGGTATCACCATGACCAGATCATCGTGCACGACTTCGCCGAAGTGGGCGTCGGTGCCGACTACCGGATCGGTGGGCGCTACACCGTATCAGCCGCCTATCACTCGATGATATGGGGGCGCTCTGTGAACAACTTCGATCACGCCACGGAGCTGCGCCTGACGCGCGAATTCTGAATCGACCGGAGGCGAATCGTCGCCACGGCGTGCATCACTCCGGGCCGCACCCGGGAAACACGAGGAGGAAACCATGGACAGCCGTACATCCCTCATCGCCGCCGCACTGGCACTGGCGCTGGGTTTCGCCACCGCGCCCCCGGCCCAGGCCTGCGGCGAAGTCATGTATCGCATGGGCAGCGCGCTTCGATACCAGGCCCATGCCACGCGCCATCCCGCGCAAATCCTGGTTTATGGAGAATCCGTGGCAGCATCTGCCCAGGGGATGGATCGGGAAGCGTTTCGCCGCAGCCTCGAGGCGGCGGGGCACCGCATCACCCTCGTCGAGAGTCCCGAGGCGCTGGCCGAGGCGTTGGCGGCGCGCGGATACGACATCGTCATCACCGCGGCCGACGCCGTTCCGGCGGTCGCCGCCGCGCTGGACAGGGCCGATCACGAACCGGCGCTCATTCCGGTAATGGGACGTCGTGCCGGGGACGCGCTGCGCCGCCAGTATCCGGAGGCGCTGGTGGTCGATGTCGGCGCCAACCGCATGCTCAAGCGCATCGAGCGCACGATGGAAGCGCGCGGAAGCTGAAAACCGCAGGCGTGCCGATCCACTGCGGGTGAGTGGATCGGCAACGCCGAAGTTTTGCCGGCGGTCGCCGGCCAGCTACAGCAGCGGCGAAAACAGCCGCGCCGTGGCATCCCCGAGCCGGCGCCAGCGCGGTTGCTCCCGATCGGCACGGATTTCCACGCAGCGCGTGGCGAAATCGTGCCACGCCGCCTCCATCGACTGCGCCAGCGCCGCATCGCTCACCAGCGCGGACAGCTCGAAGTTCACCCGGAAGCTGCGGTAGTCGAAGTTGGCGCTGCCGATCAGCACGTGGCGCCGGTCGATCAGCATCGTCTTGGCGTGCAGCACGTTGGGCTGGTACTCGAAGATGCGTACCCCGGCGGCGAGCAGCTCGTCGTAGTAGGAGCGCGCCGCCGCGCTCACCAGGCGCGAATCGGCGCGCCGCGGCAGCATCAGGCGCACGTCCACGCCGCACAGCGCGGCGTTGGTCAGCGCCATGCGCGCCGCCTCGCTCGGCACGAAGTAGGGCGTCACCAGCCAGACCCGCTCGGCGGCGTCGTGGATCGACTCGACCGCGACGCGGTGGAAGGCCTCCCAGCCGCTGTCGGGGCCGGAGGGAATCACCAGCGCCGGCGAGCCGCCGCCCTCCTGCCGCGGCCAGAAATCCGCATCGCACAGCGCCGTGCCGGTGACGTAGGCCCAATCCTCGATGAAGGTGATCTGCAGGCCCTGCACCGCCGAGCCGGAAAAGCGCAGGTGCAGGTCGCAGTAGGCGTCGGAGCGCCGGCGCGGGTCCTGGGTGTCGGAAAGGTTCACCCCGCCGGTGAAGCCCAGCGCGCCGTCCACGATCAGCAGCTTGCGGTGGCTGCGCTGGTTGAGCGCCGGCCGGCGCGGAAAGCGCAGCCGTACCGGATGGAACCACGCCACCTCGCCGCCGGCCTCGCGCAGCGGCGCGAAGAAGCGCGCGCGCGTTCCGGCGCTGCCCACGCTGTCGATCAGCAACCGCACCTTCACCCCGGCCCGGGCGCGCGCCACCAGCGCATCGAGAAAGCACCGCCCGGTGGCGTCCGGGTCGTAGATGTAGGTGGCCAGATGGATGTGGTGGCGCGCAGCGGCGATGGCCTCCAGCATGGCCTCGTAGGTTTCCGCCCCGTCGCGCAGGAGCCGCGCGTCGCGCATTTCCTTGGGCAGCAGCCCGGTGGTGCGGCGAGCCAGCCGGGCCACCTGTACTTCGGCCAGATTGGCGCCTTCCTCGTGCACCGTCGGGGCCGCCAGCGCCGCCCGCGCCCGCGCGCGGCGGATGCGCTGGCGCCGGATCCGCATCGGTCCGAACAGGTAGTAGATCGCCAGCCCCACGACAGGCAGCGCCGCCAGGGCCAGAAGCCAGCTCAGGGTGGCCACCGGCTCGCGCTTGTCCCAGATGATCCACACCGCGAGCACGCCCAGATAGGTGCCCCACGCCAGCGCCAGCGGTGGGCCGATGTGCGGAATGGAAGCCAGCTGCGGCCAGAAGGATTCGAACATGGTTGCGCGCCCCGGGACCACCCCATCATCGACGCGCGCGAACGGGGCGGCAAGGCTCGCGTCGTGTTCCTGCGGGGGCGGGCCGCCGATCGGGCCTTGGCCACGGCCAATGCCCGGGGCCTCGATCGATCCTTCGGTGGTACCTGCGCGGCGGCGCGCTCATCCCGCCGCGCCGCGCGGCTTGGCGCGGTGGGTGGCGGTGGCGGTCCAGGGATCGTCGGGCCAGGGATGCCTGGGGTAGCGCCCCTTCATCTCCTTCTTCACTTCCGGATAGGTGCGCTCCCAGAACCCCTTGAGATCCTGGGTCACCTGCAGCGGGCGGCCGCCGGGCGAGAGCAGGTGCAAAGTGAGCGGCACGCGGCCTGCGGCGATGCGCGGGGTGTCGGCCAGCCCGAACAGCTCCTGCAGCTTCACCGCGAGCACGGGCGCGGCGTCGTGCGCGTAGTGGATCGGGCGCTCCAGCCCCGAGGGCACGCCGATGCGCGTGGGCGCGAGCGCGTCGATTTTCTGGCGGGTGGCCCAGTCGGCGGTGGACTTCAGCGCCTCGGCCAGCTCCGGCTCGGTGAGGGCGTCGAGGCGGCGCTTGCCGGCGAGCGCGGGGCGCAGCCAGTCGTCGAGGCGGGTCAGCAGCGCCTCGTCGGAAAGATCGGGCAGGGCCGCGGCCTCGTCCCCGGGCAGCCATTCGCGCAGGCAGCGCACGCGCTCGCGCCACTGGCGAAGGCCGTCCGTCCAGGGCAGCGCGTCCAGCCCCGCCTCGCGCACCGCGTCCACCAGCGCGTCGGCGAAGCGCGCGGGGTCGGGCTGGGCGATGGGGCGCGCGTCGAGCACGATGCGGTCGAAGCGGCGCTCGCGCCGGGCCGCGATGCGCTGCGCGTCGCGGTCCCAGAACACGCGGTCCTCGGTCGCGAAGCGCGCGGCGAAGGCGCGTTCCAGCGCGGCCTCGTCCGCGGGCGCGGCGCGCAGCACGCGCGCGTCGCGCGCCTCGTCGCGCAGTTCGGACACCACGATCCACGGTTCGCCGTAGAGCGCGCTGTCGGGGGCAAGCTGGGCGCTGCGGCCGTTGGCGAGCTGGTAGCGGTGCGGGTCGTTCGGGTGCTGGCGGGCGATGCGGTCGGGGAAGGCGAACATCAGCACCTCGCCCAGACGGTGCGGCGCGGCCTCGCGCGGCGGGGTCTCGCGCAGATTCAGGCGCCGGCGCCACTCCCTCGCGGTCTGGTCGATGGCCGCGAGCGCGCCGCGCGAGGCCTCCGGCGGCACGCGCCCGGCGCGGAAGGCGGCCAGCGCCTGCCAGCGCGCGGCGAGGTCGTCGCGGCGCGGCCCCTTGAGCGGGTCGCGCGCCTCGAGCAGGGCGGCCAGGTCGCAGGCCAGCGCCGCCTCTTCCGGCGTTTCAGGCGCGAGCAGCATGGCCCCCAGGCGCGGATGGGTGCCGAGCGCGAGCAGGCGCTTGCCGAAAGCCGTGATGCGGTCCTGCGACAGCGCGCCGAGGCGTTCGAGCAGGTAGCGCCCGGCCGCCAGCGCGCCGGCGGGCGGCGGGTCGGGGAAACGCAGCGCCGCGCTGCCCCAGGCCGCCAGCTCCAGCGCGAGGCCGGCCAGTTCGGTCAGCGCGATCTCGGGGCGGCGCGAGGCCTCCAGCCGCTGCGACTGCGGCCAGAGCCGGTAGCACCAGCCTTCGGCCACGCGGCCGGCGCGGCCGGCGCGCTGGTCGGCGGAGGACTGCGGGATCGCCACCACTTCCAGCCGCGGGAAGCCCGAGTTGGGATCGAAGCGCGGCTCGCGCGCCAGTCCCGAGTCGATCACGACGCGCACGCCCGGCAGGGTGACCGAGGACTCGGCCACGTTGGTGGCCAGCACGATGCGGCGACGGCCCTGCGCGGACGGTTCGAGCACCGCGCTCTGCGCCTCGACCGCAAGCTCGCCGTGCAGCGCGAGGATTTCCGCGTCCAGCGCGGCGGATTCGAGCGCGCGGCGGGCCTCGCCGATCTCGCGCTGGCCGGGAAGAAACACCAGCACGTCGCCCGGATGCGCCGCGAAGGCGGCTTCCGCGCAGCGGCGCACCTGCGCTGCGAGCGGCTCGTCGCGGCGCGCCGGCGGGTGGGAGATGTTCACCGGGAAGCCGCGCCCTTCCGAGGCCAGGCGCGGGGCGTCGAGGAAGCGCGCGAGCTTGTCGCCCTCGAGCGTGGCGCTCATCACGAGGAGGCGCAGGTCCTCGCGCAGCTGCGCCTGCACGTCGAGCGCGAGCGCCAGGCCCAGGTCGCCGGAGAGGTGCCGCTCGTGGAACTCGTCGAACAGGATCGCGCCGATGCCCTCGAGCATCGGGTCGTCCTGGATCATCCGCGTCAGGATGCCCTCGGTGACCACCTCGATGCGGGTGCGCGGGCCGGTGCGGTTCTCGAAGCGGATGCGGTAGCCGACGGTGTCCCCGACCGCCTCGCCGCGCTCGCGCGCCATGAACCCCGCCGCCGCGCGCGCCGCCACGCGGCGCGGCTCCAGCAGCACGATGCGCCGCCCGGCAAGCCACGGCGCGTCGAGCAGGGCGGGCGGAACGCGCGTGGTCTTGCCGGCGCCGGGCGGGGCTTCCAGCACCAGGCGCGGGTGCGCGGCCAGCGATTGGCGGATCGCCGGCAGCAGCGGGTCGATGGGGAAAACGGGGTCGCTCATGCGGGGCGAAGGGTAGCAGCCGGCACCGCGCACGCGACCTCTGGCAGCGCGGTGCACGCGCCGCTATTGTCGGCGGAAATTTTCCAACCCTCCGGAGTTTCCCATGCGCCTTGTTGCCGCCTGTCTGCTGTCCGCCGCCGCCTTCCTCGCCCATGCGGGCGATTACACCGCCTATGGCGAAGCCTTCGCGGACGGCGCCGCCGTGCCGGTGTCCGAGGCCATCGCCGCGTTCGATTCCCACGAGGGCTCGCCGGGAATCTTCACGGGACGCATCACCGAGGTCTGTCAGATGAAAGGCTGCTGGATGGTGCTCGAACACGAGGGCCAGTCCGCGCGCGTGATGTTCGGCGAGGACGATTTCTTCATCCCGAAGGATTCCAGCGGCAGCGCCGTGGTGCACGGCACGCTTTCGCGCAAGGAGCTGACGCCCGCGCAGGTCGCGCACATGAAGGCGGACGGCAAGGGCGGCGAAGTGGCCGCGGTGGAATACCGCATCCTCGCCGACGGCGTGCGGCTGGCGGGAAGTCCCTGACGGCTTGATCCGGTCTGCACGGAAGAGGAAATAAAGAGGGAGGCCGCAGGGCCTCCCTCTTTTCGCTGTGCCGCAGGAATGCGCGCTCAGTTTTCCAGCAGTGCCTCCAGCTGGCGCACCTGCTCCAGTCGCGCGGCGCGGCCGGCGTTCTCGGGCCGTACCGTCTTGGCCGCCACCGGCAGCGCGCCCTGCGCGTCGAGCTGGGCCGCAAGGCTTGCGCTGCGGCCGCCGTGCTTGGCGGGGCCCTTGCCTTCCTGCACGAAGGTGCGGCTGGCGCTGCGGAAGGCGCGCGTGGGGTAGGCCGGGTAGCTGTAGGGATTGGTTCCCTTGGGATACAGCGTGAACAGGCCGGAGCCGTCGTTGGTGCCGATGGCCAGCTCGTAGAGCACATACCACATCACGCCGTTGTAGTAGCCGTCCTTGAGCACGATGACCTGCGCGCCGGCGGGGAAATCGCTGCTTGGCGCGCCGAAGTAGCCCACCACGTCATGGTTGTCGAGAGCGAACTGGCTGCAGCCGCCGATCTGCGCGTTGTCCGGGCGGCAGCCCTCGTAGGTCCAGGCGTTGACGCCGCTGTCCCAGCCGTAGTCGTCCAGCACCAGCACGTCGGCGGTGAAGGGGAAGCTGGCGCTGGTGTTGGTGGACAGGTCCACCGTGACCTGCCATTCGCCCAGCATCTTGAGCGTGCTGGCGGTGACGCCGCCGGTGTCCTCCGGACGTTCGAAGTAGAACTCGTGGCGCTGGATCGGGATGCTGCGCCCGCTGGGCCAGGTGAGCGTGGCGCGGCGGTTGTCGTTGGGGTTGAACACGATGCGCAGCGCGCCCAGGCTCGGCTCGGCGGTGGGGCGTCCGGCGTAGGGTGCGCCCGCAGGCTGCACGTTCTGGTAGCTGAAGAGGTCGGCCTGGAAACTCACGCCCGTATCGGTGTAGTTGAGGAAGCCCACCGAGGTGAACCACTTGGCGCGGCCGTTGGGATCGCCGCTGAAGGCCATGAAGCCCAGCAGGTTGTCCTGGATCTCGATGTAGTAGCCGGTGCCCGACTCGGCCGGGTTCCACCACGCGCCCGATTCGGGCTCGTAGGCGTGCGCGGCGGGTGCGAGGAAAGCGGCAAGCAGAAGGGCGAAGAGGAGGCGCATGGCGTTTCCTTGTAAGGACAACCGCGAACCGGCGGCTGCGCCACGCTATCAGGTGGCGATTAATCGTCTTTGAATTCCGCCTCTCGCGCGCTGGCTTCAGCGCAGCTGGCTGTCCTTGCTGCCGCGGCGGTTGTAGCCGCTGGCGGCGAGGTCCTCGTCCTGCGCGCTCTGGCAGGCGATGCAGCGGCGCGCGCCGGGCACGGCGCGGCGGCGTGCTTCGGGAATGGTCTGGCCGCAGTCTTCGCATTCGGCCAGACCGGGGCCCGTGGCCAGGCGGCTGCGCGCGCGCAGCACGGCGTCCTCGACGGTGCTGTCGATCTGCTCCTGAACCGCCCCTTCCTTCGCCCATCCGGTCGCCATGGCGGGAGCATGGCGACGCGCGCGCGGGTTCTCAAGCGTGGTCAGTACACGTCGCGCCGGTAGCGCCGCGATTCCAGCAGGGTATCCACGGCGGCTGCGCCCAGGATCCGGCGCAGGACTTCGTCGACACCCCCGGCCATGCCTTCCAGGCTGCCGCAGACGCGCAGGTGGGCGCCGCGCGCGATCCAGTCGCGCAGCCGATCGGCGCGCTCTTCGAGCAGGTGCTGGACGTAGCGCGCCTGGCCCCCGTCGCGCGAGAACGCCAGGCTCAGGTGCGCGAGCCGGCCGGCGTCGCGGGCGGCTTCCAGTTCCGGACCGAAGAAGAAATCGCGCGCGCGCTGGCGTTCTCCGAAGGCCAGCCAGGTATCGAAGCGCCCCTGCGCGATGCGCTCGCGCAGCAGCGCGCGCAGGCCGGCGATGCCGGTGCCGTTGCCGATCAGGATCAGCGGCAGGTCGTCATCGGGCGCGTGGAAGCCGGGGTTGGCGCGCAGGCGCAGGGAGATGCGCGCGCGCTCGGGCGCGTGCCGGCACAGCCAGCCCGAGGCCAGCCCCAGGCGGCCGTCGGGCCGGCGCGACTCGCGCACCAGCAGGGCGAGGTGGCCGTCGGAAGGAAGCGAAGCGATCGAGTAGTCGCGCGGACGGAGCGGCACCAGCCGGTCGGACACCGCCTGCGCGGTGAGGCCGGCGACGTCGGCCGGATCGGGCAGTTCGCTGCACGCCAGCCGCAGGCCGAGGCGCTCCATGCCGTCGGCGCCGGATACCGCGGTGTCGGGATCCAGCGAGGTGGCTTCGAACCAGCGCGCCAGCGCCTCGGGCGCGTGGCCGGGCAGGATTTCGGCAAGGTCGCCGGCGCGCCACTGCGGCATCAGCCCGCTCATGGGGGATAGTTCGAGCAGGAAGGCGGCTTCGCCTTGACTTCCGGGATTGAGATGGACGCGCCGCGCAATCCGCCAGGCCTGGAACGGCGCTTCGCGCCAGGGCGCGGGCAGCGGCACCCCGGCCACCGCCTCGGCGAGCGCGCGGTGGAAGGCGTCGAGCGCGGCGGGGTCGCCGTCGTCCACCTCGATGCGGGGAAAAAGCGGCCGAGCGCCCTGCGATGCAAGCCACTCGTCCAGGCGCCGGCCGAAGCCGCAGAAGTCCTCGTAGCTGCGGTCGCCCAGCGCCAGCACGCCGTAGCGCAGGCTGGCCAGCGGCAGCGTCGCGCCCAGCGTTCGCCCTGCAAAGGCGGCCACGGCGTCAGGCGGATCGCCTTCTCCGGTGGTGCTGGCGATGAAGAGCGCGCGCGGCAGCGCCGCGAGCGCGGCAGGTTCCAGCGTTTCCAGCGCGAACACCTGCGCTGCCACGCCGCCCGAGCGCAGCGCGTCGCGGGCGCGGTGCGCGAGCGCCTCGGCTTCGCCGGTCTGGGTGGCGTGGAAGATCGGCAGAAAATCCGGAGCAGGTTGGTCGGAAGGCGCTTCGGGCAGGGCCTGCGGCGGCGCGCGGCGGCGCGCGCGGCTTCGTGCGCCGATCCGCCAGGCGAAGGCAAAGGACAGCGTTGCGGCCAGCGCGAGGGCGTGCCGCAGCGGATCTTCGCTCAGGCTCCAGCGCCCCTCGTTCAGCGGCACCAGCACAGCGGCCAGCGCCAGCAGCGCGGCCAGCGTCAGCCATTGGCCCGGACGCGACGTATTCATGGCTGCAAGTACCGTTCCAGCGCGCGCGTGGTGCGGCGCGCGTAGCCCTCGCCTGCGCGCAGGGTGAACACGGCGGCGATGCCGTGCGTGCGGGCGTAGGCGTACCCCGCTTCCGGGCCGAGCACCAGCAGGGCGGCGGCGCGCGCGTCGGCGGCCATGGCCGAATCGGCCACCACGGTCACGGCGGCCAATTCGTGCCGAATCGGTTCGCCCGTGCGCGGGTCGAGGGTGTGGGAATAGCGCCGGCCCTCGTGCACGAAGCCGGAGCGGTAGTCGCCCGAGGTGCCCAGCGCGGCGTCCCGCAGCGCGAGGACCACGTCGCGCGCGGCCGGGTCGTCGGGACGCTCCACCGCGATGCGCCAGGGCTGGCCGTCCGGGCGCTGGCCGCGGGCGCGCATTTCCCCGCCCAGCTCCACCAGATAGTCGGAGATGCCGGCGGCGTCAAGCTGCGCGGCGATCCGGTCCACGGCGTAGCCGGGGCCGAGCGAGGACACGTCGATGTGCACGCCGCCGGGCTGGTGCGCGCGGCAGGGTTCGGGTTCGAACGCGAGCCTGCGCCAGCCCACCTGGCTCAGGACCGCATCGATCTGCGTCCGTGCGGGCGGTGCCTGGCGCGGCGCCGCGCCCGGGCCGAAGCCCCACAGCTCGGCCAGCGCGCCCACGGTCGGGTCGTAGGCTCCTCCGGTGTCGCGCGCCAGCGCCAGGGCGTGGTCGAGCACAGCGCACAGGCCGGCGGGCAGGACGTGCGCGCTGCCCTCCGGCGCGCGGTTGAATCGCGACAGCGCCGATTCGGGTTCCCACGCGCTCATTTCCGCGACGAGGGCATCGAGGCGGTCGTCGATGCCCTCGGTCAGCGCCGCGCGCTGCGCCTCGGGCGCGATGGCCTTCACCGACCAGGTCGTGCCCAGCGCCGCGCCGCCCAGCTCCAGAGGCGCGGGCTGGCTCGCGCAGCCGGCCAGCGCGGACAGCAGCGCGCACAGGCCGGCGCGTGCGGGGCGCGCTTCCATTACTGCGGCAGCACTTCCAGCGTGGCGGTGTAGCTGGCGCGGCGCGCGCTGGCCGGCGGCGCGGCCTTGTCGTCCTGCAGCGAGGCGGTCAGCCAGTACATGCCGGCCGCAGGCCAGGTCACGCTGAACTGGCCGTCGGCATCGGTCTTGGCGGCGAACTCGTCCTGACTGTCGCGGTAGCGGGTAGCACCCGGAACGACCGTCACCTCCACGCCGGCGGCGGGCTGGCCGTCGATCAGCAGGCGGAAGCGGGCCGCTTCGCCGGCGAAGAGGTCGTTGGGGTGGGTCACGGGCACCAGTTCCAGGCCCGAGCCGGTGGGCTGGAGCGCGCCGGTGCTGGGCTCGCCGCTGGTGACGAAGGTCTCCACGCGGCCGGCGCTGCGGGTGATCTGCAGGTTCTTCGCGTCCTTCGGCACTTCCTTGCCCAGCGTTTCCTCGCTGCCGCGCCAGCGCCTGGGCTGGCCGTTTTCCTCCCAGCTCGCGAACAAGCCGGAGTTGACGCTGGCGATGCGCCAGGTGCCGGTCTGGTTCAACTCGACATCGAACACGCTGCGGTACTTGCCGGTGTGCGGGTTCTGCGCAACCGCCTTGCTGCCGTCGGGCGCGGTGATGGCCAGCGACTGCAGCGGCATCGGGAAGTGGTCGGGGTAGTACAGGCTGTTGGAGATCGCCGCATCCACGCCGACCCAGGGCGTTTCGCCCGAGACGACGGTGGAGGAGGGCAGCAGCCAGGCCTTGTGGGCCTGCGCGGTGAGGGGCAGGGCCACGGCGGCCAGCGCCAGCGCAAGGGAGGAAAGCCGCGGGGAACGGGGCGTGCGGATCATCGGAAGGCTCCTTGGGGGTGAGGATCGGGGCGGTCGAACAGGGGCAAAGGCGCGGACGCTCAGGGCGTGGCGGAAAGGCGCACCGCGCCCAGCTCGTTCTTGCCTTGGGCGCGGGCTTCCTGCGCGGCGGTCGGTGGCCACTGCAGCGGCAGCTTGAGGAGCTCGCGGCCCCCCACTTCGCGCACCGCTTCCACCACCACGCGATAGCTGCCGGGCGGCAGATCCCGGAGCGGCGCGTTGCGGTCGTCGAACGCAAGCGTGTGGCTGCCGGCCGGGCGCGTGGCGCCGGTCACGCCGTCCACCGGCAGGCGCAGGCCGCGCCCGCTGCGGCGCCACCACTGGCGCAGGTCCGGCAGCCACTTGGTGCCGCTGTCGCCTTTGTGGCCGGGTTTGTCCTGCTGGTACCAGACCGCGAGGTTGGCCGCCACGCTGGCGTCCTCGCGCTCGATCCAGAGGGCGACGTAGGGGCGGTGGTACTCGGCCACCTGCAGCGCGGGAATTTCCACTTCGAGCGAAAGACGTGCGGCACCGGCGGGCAGCGCGGCGGCGAGCAGCAGGGGAAGGCTGAGGGATCGGAGAAGGGTCATGGGCGTGTGTCGGAGCGGGAGGGAAAGTCGGAAGTCAGTGGACCAGCAGCAGGGCGATGAGCAGCGGAATGAGTCCGCCCAGCCCGACCATCGGCCAGGTCAGGCCGCGCTGGCGAGCGTGCAGGGCGAGCAGCCACAGGCCGGTGAGCGCGAACACCAGGCAGGCCAGCGCGAACACGTCGATGAACCAGCGCCAGGCCGGCCCGGTGTTGCGGCCCTTGTGCAGATCGTTGGCGTAGGCGATCCAGCCGCGGTCGGTGGTTTCGTACTCCACCGCGCCGGTTGAAAGGTCCACGCTCAGCCAGCCGTCGCCACCCGGGCGCGGCAGCGAGAGATAGATCTCCTCGGGCGACCACTCCGCCTCGCGCAGCCCGACGCGCGCGTCCAGGCGCAGGCGCAGGAAGCGGCGCAGCTCCGGAGGCAGCGGCGCCGGATCGACCTGCGCCGCGGCGCGTCCGGCCAGTTCGTCGCGCAACGCCTCGGGCAGGGCATCGCTGCGCGTCACCGTGGCGGGCGTGGCGGGTATCTGCGCGGCGTGGTTGAGGGTGATTCCGGTCAGCGCGAACAGCAGCAGCCCGGCCAGGCACAGCGCCGAGCTGATCCAGTGCCACAGGTGCAGGGTGCGCAGCCAGGCGGCGCGCGCGCGCGGATCGGAGGACGCCATGACCGAAAAGGCGAAGGGAAGACGCGAAGAATGCCGCAAGCAGAACCGGTTGTAAATGATAACTGTTCTTACTAAGATCGCCGCAGTTGCGAAAGACACGCATTCCCGTTCGAACGAGCGATCTCCCCATGCTTCCCGTATCCGCGAGTCACGCCCAGGCCGGCGCGTGCGTACCGCCGACCCCCGCTGCGCCGCGTCCGGATTGCGCTCGGATCCGGGAAAAACGGCTTCGATGCGCCGCCCTGCGGTTCGACTGATTTCCCCCCCCCACCCCGTGCCGACACTGCCGACGCCACGTCCGGCACGGACCCCGTGTTCCCGAAAAAGGAAACCCTCCATGAGCTACATCAAGAGCCGCAAGCACCCTGCTGCGCGCGGATTTTTCCCCACCGCCACGCTGGCCGCCGGTCTCGTGCTGACGTTGCCGACGCTGGCCGCCGATCTGGCCGATGCGCCTGATGCCGGCGCCGGTGTCGCGGCGGCGGCGAGCAAGGCCTCGCGTCTGGACGAGATCGAAGTACGCGGCGTGCGCAGCATGGTGACTTCGCCCAAGTTCACCCAGAGCCTGCAGGACACGCCCCAGACCATCGAGGTGATCGACCACCAGCTGCTGCGCCAGCAGGGCGCGACCACGCTGACCGAGGCGCTGCGCAACAGCGCCGGCGTGGGTACGTTCCATGCTGGTGAAAACGGCGGAACCAGCACCGGCGATGCGCTTTACATGCGCGGTTTCGATACTTCCAGCAGCATTTACCTGGACGGCGTGCGCGACCTGGGCGCGATTTCGCGCGACCTGTTCAACATCGAACAGGTGGAGGTGGTGAAAGGGCCGGCCGGAACCGATACCGGCCGCTCCGCGCCCACCGGAGCGATCAACCAGGTCACCAAGGAAGCCCATCTGCAAGACGCGATCGCGGCCACCCTCAGCGGCGGCAGCGACGGCCAGAAGCGCGCCAGCGCCGACTGGAACCGCCCGCTGGGCGACCAGAACGCGCTGCGCCTCAACGCCCTGTGGCAGGACAGCGATGTGCCCGGACGCGAGCGCGTAAACAACGGCCGCCACGGCATCGCTTCCTCGCTGGGATGGGGCCTGGGTACCGACACGCGGATCTACGCGGACCTGCTGTACGTCAAGCAGGACAACGTGCCGGACGGCTTCGTGCCCACCATCGGCCTGCCCGGCTGGCAGCCGCAGCCCGGGCTGGAGCAGCTCGCGGGCCATCCGGTGGATCCGGAAAACTTCTACGGCACCGCCGATGACCGCGACCGGGTCAGCGCGCAGATGGCGACGCTGCGCCTGGAGCATGACCTGGCCAGCGGCGAGCGCCTGTCCAACACCCTGCGCTGGGGCCGTACCGCGCAGGAGTATCTCCTGACCTCCTTCATGTCCACCGGCGGCACCGCCAGCGACCCGCTGCGCGGCAACATCCAGTGGACCGACCCCGCGGACCTGTCCAGCTACACCCTCAAGCGCAGCATCCCCACCCTCAAGGATCAGGTGAACCGCATCCTGACCAACCAGCTCAACCTGCAGGTAGATTTCGCCACCGGCGCGGTCGACCACTACCTCAGCAGCGGCCTCGAGCTGGCGCGCGAGGAGCAGGTCAATCTCGGAATGGCCGCAATCGGCACCGCCGAGCCGGCCAACCTCTACGCGCCGGATTGGCGCGTGCCGGGACCGGCGGTTGCCCATACCGGAACCCGCAGCCGAGGCAAGACCACCACGGCGGCGCTGTACGCCTTCGATACCGTGAAGTTCGGCGAGAAGTTCCTGGTCACCGCGGGCCTGCGCGCCGATCGCTACGACACCGATTACCTCGCCACCGCCATCTGCACGACCGCGGTGCCGCTGCCGCGCGGCGGCGTGGCCTGTCCCGCCGGCGTGACGGACGGCAGCCTGGTCACCGGCACCGATCTCGGCGCCGAGGACACCCTGGTCAACTACAAGCTCGGCGCGGTCTACAAACCCCTGCCGCAGCTCAGCCTCTACGCCAACTTCGCGCTTTCCCAGCAGCCGCCGGGTGGCGACAACTTCAGCCTCAGCAGTTCTTCGATGAGTGCCAACAACCCGAATCTGGAACCGCAGGAAGCGCGGACCCGGGAAGCGGGCGCCAAGTGGATGCTGCTGGACGATACGCTGGCGCTGAATATCGCCCTGTTCCGCACCCGCGTCGGCAACGAGATCAACACCCAGCAGCTCGATGACGCCGGCAATCCCACCCAGACCGGCGAGAAGGAGGTCAAGGGCGTGGAGCTCAGCGTCGTGGGCCACCTCACCGACGACTGGAGCGTTTCGCTGGGCTACGTCGACCAGGAAGCGCAGGTGACGAACGGCCCGCCGACCAGCGCGGACGGCACGCCCAACCTGAGCTACACGCCCGATTCCGCCTTCACCAGCTGGACCAGCTACTCCCTGCCGTCCGGCCTGACCCTGAGCGGCGGCGTGCGCTACACCGGCGGCCTGCACCGTGGCCGCGACAGCGCGGTCGGAACGCCGGCTTGGACCAAGTCCTGCACGGTCTACGACGCCAGCCTGGCCTATCCGGCGGGAGAGCACCTGACGCTGCGGCTGAACGCCTACAACCTGTTCGACAAGGACTACGTCGCGGCGATCAACAAGTCCGGCTACCGCTACACGCCAGGCACGCCGCGCACCTTCCTGCTCAGCGCCGATTTCAGCTACTGACAAGGAACCACGCGATGCTTCTGCATCTTCCGCAACTACTCACCCCCGAAGAGGTGTCGCGCCTGCGTCGCGCGCTGGATCGGGCCAAGTGGACCGACGGTCGCGAGACCGTCGGCGTCCAGGGCGCCCGGGTCAAGCGCAACCAGCAGTTGCCCGATGCCTCGCCGCTAAAGGCCGAGCTGGGCCGCGTCGTCCTGGCAGGACTGCAGCGGCACCCGCTGTTCTTCGCGGCCGCGCTGCCGCTGCGCATCCTGCCGCCGCGCTTCAACCGCTACGCCGAAGGCGGCACCTACGGCTTCCATGTCGATGGCGCGGTGATGCGGCTTGCGGACGGGCAGCAGCTGCGCTCGGACGTTTCCTGCACCGTGTTCCTCAACGAGCCGGAGGAGTACGACGGCGGCGAGCTGATCGTCAGCGACACCTACGGCGAGCATGAGGTCAAGCTGCCGGCGGGCGACGCGGTGGTCTATCCCTCCAGCAGCCTGCATCAGGTCACGCCGGTGACCCGCGGCGCGCGACTGGCCAGCTTCTTCTGGATCCAGAGCATGGTCCGCGACGATTCCCTTCGCCGGATGCTGCTGGAGATGGACACCGCGCTCACTGCGCTGCGCGGCAGCGATGCCGACAGCGCCGCGGTGCTGCAGCTCACCGGCGTCTACCACAACCTGCTGCGGCGCTGGGCCGAGACCTGAGGCCCGCCTTCCTTCCTGCCCCGCAGCCGCGCTGCGGGGCGGCGAGGGGTTTCATGGCGCGGCGCGTTTCGCACGGGAAGGCGCTGCGTCGACCCGCGAACGCGGAAATATCAATCGAGCGGTGCGCAATTCCTCCGTGGCACCAGGTGGAAGAGGCAAGGAATTTGACTTCGGTCAAAACGAATGCGAATCGCTCGCGTTTACAATCGCATCCATTCTCCAGCTGCTTTCCGGCGCACCCGAGCCGTCGCGCCGGGCCCCGCACCGAATTCTTCTCCATTTCAGGAACTTCCCGATGCAATCGCAGCCTTTCGCCGCGCTTCGCCGCAGCGCCCTGCTCCTCGCCCTGACGGCCGCCTGCGCGGTTCCGGTCGCCTACGCCGGACCTGCGCCAGAACCTGCCGCCGTGCTGAACCAGGTCGTCGTAACCGCCGCCGGCTTCGAGCAGAAGCTCACCGATGCGCCGGCCAGCATCAGCGTCATCACCCGCGAGGAGCTGAAGAAGCGTCCCTTCCTCACCCTGGTGGACGCGGTGCGCGATCTGGAAGGCGTGGACGTGGGCGAGACCTCGGACAAGACCGGACAGAAGACCATTTCCATCCGCGGAATGGGTCCGGATTACACCCTGATCCTCATCGACGGGCGCCGCCAGAACAATCACGGCGACATCTACCCCAACAATTTCGGCGGCAACCAGTTCAACCACATCCCGCCGCTGGACATGATCGAGCGCATCGAGGTGATCCGCGGCCCCGCCTCCACCCTGTACGGAGCCGACGCGCTGGGCGGTGTCATCAACATCATCACCCGCAAGGTCTCCACGCGCTGGACCGGCTCGGCCACGCTGGGCCACAACCTCCAGGAAAACAGCGACTTCGGTTCCGACACCACGCTCGATTTGACCCTCTCCGGGCCGCTGGTGCAGGACCTGCTCGGGCTGACCGTGCGCGGTGCACGCTATGAGCGCGACGCCTCCACTCCCGACTACGAGCTCATCACCGCGCCCGATGGCGCCGAATTCGAGCGCGCGCTGGGATTTGGCAGCGGCGGCAAGACGGTGGACAACACCAACACCGAGGCCGGCCTGACCCTGAGCTTCACGCCCACCGATTCGCAGAGCCTGCTGCTGGACTACGACACCTCCCGGCAGGTCTACGACAACACGCCCTTCACCAACAACCTGGGCACCGAGACCTATCCCCTTGGCACCGTCGACGGCATCGAGGGGCTGTGGCGCAGCGCCCCGCGCGCGGGCTACGCCGCCGATCAGGAGTTCACCCGCGACCAGTGGGCCTTCACCCACCACGGCGACTGGGCTTTTGGGCGCAGCCAGGTGTCGCTCTCGCGCGTGCAGACCGACAACCACGGCCGCACCCTGCCGCTCACCGTGGCCGAACGCCTTCTGCACAAGCAGATCTTCCAGGGCACTGGCGACTACGCCGGCCTGAGCGTGGACGAGCGCAAGGCGATCATGCTCCGGACCTTCCTGCCGCGCCCCGAGCGCACCCTGCAGTCGAGCCAGTACACCCTCGATGCCAAGCTCGACATGCCGTTGGGCGAGAGCCACTACCTCGTGGTCGGCGGGCAGGCGATCGACGGCGAGCTCGATGACGGCGTGTTCGGCATGGAGCAGGGCGACGACGGCGCGGGCGTGGTGCAGGATCACCGCATGTGGTCGGTGTTCGTGGAGGACAACTGGACGCCAGCCGATGCGCTGACCGTCACCGCCGGCGTGCGTCGCGACGACCACAACGCCTTCGGCAGCCAGATCAGCCCGCGCCTGTACGCCAACTACAACCTGTCACCCGCCTGGGTGATCAAGGGTGGCGTCAGCACCGGCTTCAAGACCCCCAAGACCACCGATCTCTATGACGGCGTGACCGGCTTCGGCGGGCAGGGCACGATGCCCTTCGTCGGCAATCCGGATCTTCAGCCGGAAACCAGCGTCAACAGCGAGCTCGCGCTGTACTGGAACTCCGCCGACGAGGCGCACGACTTCAACCTCACCGTCTTCAACAACGACTTCAAGGACAAGATCGCGCACGGCGAAACCAGCCTGAGCTGCGCCCAGACCGGCGGCGTTCGTCCCTGCGCGAACCTTGGCGAATACGAGCTGCTGGGCTACGGCAGCTACGCGCAGAACATCAACATCGGTGAAGCCCGCGTGCGCGGCGTGGAAGTGGCGGGAGGCTACGGCCTGCTGGAGAACCTGATGCTGCGCGCCAACTACACCTTCACCGACAGCGAGCAGCGCACCGGTGCGCAGAAAGGCCTGCCGCTCACCAATACCGCCGAACACATGGGCAACGCCTCGCTGGAGTGGATGGCCACCGACGCCTTTGCCATGCAGCTGATCGCCGAGCGTCGCTCCGAACGCTACCGCGGTTCGCAGGATGCCGCCGGAAACCCGCTCTACTACAAGGGCTACAGCGTCCTGCACCTGGCGGCGCAGTACCGCTTCAGCGAGAACGTCCGCCTCGCGGCGCGCATCAACAACCTGCTGGACAAGGACTTCACCAGCTTCCAGACGCTCTGGAACCAGGACGCGCAGGGCGTCTACACGCCCTCCTACCTCGACGACTACAACAACAAGGACAAGTCGCGGAATCTGTGGCTGAGCCTGAACGTCGGTTTCTGACCGGAGCGTTGCGCCGGCCGGCCCCGCGCGGGCGGGCGCTGTGACGGAGCCTTGGGCCGGGGCGTCAGCCCCGGCCTGTGCGGCGAGAGTGGATCACGCCGCGCCGCGATTGGTTTCGAGGAAATCCTGCGCAAAACGCTGCAGTACGCCGCCGGCCTGGTAGATGTGCACGTCCTCGTCCGAGTCCAGGCGGCAGGTGACGGGAACCTCGACGGTTTCTCCGTTCCTGCGGTGGATGACGAGGGTGAGCGTGGCACCCGGGGCGATGTCGCCGCGCACATCAAAGGTTTCCGTGCCGTCGATGGCGAGGGTCTTGCGCGTGGTGCCGGGCTGGAATTGCAGCGGGAGCACGCCCATGCCGACGAGGTTGGTGCGATGGATGCGCTCGAAGCCCTCGGCGGCGATGGCCTCCACGCCGGCCAGGCGCACGCCCTTGGCGGCCCAGTCGCGGCTGGAGCCCTGCCCGTAGTCGGCACCCGCAATGATGATCAGCGGCTGGCCGCGATCCATGTAGGTTTCGATCGCCTCCCACATGCGCATCACGGTGCCGTCCGGCTCCACGCGCGCCAGCGAGCCCTGCTTCACCTCGCCGTTTACCACGGCCATTTCGTTGATGAGCTTGGGGTTGGCGAAGGTGGCGCGCTGGGCGGTGAGGTGGTCGCCGCGATGGGTGGCGTAGGAGTTGAAGTCCTCTTCGGGCAGGCCCATTTTCGCGAGGTATTCGCCCGCCGCGCTGGAGGCGAGGATGGCGTTGGACGGCGAGAGGTGGTCGGTGGTGATGTTGTCGGGCAGCACGGCCAGCGGGCGCATGCCGGTGAGGCTGCGCTCGCCGGCCAGCGCGCCCTCCCAGTAGGGCGGGCAGCGCACGTAGGTGCTCATCTCGCGCCAGGGGTAGAGCGGGTCCTGCGCGGCGGCCGGGCCGCGGCGGGCGAACATGGGTTCGTAGATGCGACGGAACTGCTCGGGCTTCACGTGGGCCGCGACCGCGGCGTCGATCTCCGCATCGCTCGGCCAGATGTCCTTGAGGGTGATGGGATGGCCGTCGGCATCGGTGCCCAGCACGTCCTTTTCGATGTCGAAGCGCACCGTGCCGGCCAATGCGTAGGCGATCACCAGCGGCGGCGAGGCGAGGAAGGCCTGCTTGGCGTAGGGATGGATGCGCCCGTCGAAGTTGCGGTTGCCCGACAGCACCGCGGTCACGTAGAGGTCGCGCTCCAGCACTTCCTTCTGGATCACGGGATCCAGC
>Ga0116141_10000322_pt1 | contig 36144 bp, 29 predicted proteins | sample AD_UKC097_MetaG_FD_89744 | JGI IMG/M metagenome (GOLD analysis project Ga0116141, IMG submission 89744) | Active sludge microbial communities of municipal wastewater-treating anaerobic digesters from USA - AD_UKC097_MetaG | ecosystem: Engineered > Bioreactor > Anaerobic > Digestate | place: USA...
AGATCCGGCTCTCTTTAAAAGCCGCCACAAGCAGGTTATCCAACTTCCCCTCCTCGGCCATCTTTTCCAGGATGTTTAAGGCTGCATTGGAAGGCATGGCCTTTTTATAAGGCCTGTCCGAAGCTGTTAAAGCATCATAGACATCCAGAACAGCAAGAATCCTGGCTTCCAAGGGAATTTCCCCGGCTTTTAAGCCTTGGGGGTAGCCTGTTCCGTCCAGCAACTCATGATGACTCAAGGCCCAAGCAGGCACATCTTTATAACGGCTGTTAAAGCGTATATTTTCCAACATCCTTTGGGCAACAGCCACATGGCTCTCCATGACCTTTCGTTCTTCAGCGGTCAGTGTGCCTTTGGGTATGCTGAGGCATTTGAATTCCTCATCCATTAAAAGCCTCACTCCCGGCAAAGGTTCCCATTGGGCCAGCTCGGACAACTCCCGGACTAAATCCTGATCCACAAAAGTTGCCGGGTGATTGGCTTTCTCAATGAGTTCCCGGGCTTGGCTGAGACGATCCAATTGCTGCCGGTGCCCCTCTTCCTGTTCCCTGCCGGCTGCCCCGGCCGCTTTTTTCTCCAGAAAAGACCTGATGAGGCGGTTTTCCACCAGTTCCAGCCTCTGTCGCACATACTCAATCCGCTCCCCCAATCGGCTGGGCTTGTCCATAACGTTCAAAGGGATAGCCACCTTACCGATATCATGGAGCCATGCCGCCATGACCAGTTGGGCTGTCCGGCTCTCGGGAAATTTTTCGCTGCTGAACGGCCCGCCGGCCAAGCTGTCAATATAGGCAGCAAATTTTTCCGCCAGTCGGGCAATATTGCGGGTATGGTTGACATTGTAAGGGGTACGGGCATCAATAGCCGTAGCCATGACCTGGACAAAAGAATGAAAAAGATTATCAATCTCTTGAATATACTGCATATTAGTTAAGGATACGGCCGCCTGGGAAGCCAGGGAAAAAACAATCTTCTCCAGTTCGGGGGCAAAGGGTATGATTTGGCTCTTTTCATTTTTGGCATTCAAAAGCTGAAGGACACCGTTCACTTCCCCCTCATGGTTCTCCAAGGGAACCACCAGCATGGAGCCGGTGCGATACCCGGTGATAGCATCATACTTCTTGGGACCGGAGAAATCAAAATTGTCGGCAGCATAAACATCGGGTATGTTGACACTTTTCTTGTGTAATGCCGCCCAGGAAGAAACATTGGCAGGGTCAAGGGGAACGGGAGGTAAATCAACGGGCTCCCCCTGCCCTCCCTGATATATTCCCAGGGTATCATTATGAATAATCTTAAAAACCAGGTGATCCTGCTCGCATAAATACAAGGTGCCTGCATCTGCATTGGTAATCCTGCGGGCTTCCTTCAGAATCCGTTCTAACAGCTTGTTATGATTCTTCTCCGCCGACAGGGCAATTCCGATATTCAGCAGTTCCTCCAGATGATCGCCCAGCTTGGCGTTGGCGATACTCATAAACTAATCACCATTCCTTCCCTGGCCGCTTTGACCATTGGATATTGACCGGTTATATTCGTTTCCAGAACCGCCATTTCCTCATCACTGCGCTCGGGCTTATGGTGGAAGAGGATTAGCCGGCCGGCTCCCGTTGCCTCAAGGAGGGCCAATCCCTCTTCCCAAGTGGAATGTCCCCAGCCTTGATAGCCGGGATACTCGGCAGCGGTAAAACAAGCATCGTAGATGAGCAGATCCGTTCCGGCACACAGCTCCAGGAGTGCCTGCGCCTTTTCCGGGCCATGCTCGTAATCAGTCACATAGCAGCAGGATTTATTTCCGTACTGAATCCGGTAGGAGATTCCCCCGTCAGGATGATTGTTTGCGGCTGTCCGCACGGTAATGCCATCCCCCAGTTCCAGCATATCCCCAGGTTCAATTTCGGTAAAATGCAGGGCTGCCCCCATGTGTTCCAGGGGAACAGGAAAGTGGGGATGTCTCATAGTTCTCTTAATTGATGCCGCAAAAGAAACATTTCCCTTCCTTTCTCCGTAAAGACAAAAGCTGTTGCCTATGCGGAAAGCGGGCTGGAAGAAAGGAAAACCTTGTATATGATCCCAATGTACATGGGTGATAAAAATATCCCCGATGACAGGGCCCGGCTCCTGCATCAGCTTGGAGCCAAGGTTGGTAATCCCTGTTCCCGCATCCAGGATTATTAATCTCTTGCCGATTCTAACTTCTACACAGGGTGTGTTGCCCCCGTATATGACTGTCCTGGGTCCCGGCACCGGCCGGGATCCCCTGACACCCCAAAAGGTTATAGTAAAATCACTCAAAGTCATACCGTTACCTCACTAATTTTTCTATCAGCGGGCAGCTGCTGCGGTTTATAATTAAGGCTGCTGCGGATACAGTATTTTATACTTTATTTTATGCGGGTAGCTATTATAGTCTTCATAAACCGCCAGGTAGTTGTTTTCTTCAGGGTTATAGACTATTGCAGCATTTCCAAAGCCTTCTCCATCAGAATCAATTTCAACAGGCTCCCCAATTCCGGTACCATCTGCAGTGAACTTTTGGCCATATAACCTGTCGTATGCATCCCGCCATGCCACCAGACAGGAGCCGTCTGCAGTATTAATAGCCGCACTCGGCTCGTATTGATCTACCTCTGACTGATAAACAATAAATTCATCTTCCATATTTCCGTCGGTATTGAAGAACCTGCCGTATATATTGCTTATCCAGTCTTCATTGCGATTGTCCCCCCAGACCACCAGGATACGGCCGTCAGAATCCGCCACGACATCAGGATCAAATTGTTCTTCATCAGGCCGATTTTGATCAAGGGCAATCTCTTGAATGGCTCCTTCTGGCACCCCGTCTGCCCCGATGTACCGACCCAGGATATCATTGCTGTCCACAAAGGCCAGCAGATACTTATTGCCGGCAGCACTGTAGGCAAGAACCGAATCAGACTGGTACCAGTCCATGCTTACCAGGGTCTGCTTTTCGCCAATCTGCACACCATCCTGGTCAAGAAGCTGCCCGTAGATATCGTCTTGCAGGTCACCCCCTGCCTCCTCTTCCCAGGCAATCAGATAGTCACCGTTGGATGTATTGACAGCCACTGCTGGCCGCCCCTGACCATAGCCCATGCCCGTTGTTTCCGGACACACGGCAAAATTCCCAAAATCCCCGTAGGGTTCCCCTTCATCGTCCAGGATCTGGGCATATATCAAAGGCTCCTCATAGTTGGGATAATGCGACCAGGTTACCAGGAAATTATTATTCACAGGATTATATACTACTTTAGGCTCATTGCAGTAAATCTCCGCGGATATTGGAAACTCAGTGTCTTGTTCGCCGTCAGCGCTTATAAACCTGCCCCATATTCCGGGATTAGTGTCACCTATGATTTTCTCGTAAACCATTAAGTAGCGGTTATTCATGGGATCATAAGCCAGATCCGGGTTAGACCTTAATGTATAAGCTTCCAAGTTTTCCTCTATATCAATGGTTAAGAGAACAGGCAAGCCGTAATCGAAGTAAAACCATATTTTGTGGATACCATACTCCAGGCTGTTGAGATAGTCGCTTTTCAGGGTAATTGTTAATACATCACCATCTTCAGAAATAATATAATCTTCATCCCCCAAATAATCTATCTCTCCCCACACTTCTCTCCATACATAACAAATTTCATTTTCAAAGCTTTCAATGAGGAAGTCAGCATCCTCAAATGTCTCCGCAGTCCCGGACAGTACACCTGGCTCAATGGTATTCATGATACCCTGCCTGGTGGCATGCTTCACTACCCGGTCCCCACCGGTCATGGCTGTATATGCAAAATGCGGTATCGAAAAATAGTTGTCAAAGGCTATGGAGCTGTACAGCCCTACTTCCTCGCCCTGATCAATTACCTCTATCAACCATTCTCCCTCATGCTCCGGATCGCGGCGGGCGTACTTCAGCGCTCCTCCCGAATCACTCTCAGCATAGTAACTGATATGAGGGTTCCCATCATAATCGAGAACCAGCGAGGCATATTTGCCCACATCGCCTTCACTGTCATCCACCGTTTCAATGAACCACTCTTCGTCTAACCACATGGCGTACTTAAGATTTTTATTGACGGCATCATAATATGCCAGATGTATTGCAGTTGATTCATTATAAACAGCCTGAGAAACAGAAACATACTGGCCGTCGTCGTATCCCACCTGGTCATCGACTTCCATTATATCAAGTTCAGGATCCAGCAGGTCATTAATTACGGCAAGCTTCAGGGAACCGTCCTCCCCGCCGCTGCTATAATCATAGTAGGCAATATACGCCAGGCCATCCTCATCGAAGACCAGGGAAGAAGATTTTCCCGCATCGCTGTTTTCCCCGTCCACTGGGAAAGGATCACCCCAAGAATCAAGAATAATATCTATTGGATCTGTATCGAACCTGAAGTACAAATCACCGTTTTCCTCATCATAATAACTGACTCCGGTGCCATACTCACCGTTGTACATGATTGTATCAATGCTGGAAGCCGCAACTGTCACTCCTTCATCCCCAAAACTCTGGTGTGACCAATACTCTCCGTCGAACACATCGTATCCAAAGCAGCCGTTTAAATTATAAGAAATTAAGGAGTATTCATTTCCGTCAATCTTAACAATGGCTAAAGATCCCTGACTGCTGCCAATCTGGGGTTCTTCCTCTTCTTGCCAAGAACTGCCGTTCCAGTGCCGGTACTCCACCGAGCTAGCCTCAAAGATAATATGAGGCATCCCCTTACTATCCAGAGCTATATCCGTATACTCTCCATAATCGCCAATAATACTCTTATCCCAGTCGCCTTCTTCTTCATAGTCTGTAACAACCGTAACTGTAAAGCTCTTTACCGCAGGGAGATAACCCTCCTTGCTGGACCAACTTATGATAATCCGAACAGCATCATCAAGATAGGTGATGCGTTCGGATTTATCATTTTCTGGGATTCAATTGAGGTATAAACACAAAAAGGCGGGGACATCGAATGTACGATGCCACCGCCTTCCGCGATTAGCGTTGATTATTCCTTGCCTTTTTCGGCCTCCCTCTGGGCCTTCCATTCTGCAAACTCTCGTTTTCCCTCTTCGCTTTCAAAATACCTTTGAATCTCAGGAAGAAGAATTCGCGCCAGAGCCTCAACTTCGTGGCTTGGGATGCCAGTTCCGTAATCATTTTTTGTTTTCTTTCGAGCCATGCCGATCCTCCGTGATTATTCAATTTTCAAGGTGCAAATGCGTGGGATTAGTTCATTGTTCGATTGTCATTCCTCCCTCGTGTTTTGTGGATTCATCGGAAAGAGATAACTTCCGATACTAAAACACTGTCAAAGCTCCTGCTCATGTTTTTGAGTCTGGGACTTATCTTGCCTGCGCTGTTTATCCAATCCCGTTCCGCCGTGTAGCGTATAGTCCAGAGTTGCTTGACCTCGGCGTAGATAGGCTTCATCTCGATCTGTAGGGCTTCATATTCCTGCTTCAATGAGGCAAGCTCCTTGCGCCAAGGAGTGATAGGCAGCTTGCCCTCAGATGACAGGAACGGTTTCAGCTTTTGCTGCGCCATATAGAACCGGCGCAGAACTGCCTCATTCTCATGCTGGTATTTTTCTCGACCGCCCTTAAACTTGATGCTGTTCATTTTGTTGTAGACGGGCTTGCCCTCGGCATAATACTCTGTCATGCGAAGAAGGTCATCAACCTCTTTAATGCGTTCACTTTTAGATTTCGACGCCGCTTTCAAGCTGTCGATTTTCGCATCCAGAGTCCTCATATAATCCATCAGATCATCAACCGTGGTCAGATTATGAGCGGTCAGATAGCTGCGCAGAGCGGAAGCGTTTTTGAGATTTCCAACCTTTGCCCGGTTACTCCATGCTCCGGCGTTGCGCTCGGTCAGCTCGGCGTTTAGAAGCTCAATGAGAGTTGGCTCCCTCGGTTTCGCAAGCTCGACCTTGACCTCTTTGAGCAGGGAGAACAGCGCCGCGATTTTCTGCTTTGCCTCCCGAATGAGCTTGTTGGTCGCCCTTATCCATCGGTTTAGCTCGCCCTTTTCGGTTCGGATGCCCTTAGCCTCCATTGCCCGAACAGTCGGGCCTTCGTGCTTGGTGGGTATCAGGTCGATGCCTTGTCGTGCGTAGGAGCGATTGTCGATACGGCAGTCGAGACCCTTTTCGGCGAACTTGGTATTGCAAATTTCAGCCCACGCCTGACGCCATGCCTCCAAGGTTTCGGGGCTGCCCCAATCAGTGGTCGGTACGGCGTTGAACACATAGTTACCGGCCTCGTCTCGAATGCGATCGCCACCTTCGTCCAGCTCGTAAACGCGGTGCTGCTTCATACCCCACTTGCCGTTCTCGTCGATAGGACGGATAGGACAGAGGGCATGAAAATGGGGGTTCGGAATGCCGCCATCCTCGGTGTCAGGCTCGTGGATTGCGTAGTCGATGACCATGCCACGGCTCAGCAAATGCTCAGATAAAAACTGCCTCGCAAGAGCGATGTTCTCATCAAGAGAGAACTCGTTCTGCAAGGCAATGTCGAAGCTGTATGCAAGCTGGGCGTTCTTGCCGCGCTCGGCTTTCTCGGCGGTGTTCCATAAGGTTTGCCGGTCTTTATACTCGGCGGGGGCTTGGGGCGGCAAGAGGATGTCGGCAGTAACGACGCCCTTTTTTCGGGTGTAGTCGCTGACCTCGCCGTAGTATTCCCTATACAGTTTTTCGCCGGCACGATAAGCGGCGGAGGCAATGGCGGACTGACCGACGCTGCGCTTGACCTGCGTGACTGAGAAATGAAACAGCGCCATTATTCGACCTCCAGAGGTATGGCCTTCTCGTGATTTGTCACGGCGAACACCACGGCGGTTTTGGATTCCGGCAGGGATAGGATGTGCTCCATCATCGAATAGAACTCCACCTCGGTCAGCGGCTTGACCTCCGGCGTGATGCTCTCCACAGCAGCGCCTCGTGTGATAAGTCGATGATTACGTTTTCGCCTGTCGCCGGATTCCAAATAGTTTATGCGATTTTCTGTTCGTTGATTTTTGTGTTGCTCCTGTTTGAGCTGGTCTTGGATTTTAGCTTGCTCGATGAGTAGTTGTTCTCTGGTTTTCATCGTTATGACCTCCTCGTTTTTGATTTTAGAAATAAATAAAGACCGCCTCATTTGCGGTATGGGGATAGCTGCAAAGCAGCGCAAGGGGCGCAGCCCCTTGTACGGAGCGAAGCGACGCAAAACCGTTTTTGCTCCGCAGGACGCACGATGCAGGTCGCCAGACCATGTATAGAAGTGCGCCCTTGTTTCCAAGGGATCATTTCACGCCAGTGATGCCATGATGGTTTTGCTTCGCGTACTCGCTTGCCGTCCTTCGTCTTTCCTCGCCGTATGGAGCTGTCAGACGGAAGCAAAACCGGCCTTTCTCGATTTCAAAGCGCAGACCACCTTGCTCGTCGTCATCTGTCTGACGGCAATGCTTTGGGTGCTGAATGGCATAAGCGGCCAGCCTGGTTTTCAAGTCGGTGTTGTGGGTGAACACCTCGATAACGGGGCTGCTCTCGTCAAAATATATCTCCGTCGTCTTTTGCCTCTTTGTAAGTCCTGTTTTCATAAAACCTCCTGATTTTTGTGATTTTTCTTCGACCCTTGAGCCGGGAAAGTCGGCCTGCTTTTCGCTGGAAATGGCCCGGATGATGCGGAGTTCATTTGCGATGCGTCCATTGCCCAATTCTCAAATTTCACGGCTCTTGACCGGATTCTGCCCCTGACCCGTTGGTATGGCTTTTCAGCCAGATCAGCAGGTCATTTTTCATCACCAGCTTGCGGCCTCCGATGCGTAGAGTTGGGAAATCCGGGCGGTTCAGCAGATTGTACGCCCCGGCTTTTGAGAGATGCAGCGCCTCCGCGAGTTGCCCCGCGTCGAGCACATCCGGCATGGCTTCAAACGATTCTTTGTTCATTGCGATCCTCCTTTCCGGCATCAAAAAAGCAGCCACGATTATTTCGTGACTGCCCTGTGAGACCTATTCTTATTTTGTGTACTTGTCCAGAAACTTGCCGTATTCCCTGCCGATGAAATCATCGTACTGCCCGGCGAGCTTCTCGATGCGTTTGCTGACTGCGCTCGGCGTCTTGAAGCCGACCTTCTCGGCTATCTCCTTCAGCGTGTATCCCTCATAGCGCATTTTCATGATCTGTCTATCTGTTTCGGTCAGCTTACTCTTGAACTGTGCCATCTGCACTTCCGTAATTACCGTCGTCTCGAAAGCGGCGCGGGGATCAGCAAGGTCAAAGAGCATATCTCCGTCCAGTTTGACGCCGGATTCGCTGACGCCCTCCAGAGAGACATGTTGCGCTGTGCGGCTGTGTTCCCATGAGCGCATGAAGTCCCGCTTGTCTGTGTTCTTGCCGCGATTGTAATCGTCCGGTTGGCGCTCCCGCCATATCTCGTCGATCATCGGCTGCCAGTTCAGTTCTTTGACGATCATGTCTGTCAGATTGCCGATGAGATTTCCGAATTGCTGATAGCTCAACCACGGCAGCTCATCGTCCTTGTCCATGAGGAACAGCTTCTGAAAGCTCCACTCCATCTCTGTCTCGAACTTGCTGCGGAAATGCTTGATGGTCTCATAGGACAGCTGCCATAGCGGGAAGTCTCCGGAGTAGTGTGACCAGTCTCCGGGGATGTCATGGTATGTCCCGTCCTTGTGGGGAATCTGAAAATACTGCCACGCCGACCACGCATAGCAGTCCCATACTAGCTCGAGAAACGCATCCGACTCGATGAGCCCTTTGCTCTGCACAGAGTTAATCACCTGTGTGATATTACGCGGCAGCTCAAGATACTCCTTGCGCTTATCCACCAGCTCTTTCGGCAGCGCATAGAACAGCGTCAGCCATGACAGATAGCTGTCCTGCGGTATCTCAATGATTGCCTGCGGCAGCAGAACGATGAATCCCTTGGGGCCTTTGGCCATTTCCTCACCTCGTTTCCGGCGTTTGATCCACTCCTCCATAATATATGGGCGTGAGATGGAGCGAATTTTTCCATTATCTCATAATAATTTTGAAAATTTCTATTGAGTCGCTATTTGATCTCCTGCTCCAGTGCATCAAACTCCGGAGCACAAAAAAACTCACCCAGCGTGATGCCGAGACCATCGCAGAGTTTCTTGATGGTAACGATGGACACATCCCTGCGCCGCTCGTCCAGCATACTGTAAACCGTCGATGGCGTAACGCCTGCCAGCGTCGCCAGCTCGTTGAGTTTTATCTTTCGCGCCTCGCATATTTCCGCAAATCTGTTTGCCACTGTGTCCTTGACTGCCATACGAATCACCTCAGATACATAGTATCTGGATGTTCGCAACGGCGTATACGCACTTGCGTAATGCTGCAAAATATGATACGCTGGTGCGTACAGGAGTGATGGATATGGATAAGAAAAAGCTGCGAATTGCGGAGAACGCGCTGAGGCAAATCGCCATGCGCGATGGCAAGACCGTTTCAGAAGTGAGGAAAGAAATACAGAAGGCGATGCTCATCGGTCTGTGCAGCCAAGACCCGAAGGTACAGGCGTATTGGAAGCGCATACCGTGCGAGGGTGAGGTTCCGACGCCGGAGGAGGTCATTGCGTTCTTGGCTGATGAGGCGAAATAGCGGCAAAAGCGACAAAACTTCCAATAAAACGCAGATATTCATTGACTTTATTCGTGCTTTCGAGTAAAATATATTCTGCAATGAATATTTGGCAAGGCAGTCGAAAGGCTGTTCGCGCAAAGCTTCAGGGCCTGTTCCGGAAACGGTGGTCGCCAGCTGCACTATCGGACGATGATCGCCCCGCGTTTTGCGGGGCGATTTCTGCGTATTTGGAGGGTTTAGAAATGGATTATATGCTCGTCTCAGAGGCATCGAAAAAATGGGGTATCACCACACGCCGCATTCAAACGCTTCTCAAAGAGGGACGCATCCCCGGAACTGACCGAATGGGAACCATATGGGTTATACCAAAGGATGCGCAAAAGCCAGCCGATGCGAGAATAAAGAGCGGGAAGTACCGAAAAACAGGGCAATAGAAGTATCTGGGAGGAATTTTCAATGTCAATACCACGTAAAATTTCTGTGTGCTGCCCAAAATGTCACAGCACTTTTCCAGTGACAATATGGGACAGCGTGAACACAAATCTCTCAAAAGACTTGTCTCAGAAAATAATTAGCGGAGCGTTTTTTGATGCAAAGTGTCCAAAATGTGGATTTGTTGCGCATCTCGAATATGATCTCCTTTATCACGATATGGAGCACACTGCTTTCATTTGGGTTGTGCACAAGGATAATGACAAATATAAAGAGAAATTGCAAGAGATATGCGACTCCCAAGCCTCGGCTTTTAAACCTTCACCGGGGTACATCGTACGCGTCGTTGATGACATGAATCAATTGAGGGAAAAGGCTGCTGCTCTGGATGCCGGGCGGGATGACAGAATAATCGAGTTGTGCAAAATACTTCTCGCTGCAAGCATTAAAGATCAAAATCCGGATTTCATTGCAACGCACCTGTTCTATACATATCAAGGCGAGAAAGAGATTATGTATTGTTATGACACCAACGAGAATGAACTCCATTGTTATCTTGACGATGATTACTACAAAAAGGTTGAACGAATGTTTGCAAAGGCGTTCGAACAGATGGCTGAAGTCTTTCCGCCAGTTTATGATGCGGCGTGGGCAAAATGCTTTTTCAATTCCGCGGAAATTGATGATGTGTCGGCTATTTCAAACAACAGCTTTTGTGCAGATCCCTATAATGAGGTTGATAACCAATTAGCTCAAATTATTAGCGAACTTCAGGAATTGGATAAGAAGCTTAAGCTGGGCTGGGCGGACTCAATTATTGAGCAAGAATCAGCAGACAGCGGCATGACGCCGCAGCAATATAAGGTATTCCTCCGCTTGCAATATCAAAACAAACAATATCAGTATAATCAGATAATTGATCAGCATGGATTGGCTGGTATAAAAGAAAAGCAGATAATCGATAATTTTGATGAACGGAAAAGCACCTATTCCATATTGGAAAAAGTCGAGATAGATTTAAGGAAAAGAATACGTGAATCATCGAGGTGGAGTGGCTGTAAGCAGATTGCAGAGAGCGCCGAATATACCTTCTTTTGCTGCGATGGCGTTATGCTTCGCCAGGACAAAACCAGCGGCGTAGTGGTCTTCTTTGGAAAAGGCTCTACGACAGCTTGCGTGCATAATGGCTGGCTATATTGGTATGAGTGGGGCAGTATTTTATCTGATAAATATATATGTCGAAGAAGCTTAGACGGAAAAAGCGCAGAGAGGCTGGATTGGTTGAGCAACAAAAAAACAATGGAAGTCATGGGGCACTCTGCACATGAAGTTAGTGAAGATAAGGTCGTGGATATTATCTCAGATGGTGAGACGCTAATTGTTGAAGTACAAAGAATATCTGAAGGTGGCGGGAAATATCGGCTTCTTGCCACCGATATAAGCGGTGAGCTTAAGGTTGCCAGAGAAATAGTTGAAGGTGAAATGCGAGGGCTAATTCCAGATACCCCAAGACATATAAGCTGGCAAGAAAACAACTCAACGGATGCAAACGGTTCTACACGTAAAGAGAAAAAAATTACATTTCAAGATTTCCTAAAAAAGTATCGCAAGGATAATTAGTCAACTTGAACCTGTCGGATGTCTACTGATTAGCAATACTCTTTAACCTGAAGGTATGGTGCGGCGTTTGTTGACGTAAAAATAATCAATCATACGAAACGAGCAAATGAAAATGAGTACTATATGTTCAATTGCAACTATTATTGTTGCATTAGGTTCACTTATTTGGATTTTATCTATACTGTCTTTGGCTTTTAAAAGAGTGTTTCGAAAAGAGCGGTTTACCTTGTCTGAAACGTTGCCGCTAAAAAGCACATACGAGAACAACAAGGTAAAAACTTCCATAGTGATTATTATAGTGATTATACTTTTCTTGGCTGGGGATAAGACGTTTTTAGAGTTAATTGGGCATCATTCCTTGGAGTATGAAAACAGCGGTACATACTGCTACTATGTTGAACTTACTGAATACCATGGTGACAACACCTATACAGTGCCCGCACAAATCCGAGTTGAAGTCGATTCAGATGACGACGAAGAACACCGACATTATTGGCGCAACTATTATATTGAAAAAGTATATTTTGATAATGGGGAGTGCCTTGATTTTACAGAGAACCTCGAGGATGTTTCGTTATCGGGCACAGTTAGTCTTTATGACCAGTATGAGACAAAATGGAAATGCACACTACTGAATAAGCACGCATTTTGCCCTCATATTGAAGAAACCTCTCATGTTACAACAAGGAGTCTTGTTGAACTTATTTTTCTTTTGTTGATTGTGTTATACAATTGGATCGGCTGCATGGCTATTGATAAGAAGAATTGTGAGTTGCTAAAAGGGCCGCAAATAAGCACAAATCCGTCGAACAATGAAGAAGCTTCTAAATCAGCAGAAATGCATGAACAGCTTGATTTTGCAGCATCTGCACAAAATAATGCAAATAATAAAACTGGGTTTGATGTGTTTATAGACAAGTATAGAAAGGGCTGATTTTAATGCGTGAAGATGCTGAAAACAGAAGTTTATACCAGTCTCTTATAGAAATAGCGACGGAAGCATGGCGTTTTAAACGCGTTTTTGAACGTGCCATGTCAAAATTGGACGCTGGAGACAGCGCGCGATATCTCAGTCAATATTCTTGGTTTGGCAAAAAGGTTGAAGCGGCGCTTGAAAATGCGGGATTGCGAATTGTGAACATGGAAGGTCAATATTACGATGTAGGCATGGCGGCAACTCCACTAAACATTGATGACTTTGAACAGGAAGACAAGTTGTATGTGGAGCAGATGGTAGAGCCCATCATTATGGACGGTGATACCGTTGCAAAAAGTGGTTCGGTTATTTTAGGGAGGGTCGGCAAATGAAGCATTACATTGGTATAGATTTAGGGACGACAAACAGTGCAATCTGCTCCTATGACGGAGAAAATGTGCGCGTATGGAAAAGCCCAGAGCAAAATGATGTCACGCCCTCCGCTATCTTTGCTGACCGCCGGGGTAATCGTTATTACGGACGCCGTGCGTATGAAATGGCGCCGACCAACGATAAAAACGCCGCAACTTTATTTAAGCGCTATATGGGGACAAGTACAACCTTCGAGCTCGAATCCGCAAAAGTAACGCTTACGCCTGAGGAATGCAGTGCGGAAATTCTAAAGGTGTTGTTTGGATATCTGTCGGAAGAGATACGCAACGATTCTGATACGGCGACTGTGATTACGGTTCCCGCCGCATTCAACCAAATGAAAAAAGACGCTACGCTGGAGGCTGCGAGGCTGGCCGGTCTTGGGAAAGTTGCACTCATGCAGGAGCCCGTGGCCGCGATTATGAGCGTAATGCGTCTGAGCAAACAGGAAGGTATTTTCCTTATCTACGACCTTGGGGGCGGTACGTTTGACATTTCTGTAGCGGAAAACATTGGCGGAAAAGTAAATCTGTTGACGCAAGGCGGAAAAGAGATGTGCGGCGGAAGAGATTGGGATAAACTTATCCTCAACCGAATCATTGTGCCGTGGCTGAGGAATACATTTGAACTGCCCGAGGATCTCCTGACAAATTCCCAATATAAGCTGCTGCACCGATTAGCCCTGTTCGCTGCGGAGCAGGCCAAAATCGAGCTCTCATCCGCAGAGGAAACGACTATCCGTATGGATGAAAGCCGTTTGCGTAGCATGGACCTGGAAGGTGACGAGATTTATATTGATATACCTATTGTTCGCGCGGATCTCGACGCGTTAATCACGGATGTAATTGAGGACACAATTGAGGTTACCAGAGATACATTAAAGAAGGCTGGACTATCAGCAAGCGACATTGAAAAAATTGTATTTGTCGGTGGACCAACAAATTACAAGCCTTTGCGTGACAAGGTTTCTTCCGAACTGGCCTTGCCATCCAGTACAGATGTAAATCCCATGACAGCAGTAGCAGAGGGAGCAAGTATCTTTGCAGAATCAATTGACTGGACGAGTGAAAAACACAATCGTAAAGCTGCTAATGCGGAGATGGTTACCGGCTTGGATATTTCCTTCAGGTATGAGGCAAGAACATCCGCTCCTACTGCACATATAGCATTTATTATTAATCATGCTGATAACTTAACGGCGGAAATAACAAGTGCAGACACGGGATGGTCTTCTGGCCGTATCGCTCTTAATAGTGACGTGATTCTGGATTTGCCGCTTTCAAATAGCGGGGAGAATAAATTTGATATTGTTGTCTTTGACACATTTGGCAAAGCTCTCCCTATCAAAGAAAACCGCATTATCATCACAAAAACAATGGCCACGGTAGGCGCTATACCGGCATCTCACTCCATTGCTATCAAGGCTCTTGATAAGCTCGGCGGTATTTCTGTGCCGGTTTACCTTGTTCGAGAAGGTGATTCTCTGCCAAAAAAAGGGCGCGAAGTTCTGAAGGCCGGACAAACACTTAAGGCCGGTTCTCACGATGCGCTTATGTTCTCCATTTGGGAGGGTGAAATACAGCAGCCCGTGGACGACAACCGTTTTATTGGAACATACAAAATTGTTGGAACAGATTTTGAAAGCGGAATAATCCCTACAGGGGCCGAAATTATATGCGAATACGAAATGGCAGATTCCGGTGCAATACACTTAGGGGTCTCTGTGCCCTGCATAGGCGCTGATTTCGGTGACAGGAACTTCTACTCAAGGCAAGAAGGGCAAATCAACTTAACTGATACAGACCGCATTGCAGACGATGGGCATAGTATTCTCGAACGAATTGACGCAATGGCCGAAAAGATTGCCGATCCCAGACTTGATAAAGCGCGTGAAAAGGCTGAAAAAGCGGCGTCAATCGGAGCGGAAGAACATGATCAGGAAGATGTGCAGGCAGTATACAATGAGCTTCTTGAGTCAAAGAAGCAGCTTGCCGCTGTTAGAAAAGAGCATTTGAAAGAAATCCGAACAATGGATTTGGAAAGCTGTGTGGCATTTTTTAACGAAGTCGTCCGCCAATACGCAAAGCCGTCTGAGAGCGAAGCCTTTGATAATCTTTCGCGTGCGGCACAACGCTCCATAGATAGGAACGAGGCTGACTTTGATAATCAAATCAGCGAATTAAGAGGGAAAAACTTTGCAATCCTGTGGAGACAGGACTGGTTTGTGATCGATCGGTTTAACTGGATGATTCAAAATCCCTACAATTTTTCCGACCGTATGCGGTTTGAAGACTTAAAGCGTGCAGGACAGCAGTATATACAAAAGGATCAGATTGAAGAACTGCGCTCTGTATTTGTTGAACTCTCGCGTATGCAAATTACAGAGACCATTGGTGAAAATATGTTTGATGACGTAAATATCATCAAGGGGTGATTGTATTGGCCGCAAAGTGTTGGTTACCGCGTGGATTTCAACTTCCTGATGGGTCAAAATCCAGAAAACTACTGTCCTGTGGAGACAATTGGCAGATTATTCTAACAAGCACAGAAAATACTGTGCTTGCGGTGACGTGCGCACTGCTTAAAAAATGGATAGCTGCAAACCTAATTGGCGAAAAAGCGTTTTCCTTTGTGGAGACCGCTCATGGAAGTTTTTGCGTATTCATTGGAAAGCACGACTATTTGATATCATCCGTGCAGCAAGGGCCATATCCAAACACAAATATAGAGGCGCGTGCTTTTGCCATCGCACTAAGGGAGACTCGGAAAATCATCGGGGACATTTCACTACACGATGCCGTTTATATTGAGCAAATCTCACGTCTTTTGCCTACATATACATTAACTGCCAGCATGGATGACGAGACCGTTCTTGGCACATGGCTTTCCGCGGGTGTGCAGATTTCAACTGCATCTTACCGCAGGCTATGTAAGCTGCTTGAATGGATGGATGAACGAGAGGTTCGTGCTATCATTGATGAGGCTGATTTATCAGAAAGTCACGGAGACTCCCTTGTCAAGCGTCAGGAACAAACGCGATCCAAATCCGAAGACCCAACGCACATTTCTCCGACAGGAACAATGTTAGCTCCAGATGCTCATTTTTCGCTTCCCGGAAGACCGGAGTTGGAATTATTCTTCAATGAGCATGTCGTCGAGATAATTGCCAATGAGGAAAAATATCGGCGCATGGGAATCGATTTCCCTGCCGCAATTGCATTGCATGGCCCTCCGGGCTGTGGCAAAACATTTGCAGTGGAGAGGCTGATTGAGTTTCTTGACTGGCCGAGTTATTCCATTGACTCCGGAAGCATCGGGAGCCCCTATATTCACGATACCAGCAAGAAGATTGCAGAGGTATTTGATAAGGCTATTGATAATGCACCTTCCGTTGTCGTTATCGATGAGATGGAAGCCTTTCTTACGGATCGGAGTGTAGGACAAGCATCTGGTATGCACCATGTTGAGGAAGTCACTGAGTTCCTGCGCAGGATACCGGAAGCAACAAAAAGCAGAGTGTTGGTCATTGCAATGACCAACATGGTAGACTCCATCGATCCCGCGATTCTTCGCCGCGGAAGATTTGACCATTTAATTGAAGTGAAGATGCCATCTGCCGACGAAGTAGCATCACTTCTTCAGTCCCTGTTTTCACGGCTTCCAATTCAAGATGACGTAGAGCTTCAAGCTTTGGCCGAAAAGCTAAAAGGGCGTCCCATGTCAGATGTCGCATTTGTTGTAAAAGAAGCCGGGCGGATTGCTGTCAAAAGCGGGAAGGAATCCATAGACCGTACCGCACTGGAGACGGCTTGCAGTCTCTTGCCTCCAGCTAAAGGTCAAGTGCGGAAAATAGGATTTAGTATAGAGACAGAGCATGAATCTGTTTGAAAATCCGTTTTATGTGCTGGGGGCATCTCTTATCTAAATCAACTTCTGGCGCTGCTCTCGCGATTTCCGGACACTCTGATTGACGAGGTGGTACTGAGCATTGCAAAGCAATTTGACGATATATCCATTCAGCACACAACGGAGGCCATCAATGCCGCCCGGGCTGATGCTGGTTTTAGTGAAATCGAGGATACCCCGACGATGGAGTCCGCGCTGCAGTTATATGTGGATGAAGTAATTGTGGCATAGTTTGATGGCAGACAAATCGGCTTTGCAGACCACGCGACAAAAGCTCGGTGTTTTTTCTGGGAAAGAGAAGCGGGCGATCGATAAGAGAATTTCAGAAATCAATCAAGAGCTGAATAATTTATTAGTTATTGTTTTGAGGGAGAGACTTACTGTGGACATTTTTGAAAATCCATTTTATATATTGGGTGCAGCCCCACAAGATAATAGGCGCAGACTATCTGCTTTGGCGGAAGGAAAAGCTCTTTTGCTTGATGCCGATCTTGTTGCGGAAGCTCGTGGTGTACTCACAACACCCTCCAAGCGGCTAAACGCTGAGATCCGATGGTTTCCTGGGGTGAGTAGTGAAGACGCCACGGAAATCGCAGATTACTGCATAGCTCTCAAAACTGGGCGCAACGCTGTCGAACCAGAATTGTTAGATGCTGGAATGTTGGCCGATTTAAACATCAAGCTGTACTCTTTCCCGTTTAAACCTTTTGCGGACTTTTTTCAACTCAAATATGCTGTGCTGGAAATCAGCAGATTGTTTGCGGACATAGACATTGACAATCTCATAGATGAAATAAACAAAGACCGTACAACGGCGGGCTTTTCAATGATCAATACAACTGGTGAGCTTGAAGACGCGCTGCGCGATTATAGAAATGATTTACGGAAAACCATATCAACTCGCCTGTCGGAATTGCCTAAAAGAGACTATGTTGAGCTGATTACGCTTCTCGCCGAAAAGTATTCTTCTGCCAATGATCGATACAGTGGCCACGCTGTCTTGGAAGATATTGTCTCCGATTATGAGCTGCAAATGATGCCAGAAATTGATGGCCAAAAGCAGCAGATTATCGAGATGGCATCATTTATTGAGAAAGGCGCTGCGGAAATTCGCATCCATGACGCAGTTGGCGATATCATAGCATCCGTTACTGCCTGGGATGCTCTGGCACAGCCCCTTCAGCTTGTCTCTCAAGGACGCGGACAAAAGCATGAGGCGAGTGAGGAAATTGCCCATTCTATCAGAGAGTTAGCGGTAGCCTTACACAATGACTATGGAGAGACTGAAGAAGCGCTCAGACTTACGGAGGCGCTTAAGCGGTCTTTTGCGGAATTGCCCGATTTTGCAGAAAGAATAGACGACGATGCAAGAACCTTATATCGGCTGAAACGAGAGAACGAAGATAACGAAAAAGCACAGGAAGTATTATCCGGGATTGAGGCCATAAAAAAAGCTGCCTATTCTCTAAAACTATCAGTAACCAGCACAAGCGTAGAAGAGTTCATTTCTCGTGTAAAAAAACTTGACGCACAGATTAAGGCACTCAATATTGACGCAGACCTTTGCACTAAGCTTAGAGAAAATCTCTGCTACACAGCAAGAGAATCTGCCATTAATTTACATAATGATAGACAAGAGACATCTTTTGCGTTGACCCTTGCCACGGCATTACTTAACCAGTTTCATGATATTCCTACTTTAAAAGCAAAGCTGACAGATGATGTGAGTACGCTAACGCAGCAGAGTGCTGAGCTCCAAGCAAGAAATGCACATCAAAAAAGCGAAAACATTGGATGCTTAGTTGTGATAGGCATCATCGTGTTAATAGTCATTCTATCTTCCATTGGACATGGCAGTAACTCTGGTTCAAATATGAGTGCACCTAATAACGCTTCCAATACTACAGCTTCTACCGAAACGGTGTTCTCAAACAGTTCTACATCAGGAACAAAAGTATATGCAAATATTGTCTCAATTTGGCCTGCGATTGGCATTTATACCGAAAGTTCAAGTAATTACTCAAATTTCGTGTGCGAATGCAAGACTTCTGCAGGGACAACGGTTTGGGTTTATATGACTGTCACAGAATACAAAAACAATTTTGATTCTTCTGCTTCTGCAAGCGTTTCTGCTGCATATGCAGATGAGGTTACTTATTCAACCGCTGTGAAAATACACGGAACGGTAAAAAAAGCTGATAACATAATGTCAGGGCTGTCATCCGATACCGCAACAATGGTAATTGACTTTAGTTCATTGGACGATTAATTCAAGGCATATTTGATTGCGGTTTTTGGGGCGCGTAAAGAACGCAATTACAGTGTTGCGACAAATAGCCCTCGGTCAACACAAATATTGGGTTGCGCCATTATGTTAATAAAGAATTGACTCGCAACCCTCATTCTGATATAATCTCCGTATACGGAGGTGGTGCAAATGAAAGTCATTGGCGAGCGTATACGCTCGTTGCGGGAAAGCATCGGCCTTTCTCAGATGAAAATGGCAAAAAAGTTTGGCCTTGCGCAGTCCAGCGTGTTTCGTTATGAGTCCGGTGAAACGATGGTGCCGCCGGCGGTGTTGCTCCGGTATGCAGATCATTTTGATGTGTCAATGGATTACATCTATGGCCGTACTGATGATCCCCATGGCGCATCATATGAGGCTAAGCCCAAGATTGAAGAGATTAATCCGGAGATGGACAAGTTCATCGAGATGTGCTTTGACCCCGGTTCGCCTATGAATGAACGGCTAAAGGATACGCTCAAAAAGATGATGAAGGAGGACGCAAAAAATGGCTGACAGAAGATACAAAGCGACTATAGACGCCAATGGCAATCAGATTGCAGTCATTTCTTCCGGTGATGCTAACGACTTCATCTCTTTGACTGACATCGCAAAATACAAAAGCGATGATCCTACAGCTACCATCCAGAACTGGATGCGCAACAAGGACGTCATTGAGTTTCTTGGTTTGTGGGAGCAATTGAACAACCCTGATTTTAACCCCCTCGAATTCGAGGTGTTTAGAAACGCTGCCGGGTCAAATGCATTCACGCTTTCTCCCCAAAAGTGGATTAGAGCCACTCACGCGATTGGCATCATTTCCAAAGCCGGACGGTACGGAGGAACTTTCGCGCACAAGGATATCGCATTCGAGTTCGCGTCCTGGATTTCCGCTGAGTTTAAGCTGTACATAATCAAGGACTATCAACGATTAAAGGACGATGAAAACAGCCGGTTGGCTCTTGGCTGGAACTTGAGCAGAACGCTTTCAAAAATCAATTACAGAATCCATACTGACGCCATCAAGGGCAACTTGATTCCGCCGGAGCTGTCACCGGCTAAGATATCTTTCACTTACGCCAGCGAAGCGGATGTCCTTAATGTCGCACTGTTCGGCATGACCGCAAGAGAATGGCGGAGCGCAAACCATGAGTTGAAAGGCAATATTCGCGACGAAGCAACGCTCCAGCAGTTAATTGCTTTGTCCAATATGGAAGCGATGAATGCGGAGTTTATACGACAGGGGCTTTCTCAAAGTGACCGCTTAATCAGATTGCATCAGAGCGCCATTCAAATGATGCAATCATTGATAGACAATCCAAGCATCAAGCAATTGCCGGAGGGCGGTGACGACAAATGAACGGCGTCATCTACGCCCGCTACTCCAGCGAGGGACAGCGCGAGGAATCCATTGAAGGACAGATTCGCGAGTGTACCGAATACTGCGACAAAAACGGCATCACCGTCATAAGCACCTACATAGACCGCGCTCTCTCCGCCAAGACTGACCACCGCCCGGAGTTTCAACGCATGATCAAGGACAGCGCCAAGGGCGTGTTTGATGTAGTGATAGTCTGGAAGCTGGACAGGTTTTCCCGCAACCGCTATGACAGCGCGCACTATAAGGCTGCGCTAAAAAAGAACGGCGTTCGTGTTCTGTCTGCGAAGGAGAACATCGCAGAGGGGCCGGAGGGCATCATTCTCGAATCCATGCTTGAGGGCATGGCGGAATACTACTCAGCCGAGCTGTCGGTCAAGGTCATCCGCGGTCACACGGAAAACGCGCTGAAATGCAAATACAACGGCGGCACGCCCACCTTCGGCTATGTGATAGACGCGGAACGCCATTATCAGCTTGACCCAAGCCGCGCGTCGGTGGTACTGGATATCTTCAAGGCCTACGATTCCGGCAAGACGATGAAGGAAATCGCCGACACGCTTTGCGAGTTGAACATCACGACTGTCCGAGGAAAACCGGCTGATTTGAATTTCGTCTCTGGAGTTCTCCATAACCGCAAGTACATCGGCGAATACCGCTATCGGGACATCGTGACGCCGGGCGGCATCCCGACAATTGTTCCCGAAGATTTGTTTGAGCGTGTGCAGGAACGCATGGCAAAAAACAAACGAGCCCCGGCCCGTCACAAAGCCGAGGATGACTATCTGCTAACAACTAAGCTATTTTGCGGAACCTGTAAATCCTTCATGGTCGGCGAGAGCGGGACAAGCTCGAATCAGAATAAATATCACTATTATCGCTGTGTTAATACGAAAAAGCGGAAAACCTGTGACGCGAAACGAAAAACCGTCAAAAAGCTGCCGATTGAGGATGCGGTCATCAATGCAGTCATGGAGCGCATTATGGACAACGCCTTTGTTGAGTATGTGGCCGATATGGTGATGAAACTTCAGACTAAAGAAAGTAGTGAACTCCCCGCGCTCCGTCAGCAGCTTTCCGAGACCGAAAAGGGCATCGACAATATGCTCAACGCGATTCAGGCAGGCGTACTAAATTCCTCCACCAAGCAGCGGCTTGACGATTTGGAAAAGGCGAAGGAAAGAATTGAACTGAGCATAGCCCAAGAGGAAATGCAGCGGCCCATGTTCACGCGGGAACAGGTGATCTTCTGGCTCTGCCGCTTCCGCAAACTGGACGTGACAACTCTTGCCGGACGCAGAAAACTGATCGACAGCTTTGTGAACTCTGTGGTCGTGTACGACGATTATATCTTAATCACCTTCAACTACAAAGACGGCACCAAAACCGTCTCGTTCAAGGATATAGAAAGTTCGGATTTATCATCCCTTGGGGGCAGTTACGGTTACCGTAGTACTGCCTGACTCCAGGCCTTCTATAACGAGGTAGTTCTCGTCAAAGTAAGCTTCGGCTATGTTCTCATCCTCTACCTCCACTTCCAGCTCCACATCGTCAGCGGGCTCGGTCTCTATATTACACGTCCAGGGCAGTTCATCGCCGAGCTGCAATTGGACGTTATTCAGCTGAGAAGTTATTACTAACTGCGGCAAGTCATCGTCCTCATCATCACCATCTCCCGGTTCTTCATTACCATTTCCCCGATCATCATCATCATCGTCGTCATTCCCCCGATCGGTGGTTGGCGTGCTTCCGCCCGAGGTATCGTTGTCATACCGGATGTTCTGCTCAAGTTCCTCCTGCTGCCTTTCTTGCTGTTCCTGCTGTTCCTCTCTGGCCTTTTCAATCTTCTCCTCCAGGTTCTGCAGGATTTCGGGATTAATCAGATCAGGCTGCTGGATACTGATTTCCTGCAATGTTTCCAGAACAAATAAGCCCAGTTCTACTTCCTCTGTCAGGGTCTCCAGGCCATACCTTCCGGGGTCGCTAATATCCCCTGTCTGAACAAATATCTGATTAGGCTGAACCTCAATCTCCACTTCCCGGGTAACGGTAGTTCCGTCTTCCAGGGTTACCAACTGGGGAACAGTAACAAAAACATTACCTTCCAAGGTCACCACTTTAGCCTGCCCGCCGGAGGCTAAACTGACAAAGAACTGGGTTCCTCTGACCCCCATTACGGCGGTAGGAGTGCGGATTTCATACTTGGCATCGGGGCTAAGCTTGCCTTTGACATTGGTATAGACCTGGCCTGCCTTCAGATTCAGCGAGGTTTTATCAGCATTATTCTCAGCGGACTGCACCAATTCACTGATCATAATCCGGCTGTTTTCACCAATCTTCAGCTCTTTATCCTCGGCTAATTCCAGGGTAACCCGCCCGTCTTTGCCGGTAATGATAGTGTCTCCTTGGGTCAGGCCCATGCCTTTAAAGGCTGGGAAGTTTTTTTCGCCGCCTGCCCGCAATATCTTAACATCCCCCTGGGCTGCCGTTATTTTGGCAACCCGCAGGGTATCCGCATCCACAACCAGGTTCCCCGCAAGATTAATTCCGGGCATGACCACGGACAGTAAAAGCACTGCTATCAGCAACCAGCTAATTCTTTTCATTTATTCCACCCCCTGACTATCCGTAATGACAACAGCCCGGTACTTGGGCACCCACTCCACTTTATAACCCATATTCTCGGCCAGGTATCGCAAACCTGCCAAAGTATAGCGTTATTGTTCTTCAGGTTTGGATCCAAGGCAGTAAACACCTTTTGCCAGTTTCCTTTAGTTATGGTAATTGTGCCGTCTGCTGTCCAATCAACCCGGTACCCCAGCTTCTCGCAGAAATCCCGCAGGGGCACTATGGTCCGCCCTTCCTGGATATAAGGCTTGTTATTGGCATCCGGCTCCAGTCTGACTCCATTGACCCAAATCTGAACCTCTTCCGAAGGAGGAGCAAAGTTGGGGAGGGCCTTCGACTCGGCAGGATTGAAGGGCATCTGCCAAATAAGGTTATTGTCTGCATCAGCTATGTATAAATTCTTATTATAATAAACCACACCTGCAGGGCTGCCCAAAACAGCCTGGTAAAGGGGACCCGGAGCCTTGCCGTTTTCACCCGTTCCCACCAGGGTTATTACCCGGCCATTGCTGAGGACAGCTCTAATCCTGGAATTCCAGGTATCGGCAATAATCAACGTCCCGTTCTCCAGAACCGTTATCCCCTTGGGAAAATTAAAAGCTGCTTCTGTCCCTGAGCCGTCCCGAAAACTGCCTTGAATGTAGTTTGTCCCTGATAACTGCACCCCTTGGGTTCCGGCTACAGTTTCCACCCTGTCTTTGTCCGCCTTGCGGATCAATTGGTTACCGCTGTCAACTATATATAAATTGTCCTGACTGTCCATGGCCAGGGCTGCAGGCTCGTTGAATACAGCCTCTCCCAAAGACCCGTCCCGGTAACCCGCCTCTCCTGTGTTTTTTCCGGCATAGGTGGTTACCAAACCTTGGGTCGAAATTTTCCGTATCACATTATTTAAGGTATCGGCTACATAAAGATTACCGGCCTTGTCAAGGGCTAATCCGCCGGGGGCATTGAACTGCGCCTCCCTGACCGAACCGTTTCTGAAACCCGCCTTCCCTGTTCCGGCATAGGTGGTTACCTTCCCTTTGGAAATTTTACGAATGACGTTGTTTCCTGTATCTGCCACATAGATTGTGCCCTGACCGTCAACAACCACCGCCCGGGGCTTTTTGAACACTGCCTTGTCCGCATCTCCATCGAGCAAGCCGCCCAGGGGAAAGCCATATAAGTCAGTGCCCCTGATGCTGCCTGCCACCGTACTCACCATACCATCAGCAATAACTCTGATACTATTGTTGTAGCAGTCAGCCACATAGATCCGGCCTTGGCTGTCCACGGCCAAGCCATAGGGGGTGTTGAAGCCTGCTTCCTCAGGCAGGCCATCGGCCTTTTCCGGTATACCGCTGCCGGCCAGAACCCCCAAGGCTGGTTCTTCCGCCAGAAGAGGCAGAGGACAAGCCATGAGGGACAAGGCTAGAAAGCCCGCAAGTACCGCCTTGGCAGTATGTATGAAGAGTTTATCTCCCATAAAATAACACCTCGATATAAAAAAATCATAGTAACTAATTATATTCCCTTTTATTGTAGCATTTTCCTGCCAATAATTGTCGAATTTTTCTTATAATTGTCGAGTTTTTTTAAAATAACAAAATAAAACCGCGGGTGAGACCGCGGCGAGGGTTCCGGGGGGATTCTATACGGCACACTCCACATGTGATAGTTAGTCTTTTTAGAAAATATGTCCACCAAGCCTTTGAAAACCGCTAAAAAAGAGGCTTTTCTCCTGTTACCATGCGGGTTTAAGCGTCTTTGACATTAGTCTTAATGATACAACCCCATTTCAATCTCGATTAGTCTATTTCGCTATTTTCTGGTGATTTCGTACCGACAAATCTGATTATTATTCGCTTTAGTGGCAAAAGAGCTACTCTCAAATACAAATTCCATATAGAGGCTAGTTCACAAGGTGTCACTTCCACATTTTTCTATTATCAAGCATTTCTTTCAGGTGTTCATAAAGCGGATGGTCAGAATGAAACGGACGAAAAAAACTAGCCTTTTTGTGTACTTTATCATTAAAGTTTTTAATATGTGCCTTAATCATTTCATAGCGAACAACAACATCGTTGTCATTAGCAAACTCTTTAAGTTTGGAAACAAGCCGAGCAGAATTCACCACATCAATGATAAACACCCCAAAAAAGAGGCCTATAACAAAAGAAAAAGCTAAATTCTCCGACAACCAATTTAATGCAACGTGGATGTGAGGATGGATTAAGAAATAGTAAATTGCTCCTAAAAGAGCCCAAGCAACAGAATACTTAGGACAGATAATTCCTTTATAATTTTTCCATTCATCACTATAATCCCACAGACGTAATTTAAATAATTTCAGGCATCCAATACCTGCTATGTACTCAAGTACTGTCAAAGAAATAGCCGCAAGTGCGAAAAGAATAGCCTTGTTCCACCAAAGGGTTACTGAGGAAACATTCTGTTCCAAGGAAGCCATGAGAAACAGAATGCACAACCCAAAGCCATATAGTGGCACATACGGCCCTGTGCAAAAACCTGGATTTATCCATTTGCGCTCTGGATTTGCCTTAGAGATGAATCGTCGAAAGAACAACTCTAACACCCAACCAAGATTTGCTCCTATAAAAAATAGGAATGCTAAAATCAAAAATAGACTCATACTTTATCACCAATGACAAACCTTCTCAAAATCTTTCGGTTTGTCATTTTCTCCTTTCGTTAAATTCTTGTTTCGTTTAGAACTGTACTTCGTACTTTTCCTTTGCTTTCCTCTTTCAGTCTCAATCACGCTTGAACGCTTTTCCTTTTCTGCCTGCACTGCATAAAAAATGCTCTTTGACAGTATCGGCGGATGATTGTCCTGGGATAAATAGCTTGCAGTGCTTTCATCCGACTTCATAATCAGCGCTTCACCGATATATTTCTCGTTGCTGAGAAGTGTATCTATCGTACGTTTATACCACACTTCCTTACCGGTTGGGGAAGGTATCTTCCTGGACTCCAGTTCCTTGATAATCCCACCGATGCTGTAGCCTTGCAGGTAAAAGCTGAAGATAAGCCTTACATTCTCGGCCTGCTCATCATCGATGGTAAGCATACCGTCCTTATCGTGTGTATAGCCGTAGCATTTTCTTTGATAAAGCTTTGATGTACCGGTCTTTGCTCGTAAGTTAAGGCCTATCTTGATATTGGCACTGCGAGACTCGTTTTCAGCCTGTGCGATGGATTCAATGATGGAGATCATAAGGCTACTGTCAACAGTCTTGGTATCTAGCTTTTCTTCCATAAAGATGACTCTTACATCGTGAGTCTTTAACTGCTGAAGTGCATCTAACACAGTAACCGTATCCCTGCCAAAACGGCTGATATTCTTTACGATTACAAGTTTAATCTTCTTTTGCTTACAATCTTGAATCAGACGCTTAAATTCCGGTCTTGCAGAATCACCTTTACTGCTTGCGACCTCTATATAAGTATCGGCAAGCTTCCATTCATCAAAGAGGGCTACATGGCGTGTCAAAGCAGAAACCTGCGCAAAGAGACTATTCAGCTGTTCTTTAGCCGATGTACTTACCCTGCAATATATGCCAACCGGAATAACATCCCGTTGCGGTCTGGCAGGAATGTATTGCACCATTTTATTCTCGCTCATACGGTTTTACCCTCCTTTCGTCTAATCATCTTTATCATAAATGGTATTTAGTCAAAACGATACACAAAACAGTAAAATCACAATATCTTGTGCTTTGAAATACCACCAATCACTACTTATTGCGTGACATCAATGCTACCGTCTCAACATGCACCGTATGCGGGAACATATCTACCGGCTGTACCTCTCTAACCCGATAGCCCCACTCCGACAGATATTTCAGATCCCTGGCCAGGGTTGCCGGATTACAGGATACATATACAACTTTTTCAGGACCCATTTCTGCAATTACCTCAAGCAGCTTCTCGTCACAGCCCTTTCTTGGAGGGTCTACTACTATTACGTCTGCTTCGATGCCCTTCCTGTACAATTCGGGTATCACAGTCTCAGACTCGCCTGTTATGAATTCTACATTTTCAATTCCGTTAAGCCTTGCATTTTCTTTGGCATTTTCTATTGCCTGGGGAACTACTTCCACTCCATAGACTTTCATTGCTTTCTTGCTTAAGAATAATGATATTGTACCTATACCGCAGTATGCATCGAATACCACTTCTCCACCTTTTAAATCTGCATATTCCAGAGCCTTTCCGTACAATACCTCTGTCTGAACGGGATTTACCTGGAAAAAGGAAAGGGGGGATATCCTGAACTTGAACTCGCCTATATAGTCATAAATAGCTTCTTCTCCATATATTACAATGTTCCTGTCGCCTAATACAACATTTGTTTTCTTTTTATTGATATTCAGTACCACGCTTTTCAGCCCGTCAACCCTTGCCCTCATCATTTCAACCAGGGCTTTGGCGCAGGGAAGGGTATCTCCGTTAATCACAATACAGGCCATCACTTCGCCGGTCCTGAAGCCTTTTCTGGTCACTACATGCCTGATGAGGCCTTTCCCTGTATTTTCATCATACACGCTGATATCATATTTCTTTATGAATTCTCTGACTGTCTGAATGACGTTATCGTTGACAGCATCCTGAATTGAGCATTGAGGGGTATCAATTATCTCATGGCTCCTGTTTGCATAAAAGCCTATCTTCACATCCCTGTCCATTCCTACGGGAAACTGTGCTTTATTCCTATATCGCCAAGAGTCCTTCATTCCTATTGCATCATTTACGGAAACGCCTTTAAACCCTCCGATCCGTTCCAGAGCATCCTTCACCTGGAGGGTTTTGTACCGAAGCTGTGCTTCATAGCTCATATGCTGCAGCTGACAGCCCCCGCACCTTTTTACGACTCCGCAGGAAGGTTCAATCCTGCAGGCTGCAGCCTTCAGTGTCTTCAGCAGCTTGCCGAAGGCATAGCTCTTCAATACTTTTACTATTCTTATCTCCGACTGTTCTTTAGGAAGTGCGCCTTCCACAAACACTGTAAACCCTTCTATTTTTGCCACTCCAAGGCCTTCACTGGTAAGTCCGGTTATATCAACTATATAATTCCGGTTCTTTTCCACCGGTATCGTTTTTTCCATCGACTTTTCTCCCCAATTGAATATTTGAGCTGGTCTTTTCCATTTCCATCTTAATATTTTCAAGCTCCTTTTTCAATAGTCTCTGCTCTCTAATTATTTGGTCCGTCTTCATGTGCAGATCCTCAAGTATTATTTCGGATTTCAGATTTATAAGGTACTCATTTTCCGAGTGTAATCTGTCTTTCTGGGCTTCCCTGTTCTGGCTCATCATTATAATAGGCGCCTGTATCGAAGCAATGCAGCCGAGTACAAGATTCAGAAACACATATGGGTAACGATCGAAAGGCTTATCCAGAACAATCTTGGAATTAATAAACGCCCATGCCAGTACTACAATAGCAAAGAATCCGAGAAATGACCAGCTTCCTGCAAACCTGGCGATTTTGTCAGCCATCCTTTCACCAAAAGTCAGTGTCTTGCTCAGTTCCTTATTAATGTCCAATGACCTCTTCCCTCTGATAAGCTCGTGAATTTGTTCCTCCCGTTCTTCTTCATCGGAGATTATAATGTCTTTCAGATCATTCTTATCCATAGTCACACTCTCCAACACTTTTAGCAATATTTTTGCTTATATGAAAATAAATATACAGTGATAAAATTCACTGCACATTTCTCACATCCTTCAGATTAGTTTTCAGCTCTCTCAGGCAGAGCTGAATATTTCCAAGGCATACTTTCAGTTCTTTTATGTATTCCTTATTTTCATATGTGTTGCCCTTAATAAGCTTTATTATTGTATTCTCCAGCCTTTTTAGTATTTTCCTGTCCTCACTTCCAATTACAAGCTTAATTGAAAGGCGAGATGCCACTTTGTAAATCGAAATGCAATGTTTGTAACCGACAAGTGAATATTTGTAAACGAAACGCAGCTTTTGTAACCGAGATGCTACCTTTGTAAATGAAAAGCCATTTTTGTAACCAAAATGCAGTTTGATTTTATGGTTTTTCTACGGTATGATAATAGAAAATTGCATGCCAAACGGAGGTCAATTCCCTCTCGATTTTTTTGTAATCGGAGAATCGACCCCTGCTTTATGGGTTAGCATGGATAGTTGGCGGCAGTTTTTTAGTTCTATCTTTTGAGAAGAGTTGGTTTTAACAGGATGTCATCGGCTGCTACCGGAGAACATCCAAGCTTGTGTAGAACCTCTTCTCCGTGGTAGAAGCTGAACGTTTCGTATGGGCTACGATTGTTCAGCTTTTTTCTTTTGTAGGAATTGATGTGGTTCATCATCCGAGTGATATCCTCCTGCTCCAAGTTATTGAAGCATGTCCCCTTGGGGAGCACCCTGCGAATCAGGCTGTGATTGACTTCAATGGCGCCTTTCTGGTGAGGACTGCCTGCATCACAGTAATAAATATACGTTCGCAAAGTGCCGTTCTGATAAGGTCCGTATTCGATGGCCTTGGGATTAGAAAACTCACTGCCGTTGTCTGTCAGAATAACAGGGAATAGCTTTCTAAACAGTTCACGCTCTAACTTTTGATCGAGGTCATTGAATATATCAATCACCGATTGCGAGGTATTGGATTCACGAAGATATGCAAGCATCAGATTCGTTTCTACAAAGTGTATCGTCAGCATGCATTTGCCACCCTTGCTTCCAATGACAGAGTCCATTTGAACAATCGTTGTATCCGGATTCTTGTCTATGAAGCTCTGGAATGCCTCATAGTTGCGTCCAATCCTACAGCCCTTGTCCACTTTGAATTCCGGTTTTTTGTAGCGCTCACGGAACTTCACTTTTCTGGGCAAATCGATGTTGCGCACATCCAGAAGACAGGCATCGATGTAGTTGTAGATGGTTTTCTCGCTGCACATGAGCTCATCTTCATGGGACACATAAATCTGGTGGATGGATTGCCCCTGCAGCACTAGTGGACTGATAATTGCGTTAAGTCTGGCAATCTCTTTTTCGCAGATACACAGGCCGCTGCGGGATTCCGATACGGTTTCATGAGCTTTGATGTGGGCATGCTCCGCATCGTAGAGATTTTTCATCAGGGTACATTTGTTGATTTGTTCGCAACCATTACAGATATAAGGCACCCGGAATCGAGCCGTACAGATTTCTTCAATAAAGTCCGGACAGTTGTCGTTGCACCTTGGGCAAAGCTTGCAGTATACTGACGAAGTCCTTGTGCATTCCTTGCCGCAGATACCTTTCTTTCTGCAGTTGAAGCGGTTCTTGCAAGCATTGTATGAAAACCCCGGATACCCGGTGGCAACTTCCGAAAGATATTTCCGGACTTCTCTGGAAATCGTGGTCGGGCTCTTATCCAATCTGCGGGCGATTTCTTTAAAGGATAGACTTTCTTTAAGATATTTCTGAAGGGTCAGCCTTTCTTCGTAAGTAAAATATTTCGACATGGTAACTCTCCTTTTCGCCGCCAACCTATTCAGAATACCTCGCATCGAAAAGGTGTGCAAACAAAAAGACTGGTTCATCACCAATCTTTTGTAAGCCAGGATGCAACCACCTGGTGTCAATAAATTCTATAGCTTAATAAAGTTCAATTCGAATCGATAGGGTTGCATTTCGATTTGCAATTGACGCTTCCAATTACAATCATATTGCTTATACCTTGTATTATATAGCCTTTATATAGATGTATATCTTCTACCTTTAAAAGAAGCTCCAAAAAATCATCCAGTACCGATTCCTTTTCTCCCATCAGAAGCTTAATCTCCGTATATGTGTTAAAGCATATGAACCGCATTGCCATATCATCATCTTCAATACATTTAAATGCCTTATCAATATAACTGAGTGCCTTTTTATACTGCCCCAGTATTTTATAAACTATAGCAATATTGTTATATACTTTGCTCTTTACTCTCATATCCTTTTGATCTGCCAGGCAAAGAGCCTTGCTGTAATATCTGAGTGCTGCCTTAAAATCCTTCTGCCTCTTAAACAACAGGCCGATATTCATAATAATAAGTGCGGTATCCTTATCATCCCCCGAGTATAACAATGCATTTTTCAGCTTCTGCTCGGAATAATAATAATCCTGCATATTGCTCAGAAGTATCCCGTATCTGTAATAATGGAGATATGATATTTCCCTGCCCATTTCCGAAACCTGCAAAAGCAGTTCTTCGGCCTTCTCATAATATTCTACGGAGCGTATATATTCGTGATTATAAAAATACATGTATCCTAATTCAGAGTAATATTCAACAAGAAGATTCAAACAATCTTCGCGTCTGACTGTATCTATAGCAAGTTTCATTGATTTTACGGCATTACTGCAATTATTCATATAAAAGTGATACATTCCAATGTTCCTGTGCATTTTTGCAGCTTCTATCATCATTCCTTCATTTTTGCACAGATCCCTTAACTTTTCCAATGCATTGATGTCTTCTTCCAAATAATATTCTCTTATTCTCTTCGTGATTAATTCAACATTATATGCTATTTGCTGATGACCTGATATTCCTGCAATATCATCTGCTTTTAATTTCAACAGCCTCACCTCCATTAACCAATTTATCAAAAATATTACAGTGTTTTACTTTTACTTTACAGTGTTTTACTTTTACTTTACAGTGTTTTACTTTTACTTTACAGTGTTTTACTTTTACTTTACAGTGTTTTACGCTGAATTGTCTTATATTTTATATAAACTGCGCTTTTTCGACATCCCTCTGCAACTCATATACGCAAATAAAAAAAGTGGCCTTTTGACCACATTTTTTTCGATTTTTACTGCCCAAAGGTTTGTTTAACGGCTTCAAGCATTTCTCTGATTGGAAGCTGATACGGGCACTTTGCCTCACATAACCCGCATTTCTCACAGTCGCTGGCCCTTGAAGGCATATTATTATATCTTGTTTGAGCCCACTCCATAAGATTATACCTCTTGTAATAGCTTTCCATAACTAATACTACAGGTATATTGATCCCCTTGGGGCAGGGCTGGCAATAACCGCATCTCCTGCAAAAGCGTTCTCCCAATTCGGAGGCCTCCTTTGAAAGGGCTTCCTTTTCATCCTGTGACAACGGCATTTCCTCTATTGCCTTTATATTATCCATCAATTGTTCTATGCTGAACATTCCGGGTATTGCACAGGTTATATGCTGATTCTCCAGTATAAACTTCAATGATGCCCTGGCATTTGTAATGGCACCTCCCGTAAATGGCTTCATTGCAATAGTTCCAAGATTTTTTTCATATGCTTTTCTGAACAACTCCGTTCCCTGAGTTTCAACTGCATTATATGGGAATTGAATCGTTTCAAAAACATCATATTCAATGGCCTTTTCAATAACCTCCAAGCTATGGCCTGTTATTCCGATGCTTTTTATAATTCCTTTATCCTTGTATTCAAGCATGGCCTCAATCGCTCCGCCTTTTGCCATTGCTTTTTCCAACTCCTGCAGGCTGACTATATTATGGAATTGGTAAAGATCAATATAATCTGTTTTGAAATTATTTAAAGAGATTTCTATATCCTTCTTAAATCCTTCCCTATCCCTTGCCATGGATTTTGTAGCCAGGAACACCTGCTGCCTTTTCCCTGACAGTGCGCCTCCTATCAGGCTTTCACTTACGGTGTATCCCCTTGCGGTATCAATGAAATTTATACCCTGTTCCAATGCCTTTTCTATAAACTCATTTGCATCATCCTGATTCAGCTGTTGAAGGGGTATGCCTCCAAGGCTTATTCCCGATACCTTCATTCCTGTTTTCCCAAGCATTCTGTACTGCATGTATTATTCCTCCTTGTCCTTTGCTAGCTCATACAATGAGCTGTAAAGATTGCTGCAATGCTTTTTTATATTTATTGGCCTTCCGCTTCTGTTGGCAAAGGCATGGACTGTTTCTCCTTCCGCCAGCAATGCTCCGTCTGAAGTCCTCAAAAGCTTGTAGGAGAAAGCTATCCTTGCAACGGTCATTTCCTTTATACCGGTCCTGACCAGGATTTCATCATCATACACTGCGGGAATTCTATATTTACAATGGGTTTCTGTCAACGGAAGCATTATCCCCAGTTCTTCCATTTCCTTGTATGATATCCCTCCTGCCTCCCGAAGGTACTCAGTCCTTCCCATTTCAAAATATATGTAATAGTTCGGATGGTATATTATTCCCATCTGGTCAGTCTCTCCGTACCTGGTCCTGAGTATTGTATCATGTGCGTTCAAATTATCATCTCCAACCATGTATTCATACAGCAGAATAGCCCAAAGGCTGTTCCCTGTTCCTTAACCCATTAGTAATACCCATGAATCCTAAGCCCCGCACCTCGAACCTCGCAGCCTCGCAACCGGCATTACAGCACCCTTGCCGCCCCCCTGTATATGAGTCCCCGTGCCGTATCCATAGTGATAAGCTGTCCGTCCCTGAAAATGCTTACTGCATTTTCCACTCCGACTATTACCGGTTTCCCAAGGTTGATACCCGCAATGGCTGCATGGGACGTTATCCCGCCCTCTTCCACAATAAATGCCGATGCTTTTTCCATAAGGGGTATCATCTCTATATCAGTAGATCTTGCAACCAATATATCTCCTTCCCGGAGCTTGCCGAAATCTCCGGGTATATCATCAACAATTGAAACCTTTCCGGTAACAGACCTGTCACCTATTCCTATTCCTTTTGCCAGTATCTCTCCTACTGTATGAACCTTAATAAGGTTTGTGCTGCCTGCCGCTCCGATACCTGCCGTTATAACCACAAGATCGCCGTTCTTTATAAGCTTGGATTCAACAGCAGCATCTACAGCCCGGTCAATTATATCATCCGTCCTCTCGGTAAAAGGCACATATATGGGATAAACCCCGAAGCTCAGGCAAAGCTTTCTCATTACACCGGCATTAGTGGTAGTGGCAATTATCGGCGCCTTTGGCCTGAATTTCGATACCATCCTTGCTGTAGAACCCGATTGTGTAGGTGTTATAATGGCAGCTGCCTGAAGCTCAAATGCAGTAGTGCATGAGCTGTGGCTAATGGCATTTGCTATTGTTATTCTTCTTCCTGAAAAGCTGCTTAGGCTTTTCCCGTAATCCAGTTCTCTTTCTATTCTCTCGGCAATTGATGACATGGTCAGTACGGTTTCTACGGGGTATTTCCCCGCTGCTGTCTCTCCCGACAGCATTATTGCATCCGTACCGTCTATTATTGAATTTGCCACATCTGTCACTTCTGCCCTCGTAGGCCTGGGATTCCGCATCATAGAGTCCAGCATCTGTGTTGCCGTTATAACCGGCTTGCCCGCTTCATTGGCTCTCTTAATCAGAAGCTTTTGAGTCAGAGGTATTTCCTCAGTGGGAATTTCAACTCCAAGGTCCCCTCTTGCAACCATAAGGCCGTCGCATACTCTGAGGATATCCTTTACATTATCAACACCCTCCTGGTTTTCTATCTTCGCAATTATCTGAATATGCCCCCCGGCGTTTTCCTCCAGAATCTTTCTTATCTCCAGCACATCGGCGGCTTTTCTTATAAATGAAGCTGCGATAAAATCCACTTCATTTTCTATCCCGAAAACAAGGTCGGCGACGTCCTTATCAGTAATAGCAGGCAGCTTGGAAGTAGCTCCCGGAATATTCACATTCTTCCTGTCTCCGAGAGTACCTCCGTTTACCACCCGGCATATGACATCGGTTTCATTTTTATCCAGAACCCTAAGCTCTATGACCCCATCTGCTATAAGGATTCTGGAGCCGACAGCAACTTCATCGGGCAGTTCTTTGTATGTAATGCTGCATTTTGTGCCGTCTCCCTGTATATCTCTTACTGTCAATGTGAAGCTCTGGCCTTTTTCCAGTTCGGCCTTGCCGACCCTGAAGTAGCCCAGCCTTACTTCAGGCCCCTTGGTATCCAGCATAATTGCCACAGGTATGCCAAGCTTTTCTCTTACCTGCTTTACAGCATCAATCCTTCTCTTGTGTTCAGCATGGTCCCCGTGGGAGAAGTTCAATCTGGCCACATTCATTCCCGCTGTAACAAGCCGGCTTATCATCTCTTCGCTTTCAGTTGCGGGTCCTATGGTACACACTATCTTTGTTTTTCTCATATTATTTCTTTTCCCATTTCTCAAGCTTTTTATCTATAAGCTTTTTATTAAGCCTTGCATATCTCGGAATTCCGTTTTCCATGCGGATCTTTACTTCACCTGCTATCAGGGGCCTGATATAATCTATGAGAGGCTGCTCTATGAAATTACCCTCCTTATTGATCCATTCCGGTGGAATCTTTTTTTCCTTATTGGCGACATCATCAAGATCAATAAGCTGTGTTTCGCAGGTATATTCCTTCCCTTTACCCCTTACCATACCGACCATCTTCCCTGTATGTCCTTCTATTGCATACTGTACTGCTGCTTTTCCGCACATATAGCTTTCTTCATTATCCGTAAGGGATGCCCAATGAGCGGCGCTTCTCTGTATTGTGCTGTAGTTTACCGTTCTGACCTTCTTGCATATGTTTTCCAGTACATACCGTTCAAGAACCTCGCTGGCTCCTCCCAGTTGCACATGTCCGAAAGCATCCCTTCTTGCATTGGGGTCTTCTATTTCGGAAACGTATTTGCCGTTTTCGGTTTTTATCCCTTCAGAAAAAGCTATTACTGTATAATTGTATTTATCCAGGGCTGATTTTACATCCTTGCCGAATTTTTCGAAGGAAAAAGGCACTTCCGGCAAGTATATTAAATGGGGGGCATCATCTTCAGATTCCTTGGCCAAAGCAGCGGAGGCAGTCAGCCAGCCTGCGTTCCGGCCCATTAATTCACATATGGTCACGGTAGGATAATCATATACCCTTGCATCAAGGCCCACCTCTTTTA
>Ga0116141_10000330_pt1 | contig 35517 bp, 32 predicted proteins | sample AD_UKC097_MetaG_FD_89744 | JGI IMG/M metagenome (GOLD analysis project Ga0116141, IMG submission 89744) | Active sludge microbial communities of municipal wastewater-treating anaerobic digesters from USA - AD_UKC097_MetaG | ecosystem: Engineered > Bioreactor > Anaerobic > Digestate | place: USA...
ACGACGATGATGTATCGCTCTTCCCGTTCCAGCCGCAGCCGGACCCCGGTCTCGACCCGCTCCCTGCGGACCTCGCCGGACCGCCATCGGAAGAGGACGGGGACATGGCTGTGGCCGCAAAAGACGATCCGATAATCGGTATTGCGGAAAACGAACGCCGCCCTCTCCGTCCCGCCGTCGTCGACGGGCTCGTAGACGGACCGGATGCCTCCCCACGGCATGGAATGGGTGAAGCACAGGCCGTCGAATTCGCGCACGAACGGCATGTCCCGGAAAAACCGAAGGACCCTGGTCCCCGCCGCGGCCGTTCCCGCAAGCCGCTCCGCCATGCCCCGTTCGGCCTGCAGTTCGTTGTTCCCCTTGACCGCCCGGACCCCGCTTTCCTCGAGAAGCCGGATCATGGGCAGCATCGTTTTGCACTTCAGGAAATCGCATGCGTCCCCGAGATGGAAGAGACCGTCCGCCTTCAGCCGGCGGAAGAGGGCGATGGACGACCGGGTCCTCTCCAGATCCCCGTGGCCGTCCGCCATGATCCCGATCCGCCGCGGAAACTCCCCGGCGTCTTCCGCCCGGGTGTCCCGCCCCCCGCCGGTCACGGGCCGCGCAAAAAAAGAATCCGTTCCAACCTCGGATCGGAACGGATCGTCTTCTGTCGGGTTTCTTCTGTCCCGGTTCATTCCGTCGTGTTCTTCGCCGTCCCGTTCCTGGGGCGCCTGGACGTCCGCAACTTCTGGACGTTTTCTTCCCAGCCGATGAACGGGGCGATGAACATGGTTTCCAGGACCTCTTTGGTCATCTTCACGTACGCCGCCTTGTCGATCTTGATGAGCGGCCGGAAGAAGTTCTCGCCGGAAATGAAGTTGTGGATGGAATTCATGATCACCAGGACCTGCATCATCGCGAAAGGCGGAACGTCTCTCTTGTCCTTGCTCAGCCCCATCGATCTCGCGATGTCGCCGGTGAACTCGGGAACCTTGAAATCGAGTCTGGTTTCATGCCGCGTCTTGCTGAAATACCTCATGAGCATGAGATTCGAGATCTCCGGGTGTTCGAAAAGATAATCCGTAATCAGACCGAAAGAAATCTTCAGTCGTTCGGGCAGCGGTTTTCCGTGGATGACCTTCTCCACGTAACGCAACACCTGCCCCAGGTCCCGGCTCATGTCCAGGATCACCGCCTCGTAGAGATCCCCCTTCTCCCCCCAGTGGTAGTGGAGGGTGGAAATGTCGATCCCCGCTTCCTTGGCGATCATCCTGGTCGTCGTGCCGTGAAACCCGTATTCGCCGAAAATCCTGCGGGCGGCGGAAAGAATCCTCGCCTTCGTCGATTCCGGGTCTTTTTGCGCCTTTTCTAGTGCCCTCATTCCTTGTTACGTTCCTCCCTGAATTGATTGAATCAATCGAAGGAGTATGACACAGAATCACAGCCAAGTCAATGAAAACAATTTAAAAACGTCACAAAAACGCTTTTTCGAACGGCAAAGAGAAAATCCCCCCGGGCCGAAACGCCCGAATCCCGAGGAGTGACGCGTCCTTAAGGCAGACCTCAAGACACTCACTCCACCTGGAACCACACATCCCCCATCTGTACGGAGGGGGCGTAGCCCGGTTTCCGCTTTCGTTCGATGTGGGAAATCACGCCGTCGGTGAAAAACTTGAATTCCCGTTCCGCCCCGGCGGGATCGGTCACGGCCATGGCGGAGATTTTCCCGGAGAGGATCGCCCCGGTGATGCCGAACCCGAAAGCGGGCTCCACGAATCCCCCCAGCGTGCCCGAAAGGATGAATCCCTTGTGAAAGAGCCTCGGCCCCTTCGGCGTCTGTCCCCGGAACCGCCGCCATTTTTCGAAGGATCTGGACTCGGCGGCCTCCAGGATCCCCTTGAACGCATCCAGGTTTTCCGCGGGGACTTCCTTCCTGGCGAAGAGAAGAACGTACCAGATCCCGTTCATCGCCGCCGTGTACCCGTATTCATTGGAAAACGACCCGATGTAGGTTCCCGCCGACACGACATCTTCCTCGATCTCCGAGTATGCCCAGTACCCCGCGAAGACGCTGGATTCGAGACCCAGCACGGCGTACATCTCCGGCGAAAGCCCCGACGACAGGATCGATCCCTCGGGCAGGCGTTTCAGATCCTCCTCCCCGATCATCTTCCTGAAATCGAACTCGACGCCTTCCTTCTCCGCGATGCGGAAAAGGCGGGAATCCAGCGACGTGGGACGATTCCCCCGTTCCGTGTTGTACACGCGGTATCCCATGCCCTTGAAATCGATGTATCCCGCATCCTGACCGCCCACGGACAGCCTGCAGATGTCGCTGGTGTCGACGAACGCCTCGCCAAGGTCGATTCCGATGTAATCCCACAGCCCCGGGACGGCCACGGGCGTCGTGTGCACCGAGGGGTGCCAGCCGGGTTCCCCTCCCACGCCCGCCTGCCGTTCTTTTACGATGACCCGGAATCCTTCCCGGTTCAGGTTGATGGCGGCGACCAGTCCGGCCGGACCGGCCCCGACGATTTGGATTTCTTTTCTTGACATGACCCTTCCTTTGCTGTCGCGGCGCAATCGTCAAAAGTCCGGGCAACGGTGCGGACTTTCACGAAGACGCCCGTCATGGATTTGGGGACGGAAACACTCCCGAACCCTTCGGATCGGGAAGTGTTTCCGTCCCACGAAGAAAAAACCCGTTTCCCTGCCCTTCCGTTACATACCGGTCGCGTTGAGCGAGCCGGGCTCGAAAGCGGCGGGCGTGAGTTTCGAGTTGTTCAGATTCAGGTTCCTGATGAAATTGCCGACCCAGGTCCCCGTCTTGAAATCGGTGATCGAGTTTCCCGTGTTGAACGGCCCGTGATCCCCGTTCGGCAGATCGAACCGATGGAAGGTGTTCACGCAGCCTTTCCAGAACTGGCCGTTCTTGTCGAAGCTTTCCGAGTACACCACCCAGAACGACTCCTTGATGACCCACACATGCCGGAACTTCTCCGGATAGCGGGGGTCTTTCGGCGTGATCTCCACGAGGTAGGCGTCGCGGATTTCGTAGTTGTCCGAAAGAATCGGGTGGTGCCCGTCCACGTCAAGCGTGCTCTGGTTCATGACGGCGAGGATCTTCTGCTCGCCCAGCAGCTTGTAATCGAACTCCATGAGCTTGCCGTCGAAGCCGTAGTAGTCGTCCCAGGTCGACGTGGTACCCCTGACGGGGTTGGACCGTTCCCTGGAAATCATTCTCAGGGTTCTGCGCATCGTGGGAAGATACGTCCACATGTCGTCCGGCTTTGTCGGATCGTTGTAGCGCCATACCAGCGTGACCATGCCCCTCCATTCCGGCGGCGACAGGGAATCGAGCGTCATGGCCCACTCGAGGTTGTGGGGGTTCGGGATCTCCGGCCTGGGATCGACATCGGTCCTGCCCGTGAAGCGAAGGAAATGGATGTCCGCCTTGCCGATGGAGAGCTGACCGTTTTTTCGTTTCCCCGGGACCAGGAATCCTCCCGGATAGGTGAAATCGTCGCCCCTCCAGCGGTAGTAGCTGTTCCACATGATCTTGAGGGCCTTGTTCGGTTCCTGGGGATCGGGGAAGGGAAGACCCGCCACGTAGCCCTCCAGCTTTCCGTCGGGCAGCAATGTAACGCGGGTGGCGTTCTTCTTGCTTTCCTCCATGTAGTTTTTCGGCGGAGGATTCGGGACGGGGGCGACCACATGGACGGTGACGGGGGACTCCAGCTCCCACCCGTCGGTGATCCACCTCATGAAGTGGGGAGGAAAGTAATCCTTTGCCTTGTCCGCGTTGCTCTTGTCGATCACGTCGCCCGGCTGGACCTCCGCCGCCGGCGCGACCGCGACGAACCCGAGCAGGAGCAGCACGGCCATGGCGACCTGCATCAGGACCCTAGATTTTCTTTTTCGCTGCATCTGTCTCTCCTTTTCCATACTCTCAGAACGACCATTGCGAGGTCAGAACGACCATGTCCTTCTGTCTGAACAGACCCAGGCCCTCGTAATCGGAATCGCCGAATATGTTGATGTACTTGAGCTCGAAACTGAAGGCCTTGTTCATGAAGTCGGGTACGAATTTCACACTCGGCATCACGGCGCCGTGGTCCTGCGTGTTGTAGATGACGGTGACCCCCACGGAGTACCTGTTGTAGTCGAAGCTCGTGCCGACGTTCAGGAGGAACTCGTGATCCTCCCGCCGGATCGGCGTCAGGTATCCCGCCACGTTCAGGTAGTCCGTGTCGCCCAGAACCCAGCTTCCGTGATACTCCAGGTTGATGTCCACCGTACCCGTTTCTGTGAGCGGCCTGCACATGGTCTGGATGTCCCATGCGATCAGATACTGGATATTGTCCCTTTTGACAAGGGCGTCCTCGTCGGACGGGTCCAGCGTGTTGTAGGACCTTCTCGGTCTGTAGGTGAATTCACCCCTCAGCACGCCCAGGGGCATCTCCTTGTTCACGTATGCGCCGAGGATGTTCACGTCCGGGAAGACGGCGTAGTAATCCCGGTTGGGAACGACCCACAGACCGGGCACACCCAGGATGGCGAGACCGAGATCGGTCGTGCCGTGGGTGGTGGTGGAACGTTCGAGGAGAGGCGTGTACTCCTGGGTGTGCCAGAAGAAAACGCCGAAATTGTATCCGCTGATGGTGGTAGAGGTGCGGAACCCGTAACGGACATCATCGTTTTCGGGATACTTGTATGTCAGGCTGGGAATGTCCACGGGATAAAACCCCGCCGGAAATCCCGGGATGAACGGCAGCGGATTGTAATAGGCGAACGATCTCGCAAGGGACGGACCGACGATCACGCCGTCGGCGTATCCGCTCGGGGTCACCGAGTAGGGGTACTCCAGCCTTGTTTCGGGATAAATCGCGAACCGCCATCCCGGCTTCCAGCCGGTCGTCGTCGCATACGCCGACGTCGGCTCCGAAAAAATCGTATCCACGCGATATTTGTCCTGCGTGATCGGCGGATTCACGATCCACTCGAAGGAACTCCGGATCCCGGTCAGATGATGCACGCCCCGGGCCATCCACTGGGGAATTCTCGTGTCTTCGAGATTGGCGAAACTGAAGGCGAAACGCGCGTCCTGGGGGTTGATGACGTCCCCCACCCGAAATGCAAGGGACTCGCCCCACGTCACGATCTGCCTTCCCACGCGGATGATGTTCGACGGCGTCGGCTTCCAGGTGAAGAACACTTCCCGGACGTCCAGTTCGTCATATTCGTTCCAGTTGGCCGTGCTGCCTTCCTCGATGCGGTATTTCGGCTCATAGATCCCCTGGGTGACGAGACGGAAGCTGAACGCCGGATCCAGCGTCGTGTCGAGCTTCAGCCGCACCCAGTTCCGGCACGTGGCCAGCTTGTCGTTGTTCTCCGTAAAATCCTGATTCCCGGTGAATATCCCCGTGTTGTTTCTCAGGAATCCGGAAAGCTCCGTGTTTTCGCTCAACTGCACCGCGAAGGACGGACCCGGGACACCCGCCAGAATCCATCCGAGGGCCAGCAGGCAAAAACAAAGGCTGCAAATGGCTGTTGACCTTGAGCTGCGCACATGATCCCCCTTTCCTATCGTTTCTGTTTGTTTACAAACACCTCTCAAAAACCCCCTTGGACATCACGCATAGGATTCCTTTAACGGCTTTTCCCCCACCTCCTTCTTCTTCCTTTTTGCCCCTCTCGATATAAATGCAGGTTTCAACAGGATCAGCACCGTCGGCAGCAGGAGAACACCCATGAGCATGTTCACCATCATCAGGATCGCGAGAAGGAAACCCGTGTCCGCCTGAAACCGGAGCGGTGAAAACCACCAGAAAAAGACACTCGAACTCATCATCGTCGCCTGGTAGAAGACGGATCTCCCCGTCGTCTTCACCCCCTCGACGATCGCTTCCTCCCAGTCCATTCCCGAAACGATCAGTTCCCGGATGCGGCTCACGATGTACAGGCCGTAATCGACGCCCAGGCCGACCCCGAGACACACGACGGGAATCGTATTGATGTCGAGGCCGATCCCAGACCACGACATGTAGAAAAAGGCGAGGAAATTGGCCTGTATGAGCGACACCGTGAAAATGAATCCCGCGCTGATGGACCGGTAGATAATGGCGCAGCACAGGAACGTGAAGCCCAGGATCCCGAACAGAAGCGGGTAGTGGGCCTTTTTCAGGAGTTCGTTGGCCGCGTACAGGATTCCGCCGAGGCCGCCGGCTGGCTGGAATTCGATGAGTTCGCTCTGATTTTTCGGATCGCTCTTGAATGCGTAGACGCCGTCGATGACGTTTTCCAGGGTCTCGCTCTTATGGTCGGGGAGAAAGAGGCGTACGTTCCCGTTCCACCAGGTGTAGTCCATCCATTTGTCCATGTCCTCCGGGGCCGTGCCCATCTGGTACACGGCGAAGAGCATGACGATATCGTTGATGGTCGTGGGGATGATCCCGAACTTCGGATCGTTCCCGTGAAGAAGGCTGTTGAAGCTCTTCACGAAATCCGCCGAGGACGTTCCGAACGGAACCAGTCCCTTCGACATGAGATCGTTCTGCAGGTTCTCCATCTGGCGAAGGGTGTCGGGCATGAGAAGGGCGCCGTATTTCTTCGCCGCGACGACGATATACATCTGGTCGACGCCGGGAAACCGCTTGCCGATGGCTTCGACGCTCCGGTTGTACTCGGAATCGGGCCAGAGGATGGGAGAGCCGGGATTGGCGTCCCCGATCTTGACGGTTACAAGCCCGTAGGTGCCGATGACGAACAGGATGATCGCAAGAAGAATCAGCGGCGCCTTGCCCCGGCCCAGTCCGAACCGCGCCATGGCCACCATCATTTTTGTAATGGACGGCCGGTGCCGCAGTTCGCCGTTGACCCGCTTGGGGGCGGGCAGACAGGACACGGCGGCGGGCAGAAAGATCACGACGGTGAAGATGGCCGTCATGTCCCAGAAGGCCCCGATGAACGCCAGGTGTTTCAGCGTCGGGATGGGGATGAAGGCGACGATCAGGACCCCCGCCGCGCCTGTCATGATCCCGATGAGGGCGGGATTGAAAAGCGATTCGCCCACCTTGGCGCAGACCTGCTTGAAGGTTTCCGGTCCCTTGTATTCCTCGGTGAACCGGTTGATCCACTGCACGCCGTGACTCATCACCCGCGCCGAGAGGAGGAACGGGATGACGATGATCAGCGGGTCGAACTGGTAACCGAGATAGGACGCGAATCCCAGCCCCCAGATTGCGCTGATGGCGGCGCACACCAGGGGGATCCACCAATAGGGCTGGCGCCCGATGTAGAAATACAGCAGAAGAATGATCAGAACCGTGCTGATCACGAAGATGAGCGTCATTTTTGGAACGTAATGGTAGATCCATCCATAGAGAATCGGTTCGCCGGTGAGATAGATGCGATGGTTCTGATCCTCTTCCGCCTGCTTGATGGCCATGAAGTGGTTGTAGAGATCCTCGAAATCGATTCTTTCCTCGATGAACGTCGCGGAAACGCTGAGTGCCTTGCAATCCCTGGAAATCAGGTTGCCGAAAACGGCATTGGAAAACACCTTTTCACGGAACGCTTCCATTTCCTCGGGCGTCGCCGGGATCTCCGGCATGAGCCGTTCCATGGCGAACCCTCCGGGGATTTCCCTGACGTCCTGAACGCGGGGGCTCGCAAGGGAGAATATCTGGAAGGGATTCACGCCCGGGATGAGGTTGACCGCTTCCTGGATGCGGGAAATCTTTTCAAGGGTCTCCTTGTTGAAGACATTCCCGTCCTTGACCTCGAGGACGACCGTCGCGACGTGGGCCCCTCCGAAATTGTTCATGAATTTCTTATGGATGACCACGTGCTGGTGCTTGTATGGAAAAAGATCCATGAACTGGGTGAAGAAGTCCATCTGGCTGATGCCGAAGGCGAAGAAAAGTGTCAACAGGAGCATGCAAGCAAGCACGAACGGCCGGAAACGCATCACGAACCCGATGATCCTGCGGTCCAGGTAGTGCTGAAATTTGTCTTTCGGGTCGATGATGGAAAGAGGGTCGTCGAGAAGCCTCTCCGCCTTGACGATTTCCTTTTTTGTTTTCTTGCGCCCGAACAGCGTCAGAACGAAGCCGATGATCCGCCCGATTATTGCCATTTCTTTCCTCCATCCTCCGTGACCAGAATCGTCCCACCGTTCCCGACGATCAGGCCGTGTCCGTCTTCGCGCAGGGATATTCCGCAAAACCAGCAGTAATAGGCAAGATCCGGGGCCGCATCCCATGTCGCCCCGCCATCATCGGTACGAAGAATGCAACCGTTCAACCCGACGGCCATGCCGCTCGACGGGTTGAAGAAGGCCACCTTGAGGAGCGTTTTCTTTCTGGGCAGCTTGTTTTCGGCGCTTGTCCACGTTTTGCCGCCGTCCGTTGTTCTCAGGATCACTCCTTCCGTGCCGACGGCCGTTCCCGTCGACCCGCCGGTGAAGCAGATGCCGAAGAGGTTTCCCGCCTCCGTCCTGTGCTGCGTCGTCCAGGTCTCCCCGCCGTCCAGCGTGTGAAGAACGGTGCAGAATTCTCCGGCGACCCAGCCCTCCCGTTCGTCGATGAAATAAACGTCATTGAGGGTGACGTCCTCCGCATAGGGAAGCTTTCGCCACGTCGCGCCCTCGTCGGCGGTGGTGATGATCGTACCCTGCGTCCCCACGGCCCATCCCCTGGCACCGATGAAAAAGCTCTTCAGGAGGTGCCTGTCCGAAATCCCGCTGCTCTGGGGGACCCAGTCCCGGCCGCCGTTGCACGTGTGGAGAACCGTCCCCATTTCCCCCGTGATCCATCCCTTCCGCGAATCGGTGAAGAAAACGGAAAAGAGGCTTACCGCCGTCCCGCTTTTCTGCACTTCCCAGTCCCGGCCGTAATTTCCGGAATGGATGATCTTTCCGCCGTATTCCACCGCCCAGGCATTTCCGTCCTCGCACAGGCAGACATCGAACAATCTATCGAAAGCGAGCACTGCCGGACCGCAGGCTTCCGGCGCCGGCAGATCCTCCCCCGCGGCGGTGCCGCCGCAAAGCAGAAAGAAAAAGGGAAACAGCAACAACAGCGCCTTTCCGGCCGCCCTTTCCCGCAATATCCGTCTCAATAAGGCACGCATCGTTCACTCCTTGGCGCCGGAATGCCGGCCCCGTTTTTCGGTATTGAAAAAATGGTTCCCCCGTGGTTATAATCCGCCTAAAATGTGGGTCAATCGCGTTATTCGACAACAAGATTCAATCAATTGATGGATACCTTCCAACAAAAAATCGAAATTGTCAACGAAAATATCATACTTGCCGTTCATCACCCCACCCATCCGTACGGCGGGACCGTCCTTTAAAACCACCTCACGGGCTCCCGAACGGCGTTTTTCAACGCCGGGTTCCTCCAGCAGTCGTAACGGGCCTTCAATATGGACAGCCGCAGGAACATCTTGCTGAAGGGGAGCTTGTCCATTTTTTCCTTCCTGGCCAGTTTCGCCTTGAAGCCCGCCGTGAACTTCCGGAAATCCTTTTCCGCCTTTTCGGGGTCCGTGTGAAGCAGGCCCGCCACCTTTCCCGACAGAAGCGCCCCGACGACCCCGTAGCCCCAGAAGGGCTCGATCATCCCGCTCAGGGTGCCGGCAAGGATCTTGTCCTCCCAGCGGAGCTTCGTCTCCCGGGGGAAGAATCCGTTGAAGGAATGCCAGTTGTCGAAGGTCAGATGCTCCGTTTTCTTGAGGACTTCCTTGAACTCCTCGATCTTGTTCTTCTTCAGCGGCGTTCTTGAAAAAAGAAGGACGTACATGAGGCCGTTCATCGACGCCGAGTAGCCGTAATCCACGCTGTAGTCGCCCATGTAGAGGGCGCCCGTCGACTCCCCGGGATGACAGGGCGCCGAGGCCATGTATCCGTAAGTCGTCCCGCACTTCACGCCCACGAGGTCGTAAATCTCCCGGTACAGGCCCGTGGCGATGATGCTTCCCGCCGGGGCCGCCCTGAGTTCGTCCAGGGTCAGGTTCCTGTTGAAGATGAACGCCACGCCCTCGCGCAGGGCGATCTCGTACAGTTTCCTGTCGAGCGACCCTTCCCGGGCGCCCCTTTCGGCGTTCCAGGCGGTATTGTTCTTCACATAGGGAGGCAGGGTGAGCCGTTTCGTGTTGTACCAGAAATCCGGATACTTGTCCGTCCTCTTGAAGCACGAGGACAGGTCCATTCCGATATAGTCCCAGGTTTCCGCCGGCTGCAGCGGCGTCGTATGGATCGACGGATGGATCTGCTTCGATCCGCCGATGCCGTCCTCCCTGTCGTACACAACCGCCTTGAACCCGCTCCTGGCGAGATGGATCCCCGCCACCAGCCCTGCAAGGCCCGCACCGTAAATCGAGACCGTTTTCCCCATGTCGCTTCTCCTCACCGCGCCGTCAACCCGCCCTCTGTCGAGATGAGGTAGTAGTTGCACTGCGACGTCGATACCGTGTTTCCCGTCTCATCCGTCACGGCCATGTCCAGGATCCAGTCCCCCCTGCCCTTTTCCTCGACGGGCCGGATCCGGGCGGCGGCCTCCTCCTCGGTCAGGGTCAGCTCGCAGGTCAGATCCGTGGAGGAAGGTTTCAGGTAGCGGATCGACATCCCCTTGTTGATCGGGACGAACCGTTCGATCCCGTAGGTCGTTACGAACAGGGCGGCTCCCGCCACCTCCATCAGCATGAAATGCGTTCCCGCATAGACGATCCCCACGTGGTTGAGATGTTTTTCCCTCACGGGAACAGACAGCCTGACCCGGCGTTTTTCGAAAACGTCGACCCGGATGTCGCTCATCTTCACCCAGGGGATCGTTTCGATGAGGGAAGTTTTCAGGAATTCCATGTCCATGTCCGGACTCTCCTTTCGTTTGGTCGGCGCGGCCCGTTGCCGGCAGGGGTCACGCCTCGTTGTTTTCCAGCATTTTCCTCAGATCCTTCTTCAGGATTTTTCCGATGCCGCTCATGGGAATCTGTTCGAGGAAGATCACCTCGCGGACTTTCTTGTAATAGGCCATCTGCTTGTTCACGAAGTCCATGACCTCCGCGGCGCCGGCCGTTTCCCCCTCCTTCAGCTCCACGAACGCCACCGGCACCTCGCCCCCCTTCGGGTCGGCCTTTCCCACGACGGCGCACTGGCGCACCGCCGGATGCCTGTGGAGGATCTCTTCGACTTCCCTGGGATAGACGTTGTAGCCTTTGTAGATGATCATGTCCTTTTTCCGGTCGGTGATGAAGAAATACCCGTCCTCATCCTCCCTGCCGATGTCCCCCGTGTGAAGCCAGCCGTTTTCGAGGACCCCCTCCGATTCCTCCGGTTTCCGCCAGTAGCCGAGCATGACCTGGGGGCCGCGGATGCAGATCTCCCCCTCCATGCCCGCCGGGAGATCCTCGCCGGTGGAGACATCCACCACCTTGCACTCCGTGTCGAAAAGCGGAAGCCCCACCGAGCCTACCTTGATGCCGGAACGGAAGGGCGGGTTCATGGTCGCGGCGAGGGTGCACTCGCTCAAGCCGTACGCTTCGCACACAACCCCCGAAATGGCATTGAGCATCTCTTCCAGGATGACGACGGGCAGCGGCGCCGAACCCGACCCGACGACCCGGACGCCGGAAAGATCGTATGAATGAAAATCGGGAAGATTGACGATGGGCACGAAGAGCTGGGGAGCACCCCCCAGGACGGTCGCCCGGTATTTCTCCACGCCGCCGACGTACTCCCGCGCATCGAACCGGGGATAGAGGACCATGGTGATTCCGGAAACCACGTTGCCGTTCAGGTAGGCGATGGTTCCCATGGAGTGGAACCAGGGGACCACCACCAGGGCCGTTTCCTTGTCCAGGACGAGGAGCCTGTCCCTGGCAGGATCGATGTCCCCTGGATACAGGAAACGGAGGACGCCGTCCGCAAATTCCACCGAGGTGCCCCCCATCCAGCAGGCAAACTGGAGGACGCTGGCGACGACGGAGCGGTGGGTCAGCATCACCCCTTTCGAAACGCCCGTCGTTCCCCCCGTGTAGGCGATGTGGGCGAGGTCCTTTGCGGCGTCGATGGCGACCGGCTCCGCCAGGGGTTCGTGTTCCTTCAGAAGGGCCGCCATGTCCAGCGTTCCCGGGAGTTCGAATTTCCCCAGGGGCTTCAGCGCGGAGATCACGGCGCTGTAACAGTCGGCGATGCTCGTGGTGATCACCCGGGTAACGGGCGTGGACGAAAGAATGTCCATGACATTCGGGTAAAGCAGATCGAGAACGACGAGCGTCTCGGCGCCCGAGTCGCAAAGCTGTTTCTTTACCTCCTCCGCCGACAGGAGGGGGCTCACCGGGGTGAACACCGCTCCGGCCTTCAGAAGACCGTAGTATGCGACGGCGAACTGGGGCGCGTTGGGCAGGTAGACGGCCACCCGGTCCCCTTTCGACACGCCGAGGGACTGGAGTGCGGCCGCGAACCGGTTGCTCAGTTCCCTGAGTTCGCCGTAGGTCAGTTCCATTCCTCCGAAAATAACGGCGATCCGGTCAGGCACCCGGGCCGCTGTCTGGTCCAGAAACCCGTAGACGGGCATTTCCGGATAATTCAGCGTTTTCGGCCAGCCGTCGGGCCAGCATTTGTAATTTTTCGTCATCGAAGTTCTCCTCTTTTCCTCCCGGCTTTGGACTTCTCACGAAGCCGCCAGGTGCTTGGACAAACGCCGGGCCAGGCTGATGATCGTCAGAACCGGGGGAAGGCCCCAGGGTTCCGGGATGACGCTGCCGTCCACGACGAACAGGTTCTTGAACTGCGTCTCCAGATCGGAATTCACGATGTCGCCGATCCGGCAGGTTCCCCCGGGATGGGCGGCGGCGTTCAGGCTGTACCAGATGTCCTTCGCGCCCGCGTTCATGAGGATCTTTCTTGAAATCGCCCTTCCCATGTTGAGTTTGTGCTTGTCGTTGAACGTGAGGGGTTTCGTGATTCCCCCGGTAACACTGATCAACCCGTCGAGATCGTCGCTCACCTTGGTCATGAGACTGACGAGCCCGCGGGTCTTGAACATCTTCAGCAGTTTCATCCTGGAGGCGGCGTAATACGCGTACATGGACCAGGGAGTGGACATGTCGGTGATGAAAAGACCGTCGCTCTTGAGATGAACGCCCCCGGCCATGGGAATCTCCTCGGGAAGGCGGCGGTCCAGGTAGCCGTATGTAATGACGAAGGGATCGAAGAAGAATTTCTTCCCCGCATCATAAATGCCCGACCGCTGGAGGATCGTCGGGGAGCCCACGCCTCCCGACGAGACGACCACCTTGTCGGCGCTGATCTCGTACGGCTGCCCGCCGGGCCCGGTGGCCCGGATGCCCGTCGCGACCTTGTTCTCGACGATCACTTCGTCGCAGAGGGTGCCCGTCAGGAGGACGGCCCCCTTCCGCACCGCTTCCAGGGCCCAGTCCCGGGCCTGCCACTTCGCCCCGCTCTTGCAGCCGAAATAGAATTCCTTGACGGTCGGCTTGCCCTTGGCCGGGTCCACGAACTTGTTCAGCTTGTTCCAGTCGTACCCGAGATCCCGGGCGGACGCCATGATGGCCTTGGCGCCGTCGCCGAAAAACTCGTCGGGGAAAGGCTGAATCTTCAGCTCCCGCTTGATCCCGGCCGTCTCCTCCGGGTCCAGGTCGATGCCGTACTTCGCGAAGGTGTCATAGGGGGGGTCGAAGGCGCTCCCGAGATACATGAGAGTCGTCCCGCCGAGGGTGATGCAGCGGATCATCATCACGAGCTCAGGGGTCATCATCATGCCCTTGCCGAAGCCGCTCAGCCCGCCCATGTACTTGCTTGCCGCGATCACCGTTCCGGTGGGCTTGTTGTCCTTCCCCCATTCGACCAGGATCACTTTCTTCCCCTTGAGCGTCAGATCCCTGGCCACCGTGGAACCGCCCGGGCCGGACCCGACGACGACGACGTCCGCTTTCATCTTCTTCACTGTGCGCATGGTGTCTCCTTGTTATCCAATCGGGAGCATCCCGTTTTGTCAAAGTCATGGGCCCTGACGGAGCCCTTTCAGAATCCCAGTTTCCTCATGATTCCCGCAACGGCCGCGCCCGCGGGAAAGTCGTCGGGAAGATCCAGGAAGGACTTTCCCTCAACGTCCTGCCGGCGGAGCCGCTCGTCCTCGGGAATCCACCCGAAGAGTTCCAGGGACGTTCTTTCCATGACCCCTTTTGCCTCTTCGCCGTCGCGGACCCGGTTCAGCACGAGACCCGCCCGGCTGCAGGCCACGGCGTTCTGTTCCCGGACAAGATTCCAGAGGGCCTCCGCGACCCGGACGCCCTTGGCCGACGGATCGGAAACGAGGACGAGGTCGTCCACTTCCTTCATGACCCGCCGGTTGACCTGCTCGATCCCCGCCTCCCCGTCGATGAGGACGACGTCGAAGTCCGCCGACAGCGACTCGATGATTTCCTTCAAAAGGTCGTTCACCCGGCAGTAGCACCCCTCGCTTTCCGGTCTCCCGATGGCGAGGAAGGCGAAGTTGTTCCCTTCCGTCAGCGCGTCGAACAGCTTGTAATCGACCGCTTCCGCAAGCTCCTGCCTCGCGATTTTCTCCCTGTCCCGCGACTTCTCGATAATCTCGTTCCTCAGGTCGTTGACCGTCTTCTTCACGTTCACGTCGAGCACCCAGGCGAGCCCGACGGCCGGGTCGGCGTCCACGGCCAGGATCTTCAGGTCCTTCCTTCCTGAGAGGTGTTTCAGCATGAGCGCCGTCATGGAGGTCTTCCCCACCCCGCCTTTGCCGCACACGGCGATCCGCCTCGTTTTGCCGCCGATCTTCATCTCTTTCTCCGCTCCTTCCCGAGGCTTTCCCGCATCTTCTTCAATGCGGTGACCTCGTCGCACACGGGCCGGTATTCGCATTCATCGCAGTCCATCCGCGGTTCCTCGAAAATTTTCGACATCGCCCCGACCAGAATGGCCGCCTTCCCGGCGATCGCCTTCAGCTTCCGGACGTCTTCCGTGGACGAGGTGACGAACAGCACCTCGGCTTTCCGGACGTATTCGATCTTCTTCAGGCGGCCGATCAGCGCCCCTCCGAGCGTCCGGAAGGTCAGGCCCTTCTGCAGGGCCTTCCGGCTGATGCGAATCCATTCCCTCTGGTACAGGGACGCGGCCCGGATCATGTATCCCTCGAGATCCACGTCGTACCGGGCCCTCTCAAGTTCCCGGTAACGGTCGTAGCCGTTCTTCCCGTCGAATCCCCCGCCGGCGACCAGGACCACCTTGCCGTACGGGAGGTCCCTGCCTCCGGCTTCGCCCAGGTCCGGACCGATCAGCGTGATGGCGCCGTCCCGTACCGCATGGTCGGACTCGGACCACAGGGCGAATGACACCGATTCCTCACGGGGGCTCCCAAGCTCGACGCCGGTATCGGCCGCCAGGACCAGGTTCCCGCTGCCGCCGGACGGCCAGCGGTCCGGGATGTCCCGGCTTTGGAACTCCCTTTTCCCTTCACCCGGAAAGGTCTTCACGAATTCCCTGACCTCGTGAAGAACCTCCTCGAACATGCCCATGACGTTTCTTCCTCACCCGGCCGGCTGCTTCTTTCCCGCCGCTTCTCCGGCAAGAAGCGCGGCGCCGATGGCCCCGTTGAGCTGGGGGTCGCATTTCACCGCCGCCAGCTCCACGCCGAGAACATCCTCCATGGCGGAACGGATGCCCTTGTTCTTGGCCACCCCGCCCGCCATCATGACTTCCTTTTCCAGCATGCCGATTCCCCTGACGAGGGACGCGATCCGGCCCGCCATCGCCTTGTGAAGCCCGCTCACGACGTCCCGGATTTCCTTCCCGCCGTTGACGAGGGAAATCACCTCCGTCTCGGCGAACACCACGCACTGGCTGGAGATCCGTACCGGCGCGTCGGACTTAAGCGAGAGGTCTCCCATCTCCTCCAGTTCGATCTCCAGGGCGTCCGCCATGATTTCCAGAAACCGGCCCGTGCCGGAGGCGCACTTGTCGTTGTACTCGTACTTCACCACGTTGCCGCCGGCATCCAGCCGGATCGCCTTTGCGTCCTGCCCGCCGACGTCGATGACGGTCCTGACCGAGGGCAGGACCCAGTGGGCGCCCTTCCCGTGACAGACGATTTCCGAAAAGGTTTCGTCGGCGAAGGGGATTCGTTTCCGCCCGTAGCCCGTCCCGACGCTGTACACCACGTCCTTGAGGGTGAGATTCGCCTTGGAAAGGGCCTCGTTCATCACTTCCACGGCCGCCTCGTCCGGCCTGGACCGGACTTTCATGAGGTGGCTCGACAGCATTTCACCGTCCTTGAAAATCACCGCCTTCGCGGTGAGGGATCCTATATCGCAGCCTGCAACGATCATTGTTCACCGCCCCCTTTCCGTCTTTCGCCGGCGATGACGGCGGCCCCCAGCGCTCCCACGGCCTGCGGGTCGAGCCGGAGTTTCTTCACCCGGATGTCCAGCAGCCTTTCGAGGCCCTTCACGACCCCCTTGTTCTTGCTGACACCCCCGGTCATGCAGACGTCGTTCTCCACGCCCACCGTGTTCGCCAGGATCACGATGCGGTTCGCCATGGCATTGTTGACGGCGCCGCCGATGTCCTCCACGCGCTCGCCCTCGTTGATCTTCTGAATGACCTCCGCCTGGGCCCACACGGTGCACGTCGAAGCGAGGTTCAGCTGTTTTTTCGCCCGCCCGGAAAGATCCCCCAGTTCATCGAGGCCCACGTTCAGGACTCTAGCCATGACCTCCATGAACCGGCCCGTCCCGGCGGCGCACTTGTCGTTGGTGGCGAACCTGACGATCCTGCCGTCCCGATCGAGTTTCATGACCTTGCAGTCCTGACCGCCGATGTCGATGACGGTCCTGACCGAGGGGAGAAGCCACAGGGCCCCCCTGGCGTGGCACGCGATTTCGGAGACGGCTTCCCCGGCGAAGGGAACCTGCTTCCCCCCGTATCCCGTCCCGATGCTGCATTCGATGTCCTTCATCCGGAGGCCCGCGTCCTTCAACGCTTCCTCCATGATCTCCCTGGCCGAGATTTCCGGCCTGGATTTCACTTTCCCGATCCGCACCGCCAGGACCCTGTCGTCTCCCAGGATCACGGCCTTCGCTGTCAACGATCCAACATCACATCCCGCGACGATCATTTCCAGACGGCTCCTTTCCATCCCCGAATGTCCCGCACCCGCAGGAACTCGTCGATCTTTCCAAGGAACGTATCCACCGGTTCGATCCGGTTGTCGAAGGAATCCGCGTAGAGGATGAGCGCGGGATATCCCAGTTTCTCCATGTCCCTTGTGATCAGCTTCACCATGCTCCAGGTGTTGCGGCAGCCCATGGTGCCCATGAAGGCGAGGAAATCCGCCTTCATCAGGTTGGCAACGCCGACGGTGTCGTCCAGCCACATGTGCGGGGCGTCGTAGGGCCCCCGGATCTGCTTGACCATGGGCATGCGGGAGGACTGGGCGGCCAGCGAATCGATCATGGAATCCAGGGAGGAGAGATCCATCCTGTACCCTTCCTCCTCCCGGCCGCGGGCGTAAGGAGCGTTGGCCTGCCAGAAATCCGTCATCATCGTCCCGATGTGGCTGATTCCGTTCTTCTCGAGCCATCTCCAGTATTTCATCTGGATGCAGTAGTGGTCGATGTAGTAGAAAAACCCTCTCAACCGCTCCACCCCGTCTCCGGCCACGCCTCTTTCGGCGTTGTCCTTCACGATCTCCAGCATGGCCTCCAGGATATCCGTCCCGTCCTTGATCCCGCTGAAGAGGACCTTGATGTCGTAGATGAAGAGGTTGAAAATCCCCGGCACGGGGCAGGGCACCAGTCTCTGATAGTCCTGGATCTCGCAGATGATCTCGTCCTGCTTGACGATCTCCTCGCAGACTTCCCGCATCTTGTCCACGTCGACTTTCTTTCCCGTCTGTTCCTCCAGGAAGGAAAGCATGTTCCGGAAGTCCGCCCGGTGGTACTCCACGGCCCGCTCGTCTGTCAGCGTCGGCGGGTAGTTGAGCTGGCAGAAGGGCACGTCCAGGTACGCCGACGCGAAGGCGAAGGCGTTCGCGTTGGAGTCGCAGACCCCGGGGGTGCTGCAGACGATGAAATCCGGCCGCTCCGCGAGTCCGGCCAGGACCGGCCCCAGGGCGACCCGCTGCCCCGAGCAGGAGGTCTCCGTAAAGCCGACCTCGCAGCAGTAATCGAGGCTTTCGTAGATGCCCCGGTTCCAGGCGGCGGCGTAGAACGCCGACATCCCCTCCAGGCAATAGGGCACGACGTCGAAGGCGAACAGGACCGCCGGCGAGAAATTGTAGGTGATGAGGCCGATTTTCTTCCCCCGGCTTCTTGCGGTGAGGATGTTCTCGAAATACCGGGCCGTCGCCTTCACGAGCCTCTGGCCGGCCTTGCCGGTCGTGCTGAGTTTCTCCGTGGTCGCCCGAAAGGTGGGCGTGTACGCCATGGTGGATTTGAATTCCTTTTCCGTCGCATCGAACAACTTGTTGGCGTTGTCCAGGATGCTCCAGAACCTCCAGTCGTAGTGATATTCCGTCAGTTCGTTTCTCATGGTCGCACCTCGTCAGCGGCTTCGATCGGCCGAAAGGGCACGTCTCGAACCGCCGCCGGCGGCGCCGATCCTTTCGAGAAGTGCATCGATTCTCATCCGGACCCGTCCCTCGTCTCCGAGGGGTCCGTATTCCCGTTCCATCCGGAGACAGGGAATTCCCGCCGCCTCGAGGTCTCTCTCGAAGATCCCGTTTTCCGAACCGTGAAGGTCGCAGAAACGGATGTTCTGCAGAATGACGCCTTCCGCCCCGGTCTTCTCCGCCAATTCCTTCAGAAAGGCGAACCTTCTCTTGTAATCCCCGAACATGCGGGGACACTTGACGGAGCCGAGATATCTCCCGGCGAGGGCGGTCACCGGGTCGCCGTCCTCACGCACCAGATCCGTGCGGTCCTTCGATCCGAAACACACCGTGTCGGCCACGATGACCGCACCGGCTTCCTCGATGGTTCTGAAGAGGTCGATGTCGTCGATGACGCTTCCTGCGAGGAGAAGCCTCCTGCCGGGAAGGGCATCTTTCTTTTTTTTCTTTTTCAGGCCGCCCAGGATGTCCTCCATGAGCGCGTTGAAATCGGCCGCCGGCATGGCCGTGCCGGCGATGAAAATCGCCATGGCGTCCGTTCCGGACAGGAAAGCATCGGGCCCGCTCCGCATGGCGTCGATGTCTCCCAGGAGGGTCCGGCTGCGGTTGTACTCCGTGATGGCCTTTTTGAGCTTGTCGTCGGAGATGGTTACGCCGAAGTGTTTTTCAAGGCTGTCGATCAGTTTCCGGATTTCCCCGGCGAACCACTTGACGCTGTAGTCCGTCACCTTGTGGGGGACCGCGAAATGCGCGAAATAGGAGGGAAGGATCCCGGGCATGTCGTCGCCGGCCTTCCTCCAGCAGTCATCGAGTCTCCGCATCGTGTCGCAGCCGTTGCACACGACTGCGCCGTCGAGAAACGCGTATTTCCGCTCCCCGGCGATCTGCAGGATGCACTTCGGGAAACTGCACACGACGGGACCGTAGTAACTGCTTCCTATGGAAGTCGATACGACCTCCATGGCCCTCAGCCTGAAAGGAAGCATTCCCGCGGCGGCGATGACTTCCACGGGCATATAGGAACAGGGATATCCGACGATCCTGCCCCCCCCGCCTTTCCACTTCATGACGTAGCGGTTGGCCAGAACGGCGACGGCTTCTCGAATTTCCTCTCTCATCACCGGCCTCCTTTCTTCGTCATGCGGCTTGTCAGCAGGGACAGCGCTTCATCGATTTCGGAGTTGTCCTCCCCGGGATCGGGCGTCAGGATCTCGGAGAGTCCCCTCAGCAGGGCGGGCATCGCCCCGCGGATGACGGGCTTCAGGCCCGCGACGACATCCCCGGCGATCCAGTCCGCGGCCTTTTCGATTTCCTCACCGTCCAGGGTGGCGGAAAGCGCCGCCAGGTGCCGGGCGGTGATGCCGGGGCGGGAAGCCCGGATCCGGTTCGCGAGCCGGACGACGGAATTGATCATCTCTCCCATTTCCTGAACGTCCAGGTCGGCGAGACCCTCGGAAACACGCTCGTCGAGTTCCTCCTCGGGAAGGTCCTCCAGGAGGCGCATCCGCCTGCCGGCGGCCCGAAGCGCGGGGTTGCGAAGCGCCGAGTACGCGGACAGGGTCTCCAGGAACGCTTCCGGATGCTCCCGGACGGCCTCCGCCTTGGCCGCCGCGGCCGCTTCCCGGTTCTGCGCCAGGGCGATTGCTGCCTTCCGCATGAGGACCGGATCGAGTTCGGAGAGGATCTCCTTCCACTTGTTCGCGACGACGGCCTGAAAGACCGATTTTCCCCCTTCGCCGAGAATGACGCTTCCCGTGTGGATCTTTCTCAGCAGCTCCGCGAGGGCGTTCACGACCGCGCCGGCCTGCCTGCCGTCGAAGGAATCCACAACGGCGAAGATCAGATCGGCCATGGATTCGGGGGAGGCGTTCTCCATCGGTTTCAGCATTGCCCTCACGGCCCTGACGCCGATGTTCGTGAGGGTCATGCTCATGATTTCGAGGCAGGCCAGCTTTCCCGGGAAGTCCCACAGGGTCTGTCCCGCCATTCCGGCCAGCGCGACGATGCCGTCCGCCGAATGGTCCAGCGTTTCCTTGAGTTCTCCGAAGTCGGTGTTCCGGAGAAATTCGGCGAAGGGTTTTTCCAGCATGGCTGCGAACGCCGCCGGTTCCTCCGCCTCCAGGGCGGAAACGTTCCTGGCGACCTGCGTCAGCAGGCGGCCCATCTGTCCGAAATCCACCTGCTCCACGGCGTCGCGGATCACGTCGAGCTGCTCCCTGGGAGACATCCGGCTCATGGCCGATTCCATCTTCAGGAGGCAGACCGTCACGGCGTTCACCGCCATCGAGAGGCCCGAGATCAGGGCGGGCATCGTTTTCTCGTCCGACCAGATATCCGCATCCCCCACGGGGGGGCCCTGCAGGTCCCCCGCCATGGCGACAATCCGGTCGGCGATTTTCTGTTTCAGGAAGCTGTCCCCCGACCAGCCGGACAGGATGTTCCTCATGGCCTCCGCGGCGATTTCGTTCATCGCCGGGCTCTTGGCCATCTCGGCAAGCGCCTTTCCGAGCAGTTCGAAGTTCCCTTCCTTTTCCGGGGACATCGTTTTTTTCTCCATGATCGTTTCCTGTATGGATGAAACTTCCCGATGATCCTTCAAAAACCGAAACACACCCTGCCACGGATGCTTCCTGGGGGAAGGATGCGATCCCGGATTTCTTCTATTCCTCCTGTCCGGACTCTTTCATGGACGAGTCCGCAATGACGCCGCTTTTGCCCCTGAATGCCAGGCCCGCAAGAATGTTCTCGTGCATGTTGAGGATCCTGAGAAGGCCCACCACGAGAAAGGGTCCCATGCACATCGTTCCGATCATGGCGACATCGGGACGCTTCAGGATGATGACGGAAACGCTGAAGAGCATGAGAAAAAGCAGGAAATACAATCCGACGGGGCCGTACAGGGTCAGATAGGGGGAATGATTCGTCCTGGGGCCGCGGATCTTGATGAACCGGCAGACCAGCTGGCAGACGAAGGCCGTGATGAACCATCCGACGAAATTGCTGATCGGCACGCCCCCCGCGATGTACGGGGTATAGGGGCCGCCGTCCCGCCAGACCCACCATCCCTTGCTCACGGCGAAGGGATCCATCATCATGTCCCAGGCCGTCGTCGCCACGGCCCCGATGACCGCCAGCCCCAGCCACAGGAGCATCTTCTTCCAGAAAGAATCCTTTTCTTTGACCGGGACAAGGATGTCGGTCATGTAAAAGGACGCGAAGAGGATCGGCTCCCACGCCAGGGCGACGAGAATGGGGACGCCGACGACCTGGGGCCCCAGGATGTCAGGGTAGTAGTAATTTCCGAAGATGATGCCGGTATTCACCCCCAGGGCCTCGGCGGTAAAGGCGATGAGAAAAGTCAGGACGAAGGCCGCGATGCTGGTTTTCCACCCGCAGACCAGTACCGAACTCCAGCCGATGAATATCAGGAGTTCAACGACGAACAGCAGGACCCCGATTCTGAGGAGATTGTTCCCATGTTCCGTGGCCAGCAGGGCGTTCGTGTCGATGACCGTGTAGAGGGCAAGGAGAACGGCGGCATTCATTACGATGAGAAACAGCAGGTACTTGAATGAACCTTTTCCGATCGACTGTCCAGTCATGAACTCCTCCTGTCGGATCGGCGGGCCGATCCGTCATGATTCCAATGGTTTCCCCGCAGCGGTCAACGGGATAAAGACGCTGCATCCATGCCGTCTTTCTCCGGTATTTCACCAAAAAGTGCAAGAGAGCGATCCGGACCGCCTCAGGGTCCGATTCCGTCCGGTGTCTTCCTACGATCCCGCGGGAAGCTCCCGCCAGGTGCGCCGGACGGCCATGATGAACACCACGACGACGGGAATCGTGATGAGCCCGAGTGTGACGATCCCCGGCCGGTTCTGCACCCTGAGCGAACTCAGGACCGAACCCACGGCGTACCAGATGAATATCGAAAACGCGGGATAGAACTCGATGCGATTCCTCCAGAACCTTCTCCACGACTTCATGCCTACCACCCCTTTGGAATCTGCACGACCGTTTCCAGTCCGAATTGATGGAGAATGCCGCCCGACACGAGAAACCAGACGACGTAAATGAAAAGGGCCACCAGCACCGTCCCGCCCGTGCAGACCGTGAGAAAAAGCGCCGACGCGCCCGTCCGGCCCCATTTCCTTTCCATATCAGGCAATTTCTCCCAGATCACGGCGAACAGGAAGATCAGGAGAAACCAGCCGATGAAATTGTAGAAAGGAATTCCGAAGAAGAGGAAAAAGTCCCCTTTCGCCCACACCCAGTTCATCAGTTCCGGCGACGTCGCCACCGGGTCGGCCCACAGGTCGGTGCCCATGGCGATGAGCCCGCCCACGACGGCACGGCCCCACAACCCCATCCGCGGAAACACCCTGCCCGCAACCCAGACGCAGCTGTAGGCGATGGCGAACCATCCGAGACAGGCGACGAGCGGGGTCTCGAAGAACCAGAAGCCGCCCTTCGAGAACCAGTAGGTGCCGAAGAAGGTGCCTCCCGGGTTGTGTTCCAGCAGGCCGCCGACATAACGGCCGGTCAGGATCCAGATGCTCTCCTCGAGACCCGTGAAGATGAACGATCCGATGAAGAAGCAGGAAGCCATCCAGGACCCGAAATTCGCTCGGGCATGGATGAAGCAGAACCAGGAGACAATGATCATGAACAGATCCGTGGCGAACTGGGCCGTGAGATCACTTCCCTGGGGAACGCCCTCCTTCAGGACCTGCCTTCGCTCCGCTTCCGTCATCCGGTCGTAGATTGCCGTTTCCTCAAACGCGGGATGCTGCCATGACGCCACGTCCCTGTTGTCCGGCACCGAAAGAATCCAGGGATGGGCGTGGTGGATATAGGTCGATATTCCGATGATCAGGTACAGGAAGACATACGCCCACAGCATGAACGCCCTGCCGGCGTTGCTTTTCCCCATACGGCTCTTACTGTCGTCTGCCATCGCCCCCGCCCTTTCAAACGACCGTTTTTTTCAATCTGCGGGCAATTCTTTGTATGTCTTTACGAACGCGATCGTGATGAGCAGGATGGACGGAATCGTGATGAGCCCGAGGGTGACGATCCCGGGCCTGTTCTGCACGCGGAGCGAACTCAGGAACGATCCGACGAACCAGAAAAGATAGATGGAGAAATACGGATAGAATTCCACTTTGTACTTCCAGATTTTACGCCACATGTTTGTCTCCTTATTCGTTATGCCGCCCCCGGGACTACCACCCGGGCGGTATCTGCAGCCCATGCTGAAATCCCATCGCCACCAGGATGCCTCTCAGGACCCGGCACCAGGGATACTGAAACGCAAGAACGGCCAGGTCCGCGGCGATGACGACGATGAAGAAATACCCCGTCGCCTTCGCCCGCCCCAGGCGTTTTTCCCACAGAGGAAGTGTCTCCCAGAGGATGGCGAACACGAAGATCAGCAGAAACCACCCCAGGAAGTTGGTCTGGGGAATTCCGAAAATGCGAATGATGTCGCCCGTCGCCCAGACCCAGCTCATCAGTTCGGGCGACGTCGCCACCGGATCCATCCAGAGGTCGACCGTCATGGCCAACAGCCCGCCCAGCACCGCCCGCTTCACGAGGCCGGATTTCGGCAACGCTTTCGCGGCCATCCAGACGCACCCGTAGGCGACGTAAAACCATCCGAGGCACATGGCCACGGGGGTCTCGAAGAACCACAGGCCGCCCTTCGTGAACCAGTACGTCCCGTACACCTGCTCTCCCAGGCCCACCATGGCGGAGGTTCCTGTGAACCTCCCGTAGAGGATCCACATGGATTCCTGAAGGCCCGTGAAAACGAAGGAACCGATGAGGAAGCAGAAGGCCATCCATTTTCCGTAGTGCTTCCGGGCGTGGAGGAAACAGAGCAGGGCGACGAGGATGCTCGAGATGTCCAGAAATAGGATATCGCCCAGGGTGTTTCCGGGAACACCCTCCGCGCGGACCTTTGCCCGCTCCGCCTCGCTCATGCGGTCATAGACGCAGGTCTCCTCGAATCTGGGATTCGTCCACGTCGAAACGTCCGTATTGGAAGGCACCCTCAGGATCTGGGGCCTGAAATGGTGCAGATAGGTGGAATACAGGACCACGATGATCAGGATGACGGAAGCCCACAGAACGAACTTGTTGTCGTATCCCGGAATCTCCGGGGGTGGGAATTTCATCTCATGTTCCATGGTCTCCTCCTACCATCCCGGTGGAATCTGAAGTTCCGACACACCGAAAAGATGCAGGACGTTTCTCACGAAATACGTGTTGTAGACGACCAGGAAGATCAGCATGGCCACGTCGGTGATGAGCACGATCCCGAAGAACGCGATCGTCGCCTTCGCGCGCCCCCATTTTCTAACCAGCGCAGGCATCCATTCCCAGAGGATGGCGAAGAGGAAGATCAGGAGGAACCATCCGACGAAATTGCTGTGATTGATTCCCAGGACCCGGATCAGGTCGCCCTTCGCCCACAGCCACATCATGAATTCCGGGGACGTGGCGACCGGGTCGAGCCACAGGTCGATGATCATGGCCGTGAGACCGCCGATGGTGGCCCTGCCGAGGACCCCCATCCGCGGAAAGACCTTGCCCGCCGTGAACACGCAGGCGTAGGCGATCCAGAACCATGAAAGACACACGGCCACCGGCGTTTCGATGAACCACAGGACTCCCTTCGTGAAAAAGTACGTGCCGTGGGTAACCTGCTCGGCCGCGGCATAGGCCTGGCCGGCGGTGAATCTCCCCAGAAGGATGGCGATGGATTCCTGCAACCCGGTGAACACGAAGGACCCGATGAGGAAGCACGAAGCCATCCAGAAACCGTAATGCTTTCGGGCATGAATGAAACAGAGGATCGCAAAGATGAAGGCGGTCAGGTCTCCCTGGGAATCAAACAGGACCGGAAGGATGCCGGTGCCGGGGACCCCCTTCTCCCTCACCTGCGCCCGCTCCGCCTCGGTCATCCGGTCATAGATGTTCGTCTGCTCCAGGGACGGGTTCTTCCAGGCGGAAACATTGGCGTTGCCGGGAACCTGAAGGACGTCCGGCCTGCCATGGTGAAGGTAAGTGAAAAACACGATGAGCAGGATCAGAAGCCCGTATGTAATGAAAGCGAATTTTCTGTCGAACGAAGGATCGGCGGAAACATACAGAGAATGAGATTGCATCTGTCCCTCCTTCAGACCCGCTTACCAGCCCCAGCTTGCGGGCGGGATATGGAGCCCCTCCGGCAGCGGGAACAGCTGGTTCGCGATCCCGCCCCAGGTGATCAGTATGGTGAGGATGATGACGTTGCAGCAGAGGAGAAGCACCATGAACGCCGTCATGCCTCCCCACCCCCCCAGCCGCTTTTCGAAAACAGGGAGGTATTTCTCCCAGAGAATGGCGAATACGAAGATGAGGAAGAACCACCCGATGAAATTGCCGTGAGGGATGCCCAGGATGCCTACATGATCCCCTTTCGCCCAGATCCACTTCATGTGTTCCGGCGACGTGAGCACCGGGTCCTCCCAGAGGTCGATCACCATGGCGATCATCCCCCCTGCGAACGCCCGGCTCCACAGGCCGGCGCGGGGGAAAACCTTGCCCGCCACGGTGACGCAGCTGTACGCGATCAGGAACCAGCACAGGCAGACCCACACGGGGGTTTCCAGGAACCACAGGATTCCCTGGGGAAACCAGTAGGACCCCCACACGTTGGGATCCAGAAGGCCGCCCCCCATCCAGAACCTGCCGCTCAGGATCATGAGCGTCTCCTGAACGCCGGTAAAGACGAAGGATCCCACGAGAAAGGCCGTCGCCATCCAGAGGCTGTAGTGCTTCCGGGCGTGCACGAAGCACATCCACGCGCCGAAGAGCGACAGGAGTTCATAGAGCAGAAGGTGGAAGGCGTCGGTTCCCGGAACGCCGTTCTTCCGGATCGTCTCCCGCTCCCCTTCCGTCATCCGGTCGTAGATCCACGTTTTCTCGAGCGGGGTCATTTTCCAGGTGGAGACGTCGGTATTGCTCGGTACCTTGAGGACGTCCGGCCGGAAATGGTGAAGGTAGGTGGAAAAAATGATGATCGCCATGAGGAGTGACAGGGCGACGACGGTGAACTTTTTCCCGAACTGTCGGTCGGAGGATGCGAAAGCAACGTTCATGCGGGATTCCCCCTTTGGAGTGCGTCATGAAGCCCGGCGAGGCTCTCAATAATTGGATTCAACCAGATGATTCAATCAATTGATTGAATCCATACCATCTGCCGTACTGTCTGTCAAGTGCAAAATCAGCTCCGTTACATCTCCGCTTCACGGCGTTTTCACAGGATCATCAGCTCGTGGAGAAACTCGCCGGAAGCCGATGACGGCACGCCGTCGACTTCCAGCTTCAGGTGATAATCCGCCAGAAAACGATAGTAGTACTGGTCCCAGGGATGGGCCTTCGGCATCCTCATGAACTCGATGGTGCGGGTCGTCCGCACGTCGAGCGACAGGACGACGCCTTTCGCGTCGCAATCGAGCTTGAGCGACTTCATGTACTGCTTTCCCGTCCTCGTGTCCGTCTCGGGGTCCGCGAGTTCCGCCCGGAGCATGTTCGTCGAGAGGACGATTTCGCCTTTCCTGGCAATGAGCAGGGGGGAAACGACGGGGGCCGCGGGATCCCGGGGAATGACCCAGCCGTACACGAGGGTCCAGGCCTCGTTGTGAATCCGGCCCCAGTACCAGCTGTGGAATGTCTCGTGAAAACGGTAATTCCCCCAGTTGTGGTCGTGGTAGCCCGTCCCCTTCACGGGAATCGTCTCGTCCCCGATCCGCAGTTCGCCTTCCACCTCCCCGTGGGGCACCGGGACGACCCAGCCCGAAACCCGGCCCGACGCCTCATCCCGGTAAAGGTATCCCGTGGCGGCCTTCCAGCCCGGCACACGGTTCGTAAAGCGGAGACTGACGGAAGCGTCCTTGATGGCCATGAACAGTTCGTAGCCGTCCCCGCAGTCCCTCACCCAGTTCCTTCCCATCCGTACGTCGCAGAATTCTCTTCCGGCGCTGATTTCGTCGTTGCCGCAGGCTTCATAACGGGCCACCTGGGTTCCGTCGGGCCTGTAGATCATGAATTGAACCGTGGGAATCATGGGCCTCAGGAAGGTGTTCCTGTAATGGAAGGTGACCACCGCATGATAGCCGTTGTCGAAGGAGGCGTCGAAATACCACCACTCGTAGGCGTCCTCTCCGTTGTCCGGATGGGCCCCGTCGTCCTCGCGCCGATAGTTCTTCGGGTTCCGCTCGGCGCCCCACCGGCCGTTCCAGATGGCCAGATAGTTCTCTTTTGGCAGTCGTTCCAAGAAGTAGCCCCCTTTCGATGGTGTCAGCCCCTGTCGACGGTCCCTCCGTCCCCCCTTGGCAGAATTGTTCGCATGGGGAGAACTCCCGTGACAGGGAATTCATAGAGCATATTTCGTGCCGTATGGCAACTCACGAAATCCAGCATTCAGGCGAATTTGAACACGGCAACTCCCTTTCATTTCGGGATTTCCCGTTCGAATCTCGACATCCGTTCAATAATTGACACTTATTGACAGAAAAATCCGCCCGCCCGGCACCCCCCGCCGGCCGGGACCCTCGTCCGCCTGACCGCACCGGAAGTTAGAAGAAGGCTTCGGGCACGCTTGCGGCGGTCAGGTCTTCGATTTCGAAAAAGGATTCCCTCCCTGAAACATTGGGGAGGTAATTTCGCAGATAGTAACGGGCCGTGGCGACCTTCCCGGCGTAAAAATCGCGGTCCGCCCCGCCGCATTCCGTCGAGGCCCCCATGCGCATCGCGATCTCCGCCTGTTCCAGGAGAAGATGCGAGACGGCGACCTCGCCGCAGCAGTCGAGAAACCGCGTCGACAGGAGGGGAACCAGGTCGTTCTTGCCTTCCCTGACGTATTCGCCGAGACGCCCGCTCAACCGGGAGATCACGCCGACCGCTTTCTCCAGAAGCACCGCGTCATCGGAAAGGCCCTCGATTTCCCTGCATCGGTCGATGAAGCTCCTGATCTCGTGGACCCAGTCCCTGAAGACCCTGCCGCCGTCCATGGACAGCTTTCTTCCCACGAGATCGATGGACTGGACGTAATTCGTGCCGTCCCAGATGGACAGGATCTTGCAATCCCGGGCGTACTGCTCCACGGGATACTCCCTGCAGAACCCGTAGCCGCCCAGGATCTGGATGCCGTCCCTGCAGATGTCGAAAATCCTGTCCGAACAGTACGCCTTCACGATCGGTGTGAGCAGCTCCTGCCTCTCGGAGGCCTTCTTCCTTTCCTCCGCATCCGGGCACGCCCGCGCCAGATCCTCCATGAAATACGCCTTGTACACGAGCGCCCGCATCCCCTCCGTCAGGGCCTTGATGTTCATCAGCATCCTCCTGACGTCGGCGTGTTCGATGATCCTCACGCGGCCGCCCCCCCTTCTGCCGAAGGGCGTTCCCTGGACGCGGTTCTTCGCGTACTCGAGCGCGTTGGCGTAAATGTTCGCGCCGAAGGCCACCGATTCCAGCCCCACGGCCATCCGCGCCAGGTTGACCATGTCGAACATGTAGGCCAGTCCCATGCCGGGCTTCCCGATCAGATGGCCCCGGCACCGGCCGTTCTCGCCGTACTGGATGACGCAGGTCGCCGAGCCGTTCAGGCCCATCTTGTGTTCGATGCCCGTGCACTGGACGTCGTTCTCCTCTCCCAGGGTCCCGTCGTCGTTGACCCGGATCTTGGGCACCGCGAAGAGGGACACCCCCTTCGCGCCCTCGGGCGCCCCCTCGATACGGGCGAGGACCATGTGGACGATGTTCTCCGTCAGGTCGTGATCCCCCGAGGTGATGAAGATCTTCGTGCCCTCGATGACGTAGTCGTCGCTGTCGGGCCGGGCCTTCGTCACGATCATGTGGGCGTCCGAACCGGCGTCCGGTTCGGTCAGGCACATGCAGGCCCCCCACTCCCCGCCGTACAGCTTCCTGACGAAGAGATCCCGCAGCTTCCGGGTGCCGAACTTCTCGATCATGACGCCGTTTCCGGCGCCCATCCCCGAATAGCAGCCGAAGGAGAAGTTCGCGCTCATGAAGAATTCCTGCACGGCCTCGGACACGATCACCGGAAGCCCCTGCCCGCCGTATTCGGGGCTGTTCACCAGGGCGAACCAACTCCCTTCCCGGAAAAGGCTCCACAGGCGGTGAAATCCTTCGGGGGCGTACACCTTGCCGTTCTCGAACCGCGCGCCCCCGCGGTCCGAGTCCTGAAACGTCGGGGCGATCTCGTTTTTCGCAATGTCGTCGGCATACTCCAGGATCATGTCGATGTCGGACATGGTGAAGTGCCGGTACCGGTCGTATTGAAGAAGCCGGTCGATTCCGAGATGTTCCTTCAGAACGAACCGCACGTCCCTGTCATCACGTTTGTAGAAATTGACGCCCATTCCGATCCCCCGATCCTGATCACCTTTTCGAAAACGCAACGGCCGCCGCCGCACGGCAGGCGCCGGCCTCTTCCCCAGTCAGGAATGCGGCATTCGCCGTCCCCTCCGCCAGAACGGACCACCGGTCCTCTTCCGCTTCCTCCATGATACGGATATCCAGCCGGGCCCCGTCGAGATCCAGCGCTGCGAAGGTGGCCGGCGTGCTCGACCCCCTGTACTGGTTTCCCGGGTTGCACAGGACGACGCCGTCGAAGCATCTCAGAACCGCCCGGTGGGTGTGGCCGAAAAGGACGAAGGAAACATTTTCCCTCGCCGCCATCCCCGCCATGTCGCGAAAGTGCCTGTCCCACTCCTCCTCGGAATGATAGGGGTTGATCTCCATCTGGTGCCCGTGGAACAGGAGAAACGACCATCCCTCCGAGGCGACCAGCCGCCGATCGGGCAACGCCATCCCGTAATCCTCGTTCCCCGTGACGCCGTAAAAAGGGATCTCGAATTCCTCCGAAATGTTCATCCCGTCGCGGACGCCGTCCCCCAGATGGAACAGCACATCGAAAGGCCCCTCGTTCCGGACGGCGCTCCGCATCGCGTTCCGGTGGCCGTGGGTGTCGGAGAAAACGGCGATCCTCGCCCGCGGTGAAATCGGTTCCGCCGGGCTCCGCCGGGGCCGGTTGTCTTTCATGCCGGCCGCCGCCCCACGAGGGCCCTGGTCGTGTATACGACCACGTCCTCGCCCCGCTGGTTCCTGATGCTGTTCCGGCAGACGATCACCCCCCGGGCGGCGTCCTTTTCCTCCAGGCCGATGACTTCCGTCTCGCAGTGGATCGTGTCCCCGATCCTGCAGGGGCCGACGAAGCGCACCGAATCCATGCCGTAGAAAGCGATGAAGGATTTCGGAATCGCCACGTACGGACCGAGGCGGAACGGGAGGGCGCTCCCGATGCACAGCGTCAGCATGCCGTGGGCGATCCTTTCCTTGAACGGCGTCTTTTTCGCGTACTCGACGTCGGTGTGCAGCGGGTGCCAGTCTCCCGTCAGACCCGCAAAACCGACGATGTCCGCCTCGGTCATGGTCCTTGCCGGGGAAACCATCTTCTCGCCGGGCCGATAATCCTCGAAGTACTCCTTTTCCATTTTTCTCCCCCGTTTCGTCCTTACCGCACCGGCCGGAAGTGCCGGATGTCCAGGATGTTTCCCTTTCTGTCCTCCTCGAATACCGGTTCGAGCCGCATCCCGATCCGCAGTTCCCCGGGATCGGCTTCCCCGATGAAGTGGGCCGTTCCCGTGTCCGCGCCGTCCAGGCGGACGATGCCGTACACGAAGGGCGCTTTCCGCGGATGCACAGGCTCGGAATAGCGGACCGTCGTGTAGGTTTCCAGCGTTCCCAGGGGACCGATTTCCACGAGGCGGTCCTCGCCGAGAAGGGAAAAGCACCTCCCGCAGGTCTGCCTGGGCGGCCAGTACACCTTGCCGCATTCTTCGCACCGGCTGCCGAGGATTCTTTTCCGGTCCCGGAGTTCCGTGTAGAACCTGCTGCCGATCCTTCCCGCATAGTACGTGCTGTGCGCGCGGATGCGCTGGTCCACCTCGAACGGACCGTACACTTTTTCTTCCTCCATGACTCCTCTCCTCACTTCCCCGGTTTTTCCTGCCCTTTCAGGGGCTCGAAATGGATGATGTCGCTCAGGTCGCCGATCCGTTCCTCCCGGGGCCGCAGGACGACGCGCACCCGCATGCCCACCCAGGCACTGTCGTACTCGTCTCCCAGGTGGACGATGTGATCCAGGTTCGAATCCGCCCCGTCCAGCCGCACCGAGCCGTACGTGAAGGGCGGTTCGTGGGGTTCCCCCGTCGTCGGGTCGGTAAGCGGCAGGTACATGACCGTGAAGGCCGTCAGCGTCCCCTCCAGCCCCAGTTCCACCCATTCCTCGTTCCTGACATGACAGGGGGCGCAGACGATCCTCGGCGGCAGCTGCACCCTCCCGCAGGACGGGCACCGGATGCCGAAGAATTTTCCGTTGTCCCGAAGTTCGATGAGGAACCGCGACATATAGTTCCCCGCCGCGAACCGGTAGGGAACATCCACCGTGATGGGAATGCGGATCAGTTCCTGTTCCGCGGATTCATGCGACATTTCGTTCTCCTCTCTCGCAGCCGTCAGTCTTCGGGATCCCGGGACAGCGCCGTCATCACCGTCCAGTTGGTGCCGCCGTAACCGGTCGTCAGGGCCCGGCGGACTTCCTTCGGAACCTGGTGGCCTCCGGCGTCCCCCCGGATCTGGAGGGCCGCCTCCCAGACGCGGAGCATGGCCGAGGCGCCGATGCAGTTCGTCGACAGCACGCCGCCCGAGGGATTGACCGGCATGGGGCCGTCGATGCCGGTCTTCCCCTCCTCGACGAGCCGGAAGCCCTGCCCCGGCGCGCACAGGCCCAGATCCTCATACCACTGGAGTTCCGCCCAGGTGGCCGGCTCGTAGACTTCGAACACGTCGAAGTAAGCGGCCGGGTCCGCGACCCCCAGCTTCCGGTATATCCGGGACGCGCAGGTCGTGGAAAATTTCGGCCTCCTGTCCAGAACGTCCCTCCAGGAGATTTCGAACTGTTCGTTGTGGGCCGTGTCCATGGCCCGGATCCAGACGGGCCTGGCGCACCGGTCCCTGGCGGTCTTTTCGTCCGAGAGGATCATCGCGCAGGCGCCGTTGGACGCGGGGCACATGTCCAGCATCCGGATGGGATACGCCAGCATCCGCGAATTCAGCACGTCCTGGATCCCGATGTCCAGCTTCAGGTGGGCGTACCGGTTCTTCCGCGCGTTCTGCCGCGCCTTGACCGCCACCATGGCCGAATGTTCCTCTTTCGCTCCCCAGGCGGCCATGTAGGAAGAACCCATCATGGCGAAATACCCCACCGCAGCCCCGGCCATGGACCGGCCGAAGAGCGGATGGGCGACGCCGCTCAGGATGGCGCCCGTGTCGCCCTCCTCCTGCTTCTCGAAGCCGATGCACAGCACCTTGTCGAACAGGCCGGAAGCGACGTGGTGGGCGCCGGCGCACACGATCGTCGCCCCCACGGTCCCCCCGGTCGTGATCTTGAGACCGGGCTTCCCGTAGGCGCCGATGCCGTCTGCGAGCCAGCAGTCGGTCATGTGGCATCCCTCGAAGAACTCCATGTTGCCGAGCAGGACGGCATCGATCTCGTCGATGGTCATCTTCGCGTCGGCCAGCGCCGCCCGGACCGCCTCGTTCACCAGCTCCACCTGGTTCACGTCGTGCCGGCGCGCGGCGTGACGGGTCTGGCCCCCGCCGATGATTGCAACCTTTCGTTTCATCGCGACCTCCGTCCGTCCGCGCCCAGTACGACGACGCAATGGTGCTGCCCGCAGAATCCGCTGTGGCCCTGGGCGACGGCGCATTTCACGCCGGGTACCTGGCAGCCCCCCGCTTTTCCCATGACCTGCAGTGCCGCCTCGGCGACGCGGTTCAGGCCCATGACGTTGGCGGGAACGCCCGACAGAAGGCCGCCGGAAGGATTGACGGGCAATTCCCCGTTCCTCCCGGTGACCCCCGACGCGACGAGCTTTCCGCCCTCGCCCCGGCCGCAGATCCCGAGACCTTCCGTCCACAGCAGTTCCTGGTAGGAAAATTCCTCTCCCAGCTCAACGACGTCGATCTCCCGGCGGGGATCCGTGATTCCCGCCATCCCGTAGGCCCGGGCGGCCGCCCGCTCCAGGGCCATGCACCCCGCCAGGTCCCGGTCCCCGAGATAATGGGCGTCGTAGCACGTGCCCATCCCCCGGATCCACACGGGCGTGTCCGTGATGTCCGCCGCCCGCTCCCCGGAGGCAAGCACCACGGCGACGGCGCCGTCCGTGTCCGGCGCCACGTCCATGGACCGGATCGGGTCGGATACGAAGGGGGACCGGAGAATCTCGTCCATGGAAAGACGGCCCCTGTTGTGGGCGCGCGGGTTGTCCACGGCGTTTCCGAGATTCTTCCTCACCACCGCGGCGGTGTGTTCCTCCGTGATCCCGTACGCGTGCATGTACCGCCGCGCCTGAAGCGCCGCGGCGGACGTGTAGTCGAACCCGAGGAGCCGCGTGTAGATGGGGTCGAAGGCGTCGTTGTTCACGATGTTCCGGTTGGTCTGGGACATCTTCGTGTGGGCCAGCAGCAGGGTGCACCGGAACTCCCCCGACAGGATCCCGATGGCGCCGTAGTACACGGCCGTCGACCCGTCCATGGCCATCTTCTCCTCGTTCCGGAGATGGCCGCCGATCACGTCGGTGATCCCGATGTCCGAGATGGTCTGCCCGTCCCAGATGTCGTGGGAGCAGCTGATGCTGTTGTCGATGTCCCGCGCCATGTCGAGGCCTGTGTCCTTCAGCACCCGCTCGATCACCTCGTACGCGAGTTCGGCGTAGTTCGCTTCCGCCCGTTTCGGGGAAAACGCGGTCTGGGCGATTCCGACGATCGCTACCCGGTCAGACATGTCATCCTCCTAAAGCCGCTCGAAAATGGTCGCGACGCCCTGGCCCCCGCCTATGCACAGCGTCGCCAGCCCGTACCGGCCGTTCGTCCTTTGAAGCTGGCGGAGAACCGCCAGGGCCAGGCGGCCGCCGGACATGCCGTTGGGATGGCCGAAGGCGATGGCTCCCCCGTTGGGGTTCCATTTCTCCGGATCGACCCCGTGCCCCTCCCTTTCGAGAATCTTCATCACCGCCAGGGTCTGCGACGCGAACGCCTCGTTGCACTCGACCACGTCCATGTCCTTCAGCGTGAGTCCCGTCCGCTCCAGGACCTTCCTGACGGCGATGACCGGCGCGATGCCCATGTATTTCGGCTCCCGGGCCCCGAGGGCGCAGCCGACGAACCGTCCGAGCGGCTTCAACCCCAGCCCGGCGCACCGGTCCCCGGACATCACGAGAACCGCCACGCCGCCGTCGTTCAGCCCCGACGAATTTCCCGCCGTCACCGTCCCGCCCTTCCTGAAGGCCGGCTTGAGACCGGCGAGCTTCTCCAGGGTCGTCGCCCGGGGGTGCTCGTCCCGGTCGAAGACCACCGGATCCCCTTTTCTCTGGGGAACCTTCACCGCTACGATCTCCTCCTTGAAATATCCCGACTCGATGGCCCGGATCGCACGATCCTGGCTCCGCAGCGCGAACCGGTCCTGCTCCTCCCGGGAGATCCCGTATTCCGACGCCAGGGTCTCGGCGATGATCCCCATGGCCACGTTCGTCTCCTCGTCCGGACCGGTCTGCCGGACGATCCACGCGGGGGGCGCGAGCGAAAAGGGCTGCCTGGGCCGCTCCATGAGATAGGGCTGGTTGCTCCAGCTCTCGCAACCGCCGGCGATGCAGACATCCCCGAATTCCGCCCCGATGAACGCCGCTGCGCTGTTGATCGCCTGCAGGGAGGAGCCGCACTGCCGCTCCACCGTCTGCGCCGGCACCGACAGGGGAAA
>Ga0116141_10000331_pt1 | contig 35504 bp, 20 predicted proteins | sample AD_UKC097_MetaG_FD_89744 | JGI IMG/M metagenome (GOLD analysis project Ga0116141, IMG submission 89744) | Active sludge microbial communities of municipal wastewater-treating anaerobic digesters from USA - AD_UKC097_MetaG | ecosystem: Engineered > Bioreactor > Anaerobic > Digestate | place: USA...
AAAAATCTTATAAACTTTGATGGGAAATGAATTGTAATAATTTGAATCATTACTTAATATATCTACAGGACGGAATGAACCCTTTTATGCCTTAGAATGAGTAGAAGCAGATAAAAGTATTTAAAGAAAGGCGAATGCACTCTAAAATTAAGGAAAACATAAAATTCCATTTGCGCAGTGGCTTCTAATAGGGTTTCGCCTTGCTTAACCATTGCCTTCATTGTTTTCGAATGGTCATTAAGGGCTTATGGAGACGACTACTTCTTTACAATAGTCTCGATATGAGCTTTGTAATGTTAAGCTCCCTTATCGCTCCGGTATTGTAAGGTTTTAATGGATAAATTGTCGAATCAAGCTATTCTACTGTGGTTCTTTTTAAGGGTATCTCATTCGGTTTTTTGAAAAAATTACAGGAATATCGAAATTATTTCGAATGGCTTTTACTTCCCTTTTTGCCTTCGAGTCGATTTCAAAATAGCTCTCAGTATTTACTTTTACTTTGATGACAAAGCCATCTATTACTATTTCAAATTATTGGTTAGCAATTAATTATTATTTAATTGATGAGTTTTTAATATAATTGGGCGGGAAAATTTTAAAAACAGAGAAATTTTGCCGAAAGTTTTTATTTTCGTATGTTTGCAGACATAATGGAAGGAAATTATAAATTGATAACCTATTGAATGATATGACACAACTTAGAATTGGAATTCGCCACGAAGATAAATATGCGGCCGAAAGGAGAGCTCCTTTGGTTCCACGGCATGTGGCGGAATTAATCAGGAAACATGGATTGGAGGTTTATCTTCAGTCTTCTCCCAAACGAATATTCAGCGATAAGGAATATGAGCAAGCGGGTGCTAAGGTTGTAAGTAATTTAGAAGATACTCCCGTAATTTTCGGGATTAAAGAGATACCCGTGGAAGTTTTCGAATATGGGAAGACTTATATTTTTTTCTCACATGTTATTAAAGGGCAACCTTATAACATGGGAATGCTTCGCCGTATGATGGAATTGAAGTGTAATCTGATTGATTATGAACGTATTGTTGATGATTTTGGCAAGCGTTTGATTTTTTTTGGCCGCTATGCAGGACTTGCTGGTGCCATTAATACCTTGTGGACCTTAGGTCTACGATTGAAATACTTTGGTTTCGATACACCTTTTCTAAAAATAAAACAGGCGTATCACTACAAGGATTTGAACGAAGCCTGCAAGGAGGTTTCCAATGTAGGACGTGAGATTTCGAGGAAAGGATTGCCAACCGAATTGCTCCCCTTTACCATTGGAGTTACTGGTTATGGCAATGTATCGAGTGGTGTTCAGGAAATATTATCGCTATTACCGGGGATAGAAATTTTGCCCGAAGATTTGCTCAAATTAAAGGATTCTGGTGAATTCCAGAATAATCTGATTTATAAAGTGACATTCAAGGAAGAACACATAAGTACTCCGAATGATCCTTATAAGGCTTTCGATCTGGATGAATATTATTCCTTGCCTGAAAATTATCATGGCGTTTTTGAACAGTATCTGCCTCATCTATCTGTTCTAATCAATGGAATATACTGGGATTCGCGTTATCCACGTTTAATTACCAGGCAATATCTAAAGGAGAACTTTTCAGGAGCGAAACAACCTAAACTTATCGTTGTTGGAGATATTACCTGTGACCCTGAAGGCTCCATCGAAGCTACACTAAAAGGCACTACCATCGAGGACCCCATTTTTGTTTATCATCCGCAAACCCATAGCATGACCAGTGGTTACGAGGGGGAAGGTTTACAAATAATGGCGGTCGATATTCTGCCAAGTGAGTTACCACGTGATTCCTCTTTGGGTTTTAGCAATGTTTTAAAAAATTATGTCTATGACATTGCTAAGGCCAATTATTCGGCCGCGAGCGCGGGTGAAATTCAATTGCCTGCGCCTATAAAACGTGCCTTGATCCTCCATAAAGGAGAGCTAACACCTGATTATAAATATATTCAAAAATACCTGGAATAAGAATTTTTCATTTTATTACCAATAAATCGATTCACATGAAGAAAGTATTAATTCTTGGAGCCGGCTTAATAGCAAGACCTATTGTAAAGCATCTGTTGGAACAGGGCTATTTGGTTACAGTGGCTACACGTACAAAGTCGAAAGCCGATGAGATGATCAAGAAGCATCCTAATGGCACGGCCATCGCATGGACTGTCGAAAATGAAGATATGCTCGAGAGCATGGTTCACGAAAATGATCTTACCGTAAGCTTATTACCCTATGCTTATCATGTATTGGTTGCCAAAGCCTGTATCAAGGCCAAAAAACACATGGTAACCACCTCCTATGTCAAACCCGAAATGCAAGCGCTCGATGAACAGGTAAAAGAAGCTGGCATTATCATTCTCAACGAGATGGGCCTCGATCCAGGTATCGATCACATGTCGGCAATGAGAATTATCGATCATATCCATCAAAAGGGAGGAAAAATAGAACAATTTTATAGTCTTTGCGGAGCTTTACCTGCACCTGAAGCAGCCGATAATTACTTCAGATATAAATTCTCATGGAGCCCTAAAGGAGTAGTTATGGCAGGAAATAATGATGCCTGTTTTTTGATGAATGGAAAAATTATCGAAATTCCATCGAAAGATCTGTTTAAGAATTCAATGAAAGTATGTTTCCCCGAAGTTGGAATGCTTGAGGTTTATCCCAATCGCGACTCGATTTTGTATAAAGAAATTTATGGAATCGAAGAGGCCAAGACTATGATGAGGGGAACTTTTAGATATCCAGGGTGGTGTGTAACCATTGATACCATGAAAGCATTGAATTTGATTTCGTACGATAAATACAATTTCGCTGGAAAAACTTATGCTGAATTTGTTGGAATGATGATAGGAATCGAAGATGCTTCTGGCATTCGTCAAAAGGTGGCCGATTATCTGGGAATTGATGTAAATAATTATGCTTTGCAAGCCATGCAATGGCTTGGCCTGTTCGATGATAAACCTATGGGACGTGCAATCGATTCTCCTTTTGAAATTACTTCCGATCTGATGATTTCGAAGATGCAATTGGGCGATAATGAGCACGATATGGTGGTGATGCAACACAATTTTTTGGCGGTTTATCCTGATGGAAAACGCGAAGTAATCCGCTCGCGCATGCTCGATTATGGAACACCGACAACCGATACGAGCATTGCCCGCACCGTAGCCTTACCTGCTGCTTTAGGCGTTAGAATGATTTTAGAAGGGAAAATAAACATTAAAGGCGTTTATCGACCTGTATTACCAGAAATTTATAATCCGGTTCTCGATGGATTAGAAGAACTTGGAATCAAGATGAATGAAGAATATGGCCTCCCGGAAAGTGAGATTCTTCTTTAAAACCAATCGATGAAATTTGAGTTTTGGGCTGGCAAGACTTTTTTGCCAGCCCAAAATGTATTCATACTTTTTTAAGTTTCTCTGAAAGCTCGCATTATCATCTTTTCATGTCCAAATTCCCGTATGACCAAACTGAAAAAAACCTTCCTTGAGTTTTCGATTGGGGTTTTTAAGAGTCATAACGTTTCTTTTCAAGCCATTTGCTTAATATCATAGAAAATATCTTTGAAAATATAAGAATTGCCTCAATTTTTAGTGAGAATCTTTTACATTTGTAATAAAATTGTTGGTTTGTAGATAATTGATGAAATATCAATATAAGGAAAAATATTAAAAATCAGTCGATTAAATTATGGAACGCAGGGAATTCATGAGAAAGCTTTGTTTAGGCGCAGTAGGTGGAACTTTGATGGTAAAGGGAATGAGAGCACAGAGTAAGGACTTAGAATTATTAACTCCCTCTTTTATTCCTTCTTCCTCGGGATATGATTTGGTTGCCGTTAAAGGAGGCGAGCCAGAAGTGATGTTCGATAAAGCAATAGCTGCCATGGGGGGAATGACCCAATTTGTCAAAGCTGGACAGAAAGTTGTCGTGAAGCCAAATATAGGTTGGGATGTTGCTCCTGAAAGGGCAGGTAATACCAATCCACAACTGGTAAGCCATATCATAAAGCGTTGTCTGGAAGCTGGTGCTGCTGAGGTTTGCATTTTCGACAATCCCTGTGATAATTGGGTAAAAACTTATAAAACCAGTGGAATTGAATACGCAGTAAAATTAGCTGGAGGTAAAATGTTTCCAGCCAATGAAGAAAGATTTTTTAAAAATGTCAATATCCAGGGGAAAGTATTAAAAACGGCTGCGGTTCATGAGCTCATCCTTAACAGCGATGTGTTCATCAATGTTCCTATCCTTAAAAACCATGGCTCTACCTTGTTTACTGGTTCTATGAAAAACTTAATGGGAGTTGTTTGGGACAGGCGTTTCTGGCATCGTAACAATCTTCATCAGTGTATAGCAGATTTTCCAAAATTTAAAAAACCTGATCTGAACGTAATAGATGCTTACCGAGTTATGTTTCGTAATGGTCCAAAAGGTTTATCTCAAGCCGATGTAAAACTAATGAAATCGATGATCATTTCTCGAGATATTGTGGCTGCCGACTCAGCTGCTTCCCGCTTGATTGGCCTTGACCCAAGCGAAATTACCCATATCGTTATGGCCAATAACAGCAAAATAGGAACGATGGATTTGTCGAAACTCAGTATCCAACGTATCAATATCTGATGAAAGTATCGCATAGATTGAGTATATTTCGCATTGTGGTAGCCATATTGTCGTTTACACTGATTACTTTGGCCTTTTTCGACTATGTAAGCAAATTGTCGTTTCACCATTTTCGTACGATTCTTTTTCTGCAATTCGTTCCATCACTTTTACAATTTATCCAATCACCTTCGATTATTACCGCGGGTTTTATTCTGGTCATTCTTCTTACTTTACTGTTCGGGAGAGTGTATTGTTCATGGATTTGTCCATTGGGAATACTTCAGGATGGATTATGCAAGCTAAAGCCACACAAAAGGAAAAGAAGGAACAGGTATCAGTATTATCAAACGAATAAATGGCTAAAATACAGCATACTTATTTTGACTTTCGTGTCTATTCTGTTAGGTTCTACAATTTTATTGCGATTTATCGATCCTTATTCTCTTTATGGGAAAATGACCTATCAATTGGGGAGTCCTGTGGTGGTGGGCGTCAACAATTTGGCTTTCGATATCCTTCAACAAATGGGTAATTATTCGCTTAAACCATTGCCTTATCCTTCTTTCAATCTATCGGCCTTTGTTTTTTCAATAGGATTTTTAGGAATATTAATTTTTTTGGTTTTTTGGAGGGGCAGAGTGTATTGTACGGAATGGTGTCCTGTTGGAACTTTGTTGGGTTTGGTTTCGAAATTTTCGATTTTCAAACTCCGCGTTTCTGAATCCGACTGCACCGCATGTGGACTTTGTGCCCGAAATTGCAAAGCCGGATGTATTGATACAAAATTAAAAACGATCGATTTCGAAAGATGCGTGGCATGCTTCAACTGTTTACGCACTTGTTCTGCTCATGCCATTATTTTTACGCATCACCAATCAAAAATCGGTGAATCTAATTTATATCATCCTGATATACAGCGTAGAAGGATTTTGGGTATGATGATTACCGCCACTGCAGGTTTAGGACTGAAATCTGCCATGGCTCAGGCAAATATCGGTACAAAGGCAATGCTGCCAAATCCTAAACCCTATCCTGTTACTCCACCGGGTTCTCTCTCTCTCGAACATTTCAACAAAACCTGTACGGCCTGTCATTTATGTATAAATGCTTGTCCAACACAAGTTTTACAGCCTGCTATGCTGCAATTTGGATTAATCGGGCTTTTCCAGCCCTATCTCGATTTTCATAAAAATTTTTGTAATTACGATTGTGTTCGTTGTGGAGAGGTTTGCCCTACTGGAGCTATCAAAAGATTAAATTCAGATGACAAAAAACTGGTTCAGATAGGGCAAGCTCATTTTTTCAGAGAGAACTGTGTGGTTTATACCGAGGAAACTGCCTGTGGAGCTTGTTCAGAACATTGTCCCACAAAGGCTGTTCACATGGTGTCTTATAAGGCAGGCCTTACGATTCCCGAAGTAAATCAGAATATCTGCGTTGGTTGTGGTGCATGCGAATATGCCTCTCCCGCTTTGCCCAATAAAGCCATATATGTGGCTGCCAACCCCATACATTTTCAAGCTTTAGCTCCAGAAAAAAGCACTAAAATTCAAGAAGAAATACCCGAAGAATTTCCATTTTAATACTTCCTCGCTAAGACAGTATTAATAAAATCCCATGATTATTAAGAGATTCTATATTGTTTGTTTATAGTTGTTTATATATTAATTTTTTAAAAAATTCTGTGACTTTTTATTCAGTGAATAATATTTTATTGCTATTAGCATTTTGCTTCTCACGAAGGTTTATTCTTTAATATCAGATGCCGCTATAAAATAATATTCCTTTCCAGAAATGTATAAATGTTCGAATTCCGACTGACTTATATTTCGTTTGCTTTTAAGGTATGCATCGAGAGTAAAAATTTTCAAACCGATTTGCTCGGTCAAGTAACTAAATAAATCGGAAGGTTTTGTGCCATAATAATCGCTGGCGCCTTTTCCAAATTCAAATAATATAATAGGCTTATTTTTTTTCAGTAAATTTTTCCCTCCCTTCAATACGCAAAATTCCGCTCCTTCCACATCTATCTTAATAAAATCAATGATTTCGTTCTCGGGAATAATTTCATCTAGTGTTTTTAATTTGACGGTAATTTCTTCAATATCCGGATTACTAATATCGTAATGTCTTTTTTTGATTCCGCTATATGCAGGGGCATTCTTTACAAGCTGGAAAGACGATTTGCCACTGGTATCGGACAATGCAAAAGGATAAACAACTGCTTTGTTTTTATATTTTATTTGCAGTTCATCGAACAGGTAAGGAATGGGTTCAAAGGCATAATGCTTGCCGGCTGGTGCATATTGGATCATCACATCTAAAATTTGCCCCTTATGGCAGCCTATGTCAATGCAATTAGAATTATATTTTAGCGAATTTTTAATTATCCGTTTTGTAAGCCTATCATATTTAAGGTTCTTTGTTAAATCGATGTGAAGGAAAATCAGCATTTCTCTGATAATGTCTCTTAAGTTCATGATGAAAATCAAATTAGTTATTATGTACTTTATTTATATAGAAAAATGAAAAATAACCATGTCAAACTGAAAATAAAAAATTTATTCAAATGCAAATCTCATTAGAAATGAAAATTAACTAATTTCAAAATTTTATGTTTATTATAATAAAATAACAAAAAATATAAATTATATGTAACAAAATTTTTATTTTTAGTGACCGACACGATGACCTGTTTATTATTTATATTAATTTTGTTGATTTTATTCATGACAAATGAGTTCCTCCTTTATGAACATAATGGTTGGATCGTTTTTATAATAAGCTGGTATTTCTTTATTGTTAGAATTGAGTATTACAATTTGCTTTCCTTTTTTTGTAAGGTCATTGCATTGATCGGTTGAAGGCAGAAAATTATAGGCAGGTAAACCCGTATAGAACATGGCATCGACATAATATCTGCCTTCGACATTGAATAATACGCTATTGGGAGGTAATTTCAAGGAAGTAAATATTTTTTTGTTGTTGATCATCATTTTTGTATAATAATTGTTTCCTTTCCAAAGGGTATGTTTTTTTCTCAATGTGTTTATATCAAACTTCAAGGTGAATATCATGAGAATAGAGGCAGCAAATATTAAATGATTAACCAAAGGATTTTTAATGAAATGGCTAATATAATTCAATATAAAATCAATGAGCGTAGCAAAAGCAATAAAATTTATCATTACAACGATTATAGTGTATGATGGCATTTTAGTTGCAGCCAATGAAAAGAATACATAAACTATTATTACAATGCTGGATAATGAATAGAATAATTTTTTATCTTTACTTTTTATAAAAAAAGTGATAAAGGCAGGAATAATCAGATATTTTGACCATGAACCATAAATTCTTGTCATCATTTTGAAATGATAAAACAAATCCCCTCCATGTCCTTCAAGAGCCGTCTTAAAATGCAGAGCATTATATTTGTAGGAAGCAATCGCCTCATTAGGAAATTTTAATAAAATATAAATTTGCCAGGGTGCTGATATAATTATAGTTATTAGTAGTGAAAGTAAAATATCTTTGTTTTCGGTAACTTTAAATTTTTTTTCTACACCTCTTAAGATTATCCATCCAAGATATACCACAAGACCCACCAACCATTTACATAAAATCGCCATGCCCGAGAATAAACCAATAAGGTAAATCCATATTTTTTTATGTGTGAATTGATATTCAATAAGAGACCATATACTTAGTGAAATATAAACTAAAAAAGAAACGTCGTTATGATCGAGCTCTTCTCTACCAGCTATTAATTCAATGATATAAAGTGTAGATAATGTCAATATGGCCGCAATATAACCCACTCTCTGATTGACGAGTAATTTGCCCGAACGGTAGGTAATAAGAACCAAAATAGTTCCTAAAATTACACTGGGCAATCTTAAAGCAAATTCAGAAATTCCGAATAATTTGAAACACAGGGCAATTTGCCACAGAAACAAAGGTTGTTTATGCAACCAAATATGATATCTATCCCATTTATCATATTCCATTTGCACTATGGGATCATCATATAAAGTAGGCATTAGTGGATGTTTCATCAGATTTTTGCCTACAAGAGCATGAAAGCGTTCATCCCAGAGATTCAGGAACGGGTCTAACAGTGCTGCAAAACAAAAGATGCAGAAAGCACCCAATCCTAAAAATATCACAGAAATCTTGAATTTATTTTTTAGCTGAAAGAAAAGACTGGTAAGCAAGAATGCACCCCCAAGTATGAAGAAAATAATTTGTGTTGTACTGAAATAAGAATTAAGGAAAATATTTTGTGAATGATTCATTGAACTCCTGTAAATATTTTATTCATTAAACTGGATCGTATAAACCATGTTCACTTCATTATAAGAGGCAAAGAAATATTTTGCCTAATGTATCGATTTTGATTGAATTCTTATCCCTTTCAAAATAGGGGATTGAAATATCTGATGAAGGCGCAAATATACAATTTTTAAACAGATTTGAGTAAAAATGATGGATTCGAAAATCAGTTTCATGTATAGATGCGGAATTTAACGAAATGAAGATGTTTGGCAGAAGATTTATTTTTGATGAATGAACTACTTTTTATGTGAGTTGTAAATTTATCGCAATATTTGTAAGAATTTTCTTTACGATTCATTTTTTTACAATTGTTTGTCTCAGAAATTGTTAAGACGAATGGAAGCCTTATCGGTTGTCATCATCACTTATAATGAAGAAAGGAATATCGAACGCTGTATACGGTCGGTAGTTGGAATTGCTGACGAGATAGTTGTTGTAGATTCATTTTCGACCGATCGAACCAGAGAAATTGCAGGTGAATTCGGCGCGAAGGTCATCAAGCATGAGTTCGAAGGTTATGTACAACAAAAGAACTATGCACTTGCCCAAGCCACACATCGTTGGGTTCTTTCTCTCGATGCCGACGAAGCTCTTTCTGAAAAGCTAAGGAATAGTATAAAGGAAATTAAATTTAATCCTTCGGCCGATGGATATACCATGAATCGACTAACCAACTATTGTGGAAAATGGATTCGCCATAGTGGCTGGTATCCAGATAAAAAACTGAGGATGGTTTTGAAAAAAAAAGCCTACTGGACAGGCACCAATCCACACGACAAACTCGAACTTTTTGAAAGTAAAAATATTCGCCATATTCCAGGCGACATTCTGCACTATTCCTATTATTCTTTAGAAGATCATCTTCAGCAAATTGATCGTTTTATGCAAATTCGGGCTTATGAGCTTTTTGAAAAACGAATCAAACCCAATGTTTGGCATTTCTATCTCAAACCCTTACATAAATTTTTCAAACATTATTTCTTTCAACTCGGGTTTATGGATGGTTATGAAGGCTATCAAATTGCTCGATTATCGGCATTTGGAATCTTTATTCGTTATGCTAAACTTCGTGAATTATGGCGGACAAACAACCCATAAAGGTTTTGCATGTTTCGACGCAAACAGGTTGGCGTGGAGGTGAACAACAAATCATGTATCTCGTCAGATTGGGCAAAGAAGTTAGGCATTACTTGTTTTGCCCTGAAGAAGCCGCTTTGAGAAAAGAAGCAAAAAAAGAAGAAATTACGATAAAAACTTTCGATTCTTCATCGAAATTTAGCTTCTTCTTGAAGGTTCCATTCCAGTTATGGCAATTTATCAGTGAAGTTCGGCCTCATCTCATTCACGTTCACGATAGTGGAGCTCATACACTTGCCTATTTATTGGCCAGAAGAAAAGAACTGGCTTTACCTTTGATCGTGAGCCGTAGAGTCGATATTCGTCGAGGAAAAAATATCTTCTCACGTAAAAAATATAATCAGCCCGAAATTGCCAAGATTTTCTGCGTCAGTAATTATGTGAAAACGATTATGGAATCGGTGGTGAAAGACAGAAATAAATTACTGACCATTTATAGTGGCATCGATTTACAGCGTTTTCTCTATCGGAGCCCTTATCCCAAATTACGCAATGAATTAGACATTCCCGACGATTATCTTATTGTTGGTAATATTGCCGCTTTAACGAAGCCTAAAGGATATCCGGTTTTTGTAAAAACTGCGGCAGAATTATTGAAACATCGGCAGAATTTTATATTTGTGATTGCTGGCGATGGTCCTATGCGAGCGAACATCGAAAAAATGATCCAAAACTTGGGATTGGAGAAAAATGTTATTCTGTTAGGATTTAGGGACGATATACCTGAGATTTTGCCTTCTCTGGATATTTTGCTCTTCCCATCCGAAAACGAGGGGCTGGGAACAACCATTCTGGACGCTATGGCATGTGGGGTGAATGTAGTAGCTACATCGGCAGGTGGCATCCCCGAAATGATTACCCATCAAATGAATGGATTACTGGCACCTGTTGGTGATATACAACAGCTGGCTTCTAATGTATTACGTCTGGCTTGCAATGCTGAATTGCGAAATATGCTCAAAGAAAATGCTTACATCACGGTGAAAAATTTCAGTGTCGAAAATATGGTGACTCAAACCATAAAGGCTTATCATGAAATACCTGGAACTATTTAGATTTTATTTTATTCGAATGGGTATAGGATTTGGGTAAAAATGGTTTCCAACCTAAATCTTGCGAATTGCATCATGGGGAAATAACCATCTTATTTATTTGTAAATTTTTGATTTGTAATGTATGGGATTTATTTTTCAGTGCGTATGACCATAAGTTTTGAATTTTATGTAGGATTTCTGAGCCCAATTAAGAATTCTGACGTAATTTTGCTGCAATCATTTGGGGTATTAGCTCAGTTGGCTAGAGCACCAGTATCGCACACTGGAGGTCATCGGTTCAAATCCGATATACTCCACTCATATTATGGTTTGTTCTTTATTTAAATGAATAGAAGTTGAGAATTTTAACAAGCCAACTTTCGATCCTTAGAACCGAAAGTTTTGATATTTTTTTTGCCACTATATTAAACATCAGGTGGGGGATGGATTAGAGTCAGAGTCATATTTTGAAGCCAAGAAAGAGGGAATTCGTTCCTTGCATGAAGAGGTTTCATGAAGTTTGATCGATTATTCCATTTCATTGCTAATAGGGCCACTGCCTATCAATTCTTCTTCGTTATACCATGCGGCAAATTGCCCTGGAGTAATTCCTCTTTGCATTTTGTCGAAAATAATATAAAGCCCGTTGTTTTGCATAAAGAGGTGAGCAGTCTGTAGAGGTTGCCTGTATCTTATTCTAACCAGGTAGTCCCTTATTTCGCCTTCCTGCATTTTTAGATCAGGACGCAACCAGTGAACGTCTTCAATTTTAATAAACAAGCCCCTTCGGTACAGGCCTGGATGATCCTGACCCTGTCCAACATAAACAACATTTTCTTTGATATCGATGGAAAGAACGAAGAGGGGTTCGGCTTTTCCGCCAACGTTCAAGCCCTTTCTCTGCCCAATGGTATAAAAATGAGCTCCATGGTGTAAACCCACTACTATGCCGTCTTCTGGATGATAGATATAATCTACTGACCAAAGTTTTAAATTATTTATATCACATATTTCTGAATTGAAAGCTCGTAATGATGGATAAGGAAAATTTTTATCGATTTCGATGATCTTCCCTTCTTTCGGCTCGAGTTTTTGCTGAAGAAATACAGGAAGGTCCACTTTCCCTACAAAACATATACCCTGGGAATCTTTTCTATCGGCTGTCGGCATATTCAGTTTTCTGGCTATTTCTCTTACTTGGGGCTTGGTAAGTTCGCCAATAGGGAAAAGAGTCTGGCTGAGCTGTTCTTGATTTAGTTGGCAAAGAAAATAACTTTGATCTTTGTTTTTGTCTATCCCTGACAATAAACGGTAAACAGGTTCTCCATTCACTTCTATAATGTTTTTTCGGCAATAATGGCCCGTAGCTATGTAGTCAGCGCCAAGCTCACGGGCTTTATCGATAAATAAGTCGAATTTGATTTCACGATTGCACAAGATATCCGGGTTAGGTGTCAATCCTCGACGGTATCCTTCGAACATATAATTTACGACTCTTTCGCGGTATTGTTCGCTAAAATCGATTACATGCAAGGGAATGTCCAAATGACGGGCTACAAGCTGAGTAATTATGAGATCATGTTCGGCAGGGCAATCTCCCTGAAGCAAACCAGCTTTATCATGCCAATTGATCATAAAAATTCCAAAAACATCATATCCCTCCTGCAATAGAAGCCATGCAGCAATGCTGGAATCAACTCCACCCGAAAGGCCAATGGCTACTTTCTTAGTTTTCGAACTTTTTTTTCCCATAAAACAGCTGCAAAATTACTCTGATTTTCAGTAGACTTATTCATTGAACAAATTGTTTAGCTGTATTTTTGAAAATATTTTATCAACTTCAGAACTTTTGACTTTATAATTGCCGATCAATATTTTATAAAAGCACAGTCTTAGAAATGCAAAGAACGCTACAAAGAATAAGCAGTCTATTCTTTGGCGTCCTTTTCGACTCTGCGTGCATAAATTTTTCGCTAAGACGCAAAGATCGCGAAGAATAATCATTTCGAATCCTTAGCCTGCTTTGCACCTCTTCGTGCAACAATTTTTTTGCCTGGTTGTAAAGAACCTTTCAGATACAAACATCAAGAAAGGAATTTAAGAAAGGAATTAGCGGTTGCTGATAATGAGATTATATTCAAGAGGGTGATAAGAGTGATTATTTAGAGTAAGTAATACTATAATGCAATCATCAAAATCACGACAACCTGATTAAAATCGAATCAGGGGTTCTGAATAATAACATTTAGTGTTTGCAAATGGGTCAAGTTTAGAGACCTATTATCCTACCGTTTTCGTCGATATCTATTCTTTCTGCGGCGGGTTCATCAGGCAGGCCTGGCATACGCATGATTTGACCTGTAATTGGAATGATAAATCCTGCCCCTGAAGCAATTTCCACCTCCCTCACGGTAATCACGAAATCTTTAGGTCGGCCAAGCAACTCAGGGTTATCGGAAAGTGATTTCTGGGTTTTTGCAACGCAGACAGGCAGCTTGTCCAGCCCGAGAGAATAGACCTTTTCCATGTCCGATTTTGCTTGTGCAGTATAGTCCACTGCATTCGCCCCATAAATTTTTTTGGCTATGGTTTCGATTTTTTGATCGGGTGTCCAGTTCCAATCATATAAAGTATTATGGTGATTGGGGCATTTAGTAGCAACATGTTCAACGATAGTCGCTAAATTCAGAGCCCCTTCTCCTCCTTTTCCCCAAACATCTACTACAGCTACTTCCACTTTCAGATTTTTGCATACCTGAACGATATAATCCAATTCTTCCTGAGTGTCGCTTATAAAGCGGTTAAGAGCTATAATAGGATGGATGCCGAACAGTTTCATGTTTTCGATGTGTTTCTCGAGATTTCCGATGCCTTTTTTCAGCGCTTCAATGTCGGGTTGGGAAAGGTCTTTCAATGGTTTCCCACCATGATATTTCAGTGCTCTCACCGTAGCCACGAGAACAACCGAGCATGGGAACAAGCCGGCATATTGACATTTGATGTCGATAAATTTTTCCGCACCCAAGTCAAAACCGAAACCAGCCTCTGTAACGACAAAATCACTTAAGGATAGTCCCATTTTGGTAGCTACTACTGTGTTGGTTCCTTGGGCAATATTGGCAAATGGTCCTCCATGAATAATGGCTGGAGTGCCTTCGAGAGTTTGCACGAGGTTAGGCATAAAGGCATCTTTCAGTAAGGCTGTCATTGCGCCATTTGCATTTAAGTCGCGAGCAAAGATGGGTTTTTTATCGTATGTGTAACCAATGAAAATGTTGCCGAGTCTATTTTTCAGTTCCTGGAGATTTTCGGCCAGGCAAAGGATGGCCATTACTTCGGAGGCTGCAGTAATATCGAAGCCCGTTTCACGAGGTACCCCATTCGTGGTCCCACCCAAGCCCACAATGATACGTCGCAGCGAACGGTCGTTCATATCCATTACTCTTTTCCATTTCACTGTGCGTGGATCTATTCCCAGCGAGCGCTTTTTACTTTGGATGTTATTATCAATTAAAGCTGCAAGAAGATTGTGTGCTCTTTCGATTGCAGCAAAATCCCCCGTAAAATGCAGATTGATATCTTCCATGGGAAGGACCTGTGAATACCCCCCACCTGTAGCTCCTCCTTTCACACCAAATACTGGACCTAATGAAGGCTCACGCAATACTGCAGTGGTCTTTTTGCCAATACGGTTCAAGGCTTGAGCCAGCCCAATCGAGACGGTAGTTTTCCCTTCGCCTGCAGGCGTGGGCGAAATGGCAGATACCAGAACCAGCTTGTTTCCCTTTATTTTATCATAGTTGATATAATTTAATGGGATTTTTGCTTTGTATTTACCGTAGAGAACCAGATCTTCGGGATTGATTCCTAGCATTCCTGCAATTTCATTGATGTGTTTCAACTTTACTTCATGAGCAATTTCAATATCTGTTTTCATATGGATAGAGTTTTAATATTATTTATTTATTAATACTTTCCCCTCAGTTTCGGAATTATTTGCATTTTAATTATCAATGTATAGATATCCTTATCTTAGAGAGGCAAAAGTACTCTTATTTTTGGCTCAAAACGAGAAAGATTTTTTTTAGTTTTATAAGATTTATGGAATCAGAAGAAGAGTATTCATTCAGACGGTCCTGATGATAGCTTTTATCTTAATTCACAATTTGTGAGGCAAAGTCGAGTTGATTTGTTTTATCATAAGTATATTTACTTGGGTAATTGATAAAAGATTTGTTAAAAACTCTGTATCTTTGCCGCCCACTTTGGGCCCCATAGTTCAACGGATAGAACGGAAGTTTCCTAAACTTTAAATCCAGGTTCGATTCCTGGTGGGGCTACAAACATCGTCAACTCCTTAACCTTCCATATATTTATTAATAAATAGAGTTTTTCGCTGAAGATTAAATTTTCCAAAAAATTCTTTCTTTTATTTGCCGAAAAGGGAAAGGTTGTATTATATTTTATTCTCAGGTGAAAATTATTTTTTAGATATTCAAAAAATTACAGATAAGGAATAATATTTTTGAAAAAGTCTTTGAGAAGCAACTCGTCGATAGAAGTTTTTATCGAAATTTATTTCCTTAATGTTTTCTTTGTTGGATTCAAACTTTTTGTAGTATTTTTAAAGTAGGCATGTTTACTTGTTCTCCTTAGAGAGGAGGAATAGCCATCATTGTTATTTTCGTGAGCTTGTTGAGAATGTTGAAATTTTTATTAACAATTAGCAATTAAAAATTGGATAATAGATTGAAAGCCTCAAGAATCTATAATAACGAAAACATCATTAGCAATACGGGGAGAAGAGACATCAAAGTTTCTATCTTACAAGAATGAAGCTCCCTTTTAGGGTTTTGGTCACTCCTGGCGAATGTGTCCCATTGCCACGATATTCGATCAGATAAACGTAAACGTCGGCTGGAGCCATTTCTCCATCAATTTTACCATCCCAACCTTTTTCGATATCATCTGTCTGAAATACCAATTGACCATGGCGATTATAGATATAAATGTGGAAATGAATCGTAGGATCGGTGGTAATTACCTTAAACATATCGTTCAAACCGTCATTATTTGGTGTAAAGGCGTCGGGCACATAAATAAAACCCTCACAGAGCTGTACTTTTATGGTGTCTACAACTGCACAGCCTTCATTGAATACACGTACCCAATATGTTCCATTTCCATACACTTTTAAGGTGCGCTTAGTAGAACCGTCCTGCCATTCATAAAAATCACTCCCATCTCCTCCGCCTGCATCCAAAATAATAGGATCGCATGAGAATAGATAGAGGTCTTCTCCCAGATTCAGATATGGCGCAGGTTTTACGGTAACATGAATAGTGAGTGTATCACGACAGCCTGAATGATTCATCCCAATCAGAGAATAATCCATATCATGCTTCGGTGAAATCTTGACAAGAGAGCCATAAGTTGTATCAATGTCCTGGTTTGGCGTCCATTTGAACGTCTCGGACCCCGAAGCACTCAAAATCAGTACAGAATCTCGGCAAAGGGCTGGTGAAGGCGGAGTCAGAACCAGTTCAGGTTTGGGATTGATGGTAAGTTTCAAACTGTCCTTTACCATTCCACATGGATAATTTCCAAAAACATTCACCTTCAGATAAACCACGGTTGGATTTATAATATCGTGATTTCCATATGAATAAACTGGAGATTTCTGTGTTGGATGGTCAAGATTACCAATGCCATCCACTGTCCATTTTAAATGGTGGAAGTTTGATATAAGATCACCCATAACATGATAGCGGCTTCCTTCGCAGATGGAATCGTTGGATATAATATTTACGATGGGTGCAGGTACTGTTCGTATATGTGTTTTAGTACCTTTACTTTCGCCGCATGCTGTTACAAATGTTGCCATCAAGTAGGAGGTACCAGTGGGAGGTGAAAGACTAAGAGTGTCTCCACTGTATAGAAATACTGGATTTTGTCCAGAGGCATCGGTGGAATACCATTTGACGGTATCGCCCCATCCACCAATCGTCCATAAATGAATATATCCAGGATAATTGGAACAAACCAGACTGTCTAAATCACTAACAATCAGTTTGGGAGGTTGGGGGAGGTTTACGACGATATCGAAAGGAAACCATTTCGAAATGCCACAATAATTCTTCATACGAACCAGATAGCGCGTGGTAGTATTAGGAGCTGCTACACGAAATGGATTTGTCGAACCTGCGGCTATGGTATCATTCCCATATATTTTTGCCCATAAAATTTGGTCACCTACTCCTCCCCATGCCATTAACGAAACACTGTCCACAGTGCCAGGGCAGAAGTAATTCGTATCGGCAATTACGGAATCAGGTGGTCGAGGAGTATATACGATTAAATTGAAAGAATCACAAATAGAAACTCCACAGGCATTTTCCCAGCGAGCAAAAAACCAAGTTGAAGCCACAGGCGCAGGAATTGTGATATTTTTTCCCGTACCTATTGTAGCTCCTCCACAGGACTTGACAAACCAGCGCAATGTTTCACCCCAGGGCGAAAGAGTGTCGCCATAACCTCCAAAAGCCGTAAGTGTGATATAATCCACATCCCCTATACAATAGTAGTTGGTATCGGAAAGAATTTGAGCAGGAGGGGAGGGAATTTCGACTACATTCACTGGAATGCTCACGCAAGGCGATTCTCCACAGTAATTTTCCCATCGGGCATAAAAAAATGTAGTTGTATCGGGATATGAAATAGTGATCGAATCGCCATGGCCAATTGGCACACCACCACATGAATCGGCATACCATGAAATGATTTCGCCATTGCCTCCGAATGATTTCAATGTTACCTGTCCGGTGTCTGAAACGCATTTGAATAAAGGATTTGCAGTAAGCAGTACAGGAGGTTCAGGAGTATTGACTATTACTTGAATCGAGCGGCATATCGATTCTCCGCATGAATTGTTGTTGTTGGCATAATAGGTTGTGCTAACGTCAGGTGCAGCAATGGTAAGTGAATTACCTGAACCAATGAAATTTTGGCCGCAACCTCCTTCATACCATCGAACCGTATCCCCGTATTCGTATATTCCATAAGCTGATAGCTGGATGTTTTCATTATAAGAGATGCAGAAGTAGTTTGTATCTACAGATAATGAATCGAGAGGACGGGGTTGTGGTCTAACATTGATGATGATAGAATCACATTCGGATTGCCCACAAAGATTAGTCCATCTCGAATAATATATCGTGGTGTCGCCTGGAGCGCTAATCAACAATGGAGAACCTGTTCCAATATAAATTCCGCCGCAATTTCCTTTGAACCACTGAAGAGTGTCTCCAGAACCTCCACTTGCCGAAAGTTGTATTACTCCAACTTCTTCTGCACAAAAATCGTTTTCATTTGTACTCAGGCTAAATGGCCGAACTGGCGGCTGCAACACTTCGACTTCAATCGAGAGGCAATTGCTCAGGTTGCATTTGTTCCCCCAGCGAGCATGATAGATTGCAGAAGAATCGGGGGCTGAAATAGTCAAAGGAGTTCCATATCCTATCGGATTCCCTCCGCATTCATCCTTAAACCAATATAAGGTATCCCCAGCTCCTCCTGTAGCTGTAAGGTTGATCTGGTTTATGGTTCCAGTACAGAAAAAATTAGTATCTACTTGTAGGGCAGAAGGTGATAAAGGCTGAGGGGTTACATTTATCTGGAGACTATCACAGGTAGAGATTCCGCATTGATTTTCGTAAGTAGCCCAATATGTGGTGGTATCGTTGGGAGCCGTAATAATTAAAGGCTGACCAATACCAACCAAGGTGCCTCCACACGAATCTTTCCACCATTTCAAAGTAGAACCTATGCCACCGCCAGCACTAAGAGTAATTATATTAACCGTACCAGCACAGTAATTATTAGTATCCACACCTAAAGAATCGGGGGGCAATGGAAAAGGAATGACATTGATTACAATGGAATCGCATTCTGAGTTTCCACAGGCATTCACCCACCGAGCATAATAAGTTGTGGTATCGGTTGGAGCCGTAACCGTCAAGAGCGAAGGCGGTTCGAACATTCCTGCAAGCACTCCACCACAGTTCTCTGTATAAACTTCCACAGTATCCCCGTTTCCTCCAATCACCCCAAGATTTATCTGAGTGACCCATCCTGTGCAAAAATTATTGAGTGTACTTGTCACAGCAATGGGTTTTTCTGGGAAAGGAATCACCTTTGTGGTTTTGGTAGTATCATTGTAACATCCATTATTATCGGTAAATATATAATTGACTTGTTTGAATCCGGGACCTGCCGCTAAAGGATCGAAAATGGCGGTTCCATTTCCTTGATCGAAGATTCCAGGGCCGGAAAAGCTGCCGTAGGGCAAATGATTTCCCGACAATAACACCGGGACATCATCGATGCAATAGGAAGCCGAAAATGGATTAAAGTCGACGGAAGGCTTGGGCAGCACGGTAATCTGGTAAGTTGTATCGCCAGTGCACCCATTGAAATCGGTATAAGAATATATAATATCGTAAGGGCCGCCAACGCCTGCAGCATCAGGATCAAAAATTGCCTTTCCAATATTCAGATCGATGATGCCAGGACCACTAAAAGAACCCAACGGATAAAAATTCCCTGTAATGGTATCGGGGGATGCATTTACGCAATATTGAGATAATATATTGGTAATAGAAGGTTGAGGAAGAGCATTCACGATCACTTCTTTGAACATGGTATCAGTACAGAAATTTCCGTCAGTAAAATAATAATATATGGAGTGTATACCCACGCCGGCCAGGGCTGGATTGAACATGGCAGTACCATTTCCATAATCGGTTATTCCAGGGCCTTCGAAGTGACCTTGAGGAGCTTGATTACCGGTAAGTGTTGCTGGGGTTGAGTTAAGGCAATAAGAGGTTACAAGTCCACTAAAACTAACCACAGGGAGAGCATTCACCGTAGTTTGTTTAGTCATGTGGTTTATACAACCATTCAATGCCTGATAAGTATAGGTAATATTGTAAGGACCACCTGCACCTGCTGTAGCGGCTGAGAAAATGGCAGTTCCATTCAGATTGTCGGTAATACCAGGCCCCAAGAATGATCCGAAAGGAGCAAAATTACCAGTGAGTAAGGCAATGGGAGAATTCAGGCAATGATTGGGATCGAGGCCTGAAAAATCGACTGCGGGTGCTGGCAAAACTGTTGTTTTTTGTGAATAAGTATTTGTACAGCCATTGGGATCGGTAAAAGAATAGGTAATAGTATGCAAACCTGACCCGGCTATACTTGGATTGAAAGTGGCTGTACCATTAGGATTAGAGGTAATTCCAGGGCCCGAAAATGTACCTTGTGGAGCCATATTGCCAATTAATAATACGGGTTCGTCATTACTGCAATAGGTAGCCAATAAGCCCGTAAAATTTACTTCAGGCAGGGAATAGACAGTTGTAGGCTGACTTACAGAATTGGTACATCCATTGGGATCGGTATAGGTATAGGTTATCACGTAGGGACCTCCTATTCCTGCAATACCAGGATCGAAAATTGCCTGCCCGAATCCGATATTAATAATGCCGGCTCCAGTGAAGAAGCCATCTGGTGCATAATTGCCGGTAAGTGTCGTTGGTCCTGCATTTAAACAATAGGCTGATTGTAGGCCGGTAAAACTTAATGTTGGAAGCGCCGTAACGGATGTAGTTTTGATTATACTATTAGAACAACCGTAAATATCAGTATAGGAATAAGTAATGGGATAAGGTCCTCCCGCACCTGCTATGGATGGATTGAAGGTGCCTACTCCATTATTGCTCGCCATAATTCCAGGGCCGTTGAATACTCCATAAGGTGCCATATTTCCAACAAGCGTAGCAGGACTGGCATTTACACAATAAGAGGGATCGAGCCCGGCGTAATTCACATAAGGCAAAGCCCTTACCGTTACGAACTGAATGTCATCATCAAAACAACCATTTATATCTGTATAAGAATAAGTAATAGTATAAGTACCTCCGGCACCGGCTGCAGCAGGATTGAAAATAGCCGTTCCATCTCCGTTGTCTGTAATGCCTGGCCCCCAAAATGTTCCATAAGGCATGTGATTGCCCCAAAGTGTATCGGGTGCATCATTCTCACAATAAATATTCGATAAGCCCGTAAACGAAACCTCAGGTACAGGATAGACGGTAACATAAGTTCCGATGCAGGCCGAAAATCCACAAGCAGTTTCCCAACGTGCATAATAAACCGTATTTACGTAAGGAGCCGGAATGGTTAAAGGGTTTCCCGTTCCTATAACTTGCTGACTTCCGCAATAATCTTTGAACCATATAACCTCCTCGCCTGAACCTCCTATCGCGATGAGAGTCAAGCTATTAATACTTCCATAGCAATAAGCAGAATCGCTCAATAGGATACCAGTAGGAGCAACAGGTGGTTCGGAAACAAAAATGGTAATCGAATCGCACACCGATGGACCACATGAATTTTCCCACCAAACGTAATATGTAGTGGTAATGTTAGGCGCATCTAATATCACCGGATTGCCTTGATTGATTGGAGTTCCATGACAGGATAATCCCCATTTGAGAACGTCGCCCGAACCACCAAAAGCGGTCAGTCGAATATTACCCGGATAATTATAGCATAAATGATTCGTATCGGTGGTAACTGCTGTAACCGGCTTTGCAAGTGCTAAAACCGTGACGCTACCTGAAAGGCAAATGGAAACCCCACAAGTAGTTTCCCAACGTCCGAAATAAGTAGTAGAAACCGAAGGAGCAGGAATAACTGCTGGGTTTCCGGTAGCTATAAGAGGTCCATTACATGAACCCTCATACCAACGGAATACCTCACCACTTCCGCCGGTGGCTGTAAGGATTACCGAACCTGCGCCTTCACAAGCCGTAGAAGGAATAATTTGAATACTGTTGGGTGGTGTTGGTAAAGGAAGAACATTTACCACAATATTGGCACAAGTGGTGACACCGCAAGGATTTTCCCAGCGAGCGAAGTAAACTGTGGTGGTATCCGGCGAAGGAATGGTAATGGATGTTCCTGTTCCTATAGAATCACCTCCGCATTCACCTGTAAACCAAACGAGATTGTTGCCGCTTCCTCCTATTGCAGTAAGAGTAATGTTGCCAGGATCATCGGCACAAAAGCCTTGCCTGTTCACAATAGCTGAAACCGGGGCTTGTGGTAAAGTAAATTGGGATGAAACCACAAAAGAGGTGTCTTTGGTGCATCCCTTTGTATCACTAATAGAAAGTGAATAATCTCCTTCGGGTATCTCGTTGATATTTTGAGTTGTTGCACCATTCGACCATTGAAAGGTATAATCGGGTGTACCACCGGCAATGTATACCTCGATAGATCCATCATTACCACTTTCACAAGTAACGGGAATTATGCTTGGTGCTCGATAAAAGGTTGACTCTTTCAATCCTGCAAATATCATATCGCTCTGGCCAGAACTGATGAGAGTTGTGCCCGCCAATAATAGGCTGTTAGTAAAATTCCCGATAAAGATGGGATTATATTGCTTGTCAAGAGTCAAATCATAGGATACATCATCCCCAATATTGCCAGTGCTTTTTACCATGCGAAAAACGCCAGCAGAGTCAAGGCGGCATATAAAAATGTCTGACCCTCCTGAACTAACCAGGTCGAAAGAATCCCATTGAGACGAACCGCTAAATTTTCCTGTAATGTATATCTGTCCTGAGGGAGTATAAACAAGTCCATAGGCAATATCTTCTCCGCTTCCACCGGCACGTTTTGCAAAAATTGCGTTTCCCGAAGGATTTAGTTTTACCACAAAAACATCTTTGCTCCCGGCACATGTAAGATTTACTCCTCCAAATGTTGCCGTAGCTCCAAAATATCCAGAAATGAAAATGTTGTTTTGTTCATCGGCATCCAGGCCAAAGGGTTGATCGTCGGCAATTCCGCCGGAGCTTTGCAATGAAAGCAGATTGCCATAGCGGTCGTAGCGAGCAATGAAAATATCATTATCGCCGGCACTAGTCACCGAAGAATTACCAAATGTGGCATTACCTTGGAATATACCTGTTACAACCACTTCATCGGCTATGGTGTAAATCACGGCATGGCCTCTGTCGGGTGATAGACCCCCCCCCTGCTGGATCCAGTCCAATACTCCGGCACCGTTGTATCTTGCAATAAAAACATCTTCACCGCCACTACTTATAAGGTTGTGGCCCTGAAAATCGGCATTACCCTGAAAATATCCCGTAACGAAACAACTTCCGTCGGAAACGACATATAAAGCCAAAGCCTTGTCTTCAAAATTACCCCCTCCTGTTTGTACCCATTTTAAAATGCCCGTTGGACTATATTTTGCCAGGAAAGCATCACTTTCGCCTTGTGCAAAGTATTGGTTGCCTCCAAAAAGGGCCATCACGCGGAAAGAGCCCGAAAGGAAAATATTACCTATACTATCTAAACCTATACCTGTAACTTCGTCATCGAGGCTTCCACCAATTTGCTGTATCCATTGTAAATTTCCCAGATGATTATATTTGGCTAAAAAAATATCCTTTCCGCCTGTGCTGGTAAGCGATGTGCTCCCAAAAACCGCATTTCCGCCAAAAGTTCCTGCCAGAAATATATTTCCCGCCTCATCGGCAACGATGCAGCGCCCCTCATCATGGGCTGCTCCACCTCCTTTACGGGGTAAAAACCATTGTGAAGTGTCTTTACCAAAAATTAAGGCCGGAGGTTGAGTTATAGTGAAACGTTTTATCAGTTTACAATTTTCCTCATCGCGAACTGTTACCTGATAAGTATTTGGAAGCAATCCAGAGATATGGGAAGTATTATCTCCAGAATTCCAGGTAAATATTAATGGTTCTATGCCACCGGTTGTCGTAAGATGAATAGACCCGTCGGCCTCTCCAAAGCACGAAACATTTTTTTTAGTAGCCGTAACACTCAAAGTACAATGATCATCCTGCCATTTCCACAAATCCCTGAAATACCCTGTGGCATTATCTCCTCCACACGAAATATAGGCAGCATCAGAATAAGCAAAAGATACGGAGTTCTCACGCGGTAATGCTGGAAAATCGCTTTTACGTGACCATAGATTGGCATTCACATCGTATTCCCATAAGTCATTCAATAGATTGGTGCCGTCATCTCCTAAAGCAATATATCCTTTTTGATTGAGAGCAAACCCAACTGCTCCACTTCTTCCATGGCTTAAAGCGTTTATGGGAGACCATGTATTGGATACTCTGTCATAAACATAAAAATCCGAAAGATAAGAGCCATTATAACCTAAGCCCACATAAGCCTTGGTTCCAATGCTAAAGGCAGATGCATAAATTCTGCCTTGTCCTCCAAAATTATTCCTTGCAGTCCAAGAATTACTTACTGGATCGAATTCGTAAAAATCCTTCCTGTAAGCGCCATCGTATCCGAGCCCCACATAAGCCTTGTCGCCAATTACGGTAGAGATGCATCCCTGACGAGCCCCACCAGGAAAATTTATACCTGCCGACCATGTATGATTCGTTGTGTTATACACCCAAGTGTCCAATAAAAATCCGCCATTGTATCCTGTTGTGATGTAAATTTTGTTTCCCAAGGCAAAACAAGCAGCATATGCTCTGGCCTGTCCTGGCATGTCGGTAAGCTGGATCCATGAATCTATAGCAGGATCGTATTCCCAAAAATCTTTATGGTAAATTCCGTCGAACCCCATGCCAATATAAGACTTATCGCCAATGGTACAAGCAACAGCTCCTTTTCTGCCACTACCTGCAAAATCACTCTTTCTAATCCAAGTATCCTGGCCTAAGACCACGTTCTGAAGAAAAAGCATCAATAAGAAACAGAATGCAATGGTAATCTTGCTAAAACTATTCATGGGTCAATCAATTAAAAACTTGGGGTTTAGGTTAACTTTCATTCTTCGAGAGCCCTGAACAAGATTCTCTACTTTAAAAGCAACTTTGTCGAGTAGTAGATTATAAATTTCTAATAGAGTAATTTTTATGGCATTTACTGTCACATTAATAGGAATATAGGATTCTAATGATGAAATAATTGGTTGAGAGTTGGTCTTATGGTTCTGTCTCCATAGCTCGAAACTTTTTCCCTTTTTGTAAATCGAGTTTTGGCAAATAATCGATTGGTGGTGAAATGATAGAGCCCTTTCACCACCTCTGGTACCAGAAGAATGAAAAATTAATGGGAAGGGCTTCATCATAGCTAAATCATTCATCATTTATAAGCTAATTGCACATCTTTTCGTATTAGTAAACAAAGTTCAAATTTATGAATAAAATTTTGCAATGGGCTGAAACATCCTCAAGATATTTTATATGAAAGAGACAATCAGCGATCGATTCTTGTTGTATTGATGTCATATTTCAGGAGATTCAGCTAAATAGGTACAATGATCATCATTGATTCAGGGGAAGGTAAAAATTACGGTATTCTTCAAATTGTGATGGGCGCATACCTGAGCCATGAATGATAATTCTTTGTCTATCGAGCAATCCGTCAGGCCGGTAAAGACGTTCGACTTCAAGCATGATTTCTCCGTTTTCATTGGTAACTTGACGTGAAAGTTCTCTGTTGTTCTCATCATAATTCACATGATATCTCGAGCGGCCAAATCTGTTGGTTTCCCAATATTCTTCTATATAAGGGTTGGGATTGTAAATTCTTTCCCAAGTTTCGAACAGATTTCCGTTCTTGCCATATACCTTTCGGAGAATGAGGCGGCCTTCATCATCATAAACAGATTCGCTTAAAATGTATTGATCCTCTGTTTCATTTTCAAATTTTACTTCGCGTCCAAGATCATCGTAACTCCATTTCTTAGAACTGGTGAATTGCACTGAATCATCGTAAGTATTTTCCTCGATCAGCTTATCATTATTATATCTTTTTTCGGTAATCTGTTCTCTTTCGCCGTCGTAATTGATAAATTCAACTTTATCAAGCAGATTGTTTGAATTGTAATGATAAATTTCTCTGTCGAATGATTCATCTACATAAAAAATATCTTTTTCTATCAATCTCGACATAGAATCATATTGAAATGTTAGTTTTTGAGCAAATTCACCACTGGAGTCAATTTCAGATTGTTCGATCAAATTTCCAGAGTCGTCATACTGAAAAGACATAGTAGCCTCCAAATTACCCTCGTTATCATAGCGTCTTTCCATTACTAATCGGTTGTTTTGGTCATATTCTTGCTCAAGATTCATGATGATGCCAACGATATCATTCTCAGTAAAATTTTCCGACTTAAAAATGATACGCTTCGTTTCCCTTCTGTAATTTCCTGTCATAGCTGATTAAATGATTTAATTGGCCGTAAAAATAGAAATTTCCGGCTTAAAGCGATTCATATTAGGTGCTTCATAAAAAAGATGAATAGGTATGGGGTCGAGAGTAGGAGCCATAACAGGAATGATTCGCAAGGATATTGGGTGTGTGGGCTAAGGAGGTATTGTTTGCACATATATTTTTTCCCTGCGGATTTTTGTTCACGGTTTTATTATTTGCCATTTGCAGAAATAGCAAGAGAATCCAAATGTTTATCTTTGCCTCACTTTCATTAACTATTCTTTAAATATCTTGTTATATGAAGATAGAATTCAAGAAAATCATGCCTGTGTTGTGTCTGAGCATAGTGGTAGGTTTTTCGTCCTGCACACGAACCGAAAAAATCACTTATCCCGAAACCAAAAGAGTAGATTCGGTGGATGAGTATTTTGGACAAAAAATTCTCGATCCTTACCGCTGGCTCGAGAATGACACTTCTGCCGAAACATCCGAATGGGTGAAGGCTCAAAATGAAATTACCAATGCTTATCTCGAAAAAATTCCTTTTCGGAAATCCTTGAAGGAAAGATTTACACAAATTTGGGATTATCCTAAATATGGGATTCCCTTCAGCAAGGGGAATCTTTATTTCTATTTCAAGAATGATGGAATGCAAAATCAAAGTGTACTCTACGTTCAGGAAGGTCTTGAAGGAGAACCGCGGGTTTTACTCGATCCCAATCGTTTATCCGAAGATGGAACTGTTGCCATTGCTTCATTTTCGGTTTCGAACGACGCTCGATTCCTGGCTTATTCCATAGCCAAAGCCGGTTCCGACTGGAACGAAATTTATGTGATGGATATAAATACCCGACAGAACCTTCCCGATCATATTCCTTGGATAAAATTTTCGGGTATGTCGTGGAAAGGGGATGGATTTTATTATAGCCGCTACGAAGCCCCTAAGCCAGGTGAGGAACTTTCGATAAAGAATCAGAATCAGAGAGTATTTTATCACAAGTTAGGAAGTGATCCTACCAAGGATGAATTAATTTGGGAAGACCCCCAACATCCTCTGCGAACCTTTGGTGCCAGCGTTACCGAAGATGAAAGATTCCTTATTATCTCTGAAAGCGAATCAACCTATGGCAACAAATTACATATTAAAGACTTGCAAAAACCCGCTTCATCTTACATTCATATCGGCGACTCTTTCGACTGGGAATTTTGGGTAGTTGACAATTTAAATGATGACTTGATTGTTGTCACCAATTATTTAGCTCCTCGCAGTCAGGCCGTGTCCATCAATTTTTCGCATCCCGAGATTTCTTCGTGGCAAACCCTTATCCCCGAAAAAGAAGAAGTCCTCGAAGGAATTTATCTGGCAAATGGTAAGATTATTTCTCAATATCTGAAGGATGCTTGTAATCATTTATATTCCCATAATCTCGATGGGCAGCTGATAGACGAAATTCCGCTTCCAGGCATTGGTACCATCGGAGGTTTTAGTTCTGAAAAAGAGAAAAATATTGCCTTTTTTGCTTTCACCTCATTTACATATCCCACTACCATCTTTAAATTTGATGTAGAAAAAAATCAAACCGAGGTTTTTCGTAAACCTGATATTAAGTTTAATTCAGAGGATTATACTACTGAACAGGTATTTTATACAAGTAAGGATGGGACAAAAGTTCCAATGTTTATAGTGCATAAAAAGAATTTTTTGAAAAATGGTAAGAATCCTACGCTCCTATATGGCTATGGTGGGTTTAATATATGCCTCACACCTTCATTTAGTATCAGTTTGATTCCTTTTCTCGAAAATGGTGGAGTTTATGCAGAAGCTAACATTAGAGGAGGAGGTGAATACGGAGAAGAATGGCATCAGGCGGGTACTAAGATGAAAAAACAAAATGTTTTCGATGATTTCATTGCTGCGGCCGAATATCTTATTTCGAATAAATACACATCGCCCAAGAAGCTGGCTATCAATGGAGGTAGTAATGGCGGCCTCCTCATTGGTGCTGTGTTGAATCAGAGGCCAGACCTGTTTGCGGTGGCAGTACCCGAAGTGGGTGTGATGGATATGTTGCGCTATCATAAATTTACTATAGGATGGGCTTGGGCTTATGATTATGGTACAGCCGAAGATAGTGAGGAAATGTTCCATTATCTGTTGAGCTATTCGCCTTTGCATAATATCAAGCTTGGTACGAAATATCCAGCAGTCATGGCAATGACTGCCGATCATGATGATCGGGTTGTACCGGCTCATTCGTTTAAATATACCGCCACGCTTCAGGCCGCACAAGCAGGTGATGCTCCCATACTTATCCGTATTGAATCGAAAGCCGGGCATGGGGCCGGAAGACCCACCTCCAAGATTATCGACAATGTTACCGATAAATTTTCTTTCATTATGTATAACCTTGGAATGAGTCCCAAATTTTAAGATAGAATTCCATCATTTAATTGATTGTTATATAACTGAGAAACCCGGGTTTTAATTCCCGGGTTTCTTTTGTAAACAAGTTACAATTGGTAATTTTGTACGATGATATGTGCCCTGCTATGACGATAAAACCAGGAGATAAAGTACGATTTCTCAGCTCGAGCGGCGGAGGAATAGTAACACGAGTCATTCGGCCCGGTATAGTTGCAGTAGAAATTGAAGACGGATTTGAGATACCAACAGCTATCAACGATTTGGTTAAAATTGAAGAAACTTCTCCTGCAGCTCGATTTTTTGCCGATAATGACCCCTTTCTTTCTCAAAAAGACAATGAATCAAAAACCGAACCCGCCGTCTCTCCGCCCTTCAAGTCAGAGCAAAATGCTTCTCCTTTAAATGAAAGTTATATCGAGAAACTACCCGCATCACGAAAATCAACCATCAATCCTGAAGGAATATACCTTGCTTTCGAGCCTCACGACCAAAATTTATTCATCATTGGGTATCTCGATTTATGTATTGTAAACTTCAGCAGTTACGACGTTTTATATACCTTTTCCCATAAGAGCCCCAAAGGAGGTTACGTAGGAAGAGATTATGGTTCTATACCTCCTTATTCGAAGGTAATCATCGATATCATTCAGCGGGAAGAATTGGAATATGTAGCCAATGGAATCATTCAGTTATTGTTTACAAAAGATATAATGCCCTCGCTATGGTTTCCCGTAACTGGTAGTTTCCGTATCAAACCTGTCAGATTTACCAAAGAAGACAATTACAAATCATACGGTTTTTTACAGCGCAGGGCATTCGTACATTTGATTACCGATCTCAAAGGGCTCAAGCCGGTGGGGAGTTTAGAAGAATTGCAAAAGTATGAAGAGGATGCACCTATGATAATAACCAGTAAGGCTGCTGAATCGGAGTCGTTTATAACCCCTCATAAGGTAGCTCATGGCGAGGCAATTGTTGATCTACACATCGAAGCCATTGCCGAAGATTATAAAACTTTACTACCCGATCAAATACTCGACATACAACTGGCTTATTTTACCCGTTGTATGGAAACTGCCATTTTGGATAAATATTTTAAGGTGACTTTTATTCATGGCGTAGGGAATGGGGTATTGAAAAATGCCTTAAGGGAGAAGCTGAAGGATTATTCCAATGTATATTTTCAGCCTGCTCCATTTGCACGTTTTGGAATGGGGGCCATAGAAGTAATGATTATGCATACTCGGGAATAGTTTTTGATTAAGTAGATAAAATCATAATTATCTTTGTTCTGGCAAATTGAATGATGGCAGTCCATTCTATCGCCTTGGATTTCACCATCCAAGGAGGAAAGTCGGGACAACACAGAGTAGCCTGCTTCCTAACAGGAAGGTATCGCATAGAGCGATAACAGATAGTGCCACAGAAAAGAACCGTCGAAGGGTTGGTTCAGCCAACAATCGACAAGGGTGAAAACGTGAGGTAAGAGCTCACGCTGCAGGATGGCGACATCTTGTGGGGGTAAACCTCAGGCGTTGAAAGGCCAAATAAATCAGGGATGCTCTATGGTTCATAGAGTGAGAGGGTTACTCGCCCAATCCTGGAGGGTAGGCCGATAGAGGTAACAGGTGACTGTTATCCCAGATAAATGATAGAAATCCTGAATTGAGGATACAGAATCCCGCTTATAGGGCTGCCATCTTTTCATTTGCCTTTATTGATTAGAAAACCTAACTAATTTGCAATATGCGGTTTTTCCTTAAATGGATAGCCTCTGCAATGGCCATAGCCATTATTGGTTGGATACTCCCGGGTATAAAAGTAGAAAGTTTTTTAACTGCTTTTATTGTGGCTGGCATCATTGCCTTTCTGAATCTTGTTCTTAAACCCATCCTACTGTTTCTTAGTATTCCTATTACTATTTTTACCATGGGATTATTTATTCTTGTAATCAATGCTATTATAGTGATAATTGCATCTTTACTTGTTCCTGGCTTTATCGTTAATAGCTTTGGGTGGGCGCTGCTCTTCGGCCTTTTAAATTCCATCATTCATTTTTTTCTTGATAATGCTGATTAAATTCAAAATATGAAACATCGTAATATTACCGATCTGGAGGAGATCAACCAGATACTTCAGGCTGCCGATTGCTGTTATATGGGAATGGCGAACGTGGATGGAAGTCCTTATGTGGTTCCCATGAATTTTGGATTCGATAACCAGTATATTTACTTGCATTCAGCAAGAACTGGTAAAAAAATCGATATTTTACGAACCAATCCCAGAGTTTGTCTGGCTTTTAGCGCATTTCACCAATTGAGGTATCAGAGCGAAAAAGTAGCCTGTTCATGGAGTATGAAGTATAAAAGTGTTTTGGTTTTCGGTGAAGTGGAATTTATCGAGCAAAAAGAAGAAAAAGTGAAGATGTTGAATTGCTTGATGAAGAAATATGCTGGCAGGGAATTTACTTATAATGTTCCTGCCTTGAAAGAAGTACTCACTTACAAAGTTTCATTGAAGAAAGTCGAAGCTCGGGCTTACAGGTATTAGAAACAACTCATCACAAAAAACCTGGTTAACATCATGCAAGGTTAAGGCTTTTACCAGTACCCGGGGCGGGACTTGAACCCGCACGACCTCAACGGTCAAAGGATTTTAAGTCCTTCGTGTCTACCTCTTCCACCACCCGGGCCGATAGGAAAACCCGAATCTGCCTGGGCAGCACCCGGGCTTTGAGCGGAAAACGGGACTCGGACCCGCGACCCCAACCTTGGCAAGGTTGTGCTCTACCAGCTGAGCTATTTCCGCTTTTCAATTTTATGTCTGCAAAATTAATAGTATTTTCTGTTTCCTTCCAAATTCTTTATTTCTCTCCCAATAATTTTTTTAGTTGATGCAACTTCATCAAGGCTTCTACTGGAGTTATTGTATTGATATCGATGCGATGAATTTCGTCCTTTAATTTTAACAATAGAGGATCATCCAATTGAAAGAAACTCAATTGAACACCTTCGAGTGAGGATTGTTTCGACGATTTTTCGGCTGAAGAAGCCAAAGAATTACTGTTACGCGAATTTTCGAGCGTTTCAAGCAGTTCTGTAGCCCTTTCGATTACTTTTAAAGGCATACCTGCCATACGTGCCACATGTATTCCGAAACTATGTTCACTTCCTCCAGGCATCAGTTTTCTCAGAAAAACAACCTGATTCCCAACTTCCCTTACTGCAATGTGATAATTCTTTATACGGGGAAATATTCTGGCCATTTCGTTCAGTTCGTGGTAATGTGTGGCAAAGAGAATTTTCGGTTTGAATAAAGGATGATTGTGGAGATATTCTACTATGCTCCATGCAATAGAAATACCATCATAAGTACTGGTTCCTCGTCCAATTTCATCGAGAATGATCAAGCTACGGTCGGAAATGTTGTTCAAAATGCTTGCTGTTTCGTTCATTTCGACCATAAAGGTAGATTCACCAAGGGAAATATTATCGGAGGCTCCGACGCGCGTAAAAATCTTATCGACAATTCCTATGGTAGCTTTTTGGGCAGGGACAAAACATCCAATCTGAGCCATCAATACGATGAGAGCGGTTTGGCGAAGAAAGGCCGATTTTCCTGCCATGTTAGGACCGGTAAGAATAATAATCTGCTGATTATTTGGATTCAGTACTACATCATTAGGGATATACTGTTCTCCTGCAGGAAGTTGCTTTTCGATCACTGGATGGCGGCCTGCGCGGATATCGATGTTCAATCCATCATTTAGCACAGGTCGGGTATAATTTGAACTTGCCGAAAGTTGTGCAAACGACAGGAAAACATCTAAACGCGCTAGTAATCCAGCATTCAATTGCAAAGGTTCCACATATTCGGCTACCGAGCTAAGTAACTCATTAAAAATTCTGTTTTCGAGTTCTACAATTTTTTCTTCGGCGCTGAGAATCTTTTGTTCGTATTCCTTTAGTTCTTCGGTAATATATCTTTCGGCGTTCACTAATGTTTGCTTGCGATGCCAAGTGGATGGTACTTTATTTTTATGTGCATTGGTTACTTCTATATAATAGCCAAAGATATTATTGAATCCAATTTTGAGGGATGAAATTCCGGTAGTTTGGATCTCTCTTTGCTGGATTTTAGCAAGCACATCTTTGCCCTGATAGAGAATTTCACGTAAATGGTCCAATTCTTCATCGACTCTTTCGGCAATGATATTTCCCTTGATCAATACTGGTGGGCAATCTTCCTTGAGTGTTTTAAATATGCGATCTCTGATGAGTTTGCAGGGGTTCAGTTGTTCGCATAATTGCATCAATACAGGATGATGTGTAAGAAGACAGCGCGAAGCAATTCGTTCGATGGCTTCGAGCCCCCGGGCAATATAAAGAACTTCACGTGGATTGGCTTTTCCTATGCTTACTTTTGAAATCAGGCGTTCCAAATCGCCAACAGTTTTGAGATGGGTAGCCAGAAATTCGGCCAGTTCATGGTCAGAAATAAGAAGTTCTACCAGGTCGAGACGTTCTTCAAGTACTTTACGTTCCTTTATAGGCATGGTGATCCACCGCCGGAGCAGGCGGGCTCCCATCGGACTGATGGTTTGATCGAGAATTTGAAGAAGTGAGCGGGCATTTTCGTTGAAGGTCTGAACGATTTCGAGATTTCGAATCGTAAATCTGTCCAGCCAAACGTATTTTTCTTCTTCGATACGGGCAATACGAGTGATGTGGCTCAAACGATCATGCTGAGTTTCGGCAAGATAATGCATAGCAGCTCCAGCGGCTATGATAGCTAACGGAAATATTTCTATCCCGAATCCTTTGAGGGAAACAACCTGAAAATGCCTCAGCAAAGTTTCACGCGCAAAATCTTCGGTAAATACCCAATCATCAAAGGTATTTATGTAATATTTATCTCCGAAAATCTCGATAAACCGATGCAATTTATTCTTTTGAAGAATGATTTCGCTGGGTTTGAAATTTTGCAGAAGCTTGTCGATATATTCATTATTACCCTGAGCTACGAGGAATTCACCTGTGGAGATATCCAAAAAACTTATGCCCGAAAGGTTTTCGCCCAGCTGAATGCTGGCAAGAAAATTATTTTCCTTCTGATCGAGAATTCTATCATCGGTGCTCACACCAGGAGTAACCAATTCAGTAATTCCTCTTTTGACTATGGTTTTTGCCAGTTTGGGGTCTTCCAGTTGATCGCAAATAGCCACTCTATAGCCAGCCTTGACCAGTTTTGGTAAGTAATTATCGAGAGCATGATAGGGAAATCCTGCTAAATCAACCATGGCAGCGGCACCATTCGATCTTTTAGTAAGGACAATGCCAAGGATTTGAGAGGCTTTTATGGCATCTTCGCCAAAGGTTTCATAAAAATCACCCACTCTGAATAAAAGTAGTGCGTCAGGATATTTTGCCTTAATCCTGTTATATTGCCGCATTAATGGCGTATCTGACGAATTGGATTTCAAGAGAAAAATAATTTTCGGTTTCAGCAAAATTAATGTGAATCTGACAAGCCGGCAATCTAATCTATCTGTCAATTTTGCAGTTTACACTGCCAGTGCCTATTTTTGCAAAAAACATCGCACTTTGATAAAGAAAACAACTTCAGAGTTAAATAGAATTTCACCTTCTGAATTCAAAAGAAGTGCCAATGACAGAATAACTGTTGTACTTGACAATATCAGAAGTAAGCAAAACATAGGCTCTATATTTCGAATTTGCGATGCATTTGGCATTGGTAAAATTTTTCTTTGTGGGATATCGGCCTGTCCGCCCGACAGGGAAATTGAGCGAACTGCTTTAGGAGCCACACTTTCGGTGAGGTGGAAATATTTTTCGAGTACGTCCAGTTGTATTCATCAGCTCAAGGAATGTGGTCATCAAATTATCAGTATCGAACAAACTCATAACAGCCTTTTACTCAACGAATTCGTATTTCCTCAAGACAAGATAGCATTGGTTTTTGGGAACGAGGTAGAAGGTATTAACGAAGAAGTATTGAAAATTTCTCATTTTTGCATCGAGATTCCTCAAAGAGGGACCAAACATTCTTTAAATGTAGCGGTAAGTGCCGGAATTGTCTTATGGGAGGTCATCCACAAAGGTTTAAAATAAGGCGTTTGGCATAATTTTTAGGAGAAAAACTCTTAAAATGAAACCTTTTTTTGAGTTTATCAGTTATAAAATAAAAAGATTGATGATTTTGAAAGAAATGAACTTCAAATTTTTTATAAATTTGCCTACTTTTAATAAAAATATTATTTTTGTAAAATATCGTAAACCATAAACCTTACCAAACTATGAAAAAGATGTATAGATTCATCCAAAAAGCTGCAATTCTGGCCTTTATAGGCATATTACCCATAGCCTTATTAGGGCAGAAAGAGAATAAGAAAAGCAGTTATACTCCGTTGGAGGCTCCTCATTGGTACGTAGGTGTTCAAGGTGGTATAAGCCAATTTTATGGTGATATAACAAAGTACAGGATATTACCAGACAAAGACAATTGGAACTTTGGATTTGGAGGATTGCTTGGCCGCCAATTTACACCATTCTTCGGGCTTAGAGGTACACTTGCCTATGGAAATTATAGTGGGCAGGAAGACCGTGCC
>Ga0116141_10000332_pt1 | contig 35502 bp, 36 predicted proteins | sample AD_UKC097_MetaG_FD_89744 | JGI IMG/M metagenome (GOLD analysis project Ga0116141, IMG submission 89744) | Active sludge microbial communities of municipal wastewater-treating anaerobic digesters from USA - AD_UKC097_MetaG | ecosystem: Engineered > Bioreactor > Anaerobic > Digestate | place: USA...
CGTCTGAACATTACCGAAATCGATTTTCAGGCGATCATGGCCGATTTTGGGGAAAACATGCAGAAACTGGACGAACTGCTGGAAGTGTGTGAATGAGAACCGCTACGACCTCCGCCGATCGATCCTTCCGGTTCATTCCGTCCCCGGAGCCTCAAGAACGGTTAAAGTAGCGGTTTGAGATCGTAAAGCCGGGTTCATGATCGGTCCGGATTCCATTTTTTTAGGCTTTTTACAAAATTTCCTGTTCAACGTTATGAGCCTTCATCCGTTAGAATTTATTTTTATGGAATTGTTTTTTATTTTATAGGGAACCTCAATTACAATTTTCGTGCCTTGTTCCGGAAAAGACTGAATATTGAAATCACCCCCAAGAAGGCTGACTCGTTCCTTCATACTGCGAAGCCCCATCCGTTTTTCATTTCTCGCTGAAGACATCCGGTGCGTCATATCGAAGCCTTTCCCGTCATCTTGAATCCGCAGGATAATATTCGGAAAAGCCGCTACCAGGCGGATGGTCACATGACTGGCGTTTGCGTGCCTTTGAATGTTGTTCAGCGATTCTTGAACGATCCGATACAAGTTGATCGCCACATCAAAATCGAGTTTCGTGTCGTGGAGTCCGGCGGAAGAAAAATCGACCTTTATGCCGGTTTTTTTATAAAAATCTTCGCTATACTGAAAAAGCGCGCGGACCAGGCCCAGTTGCTCCAGAATGGGAGGGAGTAAATCATAGGATAAATCCCGGACTCTCTGGATCGTTTCTTGAAGAATCCTGGAAAAGTTCAAGAATTTCTCCTTCATATCCGGCGGTAGTTTGTCCTGTTTATCGAAAAGCGTTTCGGATTGAATTTTCAAAGTGGAAAGATTTTGCGCCACCGTGTCGTGCAGGTGACAGGAGATACGCTGACGCTCGTTTTCCTGGGCTTTCAGGAGTCGTCGGGTGAGATTTTCAATTTGTTTTTCGGCGCGTTTTCTCTCGGTAATATCAGCCAGTATGGCTACGAACCGCATCTGGTCAATAGCGGTGGTGCGAAATTCGATCTCTTTGGATTCCCCGTCCTTGCAGACAATTTTAAAGACTCTGCTGATGCCTTTACCGTCCTCATCTTTTTTCCAAGTATCGATAACCTTGCGCCGGTATTCCGGGTCCGGGTACGCTTTTTTTAGCCAATCCTTCACGGTAGGCACATCTTCCAGCGAATAACCGGTGATGTTTGTGAATTCGATGTTTAAATAGATATGGCGACCGTCTTTTTCGAATAAAGCGATCCCGTAAGGTGCCTTTCGAAAGGTGGAGAAGAAGGTTTCCCTCTCCTCATTCAGCGCTTCCTGAAGCCGGTGCCGTTCAACCGCATAACGGATGCAGCGTTCCAGCATGTGGGGTTTGATTTCGCTTTTATCCAGATAATCCGTCGCTCCGGCCTTCATTGCCTCAATATCGACTTTCCGGTCTCCTTGACCGGTCAGCATGATTATGGGGACTTTGCATCCCAGAGCCACTGCTTTGCGCAAAAGCTCCAATCCGCTGGGTTCGCCCAGGCGGTAATCGACAAGGCAAACGTCGTGCCGGTTGGCGCGCATCGCCTCCAAACCCCTATCGTAACCGTCAACCCACTCAAGCTCGAAATCGAAATCATCAATTTCATAAAGCATATCGCGGGTCATCACAAAGTCGTCCTCATCATCCTCAACGAGAAGTATTCTGAATTTATCGGAGCCCACCTTAGTATCCAATATGTTTGACCGGGAGTCTGACGATTTCGGACCAATATTTGACTACGGTTGTTATCGTGTCGGCCAAAGATTCAAACGTCAGCGGCTTGATTATAAATCCGCTTGCACCCAGATCATAGGCTTTATAAATGTCCTGGCCGGCTTGTGACGCGGTAAGCACGATAACCGGTATTCTTCGGAAATCCGGGTCGGCTTTAATTTCTTCCAGCGCTTCACGGCCGTCTTTTTTCGGCATATTGAGATTGAGCAGAATGAGGTCCGGATACCGTCGATGCTTCAGGGCCGAATATTTTCCGTTCCGGCGCAGATAATCCATCAGGTCCTCGCCATTTTCGACAAAATGGAGCAGGTTGCCCGGATGACCGGTTTCTAATGCCTCTTTCATCAACATCCGGTCTTCCGGATCATCATCGGCATACAAAATTGTGAGCGGTTTTCCTTTTTGATTCATTACCCGTTTCCTTCTTTGGGTTGTTTGGCGGGCAAAGTGACGGTGAACGTAGAACCTTGCCCGGGCGTGCTGTTTGCTGTTATCCGTCCGCCATGGCGCTCGACGATTTTTCGACAGACCGCAAGGCCGATGCCGGTTCCCTCGTAAATGCCGCGGCCGTGAAGACGCTGAAAAACCCCGAAGATTCGCTCCGCGTATTTTTCATCGAACCCGATGCCGTTGTCTTCGAACACGATTCGAAAAGCCTTGCCGCGTGATTCCCTGTTTTTATCTTTTAGAATTTGACTGCGGACTTTGACGATCGGAGGCACCCCCTCCCGATGAAACTTCAGCCCGTTGCCGATCAGGTTCTGAAACAATTGACCGATCTGGGTGGAATCGGCATCAATGGTCGGCAGATCATCCGCTTCCACGCGGCCCTTCGTCTGCTCGATGAGCAGTTCCAGGTTCAGCAGACTTTCCTTCACCACCTGCTTGAGATCGACCGGCGTAAAGGGCCGGGCCCGGGTGGTAACCCGGGAAAAGCTCAGCAGGTCGTTGATCAGAATCTGCATCCGTTTTGCCGCATTCTGCATCCGTTTTAAATAATCGCGTCCCTGGTCGTCGATGACCTCTCCGCACTTCGTGTTCAGGCGTTCGCCGAATGCCTGGATTTTTCGAAGCGGTTCCTGCAGATCGTGAGAAGCCACGTAGGCAAACTGTTCCAGCTCGGAGTTGGATCGCGCCAGTTCAAAGGTCTGCTGCGCGAGGGCCTCTTCGGCATGCTTGCGCTTCGTGATGTCGGTAATCACCGAAAAGCTGCCGGAAAAGTTGCCTTCCTCATCAAAAACCGTTCTGGGGGACATGATTGTGGTGACTTTTACGCCGTTTTTTCTCGTCCAGGTGATCTCGTACGGCTCATAGGATCCTTTTTCCCGTTTGGCCAATTGTTCTTCAAATATGGACCGATTTTCATCGTCCAGAAACTCTTCCATGAAATGATTGATTAATTCTTCCTTCGAGCAGCCCCATATCCGGCAGAGGCTGTCATTAACAAAAGAGATGCGGCCGTCGTTCATGGTGTCGACCAGGTTTCGATAGCGCTGCTCGCTTTTTCGGATCGCCTCTTCCGCCATCCGGTGTTCCGTCATATCGCGGACCGATTCGATCGCACCGGCAATATTTCCATTGCTATCGTATATGGGACCGGCCTTGCCCCATAAATATAATATTTTGCCTTTCGGAGTCTGGATTCTTGTTTCCGCGATCAGGGAATCTTTTTCCTTACGGACGAAGGCATATTTCTGTTCCAATTCTTCATCCGGCTTGAAAACCAGATCGATCACCAGGGGCCTTCTTTCGCCGTAAAACGGAAGCGCGTATTCGAAATTTCCTTTCCCGATAATATCCTGAGCGCTCACCCCGGTCATCTCTTCCATGGCCCGGTTCCAGGCAATTACCTTCCCCTCGAGGTCGATGGCGAAGGTGCTGTCCGGAAGAAAGTTAATAATCTCGGATAATCTTCTTTCCGACTCGATGAGTGCATCTTCCGCATGAATACGACCGGTGGTGCTCCGGATAAGCTTCGACACGGCAAAGAAACCGACAACCAGCGTCAGTGCGCTTTCATATAACGCCTCCTGCCAGTTCATGGAAGTTTCCGGTGCTCCGAAAAGAAGGTGAGGAACATCCAGGAATTCATTCATCCATAATAGAATGCACAGCAGGATAAACGCACCTGCTACCGGCATCCATATCCCGCTTCCCGGAACTGTTTCTTTAGCCGGATTGCGGTTCTTTCCCGATTTGTTTGATACAAAAATCCCCGGTTTCCCGTTTAAGGTCTCTCCGGGGATGTCGGCAGCTTTCATTTTTTGCTTGTTCAAAATTAATTATCTCCTGAAAAAGCAGGGCATCCGGAACGGATCCACCGCAGGTGTCTCAAAGCCATTAAATCGTTTGAAGATATGATATCCATACAGAGAAAAGAGTTAAAAATCAATTTTTAAATGATTCCGGTTTCCCTTCATCTCATGCGATGAAGGGATATCAACGGTTCGGACTTACCCTAAAGGACAACCGTTTTCCGGCCGATCAAAAGATGAGAAAAATAATTATTGAAAATTATCTATCGGCTCAAAACTCAGTATGTACCGGGGTTGATGATGCGGAAGCGGAAAAGGAAATTCGAGCGAAAGGCATTGGGGACCGGCCGTTGCGGAAAAATGCGGATAGCGAAAACGGCGATGAAATTTGCGCCTGAAATTCGACTGGAACGGGTGAAAGAAATCGAGCGGGCAATTTTGGAAAACAGATACAGAATTTTGCGGGAGGAAATCGCTGAAAAAATCATACGTGTTTTTCGGCGGTTGCCGGCAAAATCCATCCGAATCTTTTAAGAAGGCGGGTTCACAAAAGAAAAACCCCTGGGGCTGTTACACTCCCAAGGGTCTGTCAGAAAAAGAAAAACATACCGAGCATCCGTCCGAAGTACATGATATATATCGGCAGGGGCTCGGAGAAAACTAAAATGATGCGGTTTGCATGACTTTATCTGTAACCGCCGCGGCCACCGCCTCCTCCGCCGTATCCGCCTTACGGCCACCGCCGTATCCGCCTTTACCGCCTCGGCCTTCGGTTCGAGGGCGCGCCTCATTCACGTTCAGGGTTCTTCCCTTTAAATCCTTGCCGTTCAAACCGTCGATTGCAGCCTGTCCCTCGGCTTTCGAAGGCATTTCCACGAATCCGAATCCTTTTGATTGACCGCTGTATTTATCTGTTATAATGCTGACGGATTCGACCTGACCAAATTGTCCGAAAGTCTGCCGCAGGTCCTCTTCGGTGACTTCGTACGACAAGTTTCCCGCATAGATTTTCATTGAAATCTCCTTTCCTAAATAAATATAGAATTTCAACAGCCGGCATTCACATTCACCCTAACGAAACAAAAGGGCACCCCCCTCGGAATTGGAAGGAATGCCCTTTTTGTTCATAATCAGATACTTAGATTACAGTCACATTTACAGCAGCAGGGCCTTTTTGCCCCTGCTCAATGTCAAAGGAAACTCGATCGCCTTCGTTGAGGGATCTGAAACCGTCTGCTTTGATCGCTGAATGATGAACAAATACATCCGGTCCATCTTCCCGCTCAATAAACCCGAAACCTTTTTGGTCATTGAACCACTTCACCGTTCCATTGGTCATGATAGCATTCTCCTTTCTTAGAAATTCTCAAGGTCGCAAACTGGAGGATGCTACTTTCACAAATGGATAGGTCCTTCAGAACGAAACCGTCCCGCCAATGATGGACAGGACTTTATTGATTAATCGGACTATAGACCTTCTTTGGATTGATAGCAAGAGAATTATTGATTTTTTTCCAAAATTCTGGAAATGACGGATTTCATTCCCTATAAAAAATCCGGTTGTTGCACCGAAACGTAATCCGGGTGATTCACAAAAGCAATAGAGAAGGTTGCCCCGAGATTGAGTAAAACGGCCGCTTATGGCGATATTTCGGATGAACCTCAACAGCGTGCGCTAATCCCGCAGCTTGCCTCGGGGTTAGCGAGCGAATCAAAAATTAGATAAAAAATTCTTGCGGTGCGGACGATACACCCCGGCAATATATTCCGGTTCTGTAAAAAGACGGCGATCCCAGAATAAACGGGTCGGCGGTCGCTTGAAATAATTTTCTTCGAATGGGACGACGGCGGGAATGCGGTGGAAATCCTCGGTGTTTTCCGCTTCCATGATGTCGATGACATCGTCGACGGTAATAATTCCCAGCAGGCGGTTTTCCGCATCCACGACCGGCACCGCAAGAAAATCATATTTTGAAATGAGTGCGGAAACCCTTTCCACTTCCATATCGTAGTTCACCGAAATGACGTTGCGTTCCATAAGGAGAGTCTCGATGATTTTCACAGGGATCGACTCCCGGGTCTCGATTGCCTCGGCAATGTAGGACGGATGCCGATTCCGCAACGCCTCCGGATCGATGCATGTATCGACCGGAAAAGAATCGGTATAAAGATATATGGGTTGAAGGATGGAGTCCATATCGGTGACTCCTTTCCATCTGGTTCCCATCACCCGAAGAACAAGAATCGAGGATCTCACCGATTCGTCAGAATGGATCGACGGGCGGAGCGAAGCGACTCCCGCTTTGTTTCCGGGCGGACAAGAAGCAAGAAGTTAAAATGATTTTACCGGAATTTCCGGATGGGTTGCAGGGACGACATGGTATTTTATCCATCCTTGTGGTATTAACAAATATTCTTTTTCCGTTTACTTCAATCAATGGAAAGGCTGGTTTTCAGCCGAATGCGGACTTTACAAATGTCGGATTCTCTTAAAAAAATAATTTGGAATCTATTTCTCCTTACCGGAGGTAGCGTGCTTTGCGCTCTTGCGGTCAACGGCATTCTTGTCCCTCATGAATTTATCAGCAGCGGCTTTACCGGATTGGCCATATTAATTTATTATTTGTTTCCGGCACTCCCGGTCGGTCTTCTTTACCTGCTCCTCAATATTCCGCTTTTCATTCTCGGATGGATTTATGTCGGTCGCCGATTTTTTTTCTACAGCATCATCGGATTGTTCATTTATTCCATTTGCTTGATGGTGATCAAGACACCTGTTCCGGTTCAAGACCGATTACTCGGTGCGATGCTGGCAGGAATAATTTTCGGGGCGGGAACGGGAATCATCCTGAGATCGATCGGTTCTTCCGGAGGAACGGATATTCTTTCCATCGTATTACTGAAACGATTTTCCATCCGTTTGGGCAATACGGTGCTGGGGTTTAACTGCGTTCTCCTGCTGGGAGCGGCCTTTCTCTTTTCTCTGGAGGTGGCGCTTTACACGTTGATTTTCAGCTACGTCAATGCGCATATGATCAATCTTGTCGTCACGGGGCTGAGTCAGAGAAAAGCGGTTTTGATTATTTCTTCGCATTGGAAGGAAATTTGCGGAGAAATTCTGAAAGATATGAAAAGAGGCGTTACGGTAATCCGGGGAGAAGGAGGTTATACCGGGGCGGAAGAGCGGATTTTATACACAATCACTACTTTCCGTGAACTGCCGAGGATCAAGGAACTGTTGAACCGTATTGACCCGGAGGCTTTTGTCGTTATCATGGATACACTGGAAGTAATCAACCAGCGCATCGGCAATCAGCCCCATTGGTAATCCCTAACAGGGTGTTGATTGCCCATTGCGATCATATGTTTGAGATGTAATGAAGACCGTCTGTTTACGATCATCTCCGCCGAACGGTCGAATTTTACTTTCCGACGGTCGGCGACTTTCGTTTCAGGAATCGGGATCTGCCGACGGCCATCCGGTACTTTATTTCCATGGTTTTCCGGGTTCACGGCTGGAAGCGGGTTTTGCGGATCCGGCAGCCAAAAGACACAGCCTTAGAATTATCGGCGTTGATCGTCCCGGTTTCGGATTATCTGATTTTCAACCCGGACGAAGACTGATCGACTGGCCGCACGATGTGACACAGCTGGCCGATGCGCTGAATATCAAGCGTTTTGCCGTTTTGGGAGTATCGGGGGGCGGACCGTATGCGGCGGTCTGTGCATTTAAAATTCCTTCCCGTCTGACGGTCGCGGGGATCGGGGGGCGGATTGGGTCCGATCGATGTTCAAAAATCCATGGATCGAATGACGCCGGTCAATCGATTCGGCTTATATCTTTCTCAAAAGGCTCCCGGGCTGTTACGCGTGATTTTTCCGATGGTTGGGTTCGGCCTTCGCTGGTTCCCCGATCGAATTTTGGATTACATGGCGATCGGGGCCGGAAAACCCGATCGGATCGTGCTGACGAATCCCCGGATCCGTCAGCTGATGTGTGATACGTTTCGAGAATCGGTTCGATCCGGGTATTCCGGTCCGGTGACGGATCTGATCATTTATGGACGCCCCTGGGGTTTCAGTCTCGAGGAAATCCCCATACCGGTTTATTTGTGGCACGGTGAGAGCGATCGGATTGTACCGGCGGGGATGGGACGCTATCTGGCAAGGTCGATACCCGAATGCCGTCCGACATTTTATGCGGGTGAAGGACATTTTTCTCTGGTTGCAAACCGGATGGAAGAAATTCTGGGCGTCATCGAGGGCTTGATCCGTAATTCAGGGTAAAACCGATTCGCAGATCCGGCTTAATAAATAGGTAAATTCAAATGACGGATCATTCCAGACAACTGGGAGAAGGGAGCATTCCCCGACTCTTGCTCAGATTTTCCATTCCGGCGATTGTCGGTATGGTGGCGCATTCCCTGTATAACGTGGTGGACCGGATTTTTGTCGGAAGGGCTGCCGGGGTGGAGGGAATTGCGGCCATCACCGTTTGTCTCCCGGCAATGCTGATTATCATGGGCTTCGTCATGCTGATCGGGCTGGGCGCCAATTCACTGGTTTCCATTAAGCTGGGGGAAAGAAAAAAAGAAGACGCGGAAGTGGTTTTCGGCAATGCAATTGTGCTGCTGATTCTTGCGGCGCTTGTGCTTTCAATGGCAGGGCTGGCGTTTCTGGATCCCGTTCTGCGAATTTTTGGCTCCAGCGAGGCCATTTTGCCGCTTTCCCGTTCCTACTTGCGGATCGTTTTGATCGGAACGGTTTTTCAGTTTCTCGGTTTTGGAATGAATAACTTTATTCGGGGGGAAGGAAACCCCCGTATCGCCATGCTCACCATGCTCATCGGCGCGGCGCTCAATATCGTTTTGGATCCGATTCTCATTTTCGGTTTCGGTATGGGAGTGAAGGGGGCGGCGCTGGCTACCGTCATTTCCATGGCCATTTCGTCCGCATGGGTCGTTTCCTATTTTTTAAGCGAAAAAAGCACTCTGAGGATCCGTTTTCAGAATTTTCGGGTTCGATGGGAGATTGCCCGTCCGATCATTTCAATCGGCTCTCCTCCTTTTGCGATGCATATCGCCGCCAGTGTTCTCAATTCGATATTGAACAATCAGCTCCTGGCCTATGGCGGCGAGTTGGCGATTTCCGTGATGGGGATTATTTTCAGCCTGGTGATGATTATTTTAATGCCGGTCTTCGGAATCAATCAGGGGGTTCAGCCGATTATCGGATATAATTATGGAGCCCGAAGGTTTGATCGCGTGAAAAAAGCACTCCTTCTGGCGATCGCGGCTGCAACCATGATCACGACAGTCGGCTTTGTCATAAGCCGTTTTTTTCCGGTTCCGCTCATTCGGCTTTTCAGCGAGAACGATCCCGCACTGGTTGAGCTGGGTGCCCATGCGATGGGTATTTTTTTGATGATGCTTCCGGTTGTCGGCTTTCAGATTGTGAGCGCAAACTACTTCCAGGCGGTCGGCAAACCAAAACAGGCTCTGTTTTTAAGCCTTAGCAGGCAGTTGATTCTGCTGATCCCCGCCATTGTCATCCTGCCGCGCTTTTTCGGGCTGGACGGTTTATGGTTTTCAGGCCCGGCATCGGATTTCGGATCTTCGGTACTATCCGGCATCTGGTTGTTTTTTGAGCTGCGAAATCTGGACCTGAAGCAGAGAGAAAGCGTAGCCTGCACCGCCGCTTCGGCACATTTCCCTTTATAAGCCCGGACAAGGCTTTTCCGGCATCCGCATCCAAAGGATCCTGAAAGGATCGAAGGGGCTTATTGGTATCCCTTTAGTTGGGTCGCAGCATACGCCAAATTGAAGAATCCAGCGGTTTGCCGTGGGGAATGCGCTTGCGGTTGCGGTTCAAAATTCAAGGTTTCACCCACCGACCGATCACAAAAGCTCCGGTACGCAGGCCTTTTTGTCGTCCTTCCGATTCAATCGCCATGGCCCGTTTCGGATCGTCATTTCTCTGAAAATGGATTGCGGTTTTTACAACTCCTTCTAAGGGAACGATATCGCTCAGTTCATCGGGAGATCGAAAGAAGGCTTCTCTGAATATCCGGCTTTGGCCCATTCCGGCTCTTTCCTTTCTTTGAACCGCCCAACTGCCGAGGCGGTTCAGGGTTGCAACCACCAGGCATCCGCCCGGTTTGGTCACTCGTAACAGCTCTTCGATCGCCCTGCCTGCATCCGTTATGAACTCGATGGCCGTGATGGAAACGGCCTTGTCAAAAACATCGTCTGCGAAAGGAAGGTTTGTGATGTCTCCGATAACCGGGCGGAAAGGGTACATCTCGAACTTTCGCTTTGCCCTTTGCAGCATCGGGAGGGATATTTCCAGACCGACAACAGCCGCCTTTCGGGCAAGGATATCCAGGGTGAAAATACCCGTGCCGCAACCGGCATCCAGTATTCGATCCCCCGGCGCAGGTCTCAATAAATCCATGATCATGTTCGCTTCATATGTCTTAACCAGTCGGCCGATCGGAGTTGTAAACCACTGATCGTACGTTTCCGGCAAGTCGTCAAAAAGATTTTTCCCGGTCATCGATTCATCCTTTGCCCGTGAATGGAACATCCACTCTTAAAAGTGAAAATAAATTTTACCGAACCGGAAAGTCGGCGAATTTTTTGAGCGCAAAATGCGTGAATTTTCCGCCCGATCTTCGTTGAGAGACAATAGCGGATACGCCCTTTTTCAGAAATCCGTTGCCTGGAAAAACTCTAGCAGGGTGTTGAAAAACAAGAATCAGGCCGTCAGGCAAGGCGCGCGGCGATACGACAAGCGCAGCATATGCTCAAGCATATGTGAGCATTGGCGAGAGCCCCGCAACGCTGAATGGCGGCCTCAGGCGCAGTTTTTCAACACCCTGCTAGACTTTAAAGCGTGAATCGAGGATGAACACCTTCCCCCGATCCGTCTGGCTTCGGATGAGCCGGCCGATTCCCTGCTTCAACTTAATGTCCTTTTCATATGAATACCGCCGCCAGTAGCGATCGGGGGACATCATCGCCTTTCTTGACATCTGGATCGGATCTTTCGGGGAAGGATAGGGGATTCTGGTAATGATCACCTGGGTTAATGTGTCGCCCCTGAAATCCACGCCGTACCAGAAAGTATCCACACCGAAAAGAACGCTTTCCTTAACGGTTCTGAACTCATCACACAGATTGACGGTCGGGATTCCGGGCTGCTGGATCAGAAGCGGGTACGTGGCGTTGAGAATATCATCGGAAACCCTCTCCGCAACGTTCCTGAGATCATCATAACTCGAAAACAAAACAAGGGTGCGACCTCTGTTCTTTTTAATCAGTTCGGGGATCTCCTTGGCAATCCGGTTTAACCAGGCCTTCTTGTTGTCATATCTGCCGCTTACCGCATCTTCGGGAACAATGATTGTGACGGCGTCCGGTGAAAACGGCGAAGGAATGGACTTGAACTCGATTTTTTTTGAGAAAGATTTCTCGCTGTCCGGAACCGAAAGCTGGTTTAATCCCACGATTTCCTGAAAGCAGTCGAAGCTGTTTTTGTGACAGAGCGTTGCCGCCGTGTAAATGACGCAGTCCTTGTCCTTATAAATATGTTTCCGTATAATTTCGTCCACTTCCACCGGTGCCGCGGTCAGGATAAAATGCTGTTTGGATGCCATGTAAAAGACCGCGCGATTGGATTGGCCGCTGCTTTCCTCAATGATTTTCAATGATTCGGAAAATTCGTTCAGCAGTCCGAGTTCCGCGCGCATCTTTCCCGCGGTCCGGGAGGTGATTTTGAGCGGCCTGCAGATGTCGTCTTCCAGTGTCGGCCGTAAGCAGTTGTCGATGCATCCGATTGCCTCCCGTATCTCCAGCAGGTGATGTTTCAGATCACCGTTCTTGAATTTGGGGTGATTCCAGGGGAGGAGGTTTCCTTCCATCCGTCTTAAACCCGGATTTATGAAAAAAAGGGCATCACGAAGTTCGGTGATGAATCGGCGCAAGGCTCCGCTTGCTTCCAGGCTTTTATGAAGATTTCGCTCCAAATCTGCGGCGGCTCGCCCGGCGATTTTCCTGACGGCGCTTTCCAGGTAGATGGCGGATCGGTCGATTTCCTTGGAATCCGCTTCGATTGTATACGCGTTTCTCGCCGCGTCTTCAAAATGGTTCCCTTCGTCTATAATGTAATTCGAAAACATGCCGGATAGAACGGAATCCTGATCCAGCAGAGCCAGCTTGTGGTGGTTGGTGATGATCAGGCGGGAAACACGGGCTTCGGCGGTTACGACTTGGGCGGGGCAAAATACATGTTTCGGTCCGCATCCATTTTTTGCCGAGACGATTCCGATGATGTGGGTTAAAAAATTATGATCGTCAAGATACTTCCTGACTTTTTCTCCGATCGAGTCGATATCGGCTTTCCGGTAGTGATAAACGCTGTTGAGCAGATACAGCCACGTCAGAAGCCGGTCGCCTTTTAAATCGTCATCATACGCATCGTCAAGCTTCTCGATGCAGATATAGCTGGATTTTCCCTTTAAAAGGGCGACAGGGATGTCCGCATAAATTTTAAAGTGCGTTTTGGTCAAGGCGATTTCTCTTTGAAAAATCTGTTGCTGGAGGCTTTTGGTATAGGTGGATACGGCAACCCGCGCGTTCGGGTTTTTTCGTAAAAATTCCATAACCGGAATCAGATACCCCTGGGTTTTACCCGTTCCGGTACCGGCCTCTATGCACAAGATTGCCTGATGGTTTAACGCATCGGCGATATGGCGGGCGTACTCCACCTGTGAGGGCCGATATTCGTAACCTTGACAGGAATCCGAAAGATCCTGATATCGGGTTTCTAATTCTTCAGAAGATATTTCACGATAAGCTGCGTCTTTTTGGGGGGCGGAATCGAATGACTTTGCTTTTTTTAAAAAAATCTTCCAGTGTTTTGTATCCGGCAGTGCGTACGGATCAAACAAACCGCCGAAATAACTCCCGTAGTTGCGGGCAATATGAATAAATGCGTCACCGAAAAGCGTATCGCTTTTTTTAAGATAATAGCGGGTCGCCGTTGCTTCCGGATGCCGATGATCATTCAAATGCTCATCGCAAATGTGCCTTGTCAGTTCGATGGACAGATCAACCGTTTCGGAGGCTGAAAAACTGATCCGGTCGCGTTTTTTACCAAAAAGGTATTCCCAGAGGCGCATGAGAGAATGGGATTCGAGGTGCGGGAGAAAAAATTCGGATGAAAAATTGAGATCAATTGCCCGATCCACTCCGCAAAACGCTTTTACATCCTCCAGGTTGTCGAAGCTGTTGAAAGCGAAAATAAATTTCCGACCCTTTAAAAAATTCCGGAGTTGATCGGAGACTTCTTTCGCATCCGGTGCCGATTGAAGGATATCCTTTGACAGATTGGAATAAAACCGCTCCCTTTCGGTGAATTTTGAATACCGAACGTGGGATTTGAAATTCAAAGGCGTTCCACCGGGTTCAACGATGCAGGCAGCGATCGAATAGATTCGATTGCCGTTATCTTCCAGCCGGCCGGTGTGTGCATATGCAAACGAAAGCGCTCCGATTTCGTTGCCGTAAGGTTTCAGCATGACAGACAAACCTTTTTCACGGAGTGCTCGAGCGGATTCGACGTTGGAGTAAATTTTTCTTCCGTGCGGGATTGGATACAAATCGCCTGGGGCTGTTGCCGTTCCATTTTCCCGGGGTTGCTGAAATTCATCGACCGTCCTTCCTTTTTCGCAGTATACACCCGAGGTCCTGCGTTCAGGTAAGGTTGCATTTCACCTGGTTATTTTTTTCGTTTCCACCGGGTGTTATGCTTTTTTGTTTTTGGATGATTTTGACATATTTTTATCTTTGGCGGCTCATCTGTTCCCAGTTGAGGTTAGAACCCACATTGGGATTGAAACCGGGATCGTCACTGAAGACATAATCGTTGCCGTTGGTCCATGCATTGTTGTAACCGGTGGGCAGCTCCACCTTCCAGTCGTTGATCGGGTCCACATAGGAATCGACGCCCCGAATGGCCTCGCTGTAATTGTCGAATATCCGGTCATACGCATCATTGCGTTTCTGATAAGAATCCATGATCATGTCGCCGATTTCGGACTGGGTTCTGCCGGCCTTCTGCATCCGATCAAATATTGCTCTTTGATTGCGAAGCCGGTCGCGGGTGACCGTGGCGGCGAGTTTGATGCAGTTTTCCGCCCAGACCGGATTATCCTTACGGGAGTCGGTGATGATTTTGAATATTTTAATTTTTTCATTGATTTCATCACCGGGGGCTTGAAAGGTGGAAACAATGGGAATCCAGGTGATTCCGGACACGCTTCCGCCGTACATGGACTGCATGTAGGCGATCATGTAAGTGATGGAAACGGTTGCGTCTTCAACGATTTTTCTGCCCCCCTTGGAATACTCCATTTTGATCCGTGCCGCGTCCGCGCGAATTTCAAACGGGAACTGAAAAGGCGAAATTTGGCCGAAAACGTTCATCTGGTACTGCGCCATTTCCGCCGTCTGCTGCGCCAGCTCCGGAAGAGTCTGTGTATCCATGACGGAGAGGCCGGAGGCATTGGGACGAAAACGGGGAATAAAGAAATTCCGGAGAAAATCAACGGCCCCCGCGGGAGGGATGATTTCCATGCCGGCCTGTGCGTAGGACATCCGGAGGTTGGGATCATCGGACCAGAATAAATCGATGTGGCGCAGCTGCTCCATTACCGAGCCGCCGTCCGGGCTGGTAATCGTGAATGCCGTAAAGGAAGCGGGGGGCACGCAGTTAAAGTTCCACGATATGCCTCCCTGGAATCGCCAGCCTTCGGGAACCATCAGACGGAACGCCTCATATCCGAAACCCTCTTTATCGATGACCACGTGTTTTCTGAAAACCATCCGCTTGCTCCCCGCAGCAAAGACGAATTCCGCAAGGCAGATGCAGCCCAGCAGCAGTACCACGGCCAGCGCGACTGTTTTTCTCATACCCATTCTCCTTTCTCGAGTTTTCATATAAATCCTTCCCTTCCCCCGGAGGTTCCGAATCGGTTCCTCCGCTCCCTCCAAAATGATCCGGAAAGACCTTCCGGCAAAGGCATATAAAGCAGGATTACGGCTTGTTTGCCGGTCGTATGGAAGGATCGATATTGATGGAATCGTTTTTCAAATGCAAGCATTTTTACGATTGAAGACGTCTTTCATTTTTCGAATCACCGCTTGAAAGTTCAAATCAGGTTCTTACGTTTTTCCATTTTCACAACGAAGCCTTGCAAGAGGGGCGGCGAATTCTGTTCAGCATCGGTTTATTCGGTGGTTTGGAAAAATCAGGGAGTAAAAAAGCCTGCGACGGCTTCATGAATAATGATCACGAAATTGATCGGTATCAGCGTAAATCGGCTTCCGCGTGTTTCGTTTGTATTTAGGCGGTAGTCGGTTGCCGAAGATTCATTAATTTTTTAAATGAAAACAGAAAAAGGAATCGAGATTAGCGATTTGACATATTTATATTACCGATGAGATAAGTAGCCCTTAAAATCAAATATTCCAAGAGGTCACCCATGATTGACGATTTCGGATTTACCTGAAGGGCTTTTTTTCATCCAACCACTTTTGCTGGACGAAGCCGTGTGCGGGTATCCAGCCATCCGCGTTTGTTGGACGGGGAGATGGGCTAAAATCCTCGATCGTTTGTTGCCGGAATGATCCCATACAATTCCTCACTTCGTCCGTTTGTCGTCCGATAACCCGAATGATCCTTTCAACGATTACGGCTTCATGCAGACACGAAGACAAACAATACGTTCAAGCACATTCAACCACGATTTGGAGGAGGACATCATGAGTGAAGACTATCGTTCCATGTGGACCGATCTGGGACTTGATCCGGAGGCCCATGACACTCTGCTGGGCGTTCTGGGGAAAGCCTATGGGGATATCTATTTGTCACAGAAAGATCGACCGGCCGGGATGGGATATTTCGACTTCGTCATGAGCGAGGTCCACGGCCTTCGCATCAGGGAGCTGTTGAATGAAAAAGAAGCCGGTCGCAAAATCATCGGCTCTTATTGTGTATTCGTGCCCGAAGAAATTGTTCTGGCCGCCAACGCCACCCTGGTTGGACTGTGCTCAGGGGCTGATTTCGCCATGGAGGAGGTTGAAAAATTGCTGCCGCGAAATACTTGCGCCCTGATCAAGTCATCGTTCGGGTTTAAACTTGGAAAAGTTTGCCCGTATCTGGAAATTTCGGACATGATCGTCGGCGAGAACACCTGCGACGGCAAGAAGAAGGCTTATGAATCTTTAAACCGCATGGTCAAAAATCTTTATGTAATGGACTTGCCACAGGTAAAATCTCCGCAAGGCAGAGCACTGCTGAAAACCGAATATGATCGTTTTCGTTCGGCCGCGGAAAAACTCACCGGTTTCCCCGTCACCGCCGAGTCCTTGAAGGAGTCGATCCGTATGGTGAATGCCAAGCGCGCCGCCGTTCACCGGCTGTCATCCCTGCGCAAGGCGGACCCGGCCCCCATATCCGGCCTGGATGCCCTCCTTGCCAACCAGGTTTTCTTCTACGACAACCCGACCCGGTTTACGGAATCCGTGAATAAAATCTGTGACGAACTGGAGAAGCGGATCGAAGAGAAAAAAGGAGTTTTTCCGGAGAAGACCCCCCGCATTCTCTTATCCGGCTGTCCCCAGGCGGTTCCCAACTGGAAGCTCCCCTTTATCGTGGAAAATTCCGGCGCGGTGATTGTGGGTGAGGAATCCTGCGTGGGTGAACGCGGTACCCGCAATCTTACGGATGAATCCGGCAAAACGGTTGAAGAAATGATGGAAGCCATTGTGGATCGCTATTACCGGGTGGATTGCGCCATTTTCACGCCGAATCCCGAGAGACTGGAACATATTCAGGAAATGGCCGACGTTTACAAGGCCGACGGGGTGATCCATTACGGGCTGCAGTTCTGCCAGCCGTATCTCATGGAATCCATGCCGGTTGAAAAGGCCATCGAGGAAAACAACATCCCCTGCCTGCGCATTGAGACCGATTACGGTATGGAGGATGCGGGCCAGTTGAAAACCCGTATTGAGGCCTTTATTGAGCAGATCAGTGGATGATGGAAACAGGTCATATTCAGAAATCAGTTGTGTGACATGATGAAAGAAAATCTTCCGGAGATATTGTTTGATTCTTCATACGTCAGTGAAATTGAGGAACGGGTTTATAAACAGACCATGGAACAATGCGCCATGGGGAGAAAAATTGTCGGGATTTATTGTGCCTTTACCCCGAAAGAGCTGTTGGCGGCGGCCGATGCAATCCCCGTCTCTCTGTGCGGGGGAAGCGAAAAACCTTTTCCGGTTGCGGAACAATATTTGCCCGCGAATCTTTGCCCGTTGATCAAGTCGAGTTATGGTCATGCGGTGGCGGATACCTGCCCCTATTTCCACATGGTGGATTTTCTGCTGGCCGATGCGACTTGTGACGGGAAAAAAAAGATGTTTGAACTGCTGCAACGCCTCAAACCGTTGCATCTGCTGCTGTTGCCCCAAAGTCCGGTACCGGAAGAATCCCTGGATTACTGGGAAAAAGAACTCTACAAGGTCATCGCTTTTCTGGAAAAAAATACAGGCAAGGTCATTACAGAGAATAACCTTCGAAAACAGATACAGGTGTATAACCGATTGCGCCGAACCGTTGAAAATGTTTTTCAGCTCAATACCCACGATATCCCATGGGTTTTTGGATCCGAAATTGACGCCATTACTTCCATGGGCGGTTTCGAGTGCGACATCGAGGCAAGGATTGCCGAAATGGAAACCGCCATGGAAAAGATTCGCCATCGATCCTTGTCCGGTAGGTTTCTTGCCCAAATGCAAAAACGGCCGAAGCTCCTTTTAACGGGATGTCCCAACACCAATAAAAAGGTGCTGCATCTGATTGAAAAGGTCGGTGGAGTGGTGGCGGCGATGGAAACCTGTGGAGGATTGAAATCAACCGGCAGACTTGTCGATGAGGGCGATGAGCCGATCCGAGCGCTTGCGGAAAAATACCTCAACGTCGCATGCTCCTGCATGACTCCCAATTCTCAACGGATCGAAATAATTGGAGAACTTATCGATCGGTTCAAGGTTCACGGTGTCATCGAGCTGACCTGGACCGCCTGCCACACGTATAACGTGGAGGCTTTCCTGGTTCGGGAAGCCGTTGAGCAACGATTTGAAAGACCCTATATGCAGATTCTTACCGATTATTCACAAAATGATGTCGGTCAGTTGGAGACCAGAATCGGAGCTTTTCTTGAAATGCTCGGCTGATCTCTGGAAAGGCAACAACGATGAAAAGGAGAAATAAAAAAAGATGATTAAGAAATTGTTTCTGATGAGTGTCATTACAACGGTTGTATCGCTATTTTCAGGATTCTGTTTTGCGGCACCGGTAAAGGATTACCGGATCGGAATCGTTACTCCCACACTGTCCGCCAGTGAAGATGAATTCAGGGGCGCGGTTCGCGTGGCGAAGAAATATCCCGGGATGATCAAGCATATTTCCCTGCCGGAAAATTTCTAGGAAGAGCAGGAGACCGCGATTACACAGATCCTGAGCCTTGGCGATCAAAAGGATATCAAGGCCATTGTCATTTGTGCCGGCTTTTCCGGTATTCTGCCGGCCATCCAGAAGGTCAAGGCCAGACGCCCGGACATGATCGTTATTACGGCGCCGATCTGGGACGATCCGGACATGATGGCAAAATATATCGATCTTTGCCTCGATACCGACTGGATCAAAAGGGGGATCACGATTCCGGAAAAGGCACAGAGAATGGGAGCAAAGACATTTATCCATTACTCCTTTCCTACCCATATGGCCAAGGAAGTCCTTGCCAAAAGACGGGATATCATGAAGGAAACCTGCGAACGGCTGGGAGTGAAATTTCTTGCCCTCAATACTCCTGATCCCAAGACCGGCGCGGGGTCGACTCCGATGCTTCAGTTTCTGCAGGAGGATATTCCCAGGCAGATCGCCAAATACGGCCGGGACACCTGTATCTTCGGCACCAATTGCCCCATGCAGGATGTCATCATCGCCAAGGCTCTTGAATTGAAATTCATAATGGCCGAACAGTGCTGCCCGACCCCGACCCAGGGGTATCCTGCCGCCATGGAACTTGAAATCTCGGAACAGGATGCCGGTGACTTTGATAAAATCAATACCATGATTCGCCGGAAAGCCGCCGAGGCCGGTTGCACCGGGCGATTGTCCACCTGGCCCGTTCCGGTGGGCTATTTCTTTCCGGAGTTTTCCACCGAAGTGGCCATGAAATTAATCGAGGGGGAGCTCACGGATATCGGTATCTCCAGCCTTTCGCCAATGGCGAAAGAGGTCGCGGGGGTGGATGTCTATTTCGAAAAGATGAAACCGGATTTGAATAACTATTATCTCATCATCATGGATTCAATTATCTATTAACAGCCGGGATGCTTGAACTCAGGAACATCAGCAAGACTTTCGGCGCATTCCATGCGCTGAAATCCGTCAGCCTCGCGATTCGCCCCGGTGAGATCCACGGTCTCGTCGGGGCGAATGGTTCAGGCAAAAGCACCCTGTTGAATATTATATCGGGACAACGGATCATCCATGATACCGGGGGGTTCCGTGGTGAGCTATTGTTTGAAAACGAACCGCGAAGGTTTGCCTCGCCCGGCCATGCCATCGGGGCAGGCATCGGCATGGTGCATCAGGAATTCGCGTTGATACCCGGTTTGAGTGTTTCGGAAAACATATCGCTCACCGGGGAAAAAATCATCGAGTTTTCCCGGAAATTTCTGGGAAATGATCTTGCCTGCATCAACCGGTCGGCAAACAAAGCCAACGCATCCGCCATTCTCCGGCGCATGGGAATCGATCTGGATCCCGGACTCGATACCGGCAATCTTTCCGTGTCCATGAAACAGTTTGTGGAAATCGCCAGGGAATTCAACAGGGATCGACTCAAACTGCTTTTGCTGGATGAACCGACAGCCGTTCTGGGAACGGATGACGCCGCGCGCCTGATGGACGCGGTCAAAGGTATTGCGGAGCATGGAACCGCCGTACTCTATGTTTCCCACCGCCTGGAGGAAATCGTATCGTTCTGCGACCGTGTCACGGTACTTCGAAACGGAGAGGTCGCGGGATCTCTTGATAAAAAACAGAACGGTATAAAGGCCCTGTCCGATCTCATGGTGGGAGAAAAGGTTATAAAAACCAATCGGACACCGATGAAAGCGTCTGAAAAACCGGTTATTCAATTTTCTTCTTTTTCAGTGGAAAAACCGGGAGACCGTCTGGAAAGCCTGGACCTCGCGGTTTTCAAAGGAGAAATACTGGGTATTACCAGCCTTTCCGGTCATGGCAGAACCGCAATCGGACCCGGGATCATGGGGATTTGTCCTTCCGGAGGAAGCGTCATACTGCATGGCAAGGCCCTCCATGCGAATCAGCCCCTAAAAATGATCAAAAAAAATATCTGGATGCTTCCCGAAGACCGGAGGGGCGAAGGACTTCTTGCGGACCACTCCATCATGGAAAACATGACCTTTACCGCCATTCAGACTCAAAAAAAATTTATACGGAAAACACCCGTTCCGTTTATCAGCTTTCCCGATGAAAAAAAATGCAGGGCGTATGCGGAATCCTGTATCGAAGCCCTTGATATCAACTGCCGTTCCGTTTTTCAGAAGGTGAGAGAACTCAGCGGCGGGAACTAGCAGAAGGTATGTATCGCCAATGCGCTTTCGATGACACCGGATATCCTGTTCGTAAATGATCCCACCCGCGGAATCGATATCGCAGCCAAGGAATCCATACTCGGCTTGCTGGTGAACGCGCATGCGACCCATGGAATGACCCTGGTCATCAGTTCGGGAGAACTGGAAGAACTGAGACGGATCTGCGATCGCATTGTCGTGCTTTACAGGGGGAGACTGTTTGATGTGCTGAGTCCGGATCGAAACGAAAAGGATTTTATCCTGGCCTGTTCCGGGATCCGGCCGGAGGATTCATGAAACGCGTCGGTGTTCAGATTCCTCAGTTTTTTATTATTTTTTTTCTGATCCTTATGATGTTTCTTGCCTTTCGCCTGGAAATCCCCCTGAACTGGATCATCAGCGATGCCCTGGTCCGTCTGGTCATGAACGGTGTCCTGGTCCTTTCCCTCGTTCCCATGCTGAGAGCGGGTATCGGAATTAACTTTGGGCTTCCGGTCGGAGTTATTGCCGGTCTTTTGGGATTGTGCATGTCCGTGAACATGAGCATCAAAGGTCTCTTGGGATTATCGGCGGGGATACTTTTTTCCATCCCGTTCGCAGTTGCGCTGGGTTATGGTTATGCGGGCATTCTGAACCGTGTCAAGGGAAAGGAAGAAATTACGGCCACCTTTGTGGGTTTTTCCTTTATTCCGCTGATGAATTTTTTCTGGTCCACTGCTCCCTTTACAAATCCCGCCATGCTATGGCCCATCGGCGGCAAAGGGATGCGACCGGTTATCGGATTAAAGAGCTATTTTGCAAAAGCCTTGAATCAACTATGGATGGTGGAGATTGCCGGAGTCCGGGTGCCGATCGGCCTGCTTCTTTTTTTCGGCATGCTCTGCCTGTTGTTGTTTTTATTTTTCCGAACGAACTTTGGCCGGGCATTAAAGGCCGTGGGTGAAAATGAGCAGTTTGCCGGCCTGGCTGGAATTAATATTTCCCGGGTCAGAGCATGGGCCGTCATTCTTTCGACCGTTATCGGCGCGATAGGGATCTGCGTCTATGCCCAGAGTTACGGATTCATCGAACTCTATGACGCCCCTCTGATGATGGCCTTTCCGGCTGCTTCCGCCATTCTGGTGGGTGGAAGCATGGGACGGCATACCCATATTATTCATGTCGTCATCGGAACGTTTCTGTTCCAGACCACCTATCTGATTTCCGGGCCCATTGCCAACGAATTGATGATACCCGAGGTGGCTGAAATTTTCAGACTGATGATCACCAACGCAATCATTCTCTATGCGCTTCTTTATGAAGGGGGAAAATCCCATGCCGCAGTTTAACTGGGTCCCTCTGGTTTTCGCTGTTTTCTCCGCCACGGCATTTTATTTTTCGGAAATGAGCGCAGCCTTTGTGACCAATGAGGTGATCACCCGGTTTATCAGGGATGGCGTGATGGTGCTGGCATTGATCATTCCGATCAATGCGGGAATGGGGGTCAATTTTTCCATTATTGTCGGAGCGTTATGCGCGCAGGTCGGATTGATCCTGGCTGTCGATTATCGGCTTGGTGCAGTTTCCGGGCTCCTTCTGATTTCGACGGTAGGGATTCTTCTCTCCATTTTTTCAGGCGTCATCATCGGGATTTGTTTGAACCGGGCAAAACGGAGGGAGATGATTACAACCATCATCATCGGATTTCTGGCCACCAGTATTTACCAGCTTATATTCATGGTCGGTTACGGAACCGTCATTCAGCCGACAAATCAGGAGATGATGCTTTCCAGAGGAATCGGTATCCGCAACATGGTCGATCTTGAAATGTTCAGAAACGTGATTGACACCCTCTGGCTTTTCCGCATCGAACGTATTGAAATTCCGGTTTTAATGATTTTGTGCGTTTTCGGATTTGCGCTGATGATCAAATATATCATGAAGACCCGACTGGGCAAACAATTCATGGTGATCGGGGAAAGCCTGGAAAAGGCGGAGGCGCTGGGAATCCATGTCGGCAGGGTACGAATCAAGGCCATTGTGGCATCGACACTCATCGCCTGCCTCGGCCATATTTTCTATATTCTGAACATCGGCATGCTCGATGTCTATACGGCTCAGATGAATACCGATATTTTTTCCTGCGCGGCACTCCTTGCCGGAGGCGCCACGGTCTTAAAAGCGGATGTCCGGCATGCTTTTTCAGGAATTGTCCTTTTTCATTCCCTGTTTATTGTCTCACCCCAGGCCGGCCAGAATGTTTTCGGAAATCCGGCTCTGGGAGAATATTTCAGAAGTTTTGTGGCATACGGCACGATTGCCTTTGCCCTGATCATCAGTTCAAAAAATCAGGAAAAACTTTCCATAAAAGAGAAAACGGTAAAGGTTACGTAGACTTATGAAATTCGCCGGAATCGACATCGGTTCGCGCACCATCGAGCTGGTGGTGGTGGATGAAACGGGAGATATCGTTCTCAGTGTCCAGGCGGACACCGGTTTTGATCCCATGGCGGAAGCGAGGAGGCTGATCAACGGAGTGAGTTATGACCGCATCATGGCTACCGGATACGGCCGGAACCTGTTTGAAATCTCATTCGACACTCCCACCGTCACGGAAATCAAGGCCCATGCCAGGGGCGCGCGGGCATTTTTTCCTGAGGCGCCGGCCGTACTGGATATCGGGGGACAGGACAGCAAGGCCATTGCGATGTTTGCAAACGGAAAGGTAAAAAAATTTGAAATGAACGACCGGTGCGCCGCCGGTACCGGAAAATTCCTGGAGATCATGGCAAAAACATTGGGTTTCCGTATCGAAGACTTCGGCAGGGAAGCCCTTCTTGCGCAAAAAGAACTCAATATTTCCAGCATGTGCACGGTATTTGCCGAATCCGAGGTTACTTCCCTGATCGCCAGGGGCGAAAGCCCCAGGGAGATCGCCCGGGGGTTGCACAGCAGCGTCATTCGGCGCGCCGTCGGCATGATTAACCGGGTCTCATCGGAAGGGGACATCGTTTTTACCGGCGGTGTGGCCAAAAATCCATGCATGCGGTTTTTGCTGGAGGAAAAACTCGGCCGCAAAGTGCTTTGCCCGGATGATCCGCAGTTGATCGGTGCCTTGGGTGCGGCGCTTTTAGCGCTTGAGATTCTATGAGGCCCGCTTTGCTTTATATCACTATTTTACAGGAAGAATTCTTTAAACTCTGAATCGATGAATGCTGTTACTCTTTCAGAAAAAATGATCTGGGTCAAACGGTCCATTGCTGTTGTGCTGGTCTTAGCAGCATGGAGTTTTTGTTCCGTGGCAGGCCTGGTCAATGATTACCTGTTGCCGGCGCCCTGGAAAATAGCGGATCTGGCATGGAAAATGATATGTGACGGCACATTATTGAAGCACGTCTGGATCAGTCTATACCGTGTGTTTCTGGGCTTCGGGATCACGTTAGGCCTTGCATTTCCTTTGGCCGCTGTTGTTGGGCTCAACAAGATATTTTTCGAACTGCTCGAGACACCACTGGAGTTTGTGCGACATGTTCCTCCGCTGGCCACCACACCGCTGCTCATCCTATGGTTGGGAATAGGGGAAAGCTCCAAGCTGGCAGTTATTGTCCTTGCAACATTTTTTCCTATTTTTTTAAACACGGTAAACGGCGTATCCCAGTGTGACAAGAAACTATTAGAAGTTGGCAGGGTGCTTGGTCTAAGGCCATTCGAACGTATAGTACGCATTATTCTGCCATCGGCCCTTCCTGTAATTATTGTAGGCCTGCGACTTGGTTTCGGATATTCCTGGCGAGCTCTCATAGGGGCCGAGTTGCTGGCTGCAGCAGCTGGACTTGGATATATGATCATTGAAGCTGAAGCACTGGCACGCCCTGATATCGTCCTGGTAGGTATTATCAGCATAGGCACCCTTGGACATCTTCTGGATTCATCCTTTTTAAGATTATCCCGGAAGCTTATCCCCTGGCACGAAATGGAGTCGGATTATGGGCGGTATTGAGATACATGCACTCGGAAAACAGTTCCAGATCAACAACCGCCTGATTCCTGCAGTCTGCAACTTCGAGCTACAAGTCTCAGAGAGAGAATTCGTGACTATTGTGGGCAAAAGCGGCTGCGGCAAGACCACTTTGCTGCGTCTGATATGCGGTCTTGAGAATGCTGATCAAGGCTACGTTCGACTGGCAGGACACAACGGCAAAGCCTTTGATCAACGGGTCAGCATAGTTTTTCAAGAGCCGAGACTTATGCCGTGGCTTACCGTGCGCCAGAACATGGCGTTTTCGCTTCTCAAGGAAAATGACCATCAGAAGGTCGACCGTACTGTGAATTTTTTTCTTAACATGTTGGGATTAACTCCATTTCAGGATGCCTACCCAAGGCAGATATCCGGAGGAATGGCCCAGCGTACGGCATTGGGCAGAACCTTGTGCTTTGATCCGGATATTATTCTGATGGATGAGCCTTTTGGCGCCCTGGATGCCTTTACCCGACATAACTTACAGCAGGAACTGGTGGATATTTTTCTATCACAGAACAAGACCATCATCTTCGTAACCCACGATGTTAACGAAGCCGTTCTTTTAGGTCAGAGGGTGCTGGTTATGGACAAAGGCTCTATCCGCCGGGAATTGGCAATAGATATTCCCTATCCTCGGGATGCATTGAGTAAAGACTTTTATAATCTAAGGGAAGAAATATTAAGGTCTGTCCTTAAGCCCTGACGGTATATGACTGAATATCGAATTCAATTCTTAAATATAAACCAAGGAGTATAAAATGAAAAAAATTTTCGTTCTACTTTTTTTGATACTGAGCGTGTTTGAACTTCCGGGCATCATTAAAAGAACAACGGCTGCAGGATCACCCGGTGTTGACAAACTTCGGGTGACATATGTGAAGCTGCCGTTGAATGTGCCTACCGTATTAGTAAAGCATTTCGGATGGTTGGAGAAAGAATTTCAAAAACAGGGCGTCAGCGTTGAATGGTTTGAAATAACATCGGGCGCCAAACAGACTCAAGCTCTAGCAGCAGGTTCAATAGATATCGCAAGCGTGGTGAGCAGTACAGCGGCCATCGCAGCGAGGGCGAACGGTATGGAGCTGAAAATCGTCTCGGTTTTTGCCAGGGCGCCAAGGGCCTTTAATGTTGTAGCCATTGATTCAGCAATCAAAAGTGTGACTGATTTAAAAGGAAAAAAAGTTGCAGGCCCCAAGGGATCTCTTCTCAACCAGACATTATTTGCAGTACTCATAAAAAACGGTCTGAGGCCTGAAGATGTTGACTATGTTAACATGCCAGATTCACAGGCCTTGGCCGCATTGGTAGCTGGCAGTGTCGATGCAGCTCTGATTGCCGGTCCTACAGTACCTAAGGCTGAAACTCAGGGTGCACGCATTATCGCAAACGGGGAAGGCCTGGTGAAAGGTCTTATAGTTACAGCTGTAAGGGAATCCTTTTTAAAACAGAATGCGGATCTGGTTAAGCTCTACCTACAGGTACAGGGCAAGGCCCTCGCATTCATGAAAGAAAATCCTGAACAGACATTTATGATCGTTGCTGATGAGACGGGACTCAGCGTGGATGATGTCAGGCGCATGTACCCCTGGTATGATTTCGATCCTTCTATTAATTCATCCGATATGGATGACTTGGCTGACACACAAGATTTTTTAGTGGAAAGTGGCATGCTGGCTAACCCGACGAACATAAAAAGCCTGGTTGAAGATATGACTCGATGACTCAACGCTGACGATCATAATCAAATAATCGCCCGGTATTCTGGGAATCGAAACGAATAACAGAAACGATGGAAGTCCGGGCATACTTAGAGGGGTATCATGGAAGATACTATTAGGATATGTGACGACACAGGAGAAATAACGATCAGCTATGCCGAAATACTCAAATACCATGGTCGCGACTTTTACGGTGGTGTGGCACTGGCATTTAAAGCCCTGAAGCTGGCGTTTGAAAAACTCTTTGGAGAAGAAGTTCCTCACCGTAATGATATTTGGCTTGTAGTTGGCTTCGATCCACCGGGTGTAATCGACACATTAGAGTTTATCACCAGAGCGATCACCCGCCGCCATCTCATTCTGGAACCTAAACCACCTGAAGGACCGGATTCGGTATTCGGCCGCTATTATTTTGAAGTCCATCATGGAAAACGGTGGATTTCTCTATGGCTGAAATCGGGTATGCTCCCGGAGGATTTTACGCCACTGGCGCGAAAGGCCTTTGCCGGCCTGGCTATGCCTGAGGAAAAGGAACAGTGGAAAAAACTTAAACAGCAACTTGGCCGTGACCTGATAGCCATGCAGCCCGTGGACATCCTGGATATGGAAGGTCCTTTCGAATCTACAGGCCACTGAAGATTCTGAATTTCGAATGATTGATATTCGATCCGGTCCACCGGTTCTGATTCCGCCTGATCGATAAGCTGCAGAAGGAATGACTGATGAAGCTGCCAGGGGAAAAAAGATAAAATTTGCAGGAGGATATATGAAACGAAAAATAATTTCAGGGTTACTATCAGCCGCTATGGCAATTATCGTGGTTATTAACCCGGTAGGAGCAAACGAACCTGAAAAAACAGATCTGACATATGTGGAACCTGGCAGGTATTTGATAAAACTTCCCGTAATCCTTGCAGGTGCGGCGGGTTATTTTAAAGAAGAAGGGTTAAACGTGGATATAAGGATTGCACCAGGCCAGAGAGTATATGAAGCTTTACTTGCTGGTGATTCCGATTTTATCGCCGTCTCTTATGGTTCCATGATGAAGATTAACCAACAGGGAAAGGAAATTCATTCAGTTTGCAACATAACCCGCAATTGCCTGTTTCATCTTGTTGCCAAGCCAAGCATAAAAAGGATTCAGGATTTAAAGGGGAAAAGGATAGGCGTTCCCAAGGTCGGAGAAGAAGTTACGGCCGTTATTCGTGCGGCTTTGAAGAAAAAAGGCCTGGATCCGGATAAAGATGTCAAATGGGTGTCTGTCGGAATACAGGCTACTATGGTCGCTGCAATGAAACGGGGTGACATCGACGCTGTTGGTGCTGTTGGAGAATGGAGAGACCACTTGCTTAGAGCCGTACCAGGCACACATGTCATTATAGACTATTCGAAAGAGTCGGATCTCAAAAAGTATCTCGGGGCCACGACTTATCCTCTTGCACACGTTCAAATGACTGCAGATTTCATAGATAAAAATCCTGAGACAACACAGAAAGTAGTCAATGCGGTCATGAAGTCTTTAAATTTTATCAATACACACACTCCTGTTGAATGTATCGATGTTGTTAAAGAAAAGTACTGGGCGGAAGCAGATCGGGATGTCCTTGTAAAATACTTAACCGAAATCAAAGATGCTTTCAGTCCGGATGGAATCACTCAAAAGTCGGGATATGATGTTGTCGTTAAGGTCAACAGTGAAGCGGGGCTTTTAAAAAAGCCAGCGCCTGGTTTTGAGGTAATCACTGATTTGAGGTTTGTAAAAAAGTCAAACGAGGTAGAAAAAAAGAAATAGAAAGGTCTTGGGAAATGAAAAATCCTTCAAGTCCCACGATTGCTGTTAGCAATAAAGTATACTCTTCGGTTCAGGAACTGATTGATTATTGTATGGCACATAATTTAAGCGGCATCGATTATACATTGAATCCTGATTCAAAGAATGCTTCAGATCTGCAAAAAGAAACGGCGAATATCGAAAAAATTGCTAAAGAGGGTTTTGAAATTAGATTTCATCTCCAATTTTATTCTATGGAAATAGCCGACATTAATATCAAAAAAGCAAAAAGATCTTTTGAATTTCATAAGGATTGCATTGAGTTCATCAGTAATTTTAATGGAGAATATGCAACAATTCATATCGGTTTAGGAATGAAATCTATGGATGAACTAAGATATGAAACCGCCTTGGCTCATTTGTCTGACCTTGTTGAATGTGGCAGAGAACAAAAGATAACCGTTTGCCTTGAAAATTTGACCAAGGGATGGACAAACAATCCTCACGGATTCCTTGAGATGATAGAGGAATCAAAAGCCGGTGTTACCTTTGATATTGGGCATGCAAACGCATGCCCTTGGGTCTTGAATGATCAGGGAACAAGCGTTGAATTTTTAAGAACCATTTCCTCTCATGTTTTAAATGCTCACGTATATGAGATAGAAAAGGTCGATGAAAAAACACTTGAGGCATATCATGTGGCTCCACGGAAGTTAGATTTTATCAAGCCTTTGTTGTCCGAATTACTTTGCACAAAATGCGATTGGTGGTTGATTGAGCTCAAAATATCAGAAGAGGTGAATCATACACTTTACTTATTACAATCTTTTTTAAACGAGACCCTGAAACAAAACAAATCGTTTAAGGAGCAAATGCATTGATAGACGTTCAAAATATTTCTAAAGAGTTCTTCTCCAAAGGGGGTAGAAAAGTTAAGGCGCTTCAAAATTTGACTTTCCACATTAAAAAAGGTGAATTTGTTGCCATCCTCGGACCCAGCGGGTGTGGGAAAACAACGCTTCTTAAACTGTTGGCCGGACTCATCAGTCCGGATGTGGGGAAAATTTTAATTGAAGGTATACCTGTCACGGCATCCAATAGCTGCATTGGATATATGTCACAAGCAGATTCCTTGCTGCCTTGGAGAACAATATCAAGAAATGTAGAAATTGGACTTGAGATTAGAGGGGTTCCGACTAGACAAAGAAAAAAAAGAGCCCAGGAGTTAATAGATCGTATGGGACTAAAAGGCTTTGAAAGAAATTATCCTTTCGAACTTTCCGGTGGGATGAAGCAAAGGGTTGCAGTCATGAGGACTCTTGCCTACGATCCGGCAATCATTTATATGGACGAGCCTTTTGTTGCGCTTGATTTTCAAACAAGAGACATGCTTGAGGACGATATACTTCGAATTTGGGGTGAGACTAAAAAGACCATAGTTTTTGTAACTCACGACTTGTCTGAAGCGATTATTCTTGCAGACCGCATTTTTTTAATGACTTCACGGCCGGCGAACATTAAAGGTGAATACGTTATCAACCTTCCTAGGCCTAGAACTACGGAAATACGTTTGATTCCTGAATTTAATAAAATACTTAGAGAGATCTGGAATGATTTGACTACAGAAGTTAGAAGATTCAGAGAGAGGTTTGATGAAGATAATTAAACTTAGACAAAATATTGTCATTACCTCACTTCGATTGATTATTATATTATCCTTCTTCCTCAGTTGGGAGTTGGGTGGACGTTTAGGAGCGCTTGACACTTTCTTCTTCAGTAGCCCCACAGTCATCGCCGGAGATTTATTCGATCTGTTTTCCTCCGGGAAAATTTACCCTCACGTCCTGATGACGATGAAAGAAGTTTTTATGGGTCTTTTATTAGGATCGCTCTCTGGGATTACGACTGGTATCATTTTAGGTAAATATGAAACACTCGCAAGGGCGATGGATCCGGTGATAATGGGGCTTTATGCAATTCCAAAGATCGCTATCGCACCTTTATTTATACTCTGGTTTGGATTGGGGATCATCGGAAAGATTGTTTTTGCTTGGGTCGTGGTATTTTTCTTGGTTTTTTTCAACACCTATGCCGGGATCAGAAGTGTCAATCCAGATTTCATCGATCCAGTCAAAGCGATGGGAGGAAACGAATGGCAAATACTCGCAAAGGTGTCCATACCTAACTGTGTTCCATGGATATTTGTCGGCTTAAGGGCTAGCTTGGGGGCCTCTCTCGTTGCCGCCATTGTAGGCGAATTTGTCGCAGCCGACACAGGACTCGGACATTTGATCATGGAGGGATTAACTTTATTCATGACGCAGAGAGTCCTTGCAGTTGTTTTACTTTTGTCGGTGCTGGTCATCGTTATGGATCTTTGCCTGAGAGTAATGGAAAAACGTTTTCTGAAGTGGAGACCCAACAGAATTACATAATGGTAAGGAATATTCTGGTCCATGAATACCTCCAATTCCTTGGCGTTTCGTTGTTCGAAGTCTCGTGTTAGCAAGGAAAATTGAATGAGTATTAAATCTGATTTTTTATCGAAAGGAATGACTCCATGGACATCACACCTTTGATGAATGACGGCTATGACGGAGAACCGGCAAAAAGGGTGCTTCACTATATGCTGGGACACAAAGAGAAAGGCCATCCCATCCTCGGTATCTACTGCGGCTATGCACCCATCGAGTTGATCCAGGCCATGGGCATCGTTCCGGCGGTGCTCTGCGCTTTTTCCAAAGTGCCTATTGTCAGCGCGGAAGCCGTGCTTCCCGCCAATCTGTGCCCCCTGATCAAATCCAGCTACGGTTTCATTCTGGAAGGCACATGCCCGTTTTTTGCCATGTCCGAGGCCGTGATCGCCGAAACGACCTGCGACGGCAAGAAAAAGATGTTTGAACTGGCAGCTGAAGTAAAGCCTATGCATGTCATGGATCTTCCACAGCTTCCGGATGAAGCGGAAGCCCTGAATAACTGGACCGTCATGATCCGCAAACTTCAACGTTTTCTTGAAGATACATTCCATAGACGGGCGACGGACCGGGACATCGAATCATCTATTCAGAATACAAACCGCAAAAACCGCATGATGAGAAAAATTTTTGACTATGCGGCGATGCACCCACCGGTGATCAACCGGCAGGAAATATATGATGCGGGTTTTCTGGCACTTCCGGCCACAGCAGATGAGATGCTTCCCATTCTTGAGCCCCTGTTGGAGAGCTTGGAGAGGCGCGTAGCGCAGGGTTTCCATTACGGCGCTTGGGATTCTCCAAGGGTTCTGGTTACCGGATGCCCCGTGGGTGGAGATGCCCTCAAGATATTCAAGATTATTGAAGCATGCGGAGGGCTGGTCGTGGCGCCTGATGCTTGTACCGGCATCAAAGCATTCATGGGCGAGATCGAAGAAAACACGCCCGACCCCGTCGGGGCGATAGCCAAAAGGTATCTTGAAATTCCTTGCGCCTGCATGACGCCCAACAAGAGGCGTTTATCGGCGCTTTCGCAAATGATTGAAAAATTCAAGCCTGATGCCGTTGTCGATTTCGTACTGACGGCCTGCCATTCTTACAATGTGGAGTCCTACAAGGTCGGTCGGCATGTGAGAAGTCACCACGGGTTGCCGTTCTTGAAAATCGAATCCGACTACTCCGACAATGATGAGGGTCAGATCCGGACCAAGATTGAAGCTCTGTTCGAAATGATCGCAAATTAAAACAAAGAAAAGGAGTAACCTATGACAGAGAAAGTGGAAAAAGCGCTAAAACGTCTGATCGATGTTCTGCCCTTAAAGGAAAAACAGGAAAGTTGCGGCGCACAGATTAAAGAACTGCACCAACAGGTGCTTCGCTCATTTGTGGAAAAAGGACGTATTCTCACAAGAGAAGAGATGGCCCAACATGTCGACAATCTGGAAGAGGCCGTAAATGTACTGAAAGCAAATGACATGGTGGTATTTTCCGAAAATGGTGAACCTATAGGCGCCTATCCCTTTACCATGGAAACGCGGGAACACAAAATCCAGGTCAACGGACATCAAGTTTATGCCATGTGTGCCCTTGATGCCCTGGCGGTCAGTCCCATGTTCGGGATGAAAACACAAATTTTTTCCAAATGCAGGGTCACCGGGGATCCCGTCACTATCGAGCAGTCGGAAAAAACCATAGAGAATCCGGAACAAACGGGCAATGTCCTTTTCGGCATCGCCTGGAGCGCGGCAAACGCCTGCTGTTGTTGCTGTGCAGACAGCCTGTGCATGGAGATGATGTTTCTGAAAGACGATAAAATCGCGGAGCAATGGCTTGCGGAAGATCCAACCAACAGGGAGATTTTCACTCTGCAGGAGGCCGTCGAGTTCGGCGCCCGGTTTTTCGTTCCGCTGATGTCCTGATAAATCCAAAATACGAAATAAGAAATAAGAAAAGGAGAGTAAAATGAAAGTCGCCTATATTTTTTCCACCCCCAATGCCCACTTTATTTTAAGCAACATGATCGTTCCTCAACTGGAAAAAGGCAAACACGGTTTTGATGTGGCAGGAATGTTTTTCTTCGTGGACAACACTTTTTTGCTGGTTAAGGAAAACGATGTGGGGGAACGTCTCTCGAAAATTGCCGGAGAAAAAGGAATGCTGCTCATGGCCTGTAACAAGTGTGTGTATGACAGAAAAATCGCTGATGATCTGGTGGAGAACGCGACAATCGGTTGTTTTCCGGAACTTCACGAGGCCCTTAAAGGTGCCGGCTTGGATCAAGTCATTACGCTGTAAAAATCAATAAAGGAGGCAGACATGGCAAAGGTAAAAGTGGAATTCGTTAATACATGCTCTTGTTGCGACGAACATGGCGAAAACATCAAAAAGATAGCTGCCCGCTTCGGAGACGCGGTGGATGTCTCCATTTATTATGCCGGGAAGGATTTTGATTACCTGAAAAAATACGGAATGATCACGAGGGGTACGATGATCGTCAACGGAACCAAAAAGTATGAAAATTTGTCCGGTGATATCATTGAAAAGGCCATAATCGAGGCCATGGGATCATAACTCCATGTTGCCGCGCCTGATTTCGGATATTTTAGTCACGGCCTGGGATATTCTGAACGATGTTTCCCCGTGGTTGGTGATGAGTTTTATTCTTGCGGGCCTCTTGCGCCAGTTTTTAAATCCGTCCAAATTTCAGAGTGCATTGGGGAATCGAGGGTTGCCGGCAGTTCTAAAAGCCACTCTTTCGGGGATGCTGCTACCGATTTGCAGTTGCGGCGTTATTCCCCTGGGACTGGGGATGTATTATACCGGAGCCTATCTCGGCCCGACGCTTGCATTTATGGTGGCAACACCCATCATCAACCCGGCCGCCATCCTCCTGGCTTATGGACTGCTGGGTCCCGAGGTCGCTACGATCTACCTGGGCGCCGGTTTTGTCGTACCGATTCTTATCGGTATGACAGGCAATCTGCTTGCAGGTAAGGAAATCCATGCTTCCGGTATGGATACCCAGATCGAACAGGCCCAATTTGAGGCGGGAAAAAGCCTTTCGATCATCCGAAAGCTCCGGATTGGTTTCAATTGGGGAATGTTTGAACTGGGTACAATGGTCGGAAAATACATAATTTTCGGTGTAGCGCTGGCCGGGATCCTGATTGCCGCTGTCCCCCAACACTTGATCCAGGGTTATCTGGGCCACCCGGGCATGATTTCCATTTTCGGAATCGCGGTGATGGGTTCGATTATTTATGTTTGCGCAGTTGGGCACATTCCCTTTGTCGCGGCACTGGTGGCCTCGGGAGCCGCACCCGGAATTGCCATCACCTTTTTGATGACGGGGGCTGCCACCAATCTGCCCGAGCTGATCAGCATCTATAAGATGATCGGAAAACGCGCGGTCATGATTTACAGCACCTTGGTGGTAGCCGGTTCCATGGTGATCGGATGGCTGGCCAATCAATGGTTGATGCCGGATTTTGTGCCGTTTTACAGCCTGGACAAGAGCCGCCGGGTCATTGGACTGGCCAACCGTTTAATCGTGTCGGTTCCCGATCCTGTTCAGACGGTTTGCTCCATTATCCTGATTTTGCTTTTTCTGCGTGCCTACAAATCCTATTTATCCGCTTTTTGGAAAAGGATCTATGTATGAAGTCGGGACGGCGAACATTGATGAAGATGCTTTTGATCTTCAGCCTGTTGATGCTGGACGCTTGCTCGAACGATGAACCAGCACTCTCAGGGGACCAGAAGGATTTCAACCCATTCATTCTGTTCGAAAACAAGGCGATGCGTTATTTCGCAGGCAATCATCCCGGCCTGGCAATCTTAAAATACGCCCAGGCCGATCTTGACAACGATGGAAAGGATGATTTGATCGTGATTTACCGGGTCGGTAACGGGAAAAACCAGATGTGCGTGATTCTGAACCGCGAACCGGATTTCGTCGAAACCAATTCGGTACCGGCACCGGTTTCCGACCAGATGATACAATTCAGGAACATCGACAAAAAACCGCCCCTGGAATTTATTCTCCAGGGCCGAAAAGGCGCGAAGGTAGGTTACGCCATTTTTCGCATGGAGGAAGAAAAACTGACCGATTTGTTCGGAGAAGGCATGCAGGATTGTTGCTGAGAAAGAAAAATGCCTGCGCCGGGCACTTTTCCGGACAGATTGTCTGCTGTAACGATACGATTCCTAAAAACAATAGAAAGGGAGAAAAGAGATGGAGCTGACAAAAAGATTGACTCGCAGGAGCTTTATCAAAGGGGCCGGTCTCCTGGGAGCTTCCGCTGTTATGGGCATCGGCTTTCCCAATGTGATTCTTGGAAAAGGCAACGATGATTATCGGATTCGCCTCGGTTATTACAACTGTGATCATATGACGGCCGCTCCGATTGCAAAGGAAGCCGGTATCTTTGACAGATTGGGATTAAACGTCGAGGTGACCGGCAATGGTAATGTGCCGCAGGCCATGGCTGCCGGGAAAATGGATGTCGGATATATCGGCTTTACGGGTATGGTCAAAGCGATCATGAAGGGTTCGCCGATGGTATCCGTTGCCCACAATCATGCCGGCGGTTCAATGTATATCGTCACGCAACCCGAGATTGAAAAACCGGAACAGTTGATCGGGAAAAAATTGGGAATCGGTACCGCACCGGAAATGAACAATGAAATGTGGGTCTGGTTTGCGAGGGATGCCGGAATCCCGATTGAAGGAAAATATTACCAATGTTTTGCCATGTCGGATATGGACGAG
>Ga0116141_10000337_pt1 | contig 35432 bp, 30 predicted proteins | sample AD_UKC097_MetaG_FD_89744 | JGI IMG/M metagenome (GOLD analysis project Ga0116141, IMG submission 89744) | Active sludge microbial communities of municipal wastewater-treating anaerobic digesters from USA - AD_UKC097_MetaG | ecosystem: Engineered > Bioreactor > Anaerobic > Digestate | place: USA...
CCCTTCCCCAAACTGTTGGGCTGCATAGTGAATGAAGGAATCCTCTCGGCAGGACAGGACTGTTCCTGATCCGGCATGGCCCGGATAGGCAATTAGCCGACATGGTCGGACGTGGTGCCGACGGTGTTGGAGCCGAGGCTCTCTCCATGTGTTGCGGGCGACCGAGTAGGGGTCCATCCCATCGCAATGCGACCATCATTCCCGGCACGTGAGCAACCTCCTTCTGACGAGTGACAATCCGAGACTGCCATCTCTACCTTATGACTCGCCTATACCATTCTGGATGGTTCCACGGGTCCCTGCCCTATGAGCCATATAGCCTTCCGTGCAAAGCCACACACGGCGTTACACGATTCGCCTGACATCATTGTACTACTGATCCGGTTCGTAGACAATTGAAAGAGGGCGATGCCTCGCCCCTGAACCAGCAACCCGCAGATCCTCAGTCTGTTGCCCAACCCCCGCAAGTGCAGCAGCCGCCGCAACTCACGGACTCTCCCGAAGCAGGTGGGGCGCCGGCGGCGCGAACCCGGCCCTCCAAGCGGGTCACCTAAATGCCTATTTCTTGACGCTCCTGAGGTGTCAGGATGTCCTGTGCGAAGATAACCTGATAGGGTCGGTTATCCAGAGGAGGCACCCAGGTGAGGTCCACGCGGAGCGCCGTGTGTTCATGGCCCAAAACGAACGCGGCCGCCGCACGGCGATTCCGAGGTGCCTCGAAAAACCCCAACTTCTCCACATATGTCAAGTAACCCGACGGCGCGAATGCGGCCCGAATGGCCTGGGGCTGCACCGCCTGGATGACGGTCACGATCAACAGGACATCGGGAAGGTGCAGCGTTTGGGTTACAGGGCCCCTCTGGTCCATCGCTTCTCGCAAGTTCTTTCCCAGCCATTCGATCACTTCCGGCTTCTCCAGGCGCCGCCAGTGAGGGGCAGTGGCGGCATAATGAGGCGACAGTTGAAAGTACTTGTGCATCGCCTCCAAATGCCGTTTCACCTCCCGGGCTACCGGATCCCCTTCTTCTTCAGTCTTCTTCCTGAATAGATCGGCGATACTCATGGGTCGATTTCTCCTACATTATCCCATCTCTTAGACGAGCGGTCTGGCAGTTGTCCAGTCGTAGAAGAGGACGCTGCCATTGGCGGTGCCGAGAACGACCAACTCGTCCGCGATCGCCATTGACCGCACGGTGCCCTCGCCGGCAGCCACCACATGCTGGAGTCTGCCGTCCGGAAGGCTCCACACCCTCAGTGTGTGGTCTCGCCCGCCGGAGAGCAGATAATGACCCTCCCGTACAAGGCACAGAGCCGAGGGTATGTGAGACTCCACGGTCCATTTCCTGATGCATCGGCCCTCCTCTGTGCCCCAGATACAGATGTCACTCACTGAACACGTGATCAGGTACCGCCCACCGACGGAACAGACCAGGTCTCGGATCACCTGCCCTGAGTCTGCGACCAAGCGGACACATTTATGGGCTCGGACACCCCAGTGCCAGAGGCCGCCGCTGAACGATTCGGCCAGGAAGACATGCGCCCCATCGGCGGACAGGGTTCCGCAGTCGATCGCAGCGCCCTGGGCGTGACAGCGGCCGATAGGCCGCCCGGTTTGCGTGTCCCAGAGTTGCACCATCTCATCTCCATGCGTCGTCAGGGCCACCCTGCCATTCCATGAAAGGGCCACGTAGCCAACCGGGGCTGTTCGTTCTTGCAGCTCAGCCGTGATCCGATCCTTGTCCAGATCCCACACCTGCAGATCATTCTCCCGCCGCACCAGCGCCACTCTCCCGTCGCCCGCCAGAGCGACCAGATCCGGTGTCTCGCGCGGGCTATTCCTGCGGAGACGGCATTCTCCTCTGCGCGGATCCCAGAAGCCAACCGACTGGTCATAGGCGGCGCTGACAGCGGTTCCGTCCTCTCGGATCGCCACCGCAAACACCGGTGCCCGATGGAACGGTGAGCTGGTGAGGGCCGGCCCTCGGGTCACGTCCCAAACGCGAAGGGTACCGTCTTCACTCGCCGAGACCGCCATCCGCGCATCAGGTGTAATGGCTACCGCATGGATCTCTCCGGTGTGACCGATGAAATCTCGCACACACTCCCCGGTGTTCAACTGCCAGACACGCACGTGTTGATCGTGGCCGCCCGTGACAAGATAGAGCTTGTCCGGTGTGAGGTCCAGGGAATTGACTGCCTGATTGCCGGCCACGAGCTTATTCAGCAGCACGCCATCCACCGAAAGCCAAACGCGGATCACGTCCGTACCGGCCGACACAATCAGGCTTCCGTCATGGGAGAGTGCGAGAGTCCGTACACCGTGAGGATGCTCTGCCAGCGTCCTGAGGCACTCTCCGGATTCGGTTGCCCACACGCTGATGGAGCCGTCACCGCCGCCCGTTACAATGAGGGATCCATCCACCGCCATGGCAATCGTCTGCGCGGAACCGTCATGGGCGTTGAAGGATCGTACACAATGCGCCGTCCGAACATCCCATACACGCACTTGACCATCGGCACTCACGCTGGCTGCCAGATGTCCATTGGCTGCCAGAGCCACAGATTGCACGCGACGGCTGTCCTGCTCCGCCATTGTCTTGACGACACCGGAAGCGGAGTCGATGACGTAGACATGTCCAAAGGAATCGCCAACCACAGCCGTATCGGCATTGTGAGTCATGGCAATCGAGGTGAGATCATGATAGTCCATCTGCAGGGTTTGTTCGCATCGGCCGGACCGGATATCCCAGCGCCGGATGGTGTGATCTCTTCCGACGGTCATCGCCCGCTGTCCGTCGCTGCTCAAAGCCGCAGCGACGATCCCCATCGGGTGTGCAAGCAGGGATTTCAAACAGGCAGGGAATTCGGTCGCTGCACGGCGATTGCGCAAACGGAACCAGAGACAGGGCTCCTCTCCTTCAACGTTGAAAGCGATCTCCGCCGCGCGGCCAACATGTCCTTCCGACTCAAAATTGAACGCTTGCTGGCGGACGAAACCCGGCAGGTACGAAAACTCGGCCAGGTGCTGAACTTGGCTGTGCACGAATTGTTGGAATGCTCTCAGTCCCCTCAATGGAAGTCCCGAAGCCTGCGCAAGACAGGTCGAGCAATGAGATCCAGGCGCGATTGATTGAACCGGTTGCGGTCGTGGGGCCGACTCCGGATGTCGCGAATAGGCCACCAGCTCTACAAAGTACTTTTCGAGCTGGCGCCGGCAGTACTGTTCCTCGAGGACTTCTTCCTCGGGTTTCGGGATGGCTGCCACAGCCGCGATGTAGTCCAGCGTTAGGGCATATCCCATTCCGGCCGCACACTTGGCTTCGATGAATCGCACATTACAGAGCGTTTCTCTCAGTTCCCCCCACAGGCCGGCCTGTGTTTGATGAAACGGCGCCTCGCTCAACCCCCGTGGGGCATTCCCTCTCCAACGCCCGTCCGCCGTGGGGTCGGCTCTGTTCCGGAAGAAGAGAGCCAGATCCACATGCACGCCGATGGCCTGGGCCTGTGGGCCGTATCGCTCGAACACAGCCTGACGAAGCTGGCTGTGCAAGAAGTCGAGTTGTGGACCACGACGCTGGAGGTAACGGCGCAGACCGCGCTCGATGCGTAAGGCGGTGGCGGCGGCGTTCGCGCCGAGCCTGCGGGCGAGCAATTCGGCAAGCTCGTGGCTGGCCATGCCGACACGACCATGGGCCAGGTACAAGCACCACAACCGCACGGGCTCCGGGCCGAACACCTCCAGCCGTCGCAGCACCCACCGAAACAGGCTCACGGTGTCGCGGTGATTCTGCGGCATCGAACGGATGAGCTCGCCCACGGTCTCATTCATCCTATCGCCGCCGAGTGTGCGGAGTTCGCCCAGCATCACCAGCAAGTACAGTGGATTGCGCGCCTGGGACATCGAACAGATCGCGTTGACATGAGGAACGTCGAGTTCCTTGCAGTATTCCTGGAGATACGCGCTGACGATCGTGCGCACATCGTTTGCCGTGAGAGGTCCGAGCGACACGGATAGGTACCCGAGCCGGCGGGAATCCAGAGCATGCAAGACTCTCTGCTGGGACCCATCTTCGACGCAACTGACCACCACGCGTACGCTCGACCCGAGCCGGTGAGGCAGCCAAGCCAAGTCATGTCCATCGGACAGTTGGTTGACTGCGTCGAGCAGGATCACGATCCGGCGCTCGCCTGCATACTCGGCGAGCCGCCGCGTGAGCTGGCGGCACAAGCCGTCGAAGTCCCGCCCTTCCTTCCGGTCTTGTGCCGGCCACTCAATGCCACTGCGATCCAATTCACCCAGCAGACGTTCGATCAGCGCGTGGGCACTCGCCGAACGTTCCGTCGCCCCGACGAAGTGAGCGATCAGGAAAGTGGAAGGTTGAGGAATCCACGCGGCGAGTTTTGCCAGCAGCGCAGATTTGCCCTGGCCTGGTTCCGCGACCACGACGGCCAGACGCGTCGTTTCGTCACCGGTCGCGTTGATGAATCCAACGAGTTGTTTCAATTCCTCTGTCCGGCCCTGGAACCAGCGTAGTCGGGCCTGGGCAAAGGCTTCCATCTGCTGCTTTTCGGCATCCAGGGGAGAAAGCGGCGCAGGCCTGGCGAGCGTGACAAGCTTTGCCGCCAGGTCAGGCGGGATGGGTGCGGATTCGGCTGTGTAACACGCGTCTGTGTCGGGGTCGGCGCCAAGCACTTGACGCCAGATCTCTTTGCTCACGTAGCGTTCATCGCGCAACACGCCGGACCAGAGATCGTCCAATACGCACCGACCAAATTCTTCCAGGCCGATGAAGCCGCAACCCGTCCACGTGCACGGATAGTCCCGCACCGGCCGACCACAGGAGCGGACTTCTTCCTTCAATTGCTTCAACTTGTGAGACAGTGGCGGAAGGTCGACATATTCACGTGCGGTCGCAGGCGCGTGGGTCACGCGCAGGTAGAAGTAGCTGCGGCGTTTCAACATAGTATTCAATACGGCATGATGCACTTCCATGTCAGTGATAGAACGCTGCTCCGCCTGCTGTCGTCGGCGGTCTTCTCTGGCCTTCAACTCCTCCGGCCGCGGCACCCAACCGTAACGCTGCCCGAGAATACAGACGAAAAACGGCTCGACCCGATCGATCCATTGCCGACAGTATTCCCAGGAGTTCGCCTTCTCCCCATCCGGCCCCTTCTCGGGCACACCCCAGCGCAGGTCCACATCAAAAAACTCCAGTCCCAACTGCTCGCACCGCTCCCGCAACTCGGGAAACACAACTGTCACGAGATGATCCCGCTCCGCATGCATGTCCCGAAACGTGCTGCTGATGAAAACGCGGACGGTTCCTGATGCAACTGCCATCAATTCCTCTTTCTGCGACTCACGTTACGCCCCAATGATCCTGCGCACCTTCTGCTCATCTTCCCACCCTTGATCTATGATGAGACGTTCCTATGCGGGGACTCCGTCTATCTCAAGGGACCTATTCGTTTACTCAGCCGCCTCTCATCCCTGCACTGCTGAACTGCGGCCACGTTGTTCTCCAGGAGGAAGCCGCGTATGGCGGTCCTGGGTCTCCTATCCTCCTTCGAACTCACTGCACAACCGAAAGCAACCTGTCTGTCATTGCATCATTCGCCGGGTCAAATCTGCGCGAATCCTGAACTGCTGACACATGACTTGGCGATCCGTTGCTCCTTTGGGGATGGGGCTTGCAGACACGACGAGTTATCAGGGCGAATTGTGTCGTCACAGGCTGGTCTGACGGCCGCGTAACAGGTACAGAATGGCTTGGTCTGCCCGCGGGTGTGTTCTCCCACCCTGTGCGTGCGGGCCGTCAGTACGCGATACAAAAACCCGTGACGGGAGCCCCGAACCTGCCGCCCTCTGCAACTGTCTGGCCGTCAGACCCGCACTCGTCCACCTGAGTGTTACCTCATAGGCGTTCCGCGACCTCTCGGCGGTCTGGCGGGGGGCGCTGCTCGCAGAATCCCCATGCGGCGAAGCAGGATCCGCCGTGGCCGCGTGCCCTCGTTCCGACGGTGCGGGCACGCAGGTCAGAGTGCCGCAGGACGGGCATTTGGCTCGTTTGCCGATGTACCTGCTGGGCACAGTCAGTCTCGTGGAGCACTTCGGGTTGCTGCACATGAAGTGCACCTTCTCTTGAGATTCACCGTATGGCTGCATAAACAATGCTCCGGTACGCTCTCATATATACATATTCTTACCCGAACGAGCGAGAATTGTCAACGGGGGCTGCTTGAGCCGGATTGTCCTGGCTTATGATGGCAGATGGTACAGCGCGTTCGGACTTTGGGGGGAACCTGCTACTTGCCTTCTGGACCCGTAGGTATTAGAATGTATTCGGTTTCAGAGTCTCGACAATGGCTGAGCATACCACTGTCCGGCCGCAGCCAAAGAAATCTGGCATCGGTTACGGGGCGTGGTACGATGCAGCCCGAACAGGAATGAACCAAGGAGTGCCGGGAATGAAATCAGCTCATGGGTCCTCGCAAGCTCCCTCCACTGAGAAAGAACTGGAACACGTCATCGCCATGATCTGCCGTATCAGCCCGTGGTGGCTGCACGAAATGTCCGAGTGTGTCGGGGCTTTTCAGGCGATTGAGCGCGTAGCGGAACTGAGGGATCCTTCGTTGGGTGGAGCAGTCGCAGAGAGAGCACGAGCAAGAGATGGCCGAGTTCAGAAAGGAACAAGAGGAGAAAAGAAGGCAGGAGATGGCTAAGGTCCCAGGACTGATCCAACGGGGAGAAGCCTTCAAAGCTAAGGAAATCATGACGTCGCATTCTTCGCCCGCGGAACAGGGATTGTGGAGGGAACTTGCGCAATGCTTTGAGCGTGAAGGAATCCTGCAGACGGCAATGATGATCTACAATCGCGATGGGTACAATGCGGAGCGAGACCGAGTTGCTGGCCGACTCGGTTTGACCGGACATGTCTGCTGTAACCATGCAGATCGGCAAGCCATAGGGCGGTGTGAGAAGTGTGGGGAGTATTTCTGCATAGGGTGTGGTGAGGAGTGGGCGAACCATTTCGCCTGCAACTCCTGTTTGGCCGAGAGTCGAAGAGACTGGACAAGTCGCCTGAGAGGCTGGTAGGCACTCCTGATCGGGTTGGGATCGCCAAGAGGAGTCTCGGCGACGCTGTGCCTATTTTCGACGACCTGCGAATCCGGGGCCCTGGGGTGGAGTCAACCAAGCAACAAGGCAGAACAGTCCGCCCGGATGCTCGATGCAGATGATCTCACCCGGGTTCCCTTCGTGCTGTGGCGTCGGGTTGCGCTTCTTCTTCGGAAGTGGATCCGCGTTGACTTCGAACGCCACTCAAGGCATCTCAATCCCACAGTTGCCCAGGGGACCTGGCTCCAAACGACTCCAGACGGCGGTGTGCTCCTGGAACACTTGTACGGCAGGGCCAATCACGTCGGCTCCCAGCGCGTGCCACAGGCGGCAGATCTGGTTCCAGGAACTCTGCACCGCACGGATCTCGTCGGGGCCCACCGTCTGCAACGCTTCGTCGTAATACTCGGCCGCCCGCATTGGCTCACCTGAGATCAGGGCGGCCTCGCCTTCCGTCGCGAACAGCCAGTAGAGATCGGTACCTGCGGGCAAGGCGGGTGGAGAGGCACAGATGTCCAGGACTTCCTGGGCGAGGCTCTTCGCCACATCCGGCTGTCCTGACAGCAACGCCGTAGTGGCCGCATTCACGCCGGGGAAATGGTGCCCATTCAACCGGTACGCCTGCAAGTACCACCGGTGTGCTTCTCCATAGTATTGCCAGGGCACGAGCCGGTACAATTCGTTGAAGGGCACGCGCCGGATGCTCCACATCCTCTCCCAGGCTTGGTCCCCGCGTTGCTTGGCCACCCGTCCCACCCGCGACAGCGTCTCGTAATCGCCGAAAACGGCGGCGAGCCCGGCCAAGGGCCTCAACGTTTCCAGCGCTTCCGTGAGCTCTCCTTCATTCTTGATCCCTTTTTCGGCTTTGATCAGGGCATCCTCGACCTGCAAGGGCCCGGCGTGCCGGAAGGGCTCGCGAGCCTTCTCCATGATCTTCTCCGCGCCCCGAAGGTCGCGTCTGATCCACAGCCGGTGGGCGTGCCACAGGGGGATTCTATAGCAGGGCACGTCGTCCGGCATTCGTCTTGCGGTCAAGAGGCTCGCGATTGTCCGAGCGGCCTGTTGGGTCTGCGGCAGCGCCATCCCGCCGGAAATGAGGGCGACCTCCGTCCGGTACTTCTCATAGTTCTCCCACTTGCCCGTGGCCAAAGCGAAGACGGCTATGGCAAAGTAATACTCGTCCCGCCACGCCAGATGTCGTCCCGGCCGGCGATAGCCCAGATACAGCGCCGCCTCCTGGCGGATACGCAACAGGATTCTCAAGGCCCGATCGATCATGGGGGCGTCGGGGAATAGGACCTGCTGCTCGGGCATACGCATCCCTTCCACGTCCTCACTGCCCCCGATGCAGGACGTCGCCTCATTCAGGATCGACTCGAATTCGTAGAGAAATGCCAGTCTCTTGGCCCGGTCCGCAGCCAGGCTGTTTCTCTCAGAGAAAGAGGGGCCGATCTCGCCCTCGGCGGTCGCATGCGCTATTGGGCGCTGGGGATCGTCCAGACCCTGGATGCGGCGCCAGGGCCTCTTCGTCACACGGGCCAGCATGGCTCGTCGCGTCGGCAAATCCTGGAAGAGGGCCGGCAGGATCTTCGTTTTCAGTTCCACCTCCAGCTTGACGAAGTCCCACACGAGCACGTTCGCGTCGCCCATCTCGCCGTAGTCGATGACGATGGGGAACTCCGCCTCTCCGCGACGCACTCCCAGCAGGATGTTCCTGCCGTGCAGATCACCGTGGGCCCGGCCAACGAGTGTCTCTGGGACCTCGTCTCTCTTCATGGCCCAGCTTACATAGTCATACGGATCGACATACCAACAGGCTTTCGGAGAGCTCAAGGAGTCACAGCCACAGAACAGCCAAATGGCATCTTGGCGCAAATGCCAGCGCTCCAGGGGCAACGTTGCGCTCCCGCTGCGTTGTGCCGGCGGGGTCCACGCGCTGATCGCCTTCTTCAGACGCGCCTGGTAGAACTGCACGGCCTCCTGGATCTTGGGTTGCGCCTTCCAGTAGAACCACTCGTGCAGGTCGCCAAAAATCTGTCGTATGACGCGCTCCAGGGACAGTGGGTCTGTGTGCTCGAACAAGACTACATCGAGAACGGCATCCTCCAGGGATTGAGGTCCTGTCAGGGGTGATCTTCCGAACAGCGTGTACGCATTTTGGTAGACGGCGGCCGCCCGATTCCGCGGGAGTCTCCGGCCGGTCACGTCGACAAAGACGCGACCCCCGATCGGCCGCTCGCGGGAACAACGCCGCCAAGCCTCATAATCGCAGCGGACTTCATGGGCGGCCCCCAGTTTGACAATCGGCGTCGTGTAAGAGCCCTTCGTCTGGACCTCCACCGCCAATACCACCCTCGCCTCCTGGTCGGCTCGGTGCCCGGTCAGGCAGTCGTACACGATGATCTGCCCTGACGGAAACACCTCGGCCAACTCCGTTTGCAGCCGGGAGACCAAGTCATTTCGTATCTTCTCTCTCGCGATCCCCATCCATTTGACACGCATGGCAGATTCTCCTGAGCATGCAGATGCCCTGCACCTGGGAGTCTATCCGACCCAACCCACCCGATCAAGAATCAGCATCATTGTCCGGCTGATAGCTCGGCCGTCGCTCGAGGATTGCGCACGGATCTCGGCAGCCGCAAGCCAACGGTTCCACGAGCAGGTATTCAGCTTCCTCCAGACCTCGGCAGAAGCCGGCTCCACACGAAACGGCTCAACCGCGTAGTGTGTCTCCTGGTGAGCCGACTCCGAGTAGCCCATGTATTCGTAGTAGCCCAGCGGTTCCGACGCCACCCGGAAGTCCGAGTCCGGAGCGAGGCCAAGTTCCTCGTGGATCTCGCGCAGAAGACAGGCTCGAAAGCCTTCCTCCTGGCGCTTGTGGCCGCCCACGAAATTGTACGCCTGCCATCTGCGATTCCATCTTGCCAGCCAGAGAGCCTGCCGCCCCCGGATGCGGGAGATGACAGCAAAACTGGCCTCAGATGCTCTCATCGGAGGCCGGCAACCTATCGATCTCGACGAAGAGCTTGGACACATTCGATAATGTGTCGAGCGGTCTGCGAGATAGGCCGCCGTTGCCTGAAATCCTCGAAGTTCAGCCACTCAGCCATAGTACCCGGGGGGAATTGCGGGCGTCGGGTCAGTTTTACAGAAAATACTTGGAGGTGGTATCGCTTGACGATCCCGTCACTGTCGCTCTGTAGGAATGAAGCCTCTTCGAGGAGGGGTTCGGCGGCGATTTCATCAGGCGTCAGTGTTCTTCCCAACCACGGCGCCGTCGCTCTGGCGGCCGCGTCCACCCAGTTCTCTGCGCGCTGGGCCCCACCGCGCATATTCGGATCCATCCATTCGCGGCGCTTGGTCATGGGCAGCGTGAATTCCTGCCAATTGTCATTGTAGACGACGAGCACCCCTTCTCCCACAGTGACCAAGGCCACTGCCACATCAACCAATGGCACGCCACCGATGCTTTTCTGTCTGGCCATCACGCACGCCTTTCGAAAGGGACATTATCCATACACCTGACGATTTCGTATGTCTGCGCTGCTCTCAGCAGCTCTTCTCGATACGATAGCCCAGAGCCATCAGGACTTTGAGCGTCTCCATCACAGAGTCGCGATCGCAGATCTTCTCGGACTCCGGGAGTTCGTCATACGGCACAAGGTTGGGCGTCTTCTTGTGAATCTCGTCTCGCTCGTGTCCGTAGCGCCATCCCTCGGCCAGCCTGTGATCAGCCCATCGATCGTGAACATTCCTGGCCAGCAGCTCAACCAGTGCCACAACGTCTGGCGGCAGCTCAATTTGCGAAGTATCAATCGGCCTGGGATGGTAGTCCATAGTAGTACGTTCACGCAGCACAACGAACACGCCTGACTAACTCCCGCTTCGGCCTCCCCCATGCAGGCGAGGCTAGCCAAGCTCTCATCCGAACACGGCGGGAAGTATAGCGACCGTGTCACCGTTTGTCAAACACGCGTTCTCAGCAGAAGCTGTCCCTTGTTCTGGTGAGGGACGGGTCAACAGGAAACCGTTCAATCCGTACCTGTCAAGCACCAATGAGACCACCTGTGGGAGCGCCCTATTCCCTTTGATTACGGGCAGTTACGCGCCCGAAGCTATGCGCTCGCATTCTGCCTGCGTCTGACGCTCTGATGCCTTTCGAATCCGCGTTCCGTCGCTCTGCGAAGCCTCGGAGGAGATGGCATGGCAGAGAACCCCTATGTCCACAGCGCTGCGGCATCCCTTCTCATCTGAGCCGCTCTGCTCGCGGCATGATCCTCAGGGCGGCCTCGTCGTTGCAGCAGGCACAGGGCGTTCCATGGCGCCCATCCGGATAGTCTGCTCAGTCAACGCCGGTGTCTCGCCTGAATGGGTCTCCTGCCCAACCGACGTGGTGAATCGTCAGGCCCGCCAGCGGCTTCTGCTTCAGCGGTATCAGCAGACTCAGCCCATAGCCAATCCCAAAACACACAGTGATTCCAATGGCCGCATAGAGGTAGCCGTTGATCCGGGTGTAGAGCGGCAGAATCCCCATAACCGAGGCGCCGACCAGAGCGCCGAGTAGGGCCGCCCAGCCATTCGCTCGCCGGGTCAGGACTCCCAGGGCGAAAAGACCGCCCAGCACCCCCATGAACAACCCGATCACCTTCAAGAACTGATCAAAGAGCGATCGGATGCCCGGGTCCACAAACAGCAACCCCAACAGCGTGCCGGCGGTACCGAAAGCCAGTGTCAGACCGCGGGCGCATCGCAGGTAGCCACGCTCGGTGCGCAGCGTGCCGAACGGTCGAAGGAAATCGGTCACCACAGCGGTCGCCGTCGAATTCATGCTGGTCGAAACGGTGGACTGGGCCGCCGCAAAGATGCCGGCCACAATCAGCCCGGCAATCCCGATGGGCACCTCGTGCGCAATGAACAGGGGGAAGATCTGGTCGGTCATGAAGGTGGGATCGAGCTTGTCCGGGTTTGACTTGTAGAATACGTACAGGCCGGTGCCCAGGAAATAGAATAGGAACGATGCGGGAATGCTCAGCAGTGCGGCGGTCCAAATGGACCCGGCCGCGCGGCGCCGGTCGGGCGTGGTCATGTAGCGTTGCACGACGGCCTGATCCGCCGTATACGAGGAGAGATTCTGTCCGACGCCGCCCAGGATCACCACCCACAACGCCAGCGAGGCACTGGTCGGGTCCAGGTGCCAGTTCACGGCGTTGAGCTTGCCGTCTTGCCAGGCAGTGGCCAGAAGGGCGCCCAGGCCGCCTTCGATCCCGGCAACCAACACCCCAAAACACAGAAGCACGCCGCCAAGCAGCACCACAGTCTGGATGGTATCGGTCCAAATCACCGCGGCCACACCGCCCAGCGTACAATAGATGATGCTGAGCACACCCATCAGGAGCACTGATTCCGCCGGCGACAGCGGAGTGACCGTGGTCAGCGCCAAGGCGGCCAGCGACAGAACGATGCCGATTCGGAAGATGTGAAACAGCGTGAAAGAGGCGCTGGCGAACAAGCGCACCGGACGGTTGAAACGCTGCTCCAGATACTCGTAGGCACTGGTGGCATCGATGCGGCGGAAGAACGGCAACGCCAGGTAGACCGCAATGGGCGCCACCATAGGAATCGTCATGTTGCCGACCAGATACACCAGATCCTGGGCATAGGCCTTGGCGGGAATGGCCATATAGGTGATGGAACTGAGCATCGTGGCGAAAATCGAACAGCCGGTCGCCCACCACAGCATCTTCTTGCCGCCGCGGAAGTAGTCGTCGGTGTTCCTGCTCTTTCGGGCGAAGTACACACCCACACCCAGCATGGCCAGCAGGTACGCGATGAGTACCATCGAATTGACCCAACCAAACGGGCGCGTGGTGATAACCGGCTGGATACTCCAAACCGCCGTGGTGCGGGCTCGCGGCTTGATTTCGCCGGCGGCGAGCACAATCCGCCCGTCGAACCAGGTTGCCTGCGTTGCGACCTGGTTGGCGGGCGAGCGACCCGCATCTGTCCAGGTATCTGTAATGGTATGGTACGCCAGCACACGTTTGGGGAAGCCGGGATGATCGAGCCGCAACTCATCGGCCTTCGCCATCAGGGAACCGTCGGCGCCGCTGAGCACGAATACGTGTGACTGTCCCACGGCAATTCCCGCACCTGCCATGACAGACGCCGGGGCATCCCTTCGCCGGTGCCACCCCGCCGCGGACCCAGCGTCCACGCCGTCGGTATCCGCTCGCCGACTCCTCTGCGCACGGTCAAAGCGGGCCGGATTGAACTCGTAAACGTCGACAAGAGGTTCGACCCCTTGGACACCCGTCGTACCGGGCCGTTGAGATCGTCCGCTGATGACGTAGATACACGAATCGAACCCGTTGTGCTGCGCAACCGTCAAGTTGAACGCCCGCGCGGGACCCGGCCAAGGCGGAAGAATCTCCCACTGCCACGTGCTTTCCGGCCGCGACAGATCCAGCCGCCAGAAGTTCGTCATGGCCGTTTCCAATCCCTCGCCGGTTTGGCCGCCAGCCAAGTAGACGACCTCGCCCAGGATCGCCGCCGCACCATGAGCACAAGGCCGAGGCAGATCAGGCAACGGTTTCTGCACAAGTCGCTCATTCTCCGGATCCCATTGCAGCAGGAAGCACTGTTTGAACGTCTCCCGGGCGTGGTTGCCGCCCATGCACACCACCCCCTGGGGGCTACTGACCGATGCTCCGTAGCCGACCTTGCGATCGAGCTTCAGACCGGTAATCCACTCCCACGACCCGTCCCGGGCCCGGGTAAGAACCCAAGCGTCATTCACCCAGGCTTTCTCGCTCTCCCAATAAGGCATGGGGAAATTCGCTCCTCCTGCAACGATGAGCGCTTCGTTATGCACGCCCACGAACGGTCCGGCCACACCCACCTCATCGGGCAGCGGCGGCAGCTCCGTCCAGTGGAGCATTTCGCGCGCCGGCGGGTCCTCCGCACAGGCGGGCAGGACAGGGCAGACAGCTCCAAACGACAAAGCCAACAAGACGAGGCGCATTCGTCTTGTCCACAGTGATCGTTTCTGCGGGCCACATCGTCCCAACCTGTTGCGGTTCGGGTTGACGGTCATTCCTGAACGCCTTGCATCCATCGGCAACACTATCCAATTCGAACAGGCGCACCAGTCCGTGCGGTTTCTACTGGTTAGCCAGCATCTTCCAGCATACCAACTGCATGCGAGGCAGGTGGAAAGGCCCCTTCCACAAATTGCCCTTCAGCGGCACGGAGATCCGCCCGTCACGATGCAGGTATCCGTACCATTCGCCGTATGCCGAATCGGGAAAATGCGCGTAGGCCCACTCGTGCACCATTCGATGCCATCGCGCGTACCTGTCGTCGCCTGTCAACTGATGTGCCAGCAGCGTGGCGACAATCGCCTCGGTGTGCGGCCACCAGAATTTCATGTCATGCCAGTACTCTTGAACGGGCCACCCTTTAAGGTCGCAGAAGTACAAGAGCCCCCCGTACTGCTCGTCCCAGCCCCGGCGCCACATCCAATCGAGCATCGTCGTGCCCATCCGCACCAAGTCCGGATCATCGCTCCTGTGTCGGGCCTCGCGAAGGATAAACCAGGCGGCCTCAATGGCGTGGCCGGGGTTCAGCAGCCGGCCGTCGAAATGATCGATCATCTCGCCGTTTGGCCCAACTGTCTCCATCACCGCTTCCGCGTCGGGCTTCATGAAGTCGCGTCGGATGGTCTCGATCGAACGGTCGATCCACTCAGCGGCCTCCGGCAGAGCAATCGAGTCACGGAGCTCCTGGCAGGCGGCAATCGTGATCATCGGGAACCCGATGGTTTTCATAGGCCGCACGTCGGTATACTTCGGCTGGACACCTTTCGGTTGAAGATTGTGGTTGACGAAGTTCAGGAACACCTGTCGGGCTTTCTCGGCGTACTCCTCGCTGCCGGTCGCCTTGGCATATTCGCCATAGGCAATGCACGCAAACGATTCCGCAAACGCGTAGCGCCGCTTACGAATGGGCCGGCCGTCGCGCGTGAGATGAAACCACATCCGACCGTCTGCAGGGTCGAAGCCATAGCGGTCGAGGAATCCGATGCCATGTCGGCACCATCGCAGCCACTCGTCGCGAGGTTCAACCGAATTGTACAACCTGCCCAGAAGCCATGTGGCCCGTCCCTGCTGCCAGAGCCCCTTATCGTCATCCAGCAGGGAACCGTCACGGTTTCGGGCAACCATGAAGCCGCCGTACTCCTCATCCACGCAGCGAGGAAACCAAAACGGGAGCGTGTCCTCGAGCAGGCCGTCGCGGTACACGCCGATCAACCGCTCGATCCGATTCGAGCTCAATTCGGGGTCGGTGGGCATGGGGCTCCTTCACAGCAACAGGATCTGCGACCAGATCCGGGCAAGCATGATCGCCTCGGGCCGGCGTCAGTCCGAAACCTGATGAACATCCTTGCATGCTCCAAGAAATCCGAGGGCGTCGAGTTCTCGTCGAAGCCGCTCCACTTCCTCGGCCTGGAGGGCAGCCACGGGCAGCCGCGTGGGCCCGCAGTCTATGCCGATAAGCTTCATGGTGGCTTTCAACCCGGCGTGGCCACGATATCGCACGATCGTATGGACCAGCTTCGCGGCCAGCCCCTGGCAGCGACGTGCCCCGTCCAGGTCGCCGCGATCGAAAGCCTCGATCACGCGCCGGTACAGTGGCGCCAAGTAGTTGTACGTCGAGCCGACGGCACCCCGCGCGCCCGCTGCCAGACCCGAAAGGAGCATCTCGTCACAGCCGAAGAGGATGTCGTACCGCCCGTCGGCGAACTCGACACACGCTTGGAAATCATCGACTCTTTGTGCGCTGTACTTGATCCCCGCCAACGTCGGCAAGTGCTCTGGGGCCAGGCGAAGCAGTCCGAGCATGTCCAACTGCACCCCGGTGAGAGCGGGCAGGTGATAATAATAGAACGGCAGGTCTGGCGCCGCGGCTGTGATCACAGCCAGGCAATCGATGAGCACCTCGACCGAAGCGGGCTTGAAATACCAGGGCGCGACGGCCGAAATCGCGCCGGCCCCGATTGCCTGCGCATGGGCGGCCAGGCGAGCCGCCTCCGGAACACTGGTATGCCCGACTTGAATGACTACCGGAATGCGACCACGGGCGGCCGACACGTAGGCGGCGGCCACGGCCTCGCGCTCCTCGGTCGTAAGCGAAGGCCCCTCGCCCGTCGTGCCGCAAACGTAAAGCCCCGCCACGCCGTTGCCGACCAGATGCTCAACGATCGGTTCCACTTGGCCGAGGTTCAGGGTCGCATCGTCGTGCATAGGCGTGAAAACGGCCGCTACAAGACCCCTCAGTGTGTACTGCATCGGTGTCCCTTCTTGAGATTGTCATTCGAACAGGCAAGCTCGTTACGGGGCATTCTTCACCATCGCGTCGAGTTCGTCGAGTTTCAGCCGCACGCTGAGAATGTATGGCGGCTCACCTTCGGTCCAATGTCCGTAGGTAGTAACGACGAATGTCCCGTCGGGCAGGACCTCAACACCGGGATAGGCAGTGTCGTAGCCATGAGTGTTCTTCTTGAATCGCACGACGTACTGTCCCTCGCGACCGCGGACGATGTCGTCGTATCGACCTATCCAGCCCACCCAGTCGGCCTCGAAAGGCCGACCGTCGGCTTTGCGTTTGGGCGAGCAGCAACGGAAGCTGATCAGCAGCCGCCCATCCGGGGCATATGCACCCGTGTGCCGGTCACCGGTCAGCGCCAGCGGGACTTCACGGGGTTCGGTCCACGTCCTGCCTTCGTCGTCGGAGAAGATCACGTGCGAGTTCTTCCGCCGCGTGTTCTCGCGCAGCAGCACGGCAAGCTGCTTGCCGTCGGGCGAACGGATACAGCCAGGCTCGCAAAGGTGAATGTCGCCGCCCTGCCAGACCGCCTGGGGCGCCGACCACATCAGACCACCGTCTTCGCTCAGCGTCTTGTACAGGGTGAAGGTATTGGCCTGGGGCCCTGCCGCCGAATCCCAGAAGGTCCCGGTTCCCCCCTTGATGAAGCGTCCATCGTCGTGGAACATGGCCAGATAATGCCCCCTGCCCGTCCTCAACGCCTGCACGAACCCCATGACAACGATGCCACCCCACTCGCCGACAGGCTCCAGTTCACTCCACGATCTGCCGTCGTCTTCGCTCACAGCCAGCCGCGCAGGGTAAAGGCCCGACCACAGGATGATGCGGCGCACGTCGTCAGGCCCGACGACCCGGTGCAACGTAGGCACCTCCCGGCTCGTGGCCCAGCTCTCCGGGGTAGGCAGCCGTTCGCTCCACGTTCGTCCACCGTCGTCGCTGCGTTTCATGACGATCGCGCCACGCCCGTGCCCTTTGGGGTACGCGGCGAGAATGGTCTTGCCGTCTTCCAGCAAGACCGTGGTAACATGGCCCAGGTACTGCCCTGGCTCCCGGTCCACGACAACCTGCCGATCCGTATCAGCATCAAGGTCGATGGCCGGTACGGTGATGCAGTCCAGCCCTCCCGACCGAACCTGTTCCTCCGCCCGCGCCAGGTCCGTGGCAGCGAAGGTTGCCAGAAGGACAGAACACCGCAGTGTCCATATCCGGCCTGAGAATCTACCTTGCTGGTTCTCCATTGCAGTACTCCTTGTCGGCTGTGATGGACACGGTACGAACGGTCGTCCTCAGACATAACACGCGACAACTCAGACCGCCATCCACCTGCCATTTTGCTCTTGCGCCCAGAATACCACATGTACCTGTCAAACGCCAACGAGACGACTTGCCGACTTGTCGAACAGTTGGCCAGTGGCTTCCCATTCGTGCGGGCCTGCCGCCTCGACGTGGCAGCCGGAGATCTTCAACACGAGCCAGGGATGCCAGTTCACCAGCAACAAAGCAACAGGCATCAACAAGAAACAAGAAGAACGAAGACACGACTACCCCACAAGCCTATCTGAGAGAACGGAGATTCTGGTCTTGACAACCGAGAGTACCTCAGACATTGTATGAGGTGGTTGCTCTGCGAGAAGGAAGACAGATGAAAAGACAGAAGGCAAAGCAGAAAAACCCAGATACGGAGGGGCTCAATGATGAGCCGACCGGCAAGGAGAAGGAGAGAGAGGACAATCCCTACTATACGAAACTCCGCGAGAAGATGCTCGGTCCTATCCAACAAGGAAAGATCGACCCGTTCCCCAAGATGGATAAGGCATGGTTCCTGGAACACGGGTCATCGATCCCGGCGATTGCCCTGAAGCAGTATACCCGGTGGCGGAACACGAAGATGGGCCGGAACCTCTCCCCGACATCTGTGGAGGCCCTCCGGAGGAATCTGATCCAGATGCTCATCTGCGCCGTGGGGGTGAAGTACACAACGGCGGATATCTATCTGCGCGGTGAGGATTACTCGTTCCGAAAGCAAGGAAGAACCAGGACCCGATTCAGTTCCAGAACGCTCACCTTGCTCAATGACGTCACGTCGGCCTTGGGCTATCCGGTGCCCGACTGGTCACCTCACACGGAGGATAGGCCATGGAGCGGACGGTTGGCCATCTTCACGGAGCTTTCCTCCCTTCCCAGCCAACGATACCACTTCGACCTGATCCGGGCCATAGCGCACGAAGCCCGCAACAACCACTGTCTCTGCTCCGTCCACGAGGTGACCCGGGACGAACCGGCTCGCGATATCAGCCAGGTCATGTGTTTGTTCGATCCAGACGCGGCAGTCCTGCTGAGAATCACACCGAACCAGGAGTGCCTGGACGCCCTTGGCTCGACTCCGACAATCCTCGTCCACGCAGATCGGAGGCCAGGACTCTACGAATACCCGCCGATCGCATGTAATATCGTACCGAACCAGAGGCCGATCAAGTCCTGCCTGAAGGAGTTCATCGATGACCCGGACACGCAGAAGTACATCAAGCCGCGAACCGCTGTTGTCTGTTCCGTGGATAGGGAGGGTACCGAGGGGAGCATCCGGGACGTGCGAATTGGCCTTGTGCTCATGGCGTTGGAGGAACTGCATGTGACTCCCACGCACTGCATTGTACCGGATTACTCATTCTCTCACGCCGTCCGCGTCTTCCAGGCCTTTCCCGACACCGACCTCTATGTATGTCTGTCCGACCAACTGGCGGTCGGCATCAAGCACTGTCTCATGGCCAGTGGAAGGGAGTACAAGAGACGAGTCGTGGGATGGGACAACAGCAGGCAGTACGCCCAAGCCGAGAACATCACCAGTTTTGACCAGGGGCTGGAAGAAATCGCAGGCACCGTATTTGAGAAACTCATTGAGATCGTCCGCAAGGAACGCCGCGCGATCGGATTCCGGGAGTTGGGCATAACGGTGAGACTCCAACGAGAGAAGGATGACGGCTACCCCGACCACAGGTGCAAACGAAGAGACCAGGAAGGCATCCACCCCACCTTCGACCTGAAATGAATCCTGGCCGCTGCCGCTCCTGGCGCACATGCATACCACCTCGTCGGCGAGTGAGGACGGTCAGGGTCTTACCTGATAAAAACGAATGGACGCCCGTTTGTTCCGCGATTCTCCTCTGGCGCTTGACGGTCTCCCTGCATGTGCGAGAATTGAGTCGAAATCAACTTCAGGTCGTCCCGAAAGGGCACTGTCGGACGATCCAGGCGACACGACTCGGTGGATCCGTCGCAGGAGGTATTGAGATAGTGGTTATTCGCGCGGTCTACGCATTCCTTGGCACACCGGAATTCACGGAGTGGGTCAAAGCCTACTGGGATCAACAGATCCCGGCAGATGACCCGCTGCAGCGAACGTTGGGGCCAGCGCGGATCGGCGAGGCTGCGGCGTGGGGAGGCCCGCACATCACCATCTGCGATTACGCAAGTCTGCAGGTGGGGTACGGGAGTGTTGTACGATCCGTGGTCGAGACCCTGCCGCAACCCGTGGTTCACCGGGGCAGACTACGGCTGCACAGGGGCGGGACCCAAGTCGTCCTGCGTTTTGAGAGCCGCGACCTGGATGCATGCCGGCGGGCAATCGAAACGGCAATCGAACCGCTGATCGCTCGCGCTGCTATCGTCGATGAGGAATGGCAACGGGCCCGAACATGGATCCTGCATTGCGAAAAGGCCGACACGGAGGAGTGCTTTCAGAGGCTGGCCGCGGCCAGACGTGCCTATACCGCTGCTGGTTGCCCCCCCCTTCAGGGCGCCTTTCCCTGGCGGCTGAATGCCCTCGTGGACTATGCAAATCGAGACGATCCGACGGCGCTGCAGATGCTCCTGAGGACGGGCATGTGGCCGTGGTTCCTGAAGTCAGGGTCTTTGCATCTGACCCTCGCCAGTGGGCTGATGCCGGGAGAGTTTCGTCTGGAGGATCTGGAGAAGCGTCTGTGGTCAAGGATTGAGCAGACGGTACCCCAGGAGTTCACTCTGGACTCGCTGGCGATCATGGAACCGGATTTTGAACATACGATCGATGTGATGTATTGGGATAGCTTGACGCAGGGTCTCGTCGCAGACAGGAGGCCCAGACTCCGGGCAGCCGAACGAGTCTACTTTTCCGAGTAGGCCTCGGCAGTTGTGGCGGTCGAGACAGAGTGAAAGAGAACCATGAGTTCCCGCCTCATCATAGTAGAAGAGACGCCGGGTGGTCGCCAAGCGCGTCCGTACAGCGCAGGCCGGGAAGATATCCGTGCGGGCAACGACGGATTGAAGCCAGCGAGCCCGAGCGCAGTTCTTACTTGGTAAAGGAGTACGGAGGTGAATTCCTGGATACGGGGATGCTGATCTCCTTGACCACCGTGTGTGGTCGAGGTCAAGATAGGATGAGGTCAAGTCCAACAAGTTAGAGCCGGGCACAGGTAGATCCCTAGTGGAGCGGCAGAACCATCGGAAGCCCTGCAGGCGCTGAGCACATTCCGCGTGGTAGAAGAGAACCCGTTCATGTTCTGCGCCGTGAGGACGTTCCGGTCGCTTTCTGCTCCCCATCCATGGGCCTGTCACGAACCACTGTTTCCGAGGGGGTACAATGATGAATAACAAGACCCGATCCGCGCGACGTCGCGCGCACAAACGAGCCGCCGCTGCCCGACGTCCCGAAGTCACGCAGGATGCCGTCGCGAGGCAGCTCAACGCCAGGCTGAATGCCCTTCCCGACGGACAGCCAGACACGGAGTGGTGGCTATCCGTCGCGGCGGTGCTCCTTCTCTGGCAAAGGGAATGCCGACGACGAGCATCTCGCCTGGATGGCTCAGGAGTCTGGGATGCCGCCACTCGAGCCAGCCAGGAGAGCTTCATTGAGATTCTGTTCCGTGAAAACGGCGATCAAGCCACAACGAATGCCCGGTCGCATGACGCACAGCCCGCGCAAGCTCCCCTGACAGCCTGGCGCCAGAAGGAACTGGTGCTTTTCAAAGAAGAAGTCCGCGAAATGTGCCGTGCCGCGTTTGCGGGGCACATGCTGGGGTGCCGTCGAACGTTGGGCACGTTGCGCTCCCGATGGCCTCGTTATCACGTTCGGAAAGGTGCTGTTCGGCTTGAACAACCCCTGGTGGAGGTGCCGCACGTCGGTCCGTGAGGCGATGAGTAAGGAGATTTGAACATGCCGTGTCAGAGTGGGAGTCCTGCGCTCCAAACGAAATCCGTCACGACCATCATTGCAGTGACAACGGCCCAGTTTGAGATGGAGAACGGCCTGCCCCTGGAAACAAGCCTGTCGATCTTGGACCGGGTCGGGCTTCGAGACGTCATCGTTGTCCACGATACGCAGGCACCGAACAGGTCTCTGGTGGCCGACGCGATCCGACGGCACCGAAACCGCTTCAGACGCTTCGACGTGGTGGAAGTCACGGAGTTCGAGACCGGCAAGCGATGGCTGGCCGGCATTCGTCGTGCGTTCCACCGTGGCGCTGACGTGGTTTTCCTGTGTCCGGGCGACTTCACCAGCAAGCTGTCGGAATCGAGATCGCTGGAGAAGTTCATCACGGGGTGCAGGGACATGCTCGGGCAGGCTTCCCGGAACCGGCTCGTCATGGGCGACTACGAGGTAACCGAACATTTCAAGGAGGATTTCGATACGCTGATCACTCGTCCGGCGGTCGACTGTCTGTATCCTCAGCTCACCCATCGGCTGAACGCCCTTGGCCTGACTAAGATGCGAACCGAGTTCTTCGCTCTGGGAAGGGTCTATTTCGATGAGTTCATGACAGCGCCTTTCCAGTGGAGCGCGGATCCGACCGTACAACTGCTCCTGGCGGGCCTGTTGGACCCAGGTTCTCTGGAGATCGTCTCGGTCGATCTGGGTGACTGGTTCCGCGATGATTCTCACATGCGATCGCCCCTCGGTCAGTTGTACCAAGCGGTGAGAATGGTGTTTTCGCTGGCAGTCGACCGATTGCGTCTGGAACAACAGCGGGGCCTTCCGCCCACGGAGCAAATCGAGGTGTGCCGGCAGATCAACACCCAACTGCGACAGCTCACCGACCAACTCCTGAGTGTCGGTCGCGACCTGCTCAAGTAGAGATGACTCCCGCACACATGGGCGTCGCCCTCATGGCCCCGGCTCAACGCGAGAGAGGCAGATACCGTCACAAGGTCCGAGAATTCCAAGGAGAATAGGTATGAGCGAAACACAAAGCACAAGGCAAAGGGGGAAACTCTCGATTGTCGCCGGGGTGAATCCCGTCCACGAAATCGATGGCTCGACGGCCGAACAGTTCGCCGGGCAACCGGTCGAAGACGCTCTGGCCAGGATCCTGGATGAGCACGTCAAGGACCCGGAAGTCCGGGCCATGCTGAATGGGCCTCGCGTCGTCCTCGAGCTGTTCGGGCAGAATGGACAGGGTGAACCGACTGAGATGCCACTGTCTCCGCGTGATGACTGGCAGAGGGTCCTGGACATGCTGGAGGAGGCCGACGCGGAACTGGGAATTGCCCGCTCCCACGAAGGAGGTGAAAGACCGTGAGATCGGACCGCGTACATCCCGATGCCGTGGAATCGCGGACGGTGGCCCAGCTCCCCCATCAGCACAGCATCGTCCATCCGGACGATTACACCGTACGCCCGGAGGATCGCACACAAATCCACGCCGGGACGGCCTTCTTCCTGAGAGGTTCGGTTCTGGCCCTCATTGCACGACTCTGTCGATTCTGTCGCGGACTGGAGTGCTTCTTCTATTATCTGGCCTCGTCCCAGGATCCCTACGTCGCCGACGAGATCCTGATCCCCCAACAGGTCGTCTCCTACGGCTCCTGCGTGGTCGATGGGCAGGCGGTCCTGCGAGCAGGCCGCCAGGCTCGGGCCTGCGGTAAACAAGTCATCGCCGCAGGTCATTCTCACGGCTTCGGCGGTGTGTATTCCTCCGGTACAGATCGCGATCAGATGAAGGAACTGGCCCGTGAAGCGGTGGGGTACATTCAGGAGACATCGGCCACCGTCCGAGGGACGGTTCACCGTGTCTCGTCATCCGGAGCCCGCAACAACGGCAAGCAGACAGGGCATGTCTTTCGAGCGGACTTCGACGGCCAGGAGGGATCGGTGCAGATCGCGACCGAGCGTGCAGACCTCGCCCCGGAGGACCTGGTGGTCCTGCGAGAGCATCGCCAGCGACGGACCATCAGCTTCTTCACCACGTCGAACGCCGACGGCGATCACTACTTTCCTGCGTACGAGGTCCACTCGTGCATTGAGTGCGGGCGCAAGCAGGAGCGGTTCATCGAGGCCGAGAATGTCTGCGTACACATCGTGGGGCCTGTGGAAATCACCGCCGATGAGGAACAAGCTCTCCTCGACATGGCGGAACACCGGATTCAGGCAACCATCTCGTATCGATCGACCGGGCAGTGCACGGTCAGCGACCGAGATCGGCGTCTCTCCGGGGACGCCAGCGGGACCGGGTCGTCACGTAGTCTTGTGCCCACCACTGAACCGGCGCCGTTCGCGATCTATCGGCGGAATGCCTGGGTGGCGTCAATCCCGGCGGCTGTTCTCGAAGAGGCGGCGGCCAAGAGCAGCCGGCTGGCAATCGCCCTGGGATGGAGGTCCAAACATGAGAATTCCAAATAGCCAGGTACAAAACCGCAGCGGCGAATCGAGATATGAGCGACAACGCTCCGCTTTCCCACCCAGTCGCCGCCAGTCGACGGCGATTGCCGTCCTCGGCGCCGAATCGAGCCAGGCAGGAACGCACATGTTGATGGCTGCGTCGGCCGCAGCGGGGATCGGTCAACTCGCGTGCGACTTCCCCGGCCGGGCCGGCCCCACTGCCCACTGGTTCCACAGGCCATGGCCCCACGTGGTCAAGAATCTGTGCTCCGAGGCAGAATGCTCGTTCCTGGATCCGGATTTTCCGGCTGCCGATCTTCACGTGGAGGACGTGGAGAATGCCTGGATCGTTCAGTGGGCAGCCGACTTGGCCGCAGCGACAATCTCGCTCTCGGACCTCGCGACGCAGCGTATCGAAGTGCCGACGCTCGTCGTGATCTGCACTGCCGCAGGTGTTCTTATCGGTCGCTTCCTCTCGCCGGCCGCAGCGTTGAGCGAGGTCTCCCGGGCAGCATCAGCGTGCAGCCTGCACGTTCCCGAACCGGGTCCTTCCGAACTCTCCGTGCTGGCCGCCGGGCTGGCCCTCAATGAGATCATGCTTGGCCCCCGGGCGCACGATTCGCCGGCGTCACCACTCGTCGGATTCTACTGCCTCGGTCAACCTCGGCGGACGATGACCAGTCCCGACGCCTCTTTCGCCGATCTCGCGGCCCAAATCATCCGCTCGCCCGCACGGACGCCGGCCTCGTTCCGCGGTCGGCGATTCATCATGATAGGGGCCGGAGCTATCGGCACCTGGGTGGGCCTCATCGCAGCCATGGAACAGCAGGTTCAGCTCGATATCCACGACGGCGATGTCGTCGAGATTCACAACCTCAACCGGCAGGTGCTCTTCGCCAACACGGAGTCGGGCCTTCACAAGGCCCCGACATTGGCCAACGAGTTGGGGTTGCTGGACCCCCAAGGACGTTATGTCGGACGGACGAAGTACGTTGCGACCCCGTCGGATATCGAGGATGTGACAGGTTCAGAAGCCCTGATCTGCGTGCCGGACAACGACGCGACACGCCTGATCTGTGCGGACATCGCCCGCAAGAACCATCTGCTCTTCGCCACCGGAGGCAGTAGCCCCACCGGCGGTCAGATTGTCCTTTCGCATCCGCAGGGCCCCTGCTTCCGATGTATCACAGGTCATCGCGATGCGGATGGTTCGACTCCCGGCAACGGGCCATCTTGTTCCCGGAGCCCCAACGACGCGGTGGTCTCCAGCAATATGGTTGTGGCGGGCCTGATTATATCGGAACTTCGCAAGGCACTGGCCCCAGATACGACGGCGAACATCCGCTTCCAGGGCGACAGCCCCGCCGGGAACCGCCTCAGCCGCATGGTCACCCAGGCGAACTGCCCCCACAGAGCTCAACCGACATCCCCCAGTGGAGGGGCGTAACAATGCCATGTATCGCTTTCAGCAGGATCGTGAGCGAGGACATTCAGGAAGCCCGCTGGGATGTGATCCGAGAACCGCCGCATGTCCAGTACTACGGCGGCAAGCCCTTCGCGTCGGTCGGCCCGGGGGAGGGCTCGCCTCGCGTCTTCGTGAACGGTTTGCCCGTCATCGCAATGCAGGCCGTCGAATCAGGAGACTGGGTCCGAATCGTTGGGACCGACGGGGCGGGCCTGAGCTTCCGGATCAGCCTCCAAAGCGGCAGCGCTGCCGAGGCGGGGGATAACCGCCTCTGTGTCTTCACGGGTCTGCCGATTCAGGGCCTCGCCGTGCGGTGCATCGTCTGCGGCCGGCTCTACTCACAGGCGGCGGCCGGGCAGATCCACACATGTGTCTGTGGCTCTTCGCTGGATCCTCGGCCGCAGGAACCTATCCCTCAGGAGGAACTTCTATGAACGTGACGCTCATTCTGCTGGGAGCGGGCACAGTGGGTTATCACCTTCTGGCCCAGATCGCCCATTCGCCGCTCGCGCGCCTTGTGAAGCACATCGTCATCTGCGACCCGGCCGCCATTCGGGAGGAAAACGCGATCACATGCCCCCTGTACCGTGGCCACGTTCGCGAGCCGAAGTGCAACCGCCTGGCGGCGCTGGCCGTACGACGGTTCGCGGACGCGAGACCTCGTATCTCCACGATTCGCCGGTGCGTCGAAGAACTATCCTGGGACCGAGTCCTGGCGCCGGAGGAGCCAGGGCGAGACCGAGTCGCCATTATCCTGGTCGGTCTGGACAACTGGGATGCCCGCCTAGCCGCCATGGAAGACCTGCGGCAGCACGCCACGGCTCATCAGGACGGACACGATAGCCTCGTGTTCATTCAGGTCGGACTCGACCGGGGCCAGGCAAGCATTGCGGTGCTGGGCGTGGACTATGACGATCCCTGCCCCGCTTGCGGCAAGCAAGTGTTGCCCGAGGCGCAGCCGTGCGTTCTGTTCTCGCCGGACCACCGCCTCCTGAGAGGCAACCTTCGCTGTGAGGCACACGCGGCCGGGCGGTACGTTCGCCGGATCGCTGAGGACATGGTTCTGCCCCATCGGCGGTCGGTCTGGCTGAACACGAAGACGAACCTGGTCGCGGATTCCGGCGGGCGAGCCTTCCGCCAGTTCACCAGGCCTTGTCGGTCGCAGGTGGAGTGCTTCGGACCGCACCACCCGGGGGGACCGCTGCGATGGGAACGGATCCTGTCGGGGAAGGCATAGAGGTGCACCATGAAAGAGAATCGCGGATTCAAACAAGCCGTACCGGTGGAGGAGATCATCGACCGATGCCTGGCATCGTCGGATGTGTGCGATCAGCGGAAAGGAGGCGATCTGAGGCACCTGGCCATGCAGGTGCAGGATCGTTGGAGAGGCCGCTTCGCCATCAAGGGCTTCAATGCCTCGGGGGACTTGTCATTGACGATGTTGTGCCGGCTGCAAGTGGCCGGTCTGGTCTCGCGAGCCGGGTGCATCTGCCCGCACGAGCAGTTTCGATTCGCCCTCTCGATTCCGCACCGCTATCCCCTGTCCCTGCCGGGAGTGCGATTCGTCGGGGAGATGCCCTTCTGCCCCCATGTCGTCCACCGCAGTTTCATGCCACAGATGACGGGCATCCCACCTGAGCTGCAGGAGTATCTGCGGCTTGGGGAAGGCTACTGCTGCTACCTGCGGTCTTCGCAGTGGTCTGTTGATCTCTCGTGCAATCTCGCCCTGGTCGTCTGGCAGGTGTCGCGTCTGCTGACGTTCGACAAGCTCTTCGGCGAGATGGGCTCGCTGAACCCCTCGGCCCGCGACTACGCACTTCGACTGCGGGACCAGGGCAAGACACCATTGGGACGGTCGTTGCCCTATCCCGCCGAGCGACCGTCGGCCGCAGGACGCGAGTCGGCCGGTGGCGCATCCGTCATGGATGCGGATGAATCGTGTGACGCTATTGAGTGGGTGGACCATGGAACTATACGTACGTGATCGAACCTGTCGGAAGGCCGTTCTACGGTTCGTGCGTGAGATCGCTCGCACAACGACCCTCCGGCCCGAAGTCCGGATGGTACGCGCGCCGCTCGACGTAGATTTCGGCGCCGCCTTCAACCGTAGGCTCACGATCGATTGGAAAGAGCCCCGCCCGGACAACGAGGGCGATGATTTTGAGGACGACACCCCATCCGAAAGCGGTACCGCCGAGAGTTTCGCCGTCACACATTACCAGAAGACCATCCGGGCCCTGGCAGACAATACGGAGGCTGCCCGGGCCTTTCTCGAACTGATACAGGGCAGGCAGCGCCGCACGGGACAGACGGCGGACGAAATCACAGGCTGATCCATTTGAAGAGCAGAACCGAAAGGAGGTGATGCGTATGGAGAGCACAGGCAAGACTCTATCTTTCACAGTAACAGGACGTGAGCCTTTGTCGGGGGTGGTCCGCAACCCGGATGCGACAATCGGCAGTATTGCGCCGAAGATCGCAGAGCGGCTCGGGATCGCGGGTACATTTGAAGTTCTTGACCGCGAAGGCGTACCCGTTAGCCCCCTGACCCGGCTCGCGGATCTGCCGGACAAAGAGGAGTTGACGTTGGCCAGCGAATTAACGCCGGCGTCTCTTTTGTAGCCGCCCTGTAGTACCGTCTGTGCGGCCTGCTTTGCCCATACGGGCGTTTCCTTCCCTTTCGGTTGTGAGGCTCCACGATGTCCGAGCTTCGATGTGCGACGGCCCACAGCGAGCATGTGCTCGTGGCCGTATCCCAACACGCAAAGCTCCGGGGGTATCGGATCCTGCGGCTGTCGACCGACTGTCCGCCGCTCGTGAAGGAGTTGGCGTACCGCGCTCTGGCGGCCGATGACCGGCTTGCAGGTCATCCCTGGCAGTTGAACGCGAGGATCGTGTCGGCCGGCACAACGCAGGCCGGCATCGTTCTTGAGGCGTGGGTTACCGACCCGCAGGCTCCAACGAGCCGTCTGCTGGTGAGTGTGGCGATCCCACCGAAGAACTTTGCATGGGTTGCATCTGAAATCGCCGCTCAGCTCAACCTCACGGGATCGTGTCAATTTCAGGTCATGGTGCTCGACGACAAGCATCCCCTCGTGGAACACTGGACAAGCAGCCGCGATCCCGATCCGGATTTCGTGGTGACCGCCGGAGCCAAACCGTCGTTGCGTCTTCCACCACGCGCAGCGGAGGCGCCGCTGCCGGCGTTTGCACAGGTCATGGGGCCGGCGACGGGAACATGGCTCCGATGCGTCTTCAGCCGACGCGCGTTTGAGGATTTTCATCGAGCCGCCCGCCAGGAAAAGGAAACGGAGCGATCCTGGGCGGGACTGGGCCGGGTCCATCTTCTCCCGGATCGGTGCTATACAACCATTGAGGAACTGATCCCGCTGCCCGGCGAGGCCGGGTTGAGCTGGATTCGAACACGCGGCAGAGACTTCGCGGACCTCTGCCACCGATTTGGAAACAGGTTGTCCGCGTACCTGCATCTTCACCCCCACATGCTGGAGGGCCAGCCCACCCGGCCGGCCCCAAGCGACAACGACAGGGTCGTCGCGTGGAACTACTCGACCGCTACCGCAATCCCGTGTGTGTTTCCTATCGCCCTGTTCGGCGGTGATTGCGATTCCGCGACGGCCACTGTCGGCGTGTACGGATATGACAAGGGCGTGTTGTCTGCGATTCCCTGGGAGGTACTGACAGAATGAGCGTCGTGAAAGAACAAGGACAGAAGACAAGAGGCCCAATCATGTTGGCCGCCATTGACGGTATGCTCACCGAGTTCGTCAACAACCCCGAACGCCTTGAGGACCCGGCTCGGGTGGACACGCTTGCACAAGCCATCGCGATGAGTCATCCCGACGGCGTGCGATTCATCGTCCGGCGGCTGCACAAGGAACGCCGTCGGTGGGAACAGGTGCTGGCAGCCCTCAAGGCCCTCCAGACGGAGAATCTCGAACTGGTCTGGGTGCTCACCAAGGACTTCCCGCTGAACGGCGGCCCCCTTCGGTTCGTGTATGCCTTGGGGTTGAACCGACCTGAGGTCCCACAACTCCTGAGGGTCATGGACAAGGTTCCCGATGAGAACGCTGACGGCCAGATGAGGAAACTGGTGGATCTGCCCTCTCCGCCTTATCTGGGTACGATCGAGCCCAAGACCAGGCTGCTTGTGGGCCTCGCACCGCAGGCGCCTCCGCCCCCCATGATGGCACAGACCCTGCAGGCGACTTCGGCGAATCCTGAGACGACCTATGAAGGGATTGGGGAGATCGAGGTCGCCGAGGGTCCGGACGACAGGATCTGCACTGTCTTCGCCACACGAGAGTTGGCGTATATGATTCAGGACCGGCTGGCGCGCGGCGAGCGGGTGGTCGTCCGCGTGGAACGGGGCGTCGTCACGGCGATTCATTCCGGTGATCCGGAGCAGCAAGGCGACTTTGTCGAGACAATTGCGCCCGACGGCCCCGGCGTCAAGGATCTGATTCTGCCCCGGGCACTGAGACGTCAGTGGGAAAGGGACGTCGCCGCAATCGTTCAGGGCAGGTCGGTGCGAGTTCTGCTGATCGGCCCAACCGGCACCGGCAAGACCTCGGCCGCCGAACGGGTCGGCCGCGATGCCTTCAGACGAAAAACGCAGGCAGGAGACGGCTGTAAGGGCATCCGCCTCGTCCGAATCTCCAGCCAGGATATCGGCTCCTCGTACATCCATGCGACCGAGCGCAACATCAAGAAGGCCATGCGCATTGCAGAACAACTGCATAGAGATGGATATATCGTCGTGATCCTTCTCGATGAGGGCGACCAGATGCTCGGCGAAATGATGGGGGCCGAGCATGCACACAACCGCTCGGAGCGGCTGGCCCTGCAGGCGTTGCTGTCGAAGGACCTGCCCGTGGCGGTCTACGTGACGTGCAATCCCCGGCAGAACAGTTGGCTGCCGGCGGCGATTGAGAGACGCTTCACAAAGCGCGTCTACGGGCGGCCGACCCGCCGTCAGATCGAGGAAGTCGCCCGATACTATGTCAGCGCGCATCCGCAGGTCCTCGAGCAACTCGATCTCACCGCCTCTGAATTCGCCGGTCGTATGGCGGACAATCTGTTCAGCGATCAACGCGTGATAGCGGTCTGCCACCTCTACAGCGGCGACAAGATCTTCATCCGGGCGCGGGACCTGCAGACCTGTTCTCCCGGCAAGATCAAACAGTTGATCGAGACGTTCTGCTGTGACGTGGAAGACGGTCGGTCGAAAGGGCTGGAGGATTTGTCGAACATGATGGACGAGGAGTTCCTGTCGCCCAGCCTGAACGTCAGGAATGTGTTTGAAATGACGTTCCTGCAGCCCCCGCACAATGATGCGATACGGACACTCGAGCTGACGCGGTGAACGCAATCCGGTCCGGCAAAGGAGCAGACCATGACCTGGCGACCCGATCCCGAGATGACGGAACTGGCGAAGACCGTCTTCAAGAGCAAGACGCTGATGGCCAAGAAACAGCAGGGCCAATGCCTGTTGGAAGGCACTCCCTACGGCCTCGTAGAGATCCTGAGCCTGAGCCGCAATGGGCGTTTCCTGGTCGCGGCCGAGGCGCCGCCTCGGGAGTTGCCGGAACGTGAGCTGTCGCCGGAGATCGCCGAGCACCTGCGGCGAAACGGCTTGCGGCCCTGGAGATACGCCAGCGCGGACAACATCGCCCACGTCGTCCTTGACCTGGGCGAACCCGACGACGTTGCTCCACTGAGCGATCAGCCGAGTCGATCTGCTTTCCTGGGGTCGATGGCGTCGGGTCCGGAGATCATCGGCGAAGACCGCCAGGCCATCGCGGCCCTTCTGGCAGCCGTCGTATCCGCGTCGAGAGGCGGGGATCCCCTGGCCATCCTCGCCGGGCCTGCCGGCGTAGGCAAACACGTGATGGCGGTGGCCGTGGCGCGCAGGCTGAATCGCCGTCCACAGGAGTTGCCGCTGGCACGGCTGTTCGTTCCGCGAATGCTCCGCACCGGGCCTGAGACGCTGATGGACGTGCTGCTGAGCATTCGAGAGCAATTGACCAGCCAGGATTTGCTGGTCGTATCGGACGCCGAGCTGTTCCGCCAACTTCCCGTTCCCTGGCAGCATCACTTCGGCCGGGAGATCTCCGCCCTGCCGGCGCATGTGCTGTTGCTGTCAACAGAGCCTCATACTCCCTGTAGCCTCCCCGCCATCGGGGTCAGCGCAATCGGTTTCGAGAGAAAGGGGGAGATCGCTGAATTTCTGGCCAGCATCCAGCCCGATGCGGATGGCAGATTCCTCGAATCCGCGAGGGATATGATCGCCCACGCCGCGATGATGCCCGGCTTCGGCGTACTGCCGGGTCGATTCCGATACCTTGTAGACCTGGTCGTCGGACTGCATTCGCAGAAAGAGGCGACACGAACGATCGTAACGCCGGATGATGCGGCCGCTGCCGTGGATCTGGTCAAGCAAGCTTGGTTCGTGGGACCAGCCGATGAGGATCGGGACATCTGACCGGCTCGGAACGCCCCCGTGTCCACCGAGACGCGCCGCCCAGGACACTCGTGTTACAGGAACCTCGAAACATGCCCATCATCGACTCGCAACAACTGAAAGAGACGATAAGCAAGGAAGTGGTTCAGGCATTCCTTCGCCGGATGCCGGGCTCCCGCCCTCTCATGCTGGGCTTGGAGGACCCCGAAGCCCTCTTGCATCGCTTGCGAGAGACCCCATCGATAATAGCAGGGAGACTGGCATTGTCTCAGGGGCTCCACGCGGGTGTCGGATGGCATGTCATCGCGGGGCTCGAAGGAATGCTCGTCGAGGCTTTCCGGCAGGTCATGAGCGGGTTGAATCTGCTGAACTGGAATCCGCGGACGGCCGTGGCCGGCGTCGTTTCGGCCAGCCAGTTTGCAGAGCGGCTTCGGATTCAGCTCGGTGTCCCCGGCAAGCCTCTGGTGGACATGAGTCGTGCCCCCGTTCCCATCCGCAGCGCGATCACCCGGTGCGCCGACGACGCGGACAAGGCCAGGTTGCTCCCAACCACCGTGGGAAGACAACTCACGAAAGCCCTGTGGCAAGAGTTGGCCCGCCGCAAGAGCGAAAGAGCCGGGGATTGCTGTAACCTGAGATTCCGTTTCGAGCACGATGAGCTTGCTGTCGATTGGCTGGGCAAGGACAACGTGGTGCTCGAGAGCGAACGAGTGCAGGAGCTTCTTGAGCCGGCGATCAACATCCTTCTCCCCGATTTCGCCGACACCATCCAACGTCTGAAGGATACCGATGCCGGTTGGGAGCAGGCCGGCGGAAGCCTCCGCAAGTGTTTGCCCCCCGAGACGGCGCACGCCCTGCAGGTCGCCTGTGAGACGACGGCCACTGTAGGTCTTCACCTGTTCACAGCCACAGTACGTGGCAGGATCCCGACGGAGGTCAACCTGCTCATTCAGCCCCATGGTCACCAGTTCGGCTGCGGCGGATGCACCCTGACGGTCGACCGAGCGCATCAGGAGTTCATCCTGGAGTCCATCGACAAGCGGCTGTACTACTTCCCTCCGGTGCTCCTGTGCGCAAGACTGATCTTCCGGGGAGGGGTCCCCCACATCATGATTCCCGTGGTTCGACAGCCAGAGGGCGGATTCCTGTGGCGACATCCATACACGGGGCTGCTGGAGCCCGATCCATTCACCGGCGCAACGTTCCTCAATCAGAGCCCCCTTATCATGTACGAACCTTCCGCCTGGGCAACCAGGACTTTCCAGGGACTGCGGCATCGTCTCACTCGCGCGGGGGAAAAGGACATGTGCCTCGCCGGCCAGACGTACTTGCTGGGGCAGTTGCAGAATGCACTGGCTCGACAGATGGTGCTACCCGCGGGGCCGGATGCACTCCGGATCGTCACCGAGATCCATACCATCCTCCGGCACGGGCTCTGTCATGCCCATCAGCAAAGCACCGCCGCGCCTCGAATCCGGCTGACGCCCACCGAAATGCCGTATGTGGTGGAAGCCTCCGAATCCACGCCGGTCAGGATATTCCGATACGATCCGCGAGCCCCCTCCACGGCTTTCCCTCCGAAGGGCAACTCCGGCGCCGGCTCCCTGACATCACTGGCGTTTGACTCGGGTGAGCTCACACGGCGTGTGTCACACGGGGGTTGAAACCAGAGCCGTCAGACGGTAGAATGACGCTGTGTGGGCATTTTCCATCAGCAGCGTTCTCCGCAAGAGACAGGAACGGCCAAGGCGCAGGGCCGTTTCTGCACGGACGAGAAGACCGGGGCCTTTGAGTGAAACTCAGAAAGGGGCCGGCGCATCACACGTGAGAGAACGGCCGCTGGATGCCTCAGTCCGTCGGCACTGTAGTGGACGGTCGTCGCGCGTAGAGAAACTGGACGTATCCTCGTGATGAACGGTTCGGTCAATGGGCGACACATTGGACGACTTCGGGTTATTCGACGTATTGCAGGCCCGGTACAGCATGTGGTTCTCAGGAGGGGGAAGAAGGCACGCCGGCGACGCGACCGTGGCGCAGTTCCTTTCCACACTCCTCAAGCATTTGGGAGAGCCCGACGACGAATGGCCTCCCGCGGACCGACCCCTTGCGGCTAAGACCGTAGTGCTGGCCACGATGGTCGCAAAGCAGGCCGCGGGTTGGCCCGATCTCGGTACAGGGACTTGCCCGTCATTGCCCCGGCTCATCGATCACGCAACCATCGATCTGTCTCTTCTGGAGGTCCTCGCCTTGACACAGGGCTGTAGTCTGGTGGACCTGGCCGAACGACCCAATCTGTTCGAGGGCATGACGCGGGAGATGGACGGTTTCAGGACGGCCGTAGGCGCAGGTCGCATCCGGACCCTGTTGCGGGATCGTCAAGAGTTGTCGGCTCAAGTCACGGTCTTTCACAACCGGCTCACATGGTCCGCCGAAGAGGTGGAAACCCACGTGCGAGAGACGCTTTCAGGCGTCCTGGGAGACAGAATCGACGCATTTCTCTGCGAATTCGGCCTGGAACGGCTCCGAGCCTGTCCTGACGCGCAGTTGGCGGAACGGGCCGAGAATTTCGTGCAGTGGTCCCCCCTCGTCCGTTACCTGTCGGACAGGGCGAAAGGCGTCGAGTTCCAGGACTCCACGATAGAATCCCGCCTTGGCCAACTGCTCGACGACCTCCGGAAGAGACTCTCTCGCCTCTGGACGTCGCACGACCGGACCTTTGATGTGGCAGACGCGACATCCCAGGCCGTGCTCACGACAATGGATCGCCTCTGCTCCGCCAAGAGTGGTTACGCCTACGAAGGAAGTCTCGAACAGTGGCTTGTCAGCGTGGCCTTGAGCGCGCTGAGAAACGAGTTCCGTCGTTATGCGCGACGGCACAGGAAGCTCGAGGAAGAAATGACTGAGAACCTGACGGACGCATCCGAGGGGGAGGAATCCGCGCGGCTGTCTGAGGAGATTCTGCGATGGCGGGAACGGTATCTCGTGGTGGAGACGTTCTTCCATGATCCCGTTCGGGCGAAGGCCGTTTGGCGTCACATGATCGAGGCGGCGCTGCCGACGGTCGGGAAGGACGGCCCCCTCTCGGACGATCCACCCCGTCAGGTTGAGTCGGAGGATTTCGTCGAAGACAACACAACGCGGCGCCGCCTGCGACAGCGGCTGCGCGTTCTCGAGTACATCCTGGATGACGTCCCCAAAGGTGCGGCCGATGAACCCGGCGACGTCTCGGTCCTGGCCTCCGTCGAGGCCCATTACGGTAAGGACCCGACCGCCCTACCCACCTTGCGTGCCCTGGCGAATCTGGCGAGGGCCGCACAATCCGAGAGGACACTCGCGTGGGCGTACCTGGCAAGGC